>Ga0180732_1000748_pt1 | contig 24388 bp, 28 predicted proteins | sample KR11_01MetaG_FD_148674 | JGI IMG/M metagenome (GOLD analysis project Ga0180732, IMG submission 148674) | Groundwater microbial communities from the Olkiluoto Island deep subsurface site, Finland - KR11_0.1 MetaG | ecosystem: Environmental > Aquatic > Deep subsurface > Groundwater | place... | reverse complement strand
TCGTAGCGATAGAGCCAAACGGTTCGGCATGGAATGGCGTGTAGTAGCCCTTCATGGTGACACCTGATTTCATGGTGATGGTGAAATATGCCCCAAAATAATTTCTTTGCAGAAGGCCATCGGCAATTACATCATTCTGCCGTAGTTGATGGACGATGGATAACAACACCTCCCGCATTTCTTCCTTTTCCATAGAGATTACTTCCAGTACTCCCGCTTGTTCAGCTTTTTTCTTGGCAATCACCTCCAGTATCTTTGGCATAAAATAGACAAAACCATTCGGCATGGAAATTGCCTGGAACCTTCGCCCCTCTAATCGATTGATATAGGGCCGCATATCTTTGAGTAAGGCAGGGGTGTCAAACCATGGCAGGTTGATGATTTTTGGGACTGCCACATTCTTTCTGGCCTCTGATTTTTCATCAAATATGCCGTCTTGCGACTTTGCTTCGTTGTGCCATTTTGGAGGTTCTTCTAATGGTTGGAGTCGCTCTTGTGCCTGTCCTATTTCCTGTTGCCGTGCAAGCTGATCTGCCCGTTTCAAGGTCTTGCAAAGAAGTCCATCAGACCGCTTGTGATGGAGCTTGATGGCCCGTAAAATATTCTCTTGTTTTACAAACTGCTTGACATGAACGGTTTACTTCCGACCAGGACACGCCCAGCAGCCAAGTGATGCTTACCCAGACTGTAAAAATGGCCACGGATAGATGGTAATTTCCCTAAATTATGGGCCAAGGCCGCAACCAGTGCATCCGGTACGATATGATTAGCATCAACTTCTTGGAGCAACTGGATTGTTTGTTCAATCTTGGCCATGATCTGGCCACGGCTCAGGCCGTTCTTATCGACAAAGGAATTGATGATTTCCTTGTATTAGGTTCGCATCGCTGCCGGACTGTCCTCCTATAATATCTTTCCGAGCGATTAAGGTTTTTTAAGAATTTTCTTATGATCTTACGGAAAAATGGAACTTTAATTACACTAACATGTCGCTCATTTTTTCCCTTTCACTCCTGTAGTCGCCTTTTTGTCGCTGCTATAGCCTTTTCATCGGTAAACTATTTGGAAATTATAATCATTATGTATAATTGTCTTCAATATGGCTATGAATGGTGAAAACTCTGCAGCTACTTGCAGGGGAAAAAGGGGGCTACTCTAAAGTGCCTGATAGATTCAAATTACGGGGAAAATGACTTGGTGAAAACACTATGTATTGTATGACATACGCTCGTATTTGCTTAATTGCTGTTATTGGAGGATTAATTACAATGACGGCTGCTGCCGCAGATTTGACAGTTGTCGTGGAGGGCTTAAAAAGTGCCGAAGGCTCAGTAAGAGTAGGCCTGTTTAATAATCCGAACTCCTTTCCTAAGTCAACTATGGCTGGCCAGGCCATTGAAGCAAGGGCTGACGCTGTGACCGTTACTTTCAAAGATTTGGTGCCAGGAAGCTACGCGGTATCGGCGTACCAGGACATCAACAGCAACCAGAAACTTGATACAAATTTCGTTGGCATGCCAACGGAACCAAATGGATTTTCGAGGGATGCACGCGGCAAATTTGGTCCACCATCATTCAATGATGCACGAATTGACCTTGCAAACATAAATCAAAACATCAGGATCCAGGTGAAGTAATCCATGCTCTCTCATCAGAACGCTTCGAACAATTGGGACGACGCTGCTAATTTGTCGTCAAACCCTCCCGCCTTGCTTGAGCTACTGGATGTCAAACGTCAATTCACGTTGGGACAAGTTACCGTTCAAGCACTGCGTGGAATTAGTGTCCAGATCGTGCGTGGTGAATCGGTAGCGGTCTGGGGGCCATCAGGAAGTGGCAAGTCGACCCTGATGAATCTGTTGGGTTTGATTGACGTGCCGGATGCTGGGCAGATTCGTTTCGACGGCGAGAATGTTAATCAATACACCGACGATAGACTTGCCGATTTTCGCAATCGCAAAATAGGGTTTATTTTTCAAAGCTTTAATCTGATACCAGTGTTGAATGCCCTGGAAAATGTCATGTTGCCCTTGCAAGTTCAAGGTGTACCGGATGGTCAAGCCCGGGAGCGCGCAATGGAATGGCTCGACCAAGTAGGTCTAGAAAAATTTGCTACATTTCGTCCTGATAGGCTAAGCGGTGGGCAGCGCCAGCGTACGGCGATTGCGCGAGCGTTGGTCATTGACCCCATGCTTATCATTGCCGATGAACCTACCGCCAATCTTGATTCCGAAAATAGCCACAGCGTGATCGAGCTCATACGTTCTATGAATCAACTCACCGGTGTGACCTGTGTGTTCTCGACGCATGATCCTCGTTTGCTGGATCAAGTTCCCCGTCACTTACTGTTGAAGGATGGTCAAATTTTGGAAGACCGTCGGGTGGAGGCTGTTCAATGAATTTCACCATTTTTGGGCTCCGCAATCTCCTGCGAAATTATCGGCGCAGTTTGATTACTGTTCTCAGTATTGCTATCGGATTTGCAGCAATCTCGCTTTTTGCTGGTTATGCACAGACAACCTATCGTGGACTTTCCGAGCAGGCAGTCTATGGCGAGTTGCTCGGTCATCTGACTATCACCAAACACGGTTTGATCAACGAGGGGCGCCTGCACCCAGAACAATATCTCATGACTTACAATGAGATCGAACAAATTGCTAAGGTCGTTCGCAAGAATGTGAGCGATGCTTATGTCGCACCACGCCTTGGAATCAACGGTCTGCTATCAAATGGCCATGTCAGCACCATTTTTTTGGCAGAGGGCATCGCTCCCAGCGATATGGAAGTGCTGCGGGGACCACGTAGGAATGCTTCTGGTGGTTTGTCGGCCGATACGCAGAGTGGGGTTACCGTGGCGCGTGGATTAGCCGAGATGCTGGGACTGAAGGAGGGAAGTGATGCGTCGCTGTTAGTCAGCACCTTGCACGGACAAGCCAATGCCATTGATGTGACCATCACTGACACGTTCAGCACTGGCAATGCAGGTATGGAAGACAAGTTCATGTTCGTACCCTTGGCGTTGGTGCAATCGCTCTTTGATGCCCAAGGTCGCGCTGATCGCATTACTGTGCTGTTACCTGATGTGACCCAAACGGAAGCCGTGCGGATGCAACTCGTGACGCAGTTGAAAGCCGCAGGATTTGATCTGGAAATCAATACCTGGGAAGAACTGTCGGTATTCTATCGGCAGGTCAAATCGATGTTTGACATGATTTTCGGATTCCTGCTCGCCATCGTAGTGTCGATCATCGTCATGAGTATTACCAACGCGATGACGATGAGTGTCATTGAGCGCACTAGGGAGATTGGCACACTGAGGGCAATCGGAGTACATCGCAGCAGTGTAGTGCGCTTATTCGCAACCGAGGCATTGTTGATGGTAATGCTTGGTTGTTTAGCTGGGCTTACATTAACTTTACTCGTACGTTTCGGAATTAATGCTGCGGATATTACCTATCAACCGCCAAATTCAACGGATAAAGTTCCATTGCTGATCGGCTTTGATTTCACAAAAGCGATTGCAAGCGCAGTCTTGCTCAGCCTCCTTTCCATCACCGCAGCTATTCTGCCAGCGCAACGAGCTGCAAGCAGACCGATTATCGATGCCCTTGGGCATGTCTAAGGAGTTATTATGCAACAATACCATTCATCGTTTTATCTGAAAAGTTGGCGGTTCTTTCTGGGTTTTTGTTTTGCATTATTTGGTTTGATAACATGCTTCATGGTTGGTCCTCTGTATGCAGAACCTGATCCCATCGCTTTGTTAAAACTTTCTGATCAGGCTCGAGGCGGTGGATTGCCGGGATTGACCTGGTACGTCAATGTATTAAACACCGGCAATGGTGACGATGATCAGAGCATGCGTTTACGTATCAAAGCCACTGACTCTGCGAATGTTGCAGAAACCTTCGAGCCCTTACGGAGCAAAGGCACAAAAATGCTTCAGGTTGATTACAACATGTGGCTATCAAAACCAGGTCTGAAGAAGCCCATTCCCATCTCGCCCAGACAACGATTGACCGGCCAAGCTGCCATCGGTGATATAGCGGCGACGAATTATGTGCGTGATTACACAGTAAAATTACTTCGTGACGAAATGATAGGCAAAGAACACTGTAACGTTCTGGAATTGACAGCAAACAATCATCATACCACTTACGATCGTTTGCTGTATTGGATTTCTGATGGGCAAGGTGTCGGCATCCGAGCCGAGTTTTATTCTTTATCGGGGAAGCTGCTAAAGCGTGCTGAGTTTGAATATAAGAATCGCATCGAGATTCAAGGAAAGCCAGCTCCATTTATCAGCCGCATGGTGATCACGGATGCATTAACGGATGCACGCACTACGCTTGATTATAGTCAAGTCAAAGTGCAACCAATTTCCCCCGGCGAATTTGATGTAAGTCATCTCGAATGAAAAGTTTCTATCGATTTGTTGTTTTTGTTGCCCAAGTATTTCTCGGTGTTGGGTTCTTTGGGATGACCTTATCCAGTCTCCCTGTCTTTGCAAATGGTGAGGAGTCGAACAATATAAGGACGGCACTCGAAACTTGGACATATGCTAATTGGCAAACACCAGTCTCTGACAGTTTGTTAAATCCAGGAAATCGCATTGCCAATTTGCCAAAGACGCAGGAGACGGTAGAAGCGCGACTCGATATGCGATTCAGTGCGGAAACTACCGATGTCGTGTTGCGTTCCCGCATGTTTGGACAATGTAATCAAGACGAAATAGGTACACAATCATTTAGCGAAGCTTATTTGAGTCAAGGTTTTGCTCGCATGAAGCTGAGTCAAGAATCAACCTTGACTGCAGGACGCGAATTGTTGACTTGGGGGCCAGCGAATTTCCGATCGCCCAGCAACCCTTTTTACTTTGACGCCGGACGCACGCAGCCTCTGCTTGATGTCTCCGGTATTGATTTGGCGCGCATGCATTATACCGACGGGAGTTTCGGTGTGACCGGTGGCTATGTGGTCGATGCGGGTCACCTGACGGGTGCGCCAGACTACAGCCATATTGCGTTCTTGAAATGCGACTATCGCGGTAATGACTATCTTGTAAGCGCCATCTCCAGCCAGCAAAAGAATCAGGCACCATTTTTTGGAGGTTTTGCGCAATTAACGCTGGATGAAGCGATTCTCCTGTACGGCGAATTAGGATCTGGGCAGCGCCCCTCCAACTTGCAAGTTTCAGCCACCTCTTTTGGGGCGCCATTTGAACTTCAGCAGCCATCGCCCCGCGAGCTGACAAGTCTGCTCGGCGGTTCTTATACCTTCATTAATGGCCAGGTAGTTTCGCTGGAGTATCTGCACGACGGCCATGGCTATTCGTTAGAGGAAGAACATCGGTATTTCGAGCGTGTGCGTGAAGCTGGTCTGCCACTGAATACATCGCTGATTTCCTCTCCGGCGATCTCAAGAAGTCTCGGAACGCTTAACCTGGCAATATCACAAGCGCCGTCGCTCCTCGGTCGTGACTATGTCTCGATTATTTGGCAAAGTAATCCGCAGGAAGGGACATTATATTGGCGCCTCATGTCGGCCGGTAATGTACACGACTATAGCAGTCAGACTAGCTTATATGTCGAGAAGAACATTTCTCCTCGTATTTCCCTTTTTGCTTTGGTCACCGTCAATGCTGGTCATGCGGATTCAGAGTATGGAGCGTTACTGAGTAGCATGGTGACCATGGGCGCCAAGTTTTTTGTGTTTTAACTAAAAAGGGTAATTTTCATGTTAAAGAAGAAAACAGGTGTTTGCCTGATTTCCATACCGAAATCAGGAACGATGTTTGTGTCACGTTATTTAGAAAAGCTCACTGCCTCTCCCGTGATATTTGGAATGGAGGGCGCTAACGAATCGCAATTGCATACAGAACTCATTTGCGGATGGCATCCAGAGATTGCGGCAGTGTTGCGTACGAATAGTCCCAACATTGAGACCATAGCAAAGCGGTTTGCCATGATGTTGGCTCGAAATCGCACTGAAATTTTCGACGAAATGTCGCATTTTTCACGTATTGTATCGGATCATGGCTTTCACAATTTTCTACGTTTTCTCATTAATCCTTCGATTTCGGAAATACAAGAACCTCAGCATATCATCGACTGGGCGGATCGACAAGGATTGGCTTGTGTCTATTTACATCGCGATATTCGGCCTGTTGCCAATTCTCTCGCTCACTTTTTGGCGTCAGGAAAATCCTTTCTCGTTGATATTGACACAATCGCCCATGCTGCGGATTTGGTCTCGACTTTATATGCTCCGCTACTGGCTGAAGAAATGCGGCAATGGAAGGAAGTAGCCAAAGATTCGCGCCTGTTGACTGTCTCCTTTGAATCAATGATGGAATGTCCGGCTCATTGGATTCGTTTGATATGTGAGCACGGAAACCTTGTGTTTGACAATGATGCGTTGATCGAAACGCCAGAGAGTTATCGATCCTGGACCTTTCGTAAGGATAAATCTTCGTGGCGAGAAACGTTCTCGGCAAAACAGCAAGAAAAAATAGAATCTATTTGTGGCGAGAAACCATAATGGAATTACGTAAAGGAAAAGTGGTGGCGATCTGTTGTTGCAGTGAATCGGCATTTGTGCGGGCACATTTATGGGCGATCGGCCAAGGACGAATCAGTCTTTTGGTGCCCCAAACAGAATGGCGACAATTGTCTGTTCTGGCAACAATGTTTGACAAATTCACTGTGTTGACAGACGATCCATCAAACCAGATCCTGCTGCCCTTTGAGCTTGAAGATGCCGAAATCTTTACTGAAAAAATTTTGCCACCATCTACATTATGGCCTGACCCGCTTGCCATTTTATTGACAAGTGGAACAACCGGCACACCGAAGCCAGTGGTCAAGAGCGTAATTGCGATGCTGGGTGAAATTGAGTCTTTGCGCAAAGTGATGAATATCGATACGGATTCTTGCTTTGTTTCGACAGTACCATTTGAGCATATGTTTGGATATTCATTTGGATTCTGGTTGCCACATCTTGCGCAAGTCCGTTTAGATCCTAAACGCGTATTCCTGCCTATTGAACTCAAGACCTTGTGCAACAATAGCACGACACCACTTTGGATTGTCACGACACCTGTTCATCTGCGCGCGTATGTTGAATTGAAAATCAAATTTAAGAATATCGCCGGTGTCGTTTGTGCGACAAGTCCGCTTTCTTCTGCATTGGCAAGACAAGCGGCTTACTGTTTCGGCGTTCCGATCACGGAAATTTACGGAAGCACCGAAACAGGAGCGATTGCATTTCGCAAGCGCCATGCCGATGAGGATCAAGAACCATGGTGGTCGCCACTACCTGGCATGACTATACAACTAGATGAAGGTGGCGTCGCGCAGTGTCAGTCCTCGCACCTCGATGGTGTTATCCCGCTTGGGGATCGCATCGAGCTTGATGTCACTGGTTTCAGGATCCTTGGGCGTACTGGGGACATTGTAAAAGTTTACGGGAAACGTCAATCTCGAACAGCGCTTAATAACATGATTTCCTCGGTTCCTGGCGTGGTGGACGCAAGTTATTTTTTTCATAATGACGGTGAATGTAATCAGGAAACGTCTAGGCCCATCGCCTTTGTAGTTCTTGAGCGCGGTGCCACGATTCCTGAAGTGCTGGCTCATATTCGAGGTCGTGTTGATGATGTGTTTCTGCCTCGTCCGATTTTTGTAGTCAAGTCCTTGCCACGATCTGAAACCGGAAAGCTTGGTGATATCGATCTCAGAAATCTCTATCGTATGTGCAAAGCGCGCAATGCAACGACATAATCCAGGAAGGTGAATGTTTCAGAATGATAGGAGAAGTGGCATGTTGAAAGGTAAAACCGTAATTGTAACCGGGGCTGCCCGTGGGATTGGCGCAGCGATCGCCACCTGCTTTGCGCAAAATGGCGCTAATGTATTGTTGAACAGCCGTTCCGCAAGCGATGCATTGCGGGAGACTGCCGCCGAGGTGGATCGTCTTGGAGGTCGATCTCATATTAGCGTTGGGGATGTCTCCGATTCTGCCTACGTGCAGACAATGGTGGCCGATGCATTAAATGCTTTTGGCAGCGTTGATATTCTTGTCAACAATGCTGGCGTGATTAAAGATCGTCCTCTCTTGTTCATGAAAGAGAGAGATTGGTATGACGTGCTTGATACAAATCTCAGCGGTGCATTTTTATGCACAAAAGCGGCTATAAAGCCGATGATCAAACAGCGTTGGGGCAGGGTAATCAATATTGCGTCAATTACTGCATTGGCAGGTCGATCTGGACAGACGAACTACGGTGCTGCAAAGGCTGGGTTGATTGGATTCACAAAATCGCTCGCGCGTGAATCAGCGAGTCACAATGTCCTCGTGAATGCTGCAGTTGTTGGCGTAATCGATACGCGCATGACACGCCAAATTCCAAGAGATACATTGAAAGAAATTTCAGAGATGGTGCCGCTCGGTCGAATCGGACGCCCTGAAGAAGTAGCAAATGTTTGTCTGTTCCTAGCATCGGATATGTCGTCTTATGTGACAGGAACGACGATTAACGTAAGTGGAGGAGGTTACATCTGATGAATAGCAACACTTTACAGGAGGCCCGGGAAATTGCAGCGCGGCGCCGTGATCTGTCCGATTGGTTTAAACGTGTTTTGATAGAGCGTTTGTCGCTTCAATTGGAACCGGAAGAAATCGCAAATGACAGTCCTTTGTTCGGGTCTGGCCTGGGATTGGACTCGGTCGATGCGCTGGAGATCGCGATTGCGGTCGAAACGGAATTTGGTGTGTCAATTACCGATGAAGATCTACATGCCTTCCGTTCTGTTAATACCGTCCTCGATTTTATCGAAGAGCGCATGCCTGAAAACGTTTGAAGGAGAAAGACATGATGAAGGAAAGCTATAAACTCGCACGCAATAATGTTGCGTTGCTCAACCTGCAAACAGACGGTCGGTTCCGTGTGAGCGGCCCTGATGCCGAGGTGGCACTTAACCAGCTGATTTCCGTCGATCTGGAAGTGCTGTCGTTTTGGAAGGGAGTGATTGGTTTGTTTCTGACTGAGACGGCAAACATCATGGCCATTGCCACGATTTTCAAGTGCGAGGATGGATTTTATATTTTTACTGAGGCTGATTCAGCGGATGATCTATGCCAGTATCTGGCAGCGGAGATTCCCACTCGCGGAGCTGTATTCGAGGATTTGCGTAACTCACACGAATGGCTGAGCGTGCTCGGTCCTCGCGCACAGGACGTGATGTCGAAATCTGCTGGCGAAGATATCCTCGGCCTACCGTATCTATCGTTTGAAGAAAATGAACGCCTTGGTGTGACTTTGTTCCGCATGGGATTTTGCGGTGAATTCGAATATCGCCTGTTGATTCCCGTTGATCGAGGAGAAGCGGTTGCAACGTTATTACTGGAAGGTGGCGCTGAATTTGGCATTGGACAGGTCTCTCCGGAAATCATGCATGTGTTGATGCTTGAAATGCGGTCTCTTACAAAAGCGGATCTTCCTGAGAATTCCGATCCTATCCAGGCCGGACTGCATTGGATGATCAGTTTTCGTAAGGAGAGCTTACGTGGAGGCGAGGTGATCCACAAAATGAAATTGGCTGCGGCGCGACAGTCACTCATGTTGCGCATCGATCAATCCGGATGTGTGACTAAGGGAGACCGTCTTCAGATAGAAGGTCAGGATGTTGGGTTCCTATCCTGTGTCGTTTATTCGCCTACGCTAGAAACTGATATCGGACTCGCTTTTATTGATCAGGAATTTGCTCAGAATGGAGTTTCGTTCGATGCAAAAGGACGGAACTGCAATACAAAGGCGATGGGTGCTTCTGCACCGCTATTTGTCACCAAAACTGTGCAGTCGGCGTGAAAGTAATGCATGCCAAGCATAACAACTGCGGGCGTAGTGCAGCGAATATTCGATTATTGCCAAGTAATTCGTTCTTTCGTGTTCGCTTGCTGTATTTACAATTGGTTGCGATGGTAATCTCGACGGCTGCAATGTATTTACTGCCGCTATCGTTAAGTTCAACGTTTTTGATCTCACTATATGCTGCAATTGTATGGATTGAATATCGACACGACGTATGTAGTCCAATTTCTTTCACATTGCTGACGATGAGCATCGTGCTGTTTTTCGGGCATAACTTTCTCGAACGTGCGGGGTATGAGGCATATTCGCCAGTTATTCTGTTCGGCTGTTTGTTTTTGGTTGGGTCAACCTTATTGATAATCGGTCGGCCCGCAACGTCATTCTATGGCGGGAAAAATAGTCTGCGGGCACTACATAGGAAAACTTCTCTACTCTGGGATATCCTTTATGCATTAGCCATCATAGCTGGGTTGGCCACGCTCCGGTATCCTATATGGTTTTGGGTAATACCTGGATTGATGCTGGCCGGAGCCTTAGTGACTCTTCGATTACAATTGTTCTCTATGGGTTCGGCTTGGCGCAGACCTGGATCGTTTACCTTAGGTAGTTATCGATTCGATCAAATTCCAAAAGACAGAGCACATTTATTGGCCTTTTATAAGCATTGGGTGTTGGAGGTGTTGCCGTCGATCAGAGCTGGTGTTGGTCCAAAAAAAAAATCATATGACCAATTTGTTGATTTGAAGATGGCGGAGGACTCGGGAACCTGGAATCGTACGACGTTTTTTCTTGCATATCACGGTGATGAAGTTGTGGGGACGATTTGCTGCGTAGTTGATTGTTCATCAATGCCCCTGCCGGTTGAAACTGGACATTCCGAACCGATCGATCTTCAACAGGTTCGTGGCTATGGCAAGGTCGTTGAAGTGAGCCGTTTCAGTATTTCGAAGGATCACCGCTTTGGTCAGGATTTGATTCAGGGTCTGCTGTGCTGTGTTGTCGAGTTTTCCTTTGAAATGGATGCAGCTTTCCTGATTATACAGAGTCATCTTAGTGCGCTACCCATTTATCGCAAGATTGGTTTCCATGCACTAAGCGAAAAAATTGTATATCAAAACGCGATCGGTGCTGCTGTTCAACTACTCGGATTTAATTTGGCGCGTCGTGTAATTTGTGGGGACAAGACGCAGATAATCGGCAAACTGCAGGGCATCTTGACGCCCTATTTATGTGAACGATATTTAAAACGGCAAGCGTTTCGAAGCCTGTTCCGAAAAAAGCAGGCATGGCGACTATCCGATGAGGAATTGTCGACATTGACATTGCATGTCACTCCACAGGGGAGAGCATGAAAACTGAGGAAATCGTAATTACCGGGATAGGTGCAGTTGGAGCATTCGGAAATTCCCCTTCGGATCTGTGGGCGGCCCTTCATGCCGATCAATCAGTTTGGCGCCCCAGTCAGCGCCTGGATGGAAATCCCCTCTCTGCGGAGATCACTAATTTTGATTTGAACCAATTTCGGCGTACGTCGAAGGGTTATCGGGTACCCCGTATCTCTCAATACGCATTGGCGGCGGCGGCTCAGGCGATTACCCAGGCACGACTTGAGGCCAGAGGTGTGGATAAGGATTCTGTTTCCGTTGTGTATGGAACTGGCAACGGACCGAACGAAGTCGTCGGCAGAAATCTCAGTGCTATTGTTTCTGGTGGTCTTGGTGGGGTAGAGCCATTGAGTTTTCAGGAGAGCGTTTTCAACGCTCCGGCAAGTCTCATCAGCATTGAGTACGGTTTTCGCGGTCCTCTCCTGGCCCTTCCGATGGGTTGGGCGGCGGGTGGCCATGCAATTGCAACGGCGGCCGACTTGATTTGTTTTGGACATATGCCTGTCGCCGTCGTTGTAGCATCAGATGAGTCAACCTTGTTGAGCCACCGTGCTCTCAAGGCCCTTGGTTTTGTGACGCCCAATGATTGCGGTGAAGAGACAATGAGACCTTTTGATGTGCGGCATAACGGTGCTATTGTGGGTGAAGGTGCAGCTGCTCTCGTGATCGAAACTCGTTCACATGCGGAGGCGCGCAGTGCAATTCCCTTGATGCGGCTGAGTGGCTGGGCCATGGCCGCCGATTCCTACGGCGTAGGAGACAAATCCAATGGTGTTCCAGCGTTGCGGAATGCTATGGACGCCGCCTTGCGGGTTGCTGGTCGCAGTCGTGTTGATCTCATTTATTCAGGCAGCTATTGTACGGCCGATGCCGATCAATCCGAGGCGGAAGCGATTGTTGCCACATTTGGCCGCGGATTGACTCCACCCACTACCAACATCCGTGGCGCAATCGGGGAACAGAAAGGTGTTGGCGGTTTGCTCAATGCGGTTGTTGCCTACAGTTCGTTGCACACCCGGATGATTCCCGCCACAAAAGGCTGCGAGCAAATTGATCCGCGTTGTGACATTGACGTCGTGACTTCTTTGAGAACGCTGCCAGCCATCGATGCGGTGCTTTGCAATGCTTTCTGGGTCAATGGCGTCAATGCGTCATTTATATTGGAGCACAGCCTGTGAACATCGCATTTTTGTTTCCAGGACAAGGTGCCCAAACGCTTGGTATGGGCGAAGATTTTCGGAAATCTTATCTCGTTGTTGCACGACGTTTGGAACAGGCAAGTGACGCTCTTGGGCTCGACTTGTGTGCAATTATCAGGAAAGGTCCAACGCGCCTTCTCGCTGAAACGCGGTACGCCCAGCCCGCGATTTTTGTACTTAGTTACGCCATCGGCGAACTGCTCGTTGAACGTGGACTGCAACCTGACATTGTTGCTGGACACAGCCTTGGCGAATTTACTGCCGCTACGTTTGCCAAAGCGATTTCTTTTGATGATGCCCTTGCGCTTGTGATTGAACGCGGAAGCCTGATGCATGAGGTCAACGTGTCACTCGATGGCAGCATGATGGCGGTCTCTGGACTTGATTCGAAGACGCTGTTGGGTATTCTTGATGGTCTTTGCAATGATGTATGGATTGCTAACGACAATGCGCCATCGCAGGTAGTTTTATCTGGGTTACGTCCAGCCCTGCAAAAAGCTGCCCAATTGATTGTCGATGGAGGTGGACGCAACACATGGTTAGATGTCGCGGGACCATACCATACACCCCTGCTTGCTGATGCTTCGAAAGTATTTGCGCTCCGGGTGGCTTCTGTCAACATGCGCGATCCCGTTTTTCCGATCATTGCCAACACCAGTGCCGAGCCATTGGTGATTGCCGATTCCATTCATACCGAATTGGCGCGACACATGATTAGTTCCGTCAATTGGACTGGCACTATGCAAATAATTGAGGCGTCAGGTGTTAACATGCTGGTCGAGGTTGGTCCGGGTCGCGTTATGAAAGGACTCGCACTTCGTAATTCTCCGACGTTACCTTGTCGAACAACCGGGACCGTGCGAGAATTCGACGAAACGTGTCGTAGTCTGGAGAGCCGTTAATGCGTGTCTTTGTGACGGGTATTGGTGCCGTTTCTTGTGTGGGTATGGGTGTGGCGTCGCTTGAAACCGCTATGCGGACCGGGATAAGTGGCGTTGCAGAAGCCGGTGATGACTATCCTGATTTATCGCCGCAGGCAGTAGTAGGCATGGTTCGCACTATAAAGAACGATGCCGTACCACGCGCAGATACCTTTCTTGCCCTGGCGATTGAAGAAGCGTTTTCCTCGGCAATGTTAGGTGCAATACCGCAATTGCCTGTCTACCTCGGGAGCGCCCATGGACATCTCGATGTATGGCAACGCAAATTTCGAAACGGTTTGCCATATTCCGGCAGCATGTGGAGACTAGCTCAGGATTTCTTGGAGCAGCGCGTCGGAAGTGTTGATGTGACTGTCGTGAGCACTGCCTGCACGGCATCGTCCGTTGCATTCGGTCTTGCACTTGATGCGTTACGCACAGGCCAATGCGGAATGGCTTTGGTTTGTGGTGTCGAATCGGTCACGGGGTTTCTTCATGCAGGTTTTGCAAGTCTGCGGTCGCTTGCGGTTGGTAATTGCCGGCCATTTGACCGTGATCGTACCGGCCTGGTACTTGGCGAGGGCGCAGCAGCGATCGTTCTGGAGACCGAAGCGCATGCGGCTCAGCGAGGCGCAAATCTGCTTGCAGAGGCGGCCGGTTTTGGTTTTTGCGCTGACGGTGTACATTTGACAGCGCCTGATCCAACGGGGGGTGGCGCATCGACTGCGTTGCGCCGCGCAATCGATGATGCACAGCTCGATGAAATTCCCGGTTTCATCAACACTCATGGCACAGGAACCCTCCTGAATGATCGGATGGAATGCCTCGCGCTAAAACGTGTGTTTGGCCAAACTATATCGACGATGCCGCTTACATCCACCAAGCCGATTACAGGCCACATGTGCGGAGCTGCCGGAGCGATCGAAATCGTCAATTCCATCATCGGGATGCAAAATGGTTTTGTTCCACAAATTCTCGGACTTCGCAACCAAGACAAGGACTTCGCAGATTTTGATTTTGTGCGCGATGAACTCCGAACTGGCGACTTTCAATCTGCAATCTCTATGAACAGCGGATTCGGCGGTACGAATACCGCCGTGATTTTGAAACGGGCATATCCATGACAAGCTTTCGTGTACATGGGACATTGATGGTTGACGAGTCGCTTGACGACTTGGCACTCGCTTACAAACATGAAGTGGGCTGGGCGCAGGGCTTTCGGATCAACATTGACACGCGTCTTATGTTGCTCGGTGTTCAACGGCTGTTGACTTCTAAATTGGTGAGTGAACCGGAATTGCGTCAGTCGGCATTGGTGGTTGGCTGTCGTCTTGGGGCGATGGATAGCTACGAAGCATTCGAAGCTAGCCTCGCGACAAATCAAGCAACGCCACTTGCATTTGCTTACGCATTACCATCAATGCCTCTGGCTGGTGTCAGCGTACGGCATGGGATGCGTGGGATGACCTACACACTCACAGGACAGAAAGATGTTGGCCTGAGGGCTTTACGGCAAGGAGTTGGTCTACTTGTGTCAGGTCGAGCCGACCGAGCCATTATTGGCTGTTGGGAAACACCTTCACGGACCGCACAATATTTTAATCCATCGACTAGATGTCGATTGCTGCTCGCAATTATCGAACCAGTAAAAGCTGGTGCTTCATTTTTCTCGCTTGCGAACATTGCTCCCGGCGGTTCGTTTGACGCCGATTGTGTCGCCATGCTTGCGACTTGTCTGTGTGAGACTGACAGTTTAGGTTCGATCGGCACAACGGGATGTGCATGACATGAATAGAGCAAAGGAAATCATCGCGACGCATTGCTTACGTGTGCGATATGGCGAAACAGATCAGATGGGCGTCGTGTACCACCCTAATTACCTTGTTTGGTTTAACGAATCACGAGACGCATTGATGTCCGGGATTGGAATTGATGTTGTGGCTTTAGAGCGGTGCGGCTACCGTTTTCCCGTTGTTGAAGTCGCATGCCGTTATCTCCATTCTGCCCGTTACGGGGACGAAGTCGCTATCACTGCACGATTGCGTCATGAGCGTGTGGCACGTATGCATTTTTCGTTCGAAGTGAAGCATGCTCGTTCCCACCGATTACTAGCAACAGGGGAAACCGTCTCAGTTGTAACAGATGTCAACGGAAGATTATTGCTTCGTCTTCCTGATGAATTACGAAAATCGATCGATTCCGTAATTAACAGTGATGCAGTAAAAACAGATCGTACAATTGGGGAAAATTGATGATCAATGAACGTGTTTTTGTAACAGGAATTGGTGTGTTGTCGGCAATCGGATCAGATTTGCGGTCATTTTCTGCTGCTTTGCAAGAAGGGCGCAGTGGCGCCTCTGTGATTACTGCTTTTGATACTGAGACAGTTGCAGGACGGCTCGGCTGTGAAGTGCACGACTTCATTCCGGCTAAGCATTTCGAATTGAATGCCTTGCGCAGAATGGATCGCTGCTCCCAACTTGCTATGGTTGCGGCGCGCCAGGCGGTTACTGCCGCAGCACTGGATGTTGAGCGACTGAATCCGAATCGCGTCGGTGTGAGCCTGGGGACGACGCTCGGTGGCATGGTCAACGCTACCCGCTACTATGAACGATTGGCACACACTGACCGTACATACGCCAGCTTGTTGTATGACTATCCGCTGTATTCAGCCGGAGCGCGCATTGTTGGGGAATATGGATTCTCTGGCCCCAATCTCGCGTTCAGTACTGCATGTTCATCAGCAAATATTGCAATCGGACATGCTGCCGACCTGATCCGATACGGCCGCCAAGACATCATGTTGGCGGGTGGTGTCGATACCATGTCCAAGATCACGGTAGCTGGCTTCAATGCACTGCGTAATGTAACCAAGGACGCAATTCGTCCATTTGATAAAAATCGCAACGGACTTGTACTTGGTGAGGGTGTAGCAATACTTTGCCTTGAATCCGAGAGCGGGATGCGACGGCGTGGCGCGCAACCTTTGGCCGAAATTCTGGGTTACGGGATGAGTACAGATGCCTATCACATGACGGCGCCTGATCCGACCGGACGTGGTCCCGCCCTCGCCATGATAAGAGCGCTTAAACGAACAGGTCTCGTTCTTGAAGATATCGGTTATATCAACGCACACGGTACCGGAACGCGGCATAACGATGAGATGGAGACGCGTGCAATCAAGAAGGTGTTCGGCACATTGGTGGACCGCATTCCAGTCAGTTCCACAAAGTCTATGCACGGACACGTTCTTGGTGCGACAGGGGCCATCGAAGCGGTGTCGGTCATCGCTGGCATGCTTGACCGTTTTGTACCGCCGACGATCAATTATGTGACGCCGGATCCTCGTTGTGATCTCGATTATGTACCCAATCAGGCGCGTTCGCATGCATTCAAAGCCGCTCTGTCGAACAATTTCGGTTTTGGCGGTAACAACTGCACGCTTGCTATAGGATCTGCATGAAATCACAGATTTTGCCTCCTCCGACCATTCGAGCCGAATCCTCTAATTGGCGCACTCTTAATCATTGTTCGATTATAGGTGTGCCGCGAGCCTTTAGACAATGGGTCGCGCTCTGTTCTTCCATGACGAAGCGCATTGAAAAAGTGACCGGACAATGTGTATCGGTTGACGTATTACGTGATGCATCGGGTCGAATTTATTGTGAGGAGCGAAACTTTCTTGATACGGTGCAGACGACAGGGCACGTGCGAGAGGTCGTGCTGAAAGTGGGAGAGAAAGCCTTGCTGGTGGCGCGAACGGTGTACGTTTCACGCTGGCTGAGAACGAGCATGAAGCTGCGAACATTGGGGACTCGCCCGCTTGGAGAATTGCTATTTTCACATGGAGACGCACTGTGGAGCAAGAGAGAATTCTCCCGGCTCACACCACGCCTACCCATTTTCAGACTCGTTGAATCGGCCATGTTGTGTCAGACACGAAGTAGCTGGGCGCGTCGGACCTTGTTCCTTTTGGATGGCTGTCCGATATTGGTAACAGAAGTATTTCTGCCAGCATTGCTTGATGCTGAACGCGAGTCTAAAATTCGCTGTCCTACTTCTGCAGGATTTGTAATTCCTTTTCCGTTGGCATTGACGACGAGTTCGAATAATAATTGCAATCAAATTGTGAGAGATAAGAGATGAGTGATAAACAATTGGGCGCCAAGGAAATCATGCAGCGCTTGCCACATAGATACCCGTTTTTGATGATCGACCGCGTGCTGACACATGGTGGTGTCGAAGCTGTGGCCATCAAGAACGTTACGATTAACGAGTCATTCTTCTTGGGACATTTTCCGACCGAACCGATTATGCCAGGCGTATTGGTTGGTGAGTGTATGGCTCAGACGGCCGCGTTTATCGGCGGAGCGGGAGAGGGAAATGAAAATGAAAAGAGTATCGGAAACAAGGCATTTCTAACTGGTATGAATCTGAAGGTGGAACGTCCAGTTGTCCCCGGGGACCAGATCGTGATTAAGGCGCGTTTGGTTAAACGTCTTGGTAAGCTGATGAAAATTTCAGCGCAAGCCACAGTGGATTCGTTTGTCGTGGCAAGCGCTGAAATTACGATCGTCACCTTGTAAGGAAATCACATGCAGTTTAGATCTCTCATTCTTTTAATTTTTTACGTATTGATGTTCGCCAACGATAGTGCTGCCGTTTCGGTTGATGAGATGCGCACAGCTTACGGAGCAGCTTATGGTGGAACCATGGGAGCCGAAAAAGCAATTGAAGTAATCGACGGGTTTCTTAAAAAGAATCCGAATGATGCTCTTGCTCTAGTCTACAAAGGTAGTCTCAAGACAATTCAGGCACGTGATACGTCTGTGCCTTGGCGAAAACTGAGGATGATAAACGAAGGATTTGACTTGATAGATGAATCCATCACCCAAATCAACCATACCAATAAAAATTTCAACGCTGACAAGCGCCTGGAAATTCTTATGGTCAGTGGACTGACCAATGCCTCGGTGCCAAAATCATTTGGCCGCAGACATTTGGCCGAGCGTAATCTTAAACGTTTACTCGAATCAGGTGAGGTTGATAACTTGTCACGCGCCTTTAAGGTTTCTGTCTACGCGTGGATGGCGGTGGCAACATCGGAACATTCTGAACAAGAAGGATTAGCGTATTTATTGAAAGCGCGAGAGATTGACTATGTGGTTGCCGAACGAATCTGGGAAAAGCGATGACGCCGAATCATGACATTCACTGGCAGCAAACCGATATCGACAGGCATGCGCGCAGTTTGATTAAATTGCAAACATCCTGTGTCCTTTGGTTTACCGGATTGTCCGGTGCCGGAAAATCTACTATTGCTAATTTGGTAGAAAAGCGCTTGCATGCGATGGGGCGACATACGTATCTACTGGATGGGGATAATATACGTCATGGGCTAAACCGTGACTTAGGCTTTTCCAATGCGGACCGTTCTGAAAATATTCGGCGAGTTGCCGAAGTGAGTAGGTTGATGATGGACGCCGGATTGATTGTCCTTGCTTCATTTATTTCGCCATTCAGTGCAGAGCGCCGAATAGCGCGTGACATGGTGGGAACAAACGAATTTGTCGAAATTTTTATCCAAACGCCCCTTTCCGTTGCTGAACAACGCGACCCAAAAGGACTTTACAAAAAAGCTCGAGATGGAAATTTCCGAAACTTTACAGGAATTGACTCTCCGTATGAAATCCCCGAGAGCCCGGAGATTTCCATAGATACGACAAGCTGCATGCCCCATGAATCGTGTGAAAGAATCGTGAACTACTTGCTGTCGATTGGAATTATGCAATGATCTGATTGTTTAGTCCATTTCTAATTCAACATATCAGTTAAGCACTCTACAGACAAGTGAATGATTCACCGCCTTCAGGCGGTGGATCATTCACATTATACGCTATTTTGTAGCAGATTCGTGCGCATTGTTGAAGTATTATTTTTTCCGTCCGCTTTTTTTCAAAAATTATCTCACTGACTTTTCCCTCGAGAAATATAATCGTAAATTAAACTTTACTCGCGGTATGCCCCAGAGCAAAATCTGCCTGGCCGATATTATACGATTTTAGCTTATATGATATATTCGGCTCGTCGACTTCTATAAAATGCTGCAAATATGGATGGTTAGAAGGTGCGTGGGTTTTGTTGGGTTGAAATCGCTTTTGATAAACGCCACGACCTGTTACTTTCAAGTCAATTATCAGCTACCAGCAGCAATCCGCCGGGGAAAAATAGGCAGAATAAGTTTAGAAATTGAACGAGTGAGAAGAAGATACAGAGGGAAGAAAAAGCAGTATGTTTTTATAAGGTTAAGAAGACTATGGCATTTTCAGGTCGTCGCTGGTAACTCTCACTGAGATATCATTGCTAGTTCTTCTTCCAATGCATCGTCAGTGCCGGTGTGACAGAAATACCGAGTCTGGCAGAGTTTGACAGTCGCCTAAACTATCAGGTAATGATCGATTTGAATATATACAACTGGAGTTTGGAGTTTCAGCCGGCACACAGCTGGAACCACATAGAAAAAAACAAAAAATCACAAAAAACTATTGACATTGCGGTCAAAATCGCGCCGTTTTCTCAGCCAACTTGACACAAGTAAAAATCGTAGGCTGTCGTCAATTTGGCTGAGAAAACGGCCTCCAGAAGAAAAATTCTCATTTCATCTTCTGGAGGCCGTTATGGACAACAAGGGATACGGCAATATCCCCAGCACCCTGTTTGAATGTATCACATTCCTGGTGCGGGCACTACCAATTCGATCTGTTCCGACATTTATTGAGCTGCTTGTCGGAGCTATGATAACCCAGTCTGGATTTGTAACCGAGGCTTGGCTGGCAATAAATCCTGTGCGCAGCTGGAGCGCATATTATTAATGGCTCCAGCAGGGGAAATGGTCATGGGTGGCACTGGGTGTCCAGATGGCCCGGCTCATAGTGACCCTTTGCCCGCAGCCGGTATGGTTCATCATCCTGGATGATACCTTTATCTACCGAAGCTCAAGGAAAGCGCCTGGCAGCTGTATTTATCATCAGCACGGAAACAAAAGTAACAGGCCCAAATATGCACTTGGGCAATGCTGGGTGAGCATGGCCCTGTCAATCAGCGCCAACATGAAGCATGCCGCCATTCCTTTACTGTCCAGGCTCATGCGGGTATCAGGCAACAGCAGCAAGCTCGATGCCGCGAAAGTTTTGCTACGTGTCATTGCCCCTGTTTTTGCCGGAAAACAGGTCATCACCCTGGTGGACAGCTGGTTTATGAAATGGCCATACATCCAATATGTGCTGCACTTGGCTTTCAGGCAATCGGCCAGGTGAGAAGAGATACCGCCCTGTTTGGGATTCCCGTTTTTACCGGTGGCAGGGGTAGACGACGGATCTATGGCGATCAATATGATGCTGAAGTGATCAACGCATTGCCGGAAATACGCGAATGGCTTTACCTGTACGGGAAGTGGCAATGGGTGCGTTATCGTAGCGCGGTCTGTCTGGCCAGATTTATGAAAGGACGAAAGGTTCGGGCCATATGGATGCAAATTGAAGACGAAAACGGCGTCCAAAGTAAACAACGACTGATTCTTTCCACGCTCAGCGACTTGATGCCGCAACAGATTTTTGTCTATTACGGCCGCAGATGGTCAATCGAGGATCTTTTCAACCAGATGAAGAACCGGTGGGGATGGAAAGATGCCTGGCAGCAGTCACGACAGGTTCTGCATCGCTGGACCCAGTTTCTTTCAATCGCCTATGCTTTACCGCAACTGTTGGCAACCTATTGTGGTGCCCAGGTGGAAAGCCTGATGGATTTAACCCCATGGCGCAAGAAAGACCCGACTACAGCAGGACGAATCCGGTTGGGAATGTAAAATGTTTTAGGCAATGTTCGGATTAGAGACTGGTGGAGTCCAAAGTGCCGTAAATTCCAGCCTCCAATTGAGGATGAACTGCCACCGTATCAGCACATTGATGCAGAATACCGAGTGTATCCGATGTCAGAGAACAATTTTACAGGAAGTTCCGCCCCCATTGTAATGATGGGGAACACTATGAAACTCTAAACTCCAGTATATACAATAAAACTGGATGGGATCAATATGGAGCAGTTTACTACCAGGACCATAAAAGTTGGTTATATTAAGCCCGTTACCATGTCCGAACGAATAAGAGATATATTTACAAATAGATTTGTTCTCAAATGCTATTTGTACACAATCGTCATTTCCACTTTTATCGCTGCATTTTTTTCAATAACAAAGCCAGAAATTTCCTTTCCTGTTTATTTTTGTGTCTCTTTATCTTACGGCTTTATATACAGCTCAATCATTATGTTTTTAATTTGGAGCATCAAACCGGATAGGATTATTAATTTAATTTGGCTATATCTCGTCGGTATTTGTTTGGGTGTTTTGATAGGATATCAGGCAAAAATCCTGATACTCCAATATGTCTTTTCTGTTGTAACTACTAAAACTGTACAAGACTTTTTTGTTGAAATTGCTAATGGATTTGTTTTTGGTGGTGGTATCGGCTATTTTATTAATTCGCAAGCAATATTAAGAAGAAGAGCTAAGGACATCGAAGAGGAAAGGATTAAAAGGCTGACTACGGAGAAAGAGAGCCTCGCCGCTAACCTGAAGTTACTGCAAGCTCAAATTGAACCCCATTTCTTGTTTAATACTCTTTCCAATATTTTGAGCTTGATTGACACGGAGCCGACCAAAGGTAAGACGATGTTGGTGGATTTGACTAAATATCTGCGAACCTCTTTATCCCGGACATTATCGGAAACAACGATACTAAATCAGGAAATAGAAATGATTAAGGCCTATCTCAATATTCATAAAATACGAATGAGTGACAGATTGCGTTTCACGATTGACATTTCTGATGCCTTACGGCAACAACAATTTCCGCCGATGTTGCTGCAACCTCTGGTTGAAAATGCAGTAAAGCATGGATTGGAACCAAAAGTGGAAGGAGGAGAAATTGTAATTAAGGCTTTTGAAGAAAATAGTCGTTTGAGAATTGAAGTCCGGGATACTGGGCTGGGATTTTCTGATTATAATAAAACCGGTATAGGTATAATAAATGTGCGGGAACGCATAGTCATGCTTTATGGAGAAAAGGGCCGTTTGATCATTGCAGAAAATGAGCCACATGGCGTCAGCGCTATTATTGAGGTGCCGTTGCATGATCTATAAAGCTATCGTTGCTGATGATGAAAAAGAACTAAGAAGCTACCTCAAAACTCTACTTGCTGAGGTCTGGCCGGAGTTGGAGATTTGCGGCGAAGCAGCTAATGGTAATGACGCCTTGGCGTTAGTCGTTTCACTTCATCCACAGATTGTCTTTCTGGATATAAAAATGCCTGCACTTTCCGGTTTGGAAGTGGCGAGTAGAATTAATAGTGATTGTCATATCGTTTTTGTGACCGCCTACGATCAATATGCCGTTGATGCTTTTGAGCGCGAGGCTGTGGACTATCTTGTTAAACCAATTACCAAAATGCGACTGGTTCAAACCATCACCCGTTTGAAAAAAAAGCTTCAGGCAGCCTCGCTATTGCCATCAAATCTGACTGAAATAATCACCCATGTTCTTGCCAACTTACAAACGCAGGCCAAAACAGAATTTCTGCACTGGATTAAGACGCAACAAAAGGATGCTACCCGTTTAATCCCAGTTGAAGCGATTGATTATTTTCAGGCGGAAGACAAATACACCTTAGTCATGACTGCAGAAGGCGAATCATTGATAAAAAAAAGTATAAATGAACTGGCCCAGGAGCTTGATCCTCAGCAATTTTGGCAAATTCATCGAGCAACTATTGTCAACGTTTCCCGTATCGAGAATGTCAGCCGCTCTTTTACAGGTAGGGGAATTATGAAACTTAAAAAGAGGTCGGAGTCACTTACTGTCAGTCGTAATTATTTGCACCTTTTCAAACGGATGTAAAGGCAGCGTAAAAACAAGAAATTTTGCTATTTGTATAGAGAACTTTTTAATAAGATACAGTTTATTGATTCAATGCCATCTTGAAAGCTAAACGGAATAAGAACAAGGTGTACAGTGTCCATGAGCCAGGAGTAGAATGTATCAGCAAGGGCAAGGCTCATAAACGATACGAGTTTAGCTGCAAGGTAAGTGTGGCATCGACCAGCCGGGGCGGTTGATTTGTTGGGGCTTTGGCGTTTCATGGCAATCCGTATGATGGGCATACCCTTTCATATACCCTTGAGTGTTTTGCCAGATTATCGAGATTTCCCGAGCATGTGTATGTTGACCAGCGCTATCGTGGGCATGGCTGGTCTGGAGATAGTACAATTTATGTTGACAAACGTCGACGAGGCAAGACTGCTAAAAATGTATGGTGGTGGATGAAACGACGAGCTGCAGTGGAACCAGGAATCTGCCATTTGAAACAGGAACATCGACTTCCGAATCGACTGAAAGGTGTGCTCAGTGACCAGATGAATGCCATCCTCAGCGCCGCAGGAATGAATTTCAGGAGGCTGCTGCTGACTAATTTACCCTTTAAGCGAGAGGAATATGTCCTCTCGCTTTATTTTATAGAGAGACATCTTGCGTATGAAAATTTATCCAATGATCCTTCCTAAATGGCGGTTGGAGGAACTTGTCAGGCAGTAACCGTACAGTGATAATTATCTAGCAGGGAGCTCCTTCTTTTTCCCACTCACAGCCTTCTGCATTTCCTGTAATTCCTGTGGCACGAAATACTTAAATTTGACTTTTTTGCTCAACTTGCCGGTGAACCCAGAGAAGGCCATTGTGAGCTCTCGTGCCTCATCCATGAGCGCGACACCTTCTTCGTGAGAGACTCCCCCGGGCTCTCCTAATTGCCCCTTGAAATTGGCATACGCCTGGTCGAACTGCCGCAGGACATTGAACATGATGCTGCCCATCGGCGAACTGATCTTCATGATTCTGGAATCCCGTTCCTTTGCCATAGAAATCTTTTTTTCCATGATTTCTTCACGGGTCATTCTTGGCCTTT
>Ga0180732_1000747_pt1 | contig 24390 bp, 18 predicted proteins | sample KR11_01MetaG_FD_148674 | JGI IMG/M metagenome (GOLD analysis project Ga0180732, IMG submission 148674) | Groundwater microbial communities from the Olkiluoto Island deep subsurface site, Finland - KR11_0.1 MetaG | ecosystem: Environmental > Aquatic > Deep subsurface > Groundwater | place... | reverse complement strand
TTAGAGGGATCTCTTTCACTCAATACTTTTAATCTTCTCTCTCCAACTAAAATATTATCATCTTCCAATTTTACTTCTGGTAATTTACCATGAACAGAATCATATTTTAATAGATGGGCTAATGTTTTAGCATCGGTTATATCATTTACTGCTACAAAATCTATTTCTTTTTCTTTTAACCCAGCTCTAAAAACATTCCTCCCGATTCTTCCGAATCCGTTAATTCCTACTTTTATTGTCATTTCTCTCCTCCTTGTTTTTTGCTTTGATAAATTACTAATTAGTTAGCTAATTAGTTGGTTACCTGGTTAGCTAATCTAGTAGAGCGTTTTCTAAATACCTTTACATTTCGTTCTGTCATTGCGAGGAGCAAAGCGACAAAGCAATCCCTTGATTTGTAAGGGCTTGAGATTGCTTCGCTATCGCTCGCAATGACAAATCATTGTAACATTATTAAGGAAACGTTTCACTAGTTAAGTACTAGCTAACCAAATAATTAAATTTCAAATCTTCTACGTAAATTAGAAGATGGTATTTTCAATATCTCTCGGTATTTAGCCACTGTTCGCCGAGAAATATTTACCCCGCCTTTTTCGCTCAATAAATCTGTTAACTTCTGATCACTCCATGGTTTTAAACAATTCTCATTATTTACATATTCTTTTATTAACTTTTTTATCTTATCGGTAGAGACAGTACCTCCGCTTTTCTTGTCCACTCCTTTAGAAAAGAAAAATTTCATCTTAAGAAGTCCCCGAGGAGTTTGCACCATCTTGTTGTGAATCGCCCTTGACACAGTAGATTCGTGAATTTCTAATCTGTCTGCTAACTTCCTTAAAGTTAGGGGTTTTATATATAAAATACCTTTATCTAAAAAATCCTTCTGATATTCTATTAAGGTTTCAGCAATACGATATATAGTTTTTTTTCTCTGCTCTATCCCTTTAATTAACCACTTAGCAGAATTTAATTTTTCTTCAACATATTTTTTAGCATCTTTGATCTCATGGTCAGAAATGCTTCCCTTTTTAATTAGTTTTCCTTTGCCATAAGGGGAAATATTATTACCTGCCTCTAAAATCGTTTTATAGCGAGGATTTATCTCTATTTGAGGCAAATAACTATCATTCAAAATTACTCTGTATCCCCCACCTATTTTCCTCATTATTACCAAATCGGGAAGTATATATTTGACCTCCTTGAAGTTTCCCACTCTTCTGCCGGGTTTAGGGTCAAAGGAGTTTTTAATTACATCAGCCAAAGATTGAACTTCAGATACAGATATTTTCAGATCTTTAGCAATTTTCTTAAATGATTTCCGGGCTAAATCCTGTAAATGGTATTTTATTATCTTCTCAATTTTTATATCGCTAATGCCCAGATATTTTATCTGGATTAATAGACATTCTTGTAGACTTCTTGCTCCCGCTCCAGGCGGGTCAAAACTTTGAATCAAAGATAATATCTTTTTTATTTTATCTCTTTTTATGTTTAAACCAAGAGAAATATCATCTAAGCCAACAGTTAAATAACCGTTATCGTCTATGCTGCCTATTAAATATTCACCAATCTTATAATCAATATCACTGCTTACCGCTGTACCTAATTGAATTAGCAGATAATCTTGTAATGATTCTCTATAATAAATAAAATTTTCATCTCTATTTTCTTTCTCCGCTACAGATCTATTGGGCAAAGGTCGATAATCTTTTTCTTTGAGATAACTTAACCAATCATCAAAGTTATTCTCTTCTCTTCTTTCATTAGATTCTTCGGTTTGAGTTAAAGCATTTTCCTCTTGATTTACTTTTTCTGTTATTGAACCTGTTTCTTGTTTAACTTCTAATAAGGGATTATCTACTAATTCTTCATCGATTAAATCTTTTAGTTCAACTAAATTTAATTGTAATATATTAATTGCCTGATACAATTGGGGGGTAAGAATTAATTTTTGTTTTTGTTTTAGTGATAGTTCATATTTCATCTTTTATACTCACTTATTAGATTTCATTCATAGGATTATGTAGTAAATAGGACAACTATCCTTTGGAATACAAGACAATATCCAAAACCCCCATTATCACCTCCCTTTATCACCTCAGGTATATCAGGCGGTGTATTATATTTTTAGAATAAGCTCCTATTATACTATAACCAATGAAGTTTCGGGATCAAAAATATGAGTCTTTTCCATGTTTATAACTATTTCTATATTTTGTTCAACCTCTGCCTGGGTACGAGTATCCACTTTGCTTATCAGAGAATGTTTTCCGCAAGCAAGGTAAATAATAATCTCTGCCCCTAAAGGTTCAACAACATCTACTTTAGCCTTTATAGTATTAGAAGGTGTAGCGTTAGATGTAAATTGCTTATCATGAAGATCCTCAGGTCTTACCCCAAAAATCACTTCCTTCCCCACATAATCTGATATTTTAGAGTAAAAAGCATTGGGAACCTTCATCTTAAAACTCTCTGCGTCAATAAAATAGTTTTCGTTCTCCTTTACAATTTTAGAATCTATAAAATTCATTGCTGGCGAACCAATAAAACCAGCCACAAATTTATTAGTTGGTTGTTTATAAACTTCTAAAGGTGCACCTAATTGTTGTATACGACCATCATTCATTATAAATATTCTGCTAGCCATAGTCATTGCTTCTACCTGATCATGGGTTACATAGATTATAGTAGCCTCTAACCTGCGGTGAAGTTTGCTGATTTCTGCCCTCATGGCCACTCTTAACTTAGCATCCAAATTAGAAAGAGGTTCATCAAATAAAAATACTTTTGGTTTTCTTACGATAGCTCTTCCTACTGCCACTCGCTGTCTTTGTCCACCGGAGAGTTGTTTAGGTTTTCTCTTTAATAAGTTTTCTATCCCTAAAATCTCGGCTGCTTCCTGCACTCTTTGGTCGATCTCTTTCTTGGGAAACTTTCGTAATTTCAGGCCAAAAGCCATATTATTGTAGACATCCATATGTGGATAAAGAGCATAGTTCTGAAAGACCATAGCAATATCTCTATCTTTAGGTTGAACATCATTTACTAACCTATCTCCAATATATATCTCTCCCGTGGTTGCTTCCTCTAAACCAGCGATTGCTCGCAAGGTAGTAGTCTTTCCACAACCAGATGGACCGACTAAGACTGCAAATTCTTTATCCTTTATCTCTATACTTATATCATCTACTGCAACCACCTCTTTAAATTTTTTAGTAAGATTCTTTAAGATTACGTTTGCCATTTTAATTCCTCCCTTTTAATATAGTTATTTTATAAAGAAAGTATCGAGTATATAGTATCGAGTATCGAGTTAAGAAAGCGAAAGAAAAGATAGAAAAAGTAGTATTCTTCTTTCTTCCTACCCCACTAAAGTTTACACTAACAAAAGAAAGTATCGAGTATATAGTATCGAGTATCGAGTTAAGAAAGAGAAAAAAAATACAAAAAATTGGTTTATAAACTTTCCGCAATTTGAGAAATTTTCCTTAACCGATGATAAATCCCAGATTTAGTAATTTTAAAATCTACTTCCTCAGCTAATTCCTGTAAACTAGCATAAGGTAGATTCTTACGTACTTCAGCTACCAACGATAATCTCGGTGAAATATGCTGCAAACCTATTTTCTTTTCTATCACATCAATATCGTGTAACTGTTTAGCAGCAGAAAGAACTATTTTATCTAAATTTGCCGTTTCGCAATTAACTAATCTATTTACAATATTTAAGACGTCTTTTCTGGCCCTTATATCCTGAAAATATAATAAAGCATTCTGAAGCCCGATTAATCTTAAAAATTCAAATATGCTATCCCCTCTCTTTAAATATGCTACCCATTTCTTCTTCCAAAAACTTATCCGAGAGTTTAAACCATAATAGTTAAAGAGAGTATGAATAAAATTTGCTTCCCCTTCATTATTTGTGGAAATTTCTAAGTGATACATCTTTTCCGGATCATTTACAAATCCATTTACCAAAAAAGCTCCTCTTAAATATGAATCTTTAGAAAATTTTTTATTTAAATTTGATCTTTTTTCTACGATATACTGTTTTTTGGGTATAGGTTCATTTTCCCAGCTTAAATTCAGTTCTTTTAAAATTCTCTCAGTTTCTTTTAAAAAAGGAATTTTAACTTTATAATGTTTTTTTGTATTTGATAAATTTTCTTTTTTAACTGAGGGACAAATTTCAAAAACCCTTTTAATCAAATTATAAGCAGTTCGTGTGGTAGTAGGGTCTTCTAAAATAATAACTAAATTTTTCTTCTGACCCGATTTAACTATATTTCCTTTTAATTTTATAAATGCCAGCAATTCATCCTTCTGTTCAGATATATTCTTGGGAATTATCCTGGCTAATTCAGTTTTTACTCGGTAAGAAAATAACATCTAACTCTTTCTTTGGTATATTTTTTGAATTTTTTTCGTATTTAGTCAAATCTCATAAGTCACTTTTAATCTTTATTTCTTCTTTATTCATATCTCTGTGTTTCACAAATAACTTATATTCTTTCCCCTCTAAATAATTTGCTAAACTATTTATTAAAACCACCGATCTATGTCTGCCCCCGGTACATCCGAAAGCAATAGACAGATATGTCTTACCTTCTTTAACATAATAAGGGATTAAATAATTCAATAAATTAAAATAAACTTCCATAAAATGTTGGGTTACAGGAAATTCGGTTACATATTTTTCAATCTTCTCATTGGTCCCCGGCAAATTTTTTAATTTATCTATATAGAAGGGGTTGGGAAGAAATCTAACATCAAAGACTATGTCTACATCAATAGGAATGCCGTATTTATATCCAAAAGAGATTAGGGTTATCTGAATCTCTTGTTCTTTTCCTTTTATAAAATTCCTGATAATTTCATTACTTAATTGTTTGGGAGTTAAATCAGAAGTATCTATTATTAGGTTAGCTTGTGACCTTAATTCTTTTAACTGTTCTCTCTCTGCTTGTATGTTTTCCAGAATGTTGTTTGAAATATTTATAGGATGTTTTCTCCTGGTTCCGCTAAATCGGTGCATCAACATCTCATCACTTGCTTCTAAAAATAATATCTCTCGATTAATCCCTAATTCTTTTAAATAATCAAGTGATTCGTATAAATCCTTAAAAAAAATCCCTCCTCTTATATCTACCACTAAAGCAATCTTTGACAGTTTCCCCTTTGATTTTAAACAAATTTCAGCAAATTTGAGGATTAGCTGGGAAGGGATATTATCTACACAAAAAAACTCAGAATCTTCAAAGCACTTGACCGCTATACTTTTTCCTGCACCAGACAGACCGGTAATTATTACAAATCTGGTTGTATCCAATTATTTCTAAGACCTCCCGTGTAATCGTTAGTTCTATGGCAGACACAAGGTCTGCCCCTACTAACGACTATTCACTATTCACTAACGACTAATTACATGTTCTCTGGAGCTGAAATCCCTAAAATCTTAAGGGTATTAAATAATACTATCCTGGTGCAATCGATTAATATCAAGCGAGCTTTAGTCAATTCTTTGTCTTCAGTAATTACCCGGTGTACAGTATAATACTTATGGAACGAAGAAGCTAAATCATAAAGATAAGTAGTTAAAAGATGTGGTTTCCAGGTTAAAGCGCTCTTTCTAACCACTTCTTTTAAGGAAGATAGTTTTTTAATCAATTCAAATTCTTCTTCTTTATCCAATAAGTGAAGATTAACTTCTTTGTTTTTATCAATTATTATTCCTTCTTGTTCAGCTTTTTTTATTATACTACATATCCTCGCATAAGCATACTGAATATAATATGCGGGGTTTTCCATAGATTGAGATTTAGCTACATCAAGATCAAATTCGGTATGACTATCATAACTCCTCATCAAAAAGAAATAACGAGCCACGTCTTTGCCCACTTCTCGTATTAAATCTCTTAGAGTAACAAATTCTCCTCCTCGAGTAGACATGCCGACTTCTTTACCATCTTTTATTAAAGTTACGAACTGCACAATTAATACATCCAAAAAACCTTCGGGGTAACCCAAGGCTTGTGCTGCTGCTTTCATCCTTTTAATATAACCATGGTGGTCAGCACCCCAGATATCTATTACTTTGTCAAATCCCCGTTGATATTTATTTTGATGATAAACAATATCAGAAGCAAAATAAGTGGGGATATTATTTTCCCGAATTACTACTCTGTCTTTTTCATCACCAAAGACAGTGGACTTTAACCAGAGTGCACCTTTTTCCTCATAAAGAAAACCTCTCTGTTGGAGTAATTCAATAGCTTCTTGAAGTTTATTCTGCTCATAAAGTGATTTTTCACTAAACCAAACATCAAATTCTACTCCAAAATCTTTTAAATCTTTTTTAATTCCTGATAAAATTTTTTTTAAAGTAAACTCTTTAAAAAACTCTTGGGTTTCTTTATCGTCTCTTCCTTTATACTTATCTTGAAATTTACCTATTACTTCTTTGGCTATATCGACAATATATTCGCCTTTATAGCCATCATCGGGAAATTCTTTCTTTTCTCCTAAAAGGCTATTGTATCTTGCTTGAACAGATTCACCTAAGAGGTCAATCTGTCTCCCCTGGTCATTTATATAGTATTCTTTTTCTACTTCATATCCTGCTGCTTTTAATATGCTGCTTAAAGCATCTCCTACTGCTGCACATTTTCCATGTCCAATATGTAAGGGACCAGTAGGATTAACGCTGACAAATTCTACTTGAACCCTCTTCCCTTTACCTAAATTTACTTTACCATAATTCTCGCCCTGTTCTCTAATTTCATCTATAACCTTATATAGCCAATTTTCACTCAACCAAAAATTTATAAAACCTGGTCCGGCAATTTTTGCTTTATCTATAATTGTGCCCTGAATATCTAAATTATTTACAATAAAATTAGCCACATCTAAGGGTTTTTTCCTTAATTCTCGAGATAATTGCATAGCGATATTAGTGGATAAATCTCCATGGGATTTATTTTTAGGAGTTAAGAATATTATCTTGGGGATATCCTTAATCTGGAAATTACCCTGTCTTATATTTTTTTCAATAGAACCCAACAAAATCTCTTTAATTTGGTCAGCTAAATCAATTTTCATTTAAAATCCTCTAATTAATTATTTTGGATAAAATGATTGTGTAAAAATGGTACGCCCGGGAAGAGTCGAACTTCCAACCAAGGGCTTAGGAAGCCCCTGCTCTATCCATTGAGCTACGGGCGCACAAATTTATTTCATTCGTGGATCCAAAGCGTCACGTAATCCATCACCCAAAAAATTAAAAGCCATCATGGTGATAGCCAAGGCTAATCCGGGGTATATAGCCAAATGAGGATAAGAACGCATTGCTTGATACCCCTCTGATATCAACATTCCCCAACTCGGGGTAGGAGGATTAACTCCTAAACCAATAAAACTTAAAAATGCTTCAAAGGTAATGTATCCAGGTATTGCCAGAGTTACCCCTACAATACAGGGACCTATTAAGTTGGGCAATATATGTTTTAACATTATCTGTAAATTACTGTTTCCTGTTGCTCGAGCTGCTTCCACAAATTCCTTTTCCCGTAAGGACAGAGCCATTCCCCGGGCTATTCTGGCCATTCCAAGCCAGGCAGTAACTCCTATACCAATAAAGATAAAGAATAGTCCCCCAAATGCCCTATCAATAGCGCTCAATGTTGCAGCAAAAGTGCCAGGAGTAGTTACCGCAAAGGTAGACTTAAATAGAACCATCATTAAAATAATTAATAACAAGGTAGGAAAACCGTACATAATATCTACAAAACGCATCATAACATTATCAATCTTTCCTCCATAATATCCCGAAACAACTCCGTACAACACTCCTATTATAAAGGCTGTAACAGCCCCGACTATTCCTACACTCAACGATATTCTGGTGCCGTATATTATTCTACTTAATAAATCTCTGCCCATAAAATCTGCTCCCAGTAAATATTTTTGCCCTGGTTTAGCATAATTATCCACAAGATTACCTTTAGTAAAATGATAAGGGGCAATATAAGGGGCAAAAATAGCAAGAATAAGCAAAACAATAACTATTATTCCTCCCAATACAGCCATTTTGTTTTTTAATAATCTTCGAAAGGCATCTTTCCATAAATTTACCTCAGGTCTTTCCGGAATAGCTGTTTCATTCTCAAACTTCTCTTTTTCTTTTATTTTTACTTCCAAGATAATCTTTCCTCCTTATTAGCTTATTATTCTTAAGTATACCTAATCCGAGGATCAATCCAGGAATAGGTGATATCAACAAATAAATTGGCTATAATTATTATAAATGCATAAAGTAACATAATACCTAAAACCACGGGATAATCTCGATTGGTAATACTGGTAATAAAATATTTTCCACAACCCGGGATAGCAAATATCTGCTCTACAATTAAAGAGCCGGTAACTAAGGCAGCAAACATGGGGCCTATTACAGTTACCACCGGAATAAGGGCGTTTTTTAGCGCATGATGGACGGTGACGTTTTTTTCTGAGACTCCTTTTGATCTTGCAGTCCTGATGTAATCTTCTCTAATCACTTGCAGCATGCTAGCTCTGGTTAGCCGGGCTAAAAGGGCAGCACCTCCTATACCTAATGTAAAAGCTGGCATAATTGCCTGCTGCCAGGTCCCCCATCGGGCTACAGGTAAGATATGCAATGTTAAAGCAAAAAACCAGATTAGTAGGGGGCCTAAAGTCATTGCCGGAACAGAAACCCCCAATAAAGCAAAGAACATACAGAAATAATCTATAAAAGAATTTTGTTTTAGGGCAGAAACCATCCCCAGAGGAATTCCCACCACCATAGCTACAATTAAAGCTAATACCCCCAGTTGGGCTGAAACGGGAAAATGTGCGTTTATAATATCATTTACTGTCCTGCTTCGAGAAGAATAAGAAGGACCAAAATCACCGTGAAGGGCATTCCATAAATAATCAGTGTATTGTTTCCATAAAGGATCATCTAAACCATAGTAAGCCTCTAAATTGGCAATAATTTCTTTTGGTAATGGTTTTTCTCTATCGAAAGGCCCTCCAGGAATAACATGGGCTAAACTAAAAGTCACTAAAGATATTATCAATAAAACCGGTATAGCCCATAAAACTCTCCTAATAATATAATTGATCATACTTCTCCTCCCTTTCTTTTTAATTTTTATGGTTTATATTATAACATCAGATAAATAAAAAAAATAATTAAATTAGTCGTTAGTGAATAGTGAATAGTCGTTAGTATATCGTATCGCGTATCGCGTTTGTTTCCCCCTCACCCTAACCCTCTCCCTCCAAGGGGAGAGGGAATAGAGATTCTGTATCTTTTAATTCATTCCATACGCTATTTAATATTCTGGCTACTGACTCCTGTATTCTGTCTTCTGTTTTCTTAACCAATTAACCGCTAACCAAGTAACTAACTAACGAATCAAGATATACGATTAAATTTAGATATTACCAAAATATTATATCATAAAAAGAAAAAAAATAAAGGCAAAAAATAGCCATGCAATCCTCTTATTTTCAAGGATGCATGGCTATTTTAAAAGAAACTAAACAAATCAATGTTTCTTAAATTCTGTTATTTCGTAATTCTCCAATCTCTTATATGTTCTCCGCCCATCGGAGCAAAAGTACGTTGCAGATAAGGTTTGGTAATATTTACTATGGTGTAGAAATAGATAGGAGCTATACCGGCTTCTTCTTCACAGAGAATCTGTTCTGCTCTCTTGTAAAGTTCCAACCTCTTTGCTGGATCGGACTCTCTTGCTGCCTCTTCTACTACTCTATCATATTCTGCATTATGCCATTTAATCCTGTTGTCACTATCGGTAGAGTGGAAAACTTCATAAACCCAGTTATTGGCATCGGGATAATCAGCACACCAACCCAAACGGAAGACCTGAGGAGCATCTTCACTTAAAGTCACAAGATATACCTTCCACTCCTGATTAGTCAAATTAACCTCTACTCCTAAATTTTCCTTCCACATCTGCTGAATGGCCTCAGCAATCTTTCGATGACCTTCAGAGGTGTTAAACATTAAAGTAACTTCTGGAAGGCCTTTACCTTCAGGATATCCGGCATCGGCTAAATATTTCTTAGCTGCTTCCGGGTCATAACCTATACCCACACCCTCTTCTGGTAGAACATGACCAAAAATTCCCGGACAGGTGAAGGTCGTTGCAGGTATCTGCTCACCTTTAGTAACGTATTTTATTAAGCTCTGCCTATCAATGGCAGCAGAAAATGCCTTGCGGACTAAAGGATTATCCATTGGTGGTTTACTATTGTTAAATCCATAATAGTAAGTACAAAGATAAGGCGCAATGGTCAATTCTTTGCTTAATACGGGATCTGTTTTTACTCTATCTATATCATCTAAGGGAACTCCTACAGAATCCAATTTCCCGTCTTCATACATAGCCATAGCAGTAGAAGCTTCTACAATCATCACACAATGAATTTTTTCTATCTGCACCTTATCGGCTTCAGGGTAATCAGGATTTTTATCCATAATTAGTTCGTCTTCGTGGGCCCATTTTGTCAAAAGGTAAGGACCATTGGTGACAATATTTTCCGGTTCAGTCCATTTTTCGCCATATTTTTCAATAGTCCATTTGGGAACAGGTCGGGTTACCCACATTCCGGCTATAGAGGGGAAGTAACCGGCAGGATGATTTAAAGCAAATTGAATAGTATAATCATCTATTGCCTTTACTCCTATGTGATTCAGGTCGCTTATTTCACCAGTGTTTACCTCTTTAGCTCCTTTAATAATGTAAAGTACGTAAGCATAATTAGAAGCAGTAGCCGGGTCACAAGTTCTCTTAACTGCATACTCTATATCATGAGCAGTAACCGGTTTTCCATCAGTCCATTTGACATCTTTTCTCATATGAAAAGCCCAAACCAGCCCATCTTCTGATACTTCCCAGGAAGTGGCCAGTTCCGGAACAACTTCCATAGTCTCATCATCAAAATCGGTTAAACCTAAAAATAGCTGTTCTATTACATCTACTGAAGTAGTATCAGTAGCTAAAGCAGGGTCCAGAGTGGGGGGTTCGGTGCCTAAATTCCATTGAAGTGTTACCGGTGCTGTGAGAGCTACCAAGCTAAATCCCATTATTAGGCTCAAAGATAGTATTATTATTAAAATTCTTTTTTTCATTATTAATTATTCTCCTCCTTTAATTTTTTAATTAATTACTTAAAAACTAAATCTTCAAAATATTTATATTCCTTTTTTACACCTCCCTTTTTAATTCAATTTGCCTTTTCACTTTTTTAGTTGTTGAGCAATTATATAAATTAAACTTTATTTAATAATTATTATTCCGCAAAAAGGCGAATTATCATTCTGTATTTATATATACTCTATCTTATCCTAAAAACCCTTCTTTTTCAAAAATATTTTTAATAAGTTTTTCTCTTATCCTCTTCCCCTTACTCCGCCTAAAAATTTATCCTTCTTTAATTTTGGGTTAAATCCCTTCTTGTGCATTACCCCTTTAAGATAATTCATATACTCTTTTCTTTGCTCAACCATCTTTATCTTCTCTTTTTTAAGCCATTCTTCCTTCTTTTTCTTCTTCTCTATTTCATGTTTATCTTTTTTCTCTTTGCCTCTGTCAACATCTTCCTCTTTCATTTCATTTCACCTCTCTATTTAGTCGTTAGTCGTTAGTGAATAGTAATTCGTATTGCGTATTGCGTAGAGAAACACAACAATGAGTAACAAGTGCTACGTTTCTAGTTTTAAGTTTACAAAATAGGTTACTTATTATATATTACACATTACATCACTTACTAGCTAATTAAAATAACTGATTAACCGGGTAATCGGATAACTAATACCAACTAGCTAACCAGGTAACTAACTAACCAGCTAACTAAAAATATACGCTATACACTAACATATTAGATACTATTCACTAACGACTAATTATTATTTTTATACTAATAAAAAATTTGCTTTAAATTTAGTCAGATTAGCTAATTTTATTCCATTTAACAAATCGTCCAAATCTTTCCCCTCTAAAGTTTCTCTTTCTATTAAATTACGGGCAATCTTTTTTAATTTCCTTTTATTTTTAGTTAAAATATCTTTGGCTTGAGAATAAGCATTTTCAATAATTTTTCTAACTTCTTTGTCTATTTTATTGGCAATTTCCTCACTATAATCACGTTGTTCAGAAATATCCCGACCTAAAAATATTTCATGTTCTTTTCTACCTAAAGTAACAGGACCTAAAGTTTCACTCATTCCGAATTCGGTTACCATTTGGCGGGCAATTTTGGTAGCTCTTTCTAAGTCATTCTGCGCACCAGTGGTAACATCTTTAAATATTATATCTTCAGCTACCCTTCCTCCTAATAGTACTGCTAATCTATCCAATAATTCTAATTTACTAATTAAATATCTATCTTGGGTAGGAAGTTGTAAGGTATAACCTAAGGTAGCATTACCTCTCGGGATAATGGACACTTTATGTACCGGATCACAATTTGGCAGCATTCTAGCGACAATAGCATGTCCTGATTCGTGATAGGCTATTATCTCTTTTTCTTTATCGCTAATTAGTCTGCTTTTTCTTTCTGGCCCGGCAATAACTCTATCTATAGCAGCTTCTAACTCTTCCATTCCAATATCCTTTTTGTCTTTTCGAGAGGCCAATAAGGCAGCTTCGTTTACCATATTGGCTAAATCAGAACCCACAAATCCAGGAGTCCTTCTGGCTAAAACTTTAATATCAACATCTTTAGCTAAAGGCTTTCCTCTTACATGGACTTTTAAAATTTCTTCCCGACCCAGTATGTCTGGTCTATCTATTACAATACGCCTATCAAACCTTCCCGGTCTTAATAAAGCAGGATCTAAAATATCTGGACGATTAGTGGCAGCAACCATGATAATTCCTATATTCTGGTCAAAACCATCCATTTCTACCAACAGTTGGTTTAAGGTCTGCTCTCTCTCATCATGCCCTCCTCCTAAACCTGCTCCTCTATGTCTCCCTACAGCATCGATTTCGTCCATAAAAATAATGCAAGGGGCATTAGCCTTTGCTTGTTTAAATAAATCTCTTACTCGGGAAGCACCAACTCCCACAAACATCTCTACAAAATCAGAGCCGCTAATACTAAAGAATGGTACCCCTGCCTCACCAGCAATAGCTCGAGCCAGTAATGTTTTACCTGCACCAGGTGGACCATAAAGCAAAACCCCTCTGGGTATTTTAGCTCCCAATTTCTTAAATTTTGCTGGATTTTTTAAAAATTCTATTATTTCTACAACTTCCTCTTCTGCTTCATCAATTCCAGCCACATCTTTAAAAGTTACTTTGGGGGTCTCTTTGCCTATAAGCTTGGCTTTGCTCTTGCCAAAGGACATAACCTTATTCCCTCCACCTTGCATCTGTTGTATCATAAATAACCATATTCCAATTATTAAAAGCATGGGTAATAAAGATGAAAGTAACTGCATCCACCAGGATACTTTTACCGGAGGTTTAGCTTCTATTACTATATTTTTACTTCGAAGGGTGTTTATCATCTCCGGGTCATTAGGTGAATAAGTAGAGAATTCTGTGCCATCCATAAGTATACCAGTAATTGAATTATCAACAATGGTAACTTTAGATACATTATTTATTTCAACTTCTTTTAAAAATTCAGAATAGGTAAGTTCTTGTTGAGTAGCAGATTTGGGCTCAAAAAATGAACTTATAATTGAAACTGTAATAATTAACATCAGTAAATATAGACCGATGTTTCTGTAATTTTTATTTCCTTTTAAGTCTTTTTTATTAAAATTAGGTATTTTAGCCAAGAAAAATTTCTCCTTTTTTCACAAATTTCTTATAATAAGTTTATTTTATACTCTTATTGTAAAATAATTTTAGCATATTTCCTATATAAAAACAAATACATAAATCGTATCTCGTATCTCGTGAATCGTATCTCGCATTTAGTTAGTTGGTTAAATTAGTCGTTAGTGAATAGTGAATATTTACTAACGACTAATACTTACTTCAATTCTCCCTTGTATATTTCGGGATTAAGGGTAAAAACAAAGGGAACATTCCTAAATTTTCCCGCGTAGTCCAAGCCATAACCCACTACAAATTTATTAGGAATATCGAATCCCAAATAATCAACTTTAACCTTAACTTTTCTTCTGGCACTTTTGTTTAAAAATGTACAGACTTTTAAGCTGGCTGGTTTACGTGATTTTAATATCCGAAGCAAATAATCCAAAGTCAATCCGGTATCTACTATATCTTCAACCACTAAGACATCTTTACCCGCAATAGTTTCATCCAGATCTTTTAATATCCTTACTACGCCCGAAGACTCTGTGGCTGCACCATAACTGGAAATAGCCATAAAATCGAATATCATAGGAATTGAAATTGCTCGGGCTAAATCTGCCATAAATATTATTGCTCCCCTTAATACACCAATAAAAACCAGGTCTTTATCTTGATAGTCCCGGGTTATTTTTTTACCTAGCTCGAAAACTTTTTCTCTAATTTCTTCTTCTGTAATTAAAATTTCATCAATTTCGTTATTTTTTAGCATTTTTTCTCCTTCCTTGTTAAAAATTAAAAATATATTCCTGCAAAAAAGTATTCTTTATTTTTGTCTTTATGCAGAGCACTTTTTTAGTATCAGAGTTAATTTTTACCCGATCATCCAGTCTCATTCCCATAATCCATATTATTTTATCTCCACTATCAACCAAGATAGGAATTAAATCTCGATAACCTTTAGGAATTTTATTATCAATAAAAAAATCTTTAATTTTTTTTAAGCCCTTCATCTTTAAGGGATAAAATCTATCCCCGCTCCGTCTATTTCTTAATTTGAGAGGGGGGTTAACTTTATTATAATCAATAAATTCCAAAAATTTCCCTTTAGATTTTTTTCTAGTAAAATATAAAGAAGATTTTATGTCCGCAGAATCTAATATTTTTATTTCAACATTTATACCTAAGGATTTAATCTCTGTTTTCCCTGGAATTAATATATCGTATTCCCAGGGGGTAGGTATCTCCTCTGTTTGATCTTTAGAAATCCTCTTTTTGTAAATCATCATTTTGTTATAAATCTTCTTGGCCCTTAAATTATCAGGAAGATAAATCTCTTTTTCGCCCAGTTGGTATTCAGTAAGTTTTAATATTTCATTATTATGTCTAAAACTTATAGAATAAAGATTTCCCTTTACAGCTTCAATAGATTTTCTAATTATCCTCCTCTTTAAAGCCAGGGGGAGAGAGGTAAATTTTTTTAAATCAATAATTATCATCTCGGGGTTTTCTTGTCTTGCAACTTCTTTAAAAAGTAATTCTGTTTCTTGGTTTAGATATGCCGAAACTTCACTGATTATACTCCTAAGGCGAAGCATAATATCTTTTATATTTTTATTATAACTTTTAGAAAGCAAAGGTAAAAGCTCTAATCTAATTTTATTTCTAAAATATACAACTTCTTTATTGCTCGAATCTACCCTATATCCTATTTTATGTTCTTGACAATATTCTTCAATCTCTTCCCTGCTGCACTCTATTAAAGGTCTGATTATTTTACCTCGCACCGGAGGAATTCCCATCAAACCCTCTAATCCGCTTCCTCTTAAAAATCTCATCAAAACAGTTTCTACCTGATCATCAGCATTATGACCCAGAGCAGTCTTGTTTGTTTTAAACTTTCTGGCAGTTTCTAAAAAAAATTTATATCTATACTTACGAGCAGCTTCTTCCAGAGTTAAATGCTCTTTCCGAGCAATTTTTGTTAAATTACAGCTTTTAACTTCGCAAGGTAACTCTAACTCCTGGGCTAACTTTTTAACAAAATTTACATCTTCATCTGATTCTTTTCCTCTAAGCATATGATCAAGATGGGCAATAAAAAACGATAGGTTATATCTTTTTTTAAAAGATAGTAAAACATTTAGAAGGGTTACCGAGTCAGGACCTCCTGATATCCCTATCAGGACTCTGTCATTGAAAGAGAGCATATCAAACTTTTTTATAGTTTGTAGAACCTTCTCTTCTAACATTTCTTGTCCTTTTGCAATTAAAGGCCTCTCTATTTAGAAAAGCCTTTAATATTTTAATAAATATTTTTGGTGGCGGTGCTGAGATTCGAACTCAGGACACTGCGGGTATGAACCGCATGCTCTAGCCATCTGAGCTACACCGCCTAAGATTAGTCGTTAATAACTATTTACTATTCACTATTTTTTATTATATTAACAAAAAACCTCTATCATCTTGATTAAGAGGTCTTTGGAAGTTGGTTGCGGGGGGCGGATTCGAACCACCGACCTTCAGGTTATGAGCCTGACGAGCTACCTGACTGCTCCACCCCGCGCCGTATTTTAATATTTGTAAAATATTTATTTTATACATAATAATTTTAGCATTTTTTTCAAACAAAGCCAAATTTACCAATCGATCATTACTTTTATAGGTGCCGGAGGCCGGAATCGAACCGGCACGAACCTTACAGCTCGCAGGATTTTAAGTCCTGTGCGTCTACCTATTCCGCCACTCCGGCAGACTGCAATCCATTATATGATAAATCTTTTAAATCGTCAATAGTAGTATGAATAGTAATTATATAGTTATGGCGATAAATTGTAAATATTCAGATAGTTGAAAGTTAAAATTATTTCGTTGGTCAAAACCTCTTTCTTCGTTTTTAGTTTTGAGTTTTGGTTTTGCGCTTTGCACTTTACGTTTTACGTTTTTATCTATCCGCTCTACGCTCTACGCTATTATACGTATTTCATTTTTCAATACCTTTAATCAATATTTCATCAGGTTTAGTAAGACCTAATTCCTCTCGGGCAATTTTTTCTACAGATTTATCAGATTTTAGTGATTCCACTTCTTCTAATAAACTATTATTTTTTAATTTTAACTCTTCTAATTCTGATTCCAATCTTTTAATATCTTCTTTTAATTGCAATGTTCGGGCATATTTATCCGAAAATAAAAAAACTATATACAATATTAAAAGTAAAATTATAACCCAAACTATTTTCGAATGAAATATTGACCTAATTGATATCATTTTATTTTATATTAAATACTGCCTTTCCGCGATAAATTGATGACTCTCCTAATTGTTCTTCAATACGCAGTAATTGGTTGTATTTGGCAATTCGGTCCGTTCTGCAAAGAGAACCAGTTTTAATCTGACCAATATTAGTTGCCACAGCTAAATCAGCAATAGTAGTGTCTTCCGTTTCACCGGAACGATGAGAAATTACCGCAGTAAAACCCGCTCTCTTTGCTGTTTCAATAGTATCTAAAGTTTCAGTTAGGGTTCCAATCTGGTTTAATTTTATTAAAATTGAGTTAGAGGCCTTTAATTCAATCCCTTTGCTAAGTCTCTTCTTATCAGTAACATAAAGGTCGTCTCCTACAATTTGTATTTTATGACCTAATTTTTGAGTTAGTTTTTGCCATCCTTCCCAATCATCTTCTGCAAGGCCATCTTCTATAGAAATTATAGGATATTTATCTACTAAGGAAGCATAATAATCTATCATCTCACCGGAAGTTCTAGTTACTCCCTCTCGAGATAATACATATTTTCCATCCTGGTATAATTCTGAAGCAGCAGGGTCTAAAGCTATAAAAATATCCTTACCTGGATTATACCCTGCTTTTTTAATTGCTTCTACTATTAACTGGATTGCCTCTTCACTGGATTTTAAATTAGGAGCAAATCCACCCTCATCTCCCACCGCTACATTGTATCCTTTATCTTTCAATACTTTTTTCAGAGTATGAAAAGTTTCCACTCCCATCCGAAGACTCTCTCTAAAATTAGCTCCACCAGCCGGAACAATCATAAATTCCTGCAAATCCACTCCGCTATCGGCATGTTTGCCTCCATTTAATATGTTCATCATGGGGACAGGAAGTTCTTTGGCATTAATTCCGCCGATATAGCAATATAAGGGTAATCCAAAAAAATCAGCTGCTGCCTTTGCTATAGCTAAAGATACTCCCAAAATAGCATTAGCTCCCAAGCGGTTTTTATTGGGAGTCCCATCAAGTTCAATTAACAGTTTATCAATCAATAATTGATCTGTGGCATCATATCCTATAATTTTAGGAGCAATAATCTCATTTACATTCTCAACCGCTTTAAGAACACCTTTACCCAAATATCTCTTTGGGTCACTATCTCTTAACTCAATAGCCTCATGTACTCCGGTACTGGCTCCTGAAGGAACCTGTGCTATGCCAAAGGCTCCGCTTTCCAGTTCTACTTCTACTTCAACGGTAGGATTACCTCTGGAATCTAATATTTCTCTCGCATATACATCAAATATTTCACTCATCTATCTCTCTCCCTTTTTCATTTATTTTTTAAAATTCTTTTTTGCTATCTTAGTACACTATTTAAATAATGCTTAACTAAATAATTTTTCTATCCGCTGAACCATTTAAATAAAAAGGTACCCAAGCTAAAATATATTAATAAACTACCTACATCTACTATGGTAGTGATAAAAGGACCTGCCGCAATTGCCGGATCAATCCTAATCTTAGTAAAAATCAATGGCAATAAAGTGCCAATGGTGGTTGCAGTTATCATAGTTAAACATAATGATAATCCAATTACCAGTCCTAATATATAATCGTCCTGCCAAACAAGAGCTACCAAAGCTATAATTATTCCGACAATTATTCCTAAAAAAGAACCAACCTTGGTTTCGGTCCAGATATTATACCATAATTCATCTATCCTGAGCTGACCAGTAGCTAAACCACGAACTGCAATGGTTGAAGATTGAGCACCTACATTACCACCCATAGCCATAATTATAGGAATAAAAAAGGCCATAGCCATTACGGTCTGTAAGGTATCAGAATGAAACTTTATAACTGAACCAGAAAGTATTCCTCCTGCCATACACACAAATAACCAGGGAAGTCGCGCCTTCGCTCTGGTTAGGGGGTTTGCTTTTATAAGCTTATCTTCATATACCTCGTATGAACCGACCATCTTATGAATATCCTCGGTAACCTCTTCCTGTAATACATCAATAATATCATCTACAGTGATAATTCCCAATAAAGTACCTTTTCTATCAATAACTGGTATAGCTAAAAAATCGTAATCAGCAATTATTCTAGCTGCTGTTTCCTGGTCCTCTGTGTCCAAAACGCTGACCACGTCTTCTTCCATAATTTCTGATATTTTAGCTTTAGGATTAACCATGATTAAATCTCGTAAAGAAATAACTCCAATTAGTTTTTTTCTTTTATCTACAATATAAATATAGTAAATCATCTCTGCTTCCGGGCTAAGTTCTCTTATCTTGTTTATTGCTTCCTCAGCAGTAAGATCTTCAGGAAGAGCAACAAACTCGTTGTTCATTATGCTTCCGGCAGTATTCTCTTCATACTTTAATAGTTCCTCGATCTCTTCTGCCTCTTCTTTAGGCATCAAATCTAATAATTCTCGGGATTCCTCAGGAGTTATCTCTCCTAAAAAATCAGCCGCTTCATCAGTATCCATCTCTTCTAAGATATTAGAAGCCTTCTCTTTACCCAGAGCATCCATAATATTTGCTTGTAATTCTGAATTTAATTCTGAAAGCAATTCCGCAATTTTCTCATCATCTTTAATTAATTTAAATATTTCAATAGTTTGTTCTAATGGTAAATAATCGGTTAACTCGGCAAACTCCGTAGGATAGAGGTCAAAAATAATTTCTTTTACTTCTTGGACTTTTTTCTCTTCCAATAACCTTATCATTTTTTCTGACAATTCTTTCATTTTTTCTTCCATTTTTCCAAACCCCTTTTTAGTCGTTAGTATATCGTATTGCGTATCGAGTATCGCGTGAAGAAAATCAGTTTTCAATTATCGGTTACCAGCTTATTAAGATTTCTATCGTTGTGAGCTTTGATTTATCGGAGCGCGGCAATCTCTTTGTTTAGCTGAAAACTTAAAGCGTAAAGCATAAAACCATAATTTAAAACACAAAACATTTTTCATATAAAGCATTGCTTTTAAAGTAGGGGTCGGATTTATCCGACCCGAGTTTTGCGGTCTTGATAAATCAAGCCCCTACCTCTATACGCTAAGAAACGCAGTATCCCATACGATTACGTTCTGGATTCTGGCTTCTGAATACCTTATTATAATTTCAATCTTCTTCTTTTTTTTTAATTTCCTTTAAAACCTCATACAAAGAAACAGCTTGTTTTGCCTGAATATTCTTTAAAGGAACTTCTAAAACCTTTACCTGAATAATTTTAGTCGCCAGGTTAATTTCAATTTCGTCAGCAATTTTAACTTCATCCCCTGCCTTGGCAATTCGATTATTAATCCTAATACATTTAGCCAGACAGGCTTTTTTTGCTTCTGTTCTCCTCTTTATTAGTCTGCTTACTTTTAAAAATTTATCTAGTCTCATCTTTATCAATTACCCAATTATCCAATTGACCAATTTGCCAATTAATATAGTCGCTAGTGTATCTTACCTACGGTTTTTATGATTTTGTAGGGGCACAATGAATTGTGCCTTCTCTGTCTTTATATTATTTCCGTTTACTGTGGGCACGATGCATCGTGCCCCTACATATTCCTCATTACGGGCTACATCTTTTTATTTCTATTTTACGCAATACGAGATACGAGATACTAATTAAGTAACCAGGTAACTATTCCTCTTTACGCGATACTCAATACTCGATACGCGATACGATATTATTCCTTTGATTTCAATTGCGGGAAGAGAATAACTTCTTTAATTGAATCAGAATTAGTAAGCAACATTATTAATCTATCAATACCTATGCCCAAACCACCAGTAGGAGGCATACCATATTCTAAGGCTTCAATATAATCTTCATCCATGAAATGACTTTCCATATCTCCTGCCTCTCTTTTGGCAACCTGTTCTTCAAATCGGCGTTTCTGCTCTGCCGGGTCATTTAATTCAGTAAAGGCATTAGCTAATTCCATTGAATTGACAAACAGCTCAAAACGCTCCACTAATTCCGGATTATCTTTCTTTTGTTTTGATAAAGGGGAAATTTCGAGAGGGTAATCGAAAATAAAAGTTGGCTGAATTAAAGTTGGCTCTACATATTTTCCGAAAAGTTCGTTGGTAATTTCACCTCTGTTTATTTTTCCCTTTATATTCAAATCATGTTCCTTTATAATTTTATCAAAGTCTTTTTGAAGTGTTTTTTTCATATTAATACCACTCACCTCTTCAATAGCTTTATACATACTTATTCTTTTCCAGGGAGGGGTAAAATTAATTTTATTGCCCTGATATTCAACTTCTAAACCGCCTAAAACATTTTTAATTACATATGTTAATAATTCCTCAGTAATTGTCATCATACTATGGTAGTCACCATATGCTTCATACAGCTCTAACATGGTAAATTCTGGATTATGTTTGGTAGAAATACCTTCGTTTCTAAAATCACAACCTAACTCATAAACTTTTTCTAAGCCTCCAACTATTAAACGTTTCAAATATAATTCTGTGGCAATTCTTAAATATAAATCCCTATGTAAAGTATTGTGATGAGTAATAAAAGGTCGTGCGGTAGCCCCGCCGGGAATAGGCTGCATTATGGGAGTTTGAACTTCTAAAAAACTCCTATTATCTAAAAAATTTCTTATAGATTGTACTACCTTGCTCCTTTTAATAAAAATTTCTCTAACTGAAGGATTTGCTATCAGGTCTAAATATCTTTTTCTATATCTTACCTCCACGTCTTTAAGCCCGTGCCATTTTTCGGGTAAACTGCGCACAGATTTACATAGAAGAGTAAATTCTTCAACAAATACAGTAATTTCGCCAGTCCTAGTTCTAAAAATCAGACCTGAAACCCCCAAAATATCCCCAACACCAATTTTACTAAAAAGTTTAAAGGCGTCTCCCCCAACTTTATTTGATTTTATATAAATCTGGATTCTTCCGCTTACATCTTCAATATTAGCAAATATGGCCTTTCCATGAGCTCTTAAGGCCATTAACCTGCCGGCTATACTTACTTTTTCCTGGCCACATTCACTAATCTGTAAATCTTTATTTTTTTCTATTAAGTCTTTTATTTTATAAGTCCTATTAAAACTATACCCAAAAGGATCAATGCCTTCTCTTTTTAATTCTTCTATTTCTTCCCATTTGTTAGATATAATTTCTGTTGTACTCTTTTTTGTTTCCACCCGATCCACCTCTTTTTACTCTTATTGTTAGACATTATATTAAAAAAATTTAATATAATACCGAAATTGTTATAATATTGCTGTCTGACAAATCTGTCGGTGCAATTTAAATTTCGGTTAGTTACATTTATAATTAGCTTATTTTGCTAAAAGGTTTAGAAATAAATAATGAACAAAGTATCGTTATATTTTAATTTTTTTAATACTTTGTTCATTATTACAATTATTGACGCTCACACGGAGCAAGCCCCGTGGATTCTTGGGCTGAGTGTCTTTTGACTACTCATATCTGCCTGTGCGTTGCACGCAGACAGGTCTCCACAAGCGTTAATTCGGGTGCGCCCCACCCTACTAAATATTCTAGGTAAGCCATTCATCCTGACTGCAAGCAGTCAGGTTTTCTGGTAAAGTTACTATAACTATTTAGATTGCTAAATTAATGTATAAACTATTTAATATCTAAGACTTTATATTTAATATGCCCTGCCGGAACTCTAATTTCTACTATATCCCCTTTCTTTTTTCCCAAAAGAGCCTTTCCAATAGGAGAAGAGATAGATATCTTCCCACAATCCGGTTCAGATTCTACATAATCCAAAATAGTATATTTACACTCTTTTTTATTTTTCGTATCCTTAACTAACACTTCTGACCCCAGTGATACGCAATCCGGATTTTCTTGCTTATCTATCAATTCATAATTTTCCATAATTTTTTCTAAAGCTAAAATCCTTCCCTCTATAAAGGCTTGCTCATTTTTCGCTGCATTATACTCGGCATTCTCAGCGATCTCACCAAAGGTTACAGCATTTCTAATTTTTTCAGCAATCTCTGTTCTTTTTACCCTTTTAAGATAATGAAGTTCTTCTTGAACCTTTTTCAAGCCTTCTTCAGTTAGCATTACCTTTCTGTCAAGTGTCATAAATATCTCTCCTCACTAAAAATTGTTATATTTAAATATTAAATAACAAATATTTCCTCTTAATAAAGTAAATATAAGCACCATTAACTTCTCTGATATAATAGTGCTTATATTATATAATAATCTTTTATAGAGATTATAAGATATCTATATTTTATTGTCAAATAAATCCGCTATAAATATAGTATCGAGTATATAGTATCGAGTATCGAGTTAAAAAAGAGAAAGAAAGGATTGAAAAAAGTAACATTCTTCTTTTTATCTTACTACCCCACTAAAGTTTACACTAACCGCTATATTGCTATATCATTATATTATTCATTAGATTAATCCTAATTTTTTCCCAGCCCTTTCAAAAATATCTAAAGCTTTATCAATATCTTCAGAAGTATGAGTTGCTAGAACGTGAGCTCTTAATCTATTAGTTCCTTTAGGAATTGCCGGGAAAAGGATGGGACAGATAAATATTCCTTCATCATTAACTATTTTACACAATTTTAAAGTTTCTTCCTCTTCGCCGATTAATATCGGGACAATGCTGGTAGTACTGTTCATGGTATTATAACCCATAGAATTTAACCCATCTTTAAATTGTTTGATATTTTTCTGTAAATTTGTTATACGCTCAGGCTCATCTTCAATAACCTCTAAACAAGCTATGGCAGTAGCAGCTGCCACAGGAGGGAGACTTGCTGAAAATATAAATGGTCTGGAATTATGCTTTAAATAAGTAACCAAATCTTTATCACCTGCCAAATAACCCCCAATACTGGGAATAGTTTTACTTAGTGTCCCCATGTGTATATCCACAACACCTTTAAGGCCAAAATGTTCTTCTATGCCATGACCGGTCTTCCCTAACACCCCTATAGAGTGAGCTTCATCTACCATTACTTTGGCATTATACTTTTTAGCTAGCCGAGATATCTCGGGTAAATTAGCTACATCTCCATCCATACTATATACAGCATCAACTATGATCAATTTATTAACATAATCTTTGGAGTTCATCAAAATTCTTTCTAAACTTTTCATATCATTATGCAAGTATGATCTATGAGTTGCCCCAGAAAGCAAACAACCATCAATTATACTGGCATGATCCAATTTATCAATTACAACCAAATCCCCTCTCTGACAAAGAGTAGTTATGGCTGCCAAATTAGTTACATATCCACTGCTGTAAGTAACCGCATCTTCTGCCCCTTTGAATTTTGCAATCATTGCTT
>Ga0180732_1000746_pt1 | contig 24469 bp, 12 predicted proteins | sample KR11_01MetaG_FD_148674 | JGI IMG/M metagenome (GOLD analysis project Ga0180732, IMG submission 148674) | Groundwater microbial communities from the Olkiluoto Island deep subsurface site, Finland - KR11_0.1 MetaG | ecosystem: Environmental > Aquatic > Deep subsurface > Groundwater | place... | reverse complement strand
AATGGTTCCAAGGCAGCAAGAATCTGCCCCTTTCGCACCGGATCACCGACTTTTACGCCGATGCGCTGCATATACCCGGCGGTAGGGGCTGAGAGGACAAACCGCTCTTTCAGTCGGGTGCGGCCCTCTTCCTCGATCGTGACCTGGAGCGGTCCTCGCGAGACCTCAACGAGATCTACATCCACCGCCTTGGGAATGAAGCCGTATATCGTTGCCGAGACAACAACCAGGATCACGCCGATGACAAATAATTTTCTGCGTACGACAGTCTTCATCAATCTACTCCCTGGTTTTTAATACTTCTACAAGATTGAGATGATCAAGTTTATGGCGCACAATCAATCCCGATACGGAGGCCGATGCCAGAACGACCGCCGCCGCGAGAGAATAGGTCTTTGGCTCTATCACCAGAGGCACCCGAAAAAGGTCCGATGCCAGTGCCTGGGCAATGTAAGCACAAAGCCAATATCCGATAAAAAAGCCTAAAGGTATGGCGATAAGTGTAACGAGTCCCAGTTCGCCCAGGAGAATATAAGAAATTTCACCCCGCGTATAACCGAGCACTCTGAGGCTGGAGAGCTCCCGGCTTCGCTCGGACAACGCTATTCTTGCGCTGTTATAGACAACGCCAAAAGCGATGGAACATGCCATGAGTGTAGCAATAAACGTGAAAAAAAGCATCGCCTTGGCCTGTATCTCATGAAAATTGCGAATTTCGTTTCGCCTGAGCACCGTCCCGGAAATACGCGGTGTGTTGTTCAGGCTCTGATAGAGCTTCTCCGCGTGGACTGGATCTGTGACCAGATAAGCGCCGGATATGGCATCACCCTCCCGCAGTAACCGGTTGAGCGCTGTGATATCCATGTACCCCATCACTCCCAGATAGAGCTTGACCAAAGCAACCACCGGCACCTGACGGATCGGCTTCGATCCTTCGAGAACCTCTATAGTCAGCATGTCACCGGCTTTCACCCCGAGAATTTTGCCCAAATGATCGGTCAGCACGATGCCGGAAGGAGGCAGGGATACGGCCTGAAGATGGGTGTTCAATAAAAGATGCAGGCGGCTGTCCGGTTCTAACCCATTGATCACCGTCTTGAAGCTGCGGTGACCAAATCTGAATTTTGCCGGGACGGTTCTGTACGTTTCGGCATACTGGACGCCGGGGAGTGCCTGGAGGTCATATATTGCCCTGCGGGAAGTGGTTTCGACGAAAGCGACCGTCATATCTTCCTTTTGGGAAAGAACAAATTGGACATTCACCATAAAATCAATCGAATCTTTGAAAAATCCGCTCGAAATCATGGTGGCGCAGGCGACAGCGATACCGATGACGGAAAGAAACGTTCTGATCGGCTTACGCTCGATATTCCGTGCGATAATCCGCGATGGTTGTGAAAGCCAGCGGCCAATGCCTGTTTTTTCGATAAGCGTTACCCGATACTGTGCGGGGGGCTCGGGCCGCATCGCCTCGGCAGGCGGCTGCTTGGCGGCCCTCCAAAGCGAGTGCAAAGTGCCGGCAAGAGCCGAGAGAACGCTAATCAGGACTGCCGTAAAGATGACTTCGGGACGGAGGGTGTAAAAAAGATATGGGAAACGATACACTTCCATATAGATGGCGCCCAGCATTTTTCCGAACCAGATACCCGCAAAGATGCCTCCGACCAACCCGGCAGAGATGATCAGGACCACCAGCTTCGCATAATGGACGCCGACATCAAGATTATCGTAACCGAATGCCTTCAGGGCGGCGATCTGCTCGCGCTGCGTGTTTATCGTCCTGCTCATCACGACATTTAACAGGAAGGCGGCAACACAGATGAAAATGGTGGGAAATATTTCGGAACTTCTCTGGAGTTGCCGGAATTCCTCGCTGAGGAGGCGGTGCGATATTTGATCCTTGCGTGCATATGTGCCAAACCCTCCATACCGCTCCACGATATGATCAAGCCGATCGAGGACATCGCTTAATTTGGCATCCGGATACAGGGTCAATGCCACATTGTTGAATGCCCCGTCCATATCGTAGGATTTGCTGAGGGCCTTACGACCCATCCAGAGGACGCCATAGCGTTTGAAATCGGGGCTCATGGCCTCCGGCTTCATCAGGAGAACGAACTCCGGCGACAGGGCCGTGCCGGTAATCGTCAAGGTCTTCCATTTACCGTTGATGATTGCCGCAAATCGATCGCCGAGATTGAAGCCGTGCGCCTGGGCAAAGTTCTCATTGATCACGACCTCGTTGTCCTTCGCCGGATCGGCGAGCCTGCCTTTCCTGATGTAAAGACGGTTCAGCAGCGGCTTGCCGTCGTCGGGGATGGATAGGATCCTTGCGTTCACCGGTTCCGAGAAGCCGCTGATTGCCAGTTTGACATAGGCGGAGACGCGAGTTTCGACCTGATTGACGCCCGGGACGGCTTTTATTTTATCCTTCAGGCTCTCCGGCGCCCGCTTCAGGTTCACAAAGACATCGGCAAAACTGTAATCCCGATAGAACCTTTCTCTCGTGAGATGCAGCGAATCGATGGTGCTGATGAACATGATAAAGGTCGCCGCACCGCTGATCACCACAAGCGTGATGGCAAAGACCTGGCCTTTCATTCGCCACAGATCCCGCCAGAGTTTTCGATTAAGCGCCCTCATGGTCTCACCATTGCAGTTCGCCCGGCGATTTCTTCACCGCGTTGATCCTGACTTCCGTAATCGTCCCGTTACTGAGATAAACGACCCGGTCGGCCATCCCGGCGATGTCCGCGTTATGGGTAATGATCGCCGTTGCCGTACCCAGTTCGCGATTGATCCGCTCCAAGGCCTCGAGCACCACGATTCCCGTTTTAGAATCAAGGGCCCCCGTAGGCTCGTCGCAGAGCAGGACTTCCGGATTTTTTGAAATGGCACGGGCAATCGCCACGCGCTGCTGCTCGCCGCCGGATAGCTGGGCAGGGAAGTGATCAAGCCGGTCGGTCAATCCCACGAGAGCCAGGGCATCGTCAGGCGCCATGGGATTTCTCGCTATCTCCGTCACTACTGCGACATTCTCTCTTGCGGTGAGGCTGGGGATCAGGTTGTAAAACTGAAAGACAAACCCCACATTGAAACGGCGATACTCCGTCAGCTCCTGCTCATTGGCATTCGTCAGGTTTTTGCCTCTGTAAGAAACGGCGCCGCTGGTTGCCGTATCCAGACCGCCGAGGATATTCAACAACGTCGATTTCCCGCTTCCCGAAGGTCCGAGCAGCACAACCAGTTCACCGGAGAAGAGTTCCAGATTCGCTCCCCGCAGGGCATGAACCTCGACCTCTCCCATGGTATATATCTTGGTGAGGTCCCGGACCTGAAATACGACCTCTTCCGCATTTTGTTCATTCGTGACCATATTGAGCCCCAGCCGAAGCACAAAGATGAAATGCAGAATGAATTCTTCCCACCCCGGATCTTTCCCGGAATCGTCGCCGATCAGACTCCGTATGATATCTGATGTTATAGACTTCAAATACAAATTGTCAAATATGATTTTATTTTACTCAATGCGGCGCCGACGCAAATCTGGTATGATCGAAGGCATGAAAGAAGGATTCTGGTACAAAATTTCCCTGATCGTGGTTCCCTTTGTCTTTGTCTGGATGACTCGGATATGGTTCACCACCTGCAGGGTCAAGACCCATGGCCAGGAGTACCGCAGGCAGGTTGACAAAATCGGCGGCCCCGTAGTGGCCTCTTTCTGGCATTATACGATCCTGTTTATTTTTTATTATATGCGCAGGGAAACCGGTGTGGCCATGGTGAGCGCCAGCAGAGACGGTGAATATATCAGCAGGATTGCCCGTAAATTTGGCTACGAAACGGTTCGCGGCTCCAGGGGAAAGGGCGGCATGCAGGCGATGAAGGGACTGATTCGGGCCATGCGTGCAGGCAGAAATGCTGCCATTGTGGCGGACGGCTCCCAGGGACCGGCCCGGGTGGTTCAGGCCGGATCAGTGGTTCTTGCTTCGCATCATGGGGCGCCTGTCCTGCCTATGCTCTGGTCCTGCACCAGGTATAAGCGCTTCAGCTCCTGGGATGGAACGGTTCTGCCCATGCCTTTTTCCAGGATAGATTTTTTCTACGGTGAACCGCTTTTTGTTCCATGTGATATCACGGCAGAAGGGCTGGAAGCGTATCGGCTGGAGCTTGAAAAGAGGTTGAATGATTTGTATGCAAAAGCATGGGCTCTGCATGGGAAGAGGGAACATTGAAACCTGACGGCTTCGAAAAAATGTCCGGATGCTGCGTTGCGCTTTATCCTTCGTCATTGCGGCGTACGCCAAAGTACGCCTCACTCCTCAGGATTCGCGCGCCTTGCCTGCGGACTTTTTACGAAGCCGTCCCATTTTCCCGGCTTCTATGACTTTTTACGAAGTCGTCAAACATTAAAGGAGAAAATTTTAGGACTTGCCCCGTTCCAGGGCGATGACTCCGGAGCGTGTGAAGTCTTCCATCCCCAGCTCCTCCAGGCGGGTCAGGATCTCTTCGAGCGCATCCTTATCCCCTGTAAATTCCAGGATGACGGCGCCGGATTCCTCGTTGACCACCTTGCCGCCACGGGTCTCGACGAGTTCCCCGATCGCCGCCTGCCGCTCCTTCGTCCACGGGACACGGGCGATGATCATCTCCCTCCGGACCGCATCGGGTCGGCGGAGTCTTTTGGCCTCCAGCACATCGACCAGACGGTTCAACTGCTTGATGACCTTTGCAATCGTATCGGGGGTCGTCAGGGTGGTAATGATGATCTTGGTGACGGCCGGATCCCGGGTGATGTTCGCCGAGATACTTTCGATATTGAACCCCCGGGCGCTGAAGGTGCCTGCGATGCGGGCCAGGACATCGGGCCTGTTGTTGACGATCACGGCTATCGCCCGTTCTTTAAACTGGGTCGGCATGGTGGTTCCTTTCTCTTATTGATGGTTCACGCCACCGCAGCACGGACATTGCCGAAGGCCATCTCCGTCAGCGGCGTTCCCGGTTTCACCATCGGGAACACATTTTCCTCCGGCTCCACATGGAAGTCCATCACGACCGGTCCGGGTGTCTCCAGACCCTCCTTGAGAACCCGTTTCACCTCGCCCGGCTTGGTGGCCCTCAGACCCTTGATGCCATAGGCCTCGGCCAGCTTAACGAAGTCGGGGGCCTGGGTCATGTCGGACTGGGAGTAGCGGCGCCCGTAAAAGAGCTCCTGCCACTGTCGGATCATTCCGAGGTAAAGATTGTTCAAGATGACGACTTTGACGGGCAGACCATAATGGACTATCGTACCGAGTTCCTGGATGTTCATCTGGATACTGCCGTCTCCCGCCACATCCACCACGGTCCTATCCGGGCAGGCCACCTGGGCGCCGATGGCGGCAGGAAGTCCGAAGCCCATCGCTCCCAGACCTCCCGAGGTGAGGAAGGTGTTGGGCTCGTTGAAACGGTAAAACTGGGCTGCCCACATCTGGTTCTGTCCCACCTCGGTCGCGATGATCGCCCGGCCCTGCGTCAGCTGATGGAGCTTCTCTATGACATACTGGGGTTTGATGTTCCGGTTGCGGCAGTAACTCAGGGGCATCTCCGCCTTCCATTGACGGATCCGGTTGTGCCAGGGGTGGATTTGCCTCTCGGGCTGTCTTAGCCCCTGTGCTTCGCTCAAACGAAGGAGGGTCTGAAGAGCCGGGGTACAGTGGCTGACGATGGCGATATCGGTCCGGATGATCTTGTCGATGGATACGGGATCGATATCGATGTGAATGATCCTCGCGTGGGGGGCGAAGGCCTCGACCTTGGAGGTCGCGCGATCATCGAACCGGACGCCGACGGCCATAAGGACATCGCATTGGCTGACTGCCATGTTGGCGTAATAGGCGCCGTGCATACCCAGCATGCCGGTCCATAGCGGATCGTTCGCGGGGAATGCGCCCAGCCCCATCAGTGTCGATACGACCGGGATCTGAAATTTTCTCGCGAAGGTCCGGAACACCTCGGAAGCTTTTCCTAAAATCACCCCTCCCCCGACGATGATGAGCGGTTTTTTCGCCTTGAGGAGCAGCTTCAAGGCTTCGTTGCAGAGCCCTTCGAGATCCGGACAGGGTTTTTCCTCGGGCGGAAGGGCGGTCGCATGGCGATCCGTTTCCATGACCGACTGGATCACATCCTTGGGAAGATCGACGAGAACCGGTCCCGGCCGCCCTGAACGGGCAATATGAAAGGCCTCCCGGATTGTCCTTTGCAGATCCCCGATCTGCCGGACCAGGAAGTTGTGTTTCGTGCAGGTCCGGGTGATGCCGGTAATGTCCACTTCCTGAAATCCGTCGTTGCCGATCATGGCCGTGGGGACCTGCCCGGTGAGGATGACCACGGGAATGGAATCCATGTAAGCGTTGGCGATCCCTGTCACCGTATTGGTGGCGCCGGGTCCCGACGTAACCAGGCAGACGCCGACGCGGCCTGAAGCCCTGGCGTAACCGTCGGCGGCATGAATGGCCCCCTGTTCGTGGCGCACCAGGATGTGCCGGATATCCTGCCGGAACAGCTCGTCATAGATATCCATGACGCATCCTCCCGGATAACCGAAGAGGGTATCGACTTTTTCTTCTTTCAAGGCCGTAAAAAGGATCTGCGATCCGGTCTGCTGCATGGCTACTGTCCTCCTTTTGCTCTTCCCCAAACAAAAAAACCGTTACCAGGCTTGGTAACGGTTTTTTTGTTCACTCTTTTTTAAGAACAGACCATCACCCAGCCCCTATGCAGGAGGGAATAATAATCCCGCTAATTATCGCGATCTGTACGAGGCCGGTTCTGATCCTAACTGTATCCATAACAATCCTTCCCAAAATGATGACTCCTAAATAACAGTCCGTTTCCTTCTTGTCAAGCAGATTTTTTCAGATTTTTTCAGCTTTATTATCAGAGGGGGTTCGGTCATCCCTTTGAATGTTTGATGAAGGCGCTGTTTTCATACTCCTCAAAGGCGATCCGCAGCGCCTCCTGTGTGTTCATAACAATGGCCATACCAGGCGATCGGCTTCCCTGCCAGGAGGAGGAACCGGACCGGCCCCTTGCTTCCTCCGACCTCGCCGCAGATGATCCGGATCGTGGCGCCGTTTGCTGTACGCACTTCCGGGATCTGGTCACTTATCAAGTCGCGGTAGAGGGGGGGCCATCATCTTGCGGGAGGCGGGGAGATTGGCCCAGAGCTGGAAGCCCCCCATGCGGCCCGCTTCATCTCCTTTTGGCATCTCCTGATGAATGATCCCGCTGCCGGCCGTCATCCACTGGACATCACCGGGGTCGATCTCGCCACGATTTCCCATGCTATCCCCGTGCTCGACCCGTCCGTCCAGGATGTAGGTGATTGTCTCGATCCCGCGGTGGGGATGCCAGGGGAAGCCTTTCAAGTAATCCCGGGGATTGTCCGCACGGAAATCGTCGAGCAGCAAAAACGGATCGAACTCCGCCCCCTTGTTGAAACCAAACAACCGCTTTAGCCGGACCCCCGCCCCTTCGAGGACGGGTCTGCCTTTGATTACCTTTTGGATTTTTCTGGTGTTTTCCATGGAGAACCTCCTATCAAAATTAACCCAGCACCTCCAGCATCTCGGCTACAACATCCACGCTGCCCTCGTCTTCACAAGTCAGTTCGATGGGCTGGAAGTCACGGTTGACGGGTTTTAGCAAGACTCTCACATGCCGCCAGGTGCCGTCTGCGGAAACAGTTTTCTCGCTCTCATAGCGCTTCACCGTGAATCGCTGGCCGGTCTCCGGATCGGCTGTGTCGCGCAGAAGAACGACCACGGTCCTTCCTTGACGCGTCCCTTCGACGGGTGATCCGAAGAGGCAGTACGCGCCATCGGGAATCGCAGGCTCCATCGATTTGCCCACCACCTGGGCCACAAACATCCCCTTCCGCAAGTGGCGTCCCGTGTCGATCTCCACCCAATCGAGGTCCCATTCCTCTTCTCCCACTGTCTGTGGTTCTCCGAAATAGCCGGCAGCGACTTTGAGCGGCATCAGCGGCACACAGTTGAGGAAACGGTCCTGGGGGTGCGGGCGCACGATCCTAAGGACAAAGCGCCCACGCTCTGTTCCCGCATCTCGGCCTCGCCGGAACCAGGACGCATCCTTCCGCAGGGCTTCCCGGAGGTCGCCGGCGTTGAGATAACCGGCCAGTCTTCGGAAATGGCGTGTCATTGCGCCTTCGTCTTCGAGGTCGCTTACGACGATTTCTATGACTTCATAGCCGTTGTTCCGCAGCCAGGAGCGGATACGCTGGTCCTGCTCCGCGGTCGCCGCGTTGCCGTGGAGATGACCGCTCAAGCCGTCCAGATAGAGGCACACGCCTTCGTCCTCGTCGTGGTGCGGCGCGCAATAGATGACATCCGGGGTAGTCGTTCCTATGGCGCGGTCGAGGCGGATCTGTCGGCCGCGGATCCCCTCCTCGAAACCGGCCGCCAGCAATAGATGTCTCAGCCGCCGCTCCGCTTCGTTGACCGGGTGGGTTCCCTCCTCGGGTGCTTTCGACGGCTGCTTGGCCGGAATCTCATGGCTCACCGTCAGATGCGCTCCCCACGCCGCAAGCCGTTCCTGCGCTGCCTTCCGGTCGAGGTATTTGTGGTAGTAGCCGTTGCGGAAGGTCTGGAGGCAATCGATGCATGATTTTTCGCAGGCCGCCGGGCAGTTCTCGACGATCTCCTGTGCGACCGCGGCGATCTCCTCGAATCGTTCGCAGATCTGATCGAGGAGCCCGGAGCCGCCGGGCATGGGATCCCACAACAGGGCGTCCACCTCGTCACGGTCCACATGCCCGATGACGAGGATCTGCAGGTCATCCAGGTGCATGTCCAGCACCCGGGCAGCCGCAAAGCGCAACGCTTCGAGGACGCTGTAGGCCGTGGTCTGATCCGGACAGGCCGGCAGCGACAGAATGTCGGCCACCACGTCGGCGTAGAAGCCGACGGGAACGATGGGTTTTCCGCAGCGTTCCTGATGGGTCTGCTCGAAATGTTCGCGCTGCCGATCCGAGGAGAGAGGCGATACGCTCTGCCCGCAGACGCGACATACGGGATAGCCGAACCTTTCAAACCGGCCGATGGCTATCGAGGAGCCGACATTGACCATCCGCAACCGCACACCACGGCGGTGATGCAGGGTTTGCTCACCCCAGCGGTAGGCCCGCCCGCCGTTGTGCTGGTCGCGCTCCAACCCATAAACCGCAACCCCCATCTGGAACCGCAGTTCCTCCTCGTCGGAAATGTGCGACTGGTGGACCAGATCCACGTCGCAGACGGCAATGGTCGGCAGAACGACGGCGCCGAGGGCTGCCGGGGCGACGCCCAGGTTCGTCTCTTTGACGGCCTGGCGCTCGCCCGATACCTCGAAGACGGGCATCTCGAACCGTTGCTCGTCGATGTCGCGATGAAAACGGCGCGACACAAAGCGGTTTCCGTTGGCGTAGATCAGATTGCCCGGCACATACTCCCGCAGGGCGACGCTGGGCGGTCGGGGCAGGGCAAACGCCATGGCGCCGGTCCGCCAGAAAGGGATCTCGGCGGTTCCCAGGACGGAGCCCACCTCCAGGCCATAGCCGGGGAGGAATCCTTCTGCGGCCAAAACGCCGAAGGTGTTCACGTCATCGTACCCCTCGGCCTCGCGGCGGGTGCTCCGCGCCGTGCCCTTTAGCCGCTTGACGAGGGCGTCGCAACGCCGGAACAGGGCCTCGTCCTCCTGGTCAAGATCGCCCTGCTTCTCCTGAAGCCCGTTGAGCCGCCGGATCTGTTCCAGCGCCCATCTCAGGCGGCGTTCCAGACGGACGATCACCGCCGTAAGGGTGTCAACCATCCCCCGCACATGGGCGCGAAGCGCCTCCGGGCGCGTCACAGCCGCATCCGCTTCCGGCCATCCTTGGCAAAAGGCGCGTTCCACGTAGCCGCAGAGGTCATCGGTATTCCGGTCGATCAAGGTCTGCAAAGGGGTCAGAACGGGAAGCCTCTCCCGCACGAGCCCTTCCTCGAAGAGATAGGCCGAAACCCGGTCGGGCAGGCAGGTTTTCAGCGTATCGGCGATCTCCCGTATCTCCGCGGTTGATCGGGAGGCCTCACGCGCATACTGATGCAGCCGCGTGATGACCGTCGCATGGACGTGTTTGGCAACCAACAGGTCGTTGCGCAGGTTGAATGCGGGCGGGTCCACCCGGCCCGCAAGGAGTTTGAGCGGCTCGGCGAAATATGCCCGGTCGTGGGAGACCGGCCGGCAGTAGGTCAGGTCCACCGCCATGCGGTGGCGCCGCCCGGCGCGTCCGGCCCGCTGCCAGTAATTGGCCGGCAACGGCGGGACGTTTCGCATGAGGATGGCGTCGAGTTTACCGATATCCACTCCCAGTTCGAGGGTGGGGGTGCAGACAAAGGCGTTTACCGCCTCGGAATCGCCCTTGAAGAGGTTTTCGAGGCGTTCCCGCTCATCGTGCGGGACCATGGCGGTGTGCTCTTCCGGCCGGAGCATGGAGTAGCCCTGGTCGAGCAATTGCAGGTTGTAGTTGTCCGGATCTTCGCGAACAAATTCGAGGACGCCGTCGCAGCGCCAGGCGGGGCAGGCCAGGTTCGGGGAGCGGCGCGTTGTCCGCCGCCGGCAGTTCCGGCAGCGCCAGACGCCGTGATTCTGTTGAAGCCGCAGGCGGTCGGCATCCACCTGGTAAACACCGCTGACATTCGGTAGAGGATTGCCCTTCGACCCCTTGAGGCGAACCGGTTTGAGCAAGCCCTTGTTTACGAGAACATTGAACAACCCCCCCAGGAAGCCCTCAACATTCTCCGTGGGTACACCCCACTTCCTGGCCATCTGGCGGATCGTCGTATCGCCCCCTCGGGCGCTGAGCCACTGCGTAACCAGCTCCTGCTTTTCCACCGCATCCCGGTGGAGCTTCGTTCCGACCGGCGCCCCCACCTGCGGCAGGTATCCCTGCTGGACTTCGAGATCCCCATCCATCCAGTATTTGGTGAAGATTTCCCGTTCGGGATCGAACAAAACCCGCTTGCGCCGCAGATAATCGAGCAGGCCGGCGACGCCATCTCGCAAGTCCTCGGGGGGCATCCCGAGGGCATGGGCGTTTTCTTGAATCCAGGGGAGCGCCGGATCGAGACCTGCGTAATCCACTTTCATCCGCCCCCACGGTTCCAGACCGATGGACTGCCGGGAGGAGAGGGTGATCTCCCGGAGCACCTGTATCCGGAGGAACTTCCGCCGTTCCTGCTCGTGGCGGCCCCCGCCGCCTTCCCGACGGACGACCTGCCAGACCTCGGGCACGAGGGCTCTGGAGAGCGCCTCATCCTTCTCCAAGATCTCATCGAGATGCATCGCCAGATCGCCGATGGAAAGGGAACAACCCTTCAAACCCTCGGCCATGAGAGCGCGCAGACGGAAACGGCGGGCGTGATCCTTCATCCACCCGGCCTGAAAAGCGGCGTCCTGCCGGTTGTCACAGAACACCAGGAGACGCGGACGCTCAGAATGGTGCACCATATCCTGTGCCAGGACATGCACGTCGGCTACATTGGTGGCGCGGACGGGACGTGCGGGCTCGCGGTAGGTGCTGCCGATGCGCCGCCCGTTGGCCCCGCAGGAGAGGCAGTTTGTGAGCAGGCCCGGGTTGTCCTTTTTCTGTCGCACGGCATAGAGGACCACGGTTTCACCCGCGGCGCCGCAGTGGCGACACCGGCTGTCCACCCCGGGATGCGCCGCGCCGCAGCGGCGGCAGAAATGGAGTGTAGCGGTTCGTTCGTGGTCTTCGAGATCCTCGTCGTCACTGCCGCCGACGATGCGATCGAGAAGCACCACCCGGCGGCCACCCTGGGCCTCCTCCAGGGTCAGCCAAAAGGATCCATCGCCGGTAGCTTCGCCGCCACCCGGACGTCGGCCGGTGAAATCAAAATCTTTCAAAAACGCGACAAAATAATGCTGCCCGCAGGTTGTGCAGGTGGTCACCGGGAAATGGGCGTTCCGGTCCTCGCCTCCACCAGCCTCAATTTCGTCTTCGGCAGCGAGCCAGAGCTTCGGCCCCGGTTCGCCCTCGGGGAAGGTCACGACGGCGCCGCTGATACCGCGGACGAAGCCATGCACGACGGGTCGAACGAGCGGCCGACCTTCCCGCCTTGCCGCCGCACCGAGGGTGAGCCAGGCCAGGATCTCCGCTTCGGTCACGGGACGGCCTATCTTCTTTTCCAACTCCACCGGCAGTTCATGCAGCGGTCGCGGAGAGGCCAACTCCTCGCTCAACTGAAAGAGCAACTCGTTTCGAGATAGGGCGGTGTACAGGACCTCGGGCCATTTCCCCGCGTCCAGAGTGGTGGTGGTCAGGGCGCAATAGACGGCGTGGATCGCCTCCCCGTCACCATCCTCGTCTTCCACAGCTTGCACGCATTCGTTGAGCAGATGCCCGGCGTCTTTCACGGGTGGGAGCGTGATACGGTCCCCGGCCCACACTTCCGGCTCGTACGCCTCGCTCACTGTCACTACCGAGTCCTTCGCCACGCCGAAAAATCGACTCGCGAAGTCGCGGGCGGCATCGGGGTTCCGCCGATCGGCAATGGTCGCCGAGGTTGCGATGCAGACCGTATCCTGGGCCTCGCGGCCGCAAAAGGCTCTTAGGCGGCGGATGAGACAGGCCGTTTCGGCCCCCTGCGCACCGGCAAACGTATGGGCCTCGTCGAAGACAAGAAAGTCCAGCCTCGCGTCGGCGAACAGCTCGACATCCCGCTGGCGCGTGAGGAGGAGTTCCAACTGTTTCACGTTCGTCAGCAAGATCCGCGGCTGGCGACCCTTTGTGCGCATCACCTCGCGCGAGCAGATCTCCTCGGGGAGATAGACCGTCTCGCTCCTCTTCTCCTGGCGGACCTCGGCCAGCTTTGCTTCGTAATCGGCCAGGGACGCCCCTGCGGGGAGGCGGAAGCCCGCCACATCGGCCTCCCGTTCGGGGGTCTTTCCGACGTACATGCCGAAGCTGATGCCGGTGCCGGCCAGAAGGGACCGCAAGCGTCCGAGCTGGTCTTCGGCCAAGGCGTTCATCGGATAAACGATCACAGCGCTGATCCCGGCGGGCACACCCTCGTCCCGCAAGGCGAGGCATTGGCTGATAACCGGGTATAGAAAACACTCGGTCTTGCCGGAGCCGGTTCCTGTCGAGACCAGGGTCGTCCGCCCGGCGCGGATGGCCCGGATCGCCTCTTCCTGATGTCCGTAGACCCTTGTGATCTCCGATGGGATGCGCTGACGCATATGGGGATGAAAGAGCCCTTCGTTCACCAGATCCTCCACCGTCGCACCTTGTCGGAAGGGACGCGAGAGGCTGATGTAGGGACCCTTCAGGAGGGGAGATCGACGCGTCTCATCCAGCGAGAGCAGCCGCCGCATCTGCGCGTGCAAGTGTTCGTCGGCGAAGGGATAGGCGGTAAGCTGGTAGCGAAGAAAACTCCGGACAACCTTTTCGGTAAAGACGATGGGGTTGAGCGCCATGTAATGCCCCTGTTATTCCTCGCGACTTCGACCTTCCGGCATGGAAGGAGAGACGTCAAGTGCTTCTGATCCAGAATAGAACGAACATCATCCCCATCAATGCAGCGTTGAAACATCCACTAGAGAAGACCGGTCTGTTTCGTATCCGGAAGATGGGACGCCCCGGATACGGATCGAAGAATCTTCTCCTGCACATCCCTTCCGCAGGACGACATGAGATGCTTCCAATCAGCCTCTGCCTTTAAGGTAAGAAAGCGTTTGACCGGCGCAGAATAGACCACGACCTTCTTCTCTTGGCGTACCAGACGGGCCGCGTTCGCCAGGGTGCCGGCGCTCTTGCCGTCCCAGATCATCAGCCCGACGGAAGCCTCCCGGGCCATCTGCTCGTCCTTCGCGGCATAGAAGCTGAAATCCCTTCGGGTCTGACCGGCGTCAACGGCCCGAACCGGCCACTTGCCCAGGTTGTTGCGGCAATCGCCCCCCGAGCAGAAGACCTCAACGGCATTATACCCGCGGCTCTGGAGGTACTGCTGGACGGCCTTGTCAGCGCCATTGGCATCACCGATGATCACGGGAAAGCCTTGCTCTATGATCCGATCAATTCGGCGCTTAACGTCGTCGTTCAGTCTCGAAACCCGTCGAGACCCTCCGATAAAAACCTTGATCATGCTCTGCTCCTTGTTCGTGTGACAGCCAGGGCATACACATCCTTAGCCTTACCCTCGTCATAGAGCGCTGCGGTGATGGCGTTCATGGTAGCCCCTGATCGATACAGGTCATCGAACAACAGGACCGTCTGTCCTCTGACCACCGATGGCTCGACCCCGTGGGCGCCTTCGAGGAGGCGTAGCCTCTCATCATAGGCGTAAACATTCTTGAGTTCGGGCATTTCCTTGACTCGGGCAACACCGGTTGGGGCAAGGGTAACCCCGATTTTTACGGCGAGCGCTTTAGCGATGAGATTGACCGGTTGCTGTGATCGCGCCCGGGATGGAGGAACAGGAATGAGAACGGTCACACCGGGATTCCATGAGCGAAGGAAGTCCGCAAGGGTTTCGGCAAGCTCGTCTATCACGGCAGTGTCGGACCGATACTTGAGACGGAAGAGCAATTCGCCGACGTCACTCCTGATTGTCTCAAAAATCTCGTGACCGTATTCATCATATCCGAGATATGTGCTGCTCACGGTATGGAAGTCGAGCACATATCCCTCACGCCAGCGGCCTGGAATTCGCATCGGTTTGATCTTTGTCATTCGTCATCGCCTCCAAGCTTCCCGGCCCAACCGGACGTCTATAGCCTGTGGGGCCATGTTATTTATGCCGTAATTCCATCCCTGTGTCTATGGTAGTGGATACCAAAGTTTCCATTAGAAAGCACGTGGATTCTTCAGAATTTATGGACGTTCCTTTTGCTTATTGATTCTCATACAGGGAATAATATCTACTCTATTGCCGTGAGATGTCAATGTAATCGTTACGCATCCAGTTGACGTTCCGATCTGTTACGGGGAGATTATTTACCTTTTCAGACACACAATGCAAACCTCCTCCACGTTACACCACAACCATGCGTTTCAATCTCTCACGGTAAATTCCGCGAAGCTTGTTTCGTTCCTTGTAGTTATAGATACCCCGCAGCTTGCTGCGGGGAGGTTCATTTACAAAATAAGACACAATATGTCAATTTTCGCAAACGGATTGGTTCAAGCCGGATTCGGGCATCCACCAATTCTTCCCAAAAATCCGCAGCGAATTTCATTGTTGTGTCCTCAATCTTACGCTGGAGACCCACGAGTGAGATGAGATCTCCCGGGGGCAAGCTGAATGAACGAACCTCGATCTCCTCGCCGAAGATGCCGAACTCGACAACACCGTGACAATCGCTCTTTTTGCAGAACTCACACATATTCATTGACAGTCGTCTATCGTTCAAGAATGGTCTCTCCACGCACAGCAGCAGGCTTGTTTGGTCCAAGCTCTCTAAAAAATCTTGATGCTATTGTTGGAGCGTAGTTAATATTGCCGCCTTGAACCTTTGCACCCATTTTGTGGGCGTCTGCTCGGAGTAATTGTGTCATACTTGATAAAACGAGTGTTTGGGTAGTTCTGGTGATCGCCACATAGAAAAGCCTTCGCTGTTCCTCCAAAGCGCTTTGTTCCTCCCGTGGTGTTAGTCCTTGTTCAATCGTTGGAATGAACCCTTCAATGCATGAAGTAACAATGACAAGGTCCGCCGTGAGCCCTTTAGATTTATGAAGACTCATAACCCGAACATAGTCCACATCATTCGGGAGTTCCGGTTGTGTTATCCCTCTCCGAATGATTTCTAATAACTCGCAAGGCTCTCCTTCGTCCCCCAACTCCCCGGCAATGGTTCGAATTGGTAGGGTCCAACCGTCGTTTTCTGGAAATAAGGCGTCAACCAAAGCCGTTCCATTCAATCCTTCGAGATCTTCAAGCGCCCTCTGTAAAAGGCGGAATCGAGCAACAACGGGCGTGGTATGAGGTAGTGACTCGGTCCCAGCCGCGGACGTTCAAGTATAGCCCGAGGAGAATCACCTGTGGTCTCGGCATGTCGACGTACATTTGCCCAAGCAACGCGATTGAGAGAAGGACTCCCAAATCCGCACCAACATCGGAGAGCCACCCTGTCGTCGGGATTGGCTAATAATGTCAGAAGAGTGAATGCCGCCTGCGCTAAGCATTCTGCGGCTTTGGTCTGGTTGCCGTCGAGTGCCTCTTCAAAAAAGAAGCTGTGGGAAAGTATACCGATTAAGTTAAGTGCATCACGAATTGCGTAACCGACTTGCCGTCTTGGTGCCAGAACTAAAATGCGACCCTCTTCTACAGTACCGGCTTCAATTCTCTGTTGGATAAAGCTTGCTATTCCTTCAGCCTCATTTTGGAGAGAACGCCATTGTACGATAAGGACCTCACCATTGGGATTACCGGGACAAGACCGGAGCGCCCTGAGCACGCGCGATGGGTTTTGGCTGATGAGGGCGTTTGCCAAACTTACTACTATCCGAGGGCATCGTATGCACTCATCAAGGCTTTCGTCATGCGTGTCGGGGTGATTTTGATCAAATTCTGCGATACCAGCAGGGTGGGCGTACTTGAATGAGTAGATGGATTGGTTTTCATCCCCAATCACTGTCAGGCTACCTGTAGCTGCAAGTTCATCAAGAAGGACCTGTTCGGCACGATTCAGGTCCTGGTATTCATCAACCAGAACATGTTCGAAACTCGGCCGATGGGGTGATGCAGGATTATCCCTCAAGAAGCGAAGCGTTTCCGGTACGAGTTCCCCAATAAGCATAGCCTGATGGAATCTTAACCAATGTTCGAGCAGAGGCAAGAATACCTGATCACGGCGATCTTGGGGCCATCCGGGTGTTTCTGACTGAAGACGCGCCCACGCAGCGGCAAATGCACTCAATCGCTTACGTAAAGCACGGATGCCTTCTCCGTTAACGCCCTTGAAATCTTCGAGAAGAAATCTCTCTTCAAACTTCAGTAGCGGCCTTGGGACACGACCGGTTAGCGGGAGTACTGCTGAATGGGACAACAAGGCGAAACAGAAGGCATGAATAGTTCCGGTTCTGACCCTTCTGACTCTCGGCGCCCTCAATCGAGACAATTCGGATTCGAGATCCCGAGCCGCAGTCCGAGTGAATGTGCAGACGAAGATTCTTCTTGGATTGCAATCATGTTCAAGTAATCGCATCACTCTTCGCATGAGGGCGAAGGTTTTGCCTGTGCCCGGACCTGCCAGCACCCGAAGAGGCGTATCATCGGTCTCGGCAATTCTACGAGTACAACCCGTGAGTCCCTGATCCCAACACGATATTACATTACACATGGTCAGAACCTTTCTCTCGTCTCAAGCGCTTGATGTTATATGGATCACTCTCTGTTCAATCTAACCGTCTTTTGACCTCCTGATCTATTTTATTTTACTCAAAAAGTTTTCCCTGTTTGCCATTGCTGTGACTATATGTCGCAGGAGGCTCTGACACGTGTGGCGCCTTCTGCCCCTCCTTTGGGGATTCGATGTCGTTAAGAAGCTGGCGGTAACCGGTCTCGCCGAGGAGATTGCGGGCGTGGAGGCGGCACTCGCGCCAGGATTCATCCGGGGACTGTGAAAGCTGCCAGTCGTAGAAACGGGGGCCGAGACGGGAGGAAACGGGCTGAGGATGTTTCGCACGCTCGTCGTGGCCGAGGCCGTAGTCTCCGAGGCGCAAGGTTTCGGGGAGCAACCAGCCCTCGCCATCGTTCTGGTTCAGGAAGGCCTCAACGCCTTTCTCCCGATCGCCGCCGCAGGCACTGATCTTCTCTTCGAGGTTGAGGAAGGCAACGATGGTCAGGACTGTTTGCCGAAGTTCCGGGTACCTGTCTTTATCAACACGCCAGAAACCGTTGGGATTGCTGCCGGTTGTAAATGAGACTGGTTGGTCACAGCCGTGCAAAATGTGTCGTACATCATCGCTGCTGAGGCCATAAAGACTGGCGATGAAGGTATCGGCCAAACAGCGGAGACGAAGGCGCTCGGTCTCGGATAGTGCCCAGTATCCCTTCCATGCGTCGCTGTTCTCATTTGCACGTGTTATCCAGAACTCCGCCATCCTTTCGCCGGTGGCGCCGAGTGCCAGAGAGGTGATCACCATTCGAGCATCACGGCCCTGATTCTTTCGAGGAATGGCTGATTCTTCGATGACGAACCAATTCAAATGGAGCCCGCCGCATCTGAACCGAGCAATCGTGTCGTAGGCGAATGAGTTGAGGATCTCCGGTAACACCAACGTATTCGGACACCTGAGAAGAGGCGCCGAATTGCCGCAGGGCAGCTCGGCGAGGGCCGTGGAGAACATGGTTCTCGTATTGGTTGCCGAGGTCACATCGATGAAAGAGACTTTACGGCGTCGCGGCCACCACCAGCGAGCGAACTCATCAGCATCGCGGAGCCTTTCCGCTTCGGTCTCAGCCTCGTCCTTGCCGTAATTCTTGGCGTAATCCTTAAGATAGGCCGACAGCACTCCTTCATGCCATGTTTGTAGGGAGATCAGATACTGTGGTTCGATCTGCTTGCGGTCCCAGGGGATGTCGCGCCAGACTGCCGCTCGGCCCTTGCCGCTGACCCAGCCTTTCTGGCTGAAGTCAAACTGGCCGATCATCCGGCCTTCGTAGAGCGGTAGCGCTGTATCTTCGATATGCTCTTCCCGGATCCAGGCGTCGACCTCGCGGGAGAGGATGGTGCCGGGCGGGAGGTCGGCGCGGGGGATGGGGAGGGCATCGTAGGGGGGCTGAGCGCAGCGGAGAAGCCAGGAGGGTGTGCGCTGGACGTCGCCGGGCTTGAGGAGGTGGCCGTGGATACGGCGAGCGCGGGCGGCTCGTTCCTCCGGGCTGGCGGCGGTATCGAAGAGCCAATCCTCTATTTTAGCCTCTAAGGGCAGTGGGCGAGCGGGATCGATAACCAATTCATCCCATAGATCGCCGATGGGCCGCCAGTCGCCCTTGAGCCAGCGGCTGTACTCGTCGGGACGGTAGCCCTCAGCCTCCCACTTCGGCCGTGGGGGGAAGAGTTTCGAGTCGCTGGTCATGTTGAAGTCGCCTTGGGCATACTTGATGCCCCAGCCGTCGGGGCCATCATCGCCGAGGAGAACAGAGCTGGCGTAGATCTTCTCCAGGATTTCCAGATCCCGCTGCGACTGGATTTCGAGGATGGCAAGGGAGCGCGGGCTGAAGCGCGTGACCTGGGCGCGGGTGTAAGGTGTAGCGAAGGTCTCGGCACGCTCCCAGTCTTCGAGCTTGCGGCGCATGAAGGCCGTATGGATCGCCTTGGTGGCACCGCCCTTAGCGATGATGACGGGGTTGAATTTGAAGCGGCTGTCGATCTCAAAGACCTTGTCCCGGTTCTCGAAGCCGAAGAGCCACTCCCAGCGGCAGTGGTCGAGAAACAGCCGGCGCAGGTCGCCCGTGCCGTGGTCGGAGTAGAGGCCCGAGGGGACGATCAAGCCGAGGCGGCCGTCCGGTCGCAGAAGCGCGTGGGTCTGCTCCAAGAATAACTTGTAGGTATAGGCCTTGCCCTCGCCCCTGTGTCGGTAGGGGTGCGCCGGGTCGGCGAATCCCCGGCTTTTGGCGCGGGAGTCCCGCCAGCAGGCGTGAAAGAACTCGTTGTCCCCGCCGCGGGCGATGGCGAAGCGGTCCTGGCTGGTTTCGTTTACACTCGGATCGCCGAAAGCGTTCGCGGCATACTTCATCCAATTCGAGTCGTTGGCAAAGCTGGCGTTGTAGTCGAGCCAGACCCGTTCTATACCGGCGTCGGCGAAGTAAGCCGTTTGATACTGGAGGGCCTCCTGCTTGCCGTAGGCTCGATAGAGGGGATCGATGTTGGAGAAAAACTCCATGGAGTTGGGTTGAAGGGTTTCCCAAGGCGGATTCCCGAGGTTGGCATCGAAGCCCGAGCCCGTGGTGTTAAAGACATCGGGGAACTCGATTTCCCAGTGGAAGAACCGCTTGGCTGCCGCGATCCTCTTGGTGATGGCCCGGGTTTCCGGCGACGGGGCATGAAAGGTTGTCGGGAGGGGAGCATGGTCCAGAGCGTCCGCCGGCCAGAACCAGCAGGCGCACCAGAGGTCCAGGGCGGATTTGAGAGCTTGCCAGGCCGGGGCGCCGACGAGCTCCTCACGGTAGATCCGGGCGCGCTCTACGCTGAACTGTACGGGGAGATCATGCAGGCGCTCCAGGACGGTGAGGGCGTCGGCGTGGGCCGTAGTGGCCTCCGCCTGCAGGTCCTGAGAAAAGAGGGTTGCCCCCGCCAGGAAGCGCCGCAGACCGGGCGTAAGCTTCTCCTTGACGAAGATCTTGAGGGCCTTGGTGTGCACTTCCTTTGCGAAGTGGACGCCGTTTGTATGGTTCTTGTCGCCCCCTTCGCGGTTCTTCCAGGCCATGGCCGGGTAGTGCTGGAACTGGTCGAGCCAGGCGCCGACGAGGCTGTTACCGCACTTGATCTTGTGGTCGAGGAAGGAGAAGGGGAGCGTCCGGTCCATCGTCTCGATCCAGAGGGAGAGGCGGCAGAGTTCCACCGCCAGGGGGTCGAGGTCCACCCCGTAGAGGCAGCGCTCCACGACGTGGCGGCGCAGGATCGCCTTGGTCTTCTTTTCGAAGTCGTCATCCTCCGGGCGGCAGGGGAGGAGTTCCTGACCGAGGCGCTCTTCGGGTACGCAGGAACCTTCCGGAGCGGGCGAAATGATCCGCGCGACGGCTTTCTCGCCGTCGGCCGTGATCCGCTTGTGGTAGTGGAGGGAGGCGTAGAGGGCGTCGGTGAGGAAGCGCAGGGACGCCACGGGGAAGGTCCCGGAACCGCAGGCGTCGTCGCAGATCTTGAGGGCAAGGATCGCTTCGGGTGTCTTCGGCGTCCAGGCGGAGGCCGGGGCGTCGGTATCGGGGCGGCCTTCGGCATCCGTCGGGGGATCGTATGCCAGGGGCCGCAGGGTCCGCTGGACCGTGGGGACGGCCAGCCCCGGACGGGTGTAGAAGGTTCCCGACCCCTTGCGGGTGCCGCCCCAGCGGACGACGTACCACTCGCCCGGCAGGATGACCCGGACGACGAGCTGGCGCGCCTTCTTGGCGACGGCCGCTTCGTAGACGAGCCGTTTCTCCGGTGTAAGCGTTCCTTTGGGGCGACGGGCAAGCTTTCCCACTTCGACGGCGCGGCGCGCCCAGGTCTCGGCGCGGGTGCGCGTGGTGTGGCGCTCGTCGCCGGGTTCCTCGATCCTCTCTCCCACCGCGGCTTCCCCCGAAACCGAAAAGAGCCCGCCGGGGACCATATCTTCACCGTCGGCGGCATCATCATCGTCATTGTCGGCGTCATGGTCTTCCTCACCATCGACCGACGCTTCCTCCACTCCTTCAGCCGCCTCTTCGTCCCCCTGGCCCGTATCCTTCATCTTCTCCAACAGATCGGTCAGGGCCTTGTCGTCCATCGCTTCGAGACGGGAGAGGGGCAGGGCCGGCTGGTTGCCTACGGCGAGGAAGATGACGGGGTCGCCGGGAGGGGCGGTCCTCAGTTCAAAATCAAGGAGGCCTTCATAGAGGATGCCGATGTACTCGCTGGAGAGGTCAGAGAAATCGACTGGTGCGGGAATCCAGATGCTTGCCCTTCCCTGCCGGAGCTTCACGCGTGTGCGGGTGAGGCGCTCCAGCATGCGGTGTACGTCGCGGTCGGGGAGAAGTTCCCTGTCGAAGCAGGCATTCTCGAAGACAGCAAGGGCGTGCAAGAGGCCGTCCGGGGAGGTGGCGTCGCCCGGGGCGAAGAGTTCGCCGCCATAGGCGGGGACGGGGAGTTTTTCGTGGTGGGACCCGGTATGAACGAGGCGGAAGAGGGCCAGCGCCCTCGGCCAGGCGCTCCAGGAACGGGCAAGGCGATTGCCGCCGCGGGCGGCGATCTTCTCCATCTCTTCGATAAGGCCCGTCAGGCCGTAGGCGCCGTGGTAGAGGGCGTTATCGCGGGGAAGGAGATCCCGGGATTCGGCGAAGAGGACGACGACCATACGCATGACCATCCGCACGGCGGCGCGGTAGATCTCGGCCGGATCGACGCCTGCGCACTGTTCTTTCAGGACGTTGCCGTGCCCCTGCACCAGGAGTTCGACGGCCTCGCGGACCCGCTCGCCGAGGACCGCCGAGAGCTCCGCCTGCCCCTTGCGACTGTCAAGGATCGTCTCCAGGAGCGGGGGCGGCGCGTCCTTCGCCGGCGGCGTCCAGAGGACTGGGGCGAGTAGCGTCCGCAGGGCGGCTACCTGGGCGGAGAGGGCGCCTCCCTCGAACCAGAGCTCCGCGTCCCATTCGCACCAGGCGTCGAAGTCGAGACCGGCGAAGATCAGACGCCATTGGCGGCCGTTGGTCAGGACGGCGAGGCGTTCGCCTCCCCCGCGCAGCCACTGGATGGCATGGCTCATGGACTTGCGGCCTCGGCCGACGCCAAGGCGGGTCTCGTTGTCGATAAAGACGGGGAGGATCGCGCCGGTTGTTGTGCGCCACAGGTGGCGGGGCTTCAAAGTCTCGCCCGTGACGGCGCGGCGGCCCCATTCTGCGCCCACCTGGGGTCCCCGCTGCCAGGAACCGTTTGCGGCCGTGAAGCCACAGATCTCCTCCAGAACGAAGCGCACGAAGTCCGCTACGTCTTTGCCACCATCAAGAAGCGTCCCTGCCTGCCGGCGCAGTTCCCGCTCTTGGTAGGACGACAGCGGCCCGGGCGTATGCTCCGCGAACCGGCGGAGGCGCGGCGCGTCGAGGAGGAGGCCGCCGTGGCGCAGACGGTCCCAGCCGGTCAGTTCGATGCCGCTCATGGGGCGCCTCCGGGCAGTCGCACCTCAATGGTGACCGGGAAGACCTGGGCCGCTGCGGTCATGGCGTGGCGCCGGGGGAGGAGGACCCTCACGATGCGCTCCCGCTCCCGTTCGAGCTGGACGCGCACCTCCTCGTAATGGCGGGTGCGGCGGGCGATTTCCGCCTGCTTTTCCTCGATGGAGCGGTCGATGGCGTCAATCCGCGCTTCTTCATCGAAAAGGAGACCCTGACGGCGCTCCACCTTGAGCTGATCGATTTCCCGTTCGAGCTTTCCCAAGGTGTTCTCGGCGATCAGGGTTGAAACCTCGCCCTGGCGGCTGCGGTAGCGTTCCTCCTCCTGGCGTCGGGCCTGGACGCCGGTAGTTTCCAGTTGGCTCTTGAGATTGGTCGTGAGTTTTGCGGCGAACTCGGCGAGGAATCGCTTGAGGTCCGGCGCGACCTCGTCGAGAAGATCGCGGGCGCGGGTGCAAAGCCTCTCGTCGCTGACGGCGGCGGCGAGGCGCAGCTCCCTGGCGGACCGGTGGGCGAGGGGTTCCCCGAGGACGCCATTCTGGATGGGGAAGAGCAGCGTGCGGACCCAGTGGTGAAACGTCTCGCGCAGGTCATTGACGGCCAGCTCTTCGATGCTGAGCAGGACCAGCGCCTCGGCGCCGGGCGGAAACTCACCCCGCCGGACGGTCCAGCGGGAAACCTCCTCGCCCCCGCCGGGAAAGCGGCGGCGCGTGAGGGCCGAGAGGGCCCGCTGGAGCATCGGATGGGAGAGGTGCATGAAAAAGACGTCCGGACGGGGGCAGAAGATGCGCCTCTCGCCGATCTGCTCCAGAAACGGCTCGGGGCTGAAGGCCAGACGGGCGACGGGGCCGCGGCTATTGCGTCCGGTATTGCGCCTCAACGTTTCGTCGATGATCTCGCTCCAGCCCGAGAGCGCCGGGTTCAGGAGACGGTAGGTGGCATCGGCCGGCCGAGGTTCGAGCTGGGGGCGGCCGCCGCGGATCGCCATCGCCCCTTCGAGGGTGGCCCGGAGCGCTTCCGGATCGAGGTCGATCTCGGCGGCCAGTGCCCGGAGCCGATCATCCGCGGCCCGGCCCTCGGCGCCCGTCTCCGTCGTAGCATCGGCCTCAACGGCCGCCCGGCCGCGGGCGGAGGCGATGCGCCGGTCCAGGTCGGCCTGGACGGCGGCCGCGCTTTCCCCCTCGACCAGTCGCCGATGAGCAGCTTCGTCAAAGAGTTCGTTGGCGGAGCCCAGATCCTCGCGGATCTCGTCGGCCTTGCGGATCACGTGCGCGAGGAAGCGGAGGTCCTGGTCTCGGTCAGTGGCGTAGTGATAGACCGTAACGTCGCGGGCCTGGCCGTGGCGATCCAAGCGGCCGTTGCGCTGTTCGAGCCTGGAAGGGTTCCAGGGGCAGTCGAAGTGCAGAAGAAAGCGGGCGGTCCACTGGAGGTTCAGACCCTCGGCTGCGGCGTCGGTCGCGAGGAGAATGCGCACCCGGTGGCGCGGGTCATTGAAGGCCTGTTTCACCAAGTCGCGTTCGTTTTCGTCCATGCCGCCGAAGAGCGTCAGAATCCGATCGGGTTCGTGGCGCTCCCGCAAGCGACGGACA
>Ga0180732_1000745_pt1 | contig 24494 bp, 23 predicted proteins | sample KR11_01MetaG_FD_148674 | JGI IMG/M metagenome (GOLD analysis project Ga0180732, IMG submission 148674) | Groundwater microbial communities from the Olkiluoto Island deep subsurface site, Finland - KR11_0.1 MetaG | ecosystem: Environmental > Aquatic > Deep subsurface > Groundwater | place... | reverse complement strand
CCTGACAGCAGGGGGATTTCACGTGTTTTTTAGACATACACATGAATTTTCCCATAAAACTACTATTTTGTCTTTAGTGTTAGATAAAATTTTAATAAATTTTCCACCAAATTAAGTTACTTATACCCCATATAGCAATGCTTGCGGGAATGTTTTAAAAAATAAAAATAATAATATTTAATAATCTGTCTTTCAAGCTCGTAAATCCTATCTAATCTATTCTGTAAAAATTTCCGGATTAATCGACAACTCTAACGCAAAATCAACTGTCTGATCATCTCCGCCGCCTGAAGATGATTTGCCGCCGCCGACATTTACGTACGAAACATTATTGTTAGCGCGCATCGCCTTGATTTGCTGGGCGATTGTCCAAAAATCCTTGGTCTTGGCGGTTAAAGAATAATTGCCGCTTGTATCGCCCGCGAAGCCGTCGTAAAAAACATTTTCTAACGTATAATTTTCTAAAAAATTAAAAAAATTAGTCCAATAAATATGGCTGTCAAGAAGCTGCGCGGCAAATTTCAGTTTTTTTTGAAAAAATAAAATATTTTTTACCGTCATTTCCAATTCTTTTATCTGCTGATCCGCTGTGTTTATTTTGCCGACAATGTCTTGATTTTGATAATTCATTTTCTTTTCCCAAGAAAACAAAAATCCATAAATAACCGCTATGATAAAACATGGCAAAACGCAAGCGATTATCAAGCTTATTGCGCCTTTTTGCCAATCAAAAAACGAAACGATTTCATTTTTTATTAAATTAGTTTCTAAAATATTGGGGTTTTCCCATTCTTGCTCTTCTTGTTTTTGTTTAGTTTGCTTTTTAATTGTTTTGGCTGCTTTGGCGGTTTTGGCTGCTTTGGCGGTTTTGGCTGCTTTGGGGCTATTTCCCGCTTTGTTAAAATCAGCTTTTTTTTCTAATACTGGCTGGCGCGCGCTTTCTTTTTTTTGTTGCTTGACGGCAAAAAGCCGGTCCCTGGCTGAATTCAGCGCTTGCTTGCGCGAAACATTGAAACCGGACAGCATTTTTTTATCCTTAGCTTCAAGCTTATTCTTTTTAAAAAAAGAAAGCCAGCCAAGCGGCTTGCCGGCTGCTTGCTCTTCGTTAATGCCAATATTAGCCGGCTTTGACCACTCTATCTTTTCCGTATTTTTCCTGCCTTCAGCTTTGCGGCCGCCGTCTTTTTTGTTTGATAAAAAATTAATCTCCTCCATATTATTTTATATAATGCGAACTATTATAATTAAAAATTACGCGTTTGAATAAAAATAATGATTATCTTGACTTAAACGCAAATATGAAAATACAAAAATATAAAAACATCTTTAAACATCAAAAAATATTTTATTTTTATATTTTCATATTCTTGTATTTTAGCATGCGGGAAAAATAAATTTTGTTAATTACCAAATAACGCAAACATGTAATTCCTAATAATATTGTGTTTTAATTTGGATAATTAATTTGCATAATTCGTAATTCGCGGATTCGCATTATTCTATTCTATCTCTCTCATGGCCAGGCCAACGGCGATTGACATGCGCGGGCCTATTTCGTCCAGCAGCGGCTTTAAATCCAGCGGGCAAGAAACCCTGGACCATGGATTTCCGACTATGACATTAATGTCCAAAATTTTAGACAAATAATTTGATAAATTCGTCAATAAAGCCGCCCCGCCGGACAAAATAATCTTTTCCACAGATCCGTTCTTCTTTTCTTGAAATAAATTCAATGTATATTTAATTTCATTGATAATCGGCGATATTGTCCCGATAATAGTCTGCGGTATTATGTCTTGCTGAGAGTCCATTGAGCTTATTCCCATATCGTATTTAAACTGCTCCGCCCTTTCCAGCCCTATGTTCAGATTGCTGCTTATTGACTTGGTGATTGTCAAGCCGCCGATGTCAATGCTCCTGGTCAATATGGGTATGCTCTTATTGACAATGGAAATGTCAGTGGTGTTGGCGCCGATTTCCACAATCATTACCGCGGATTTATCATTCCCCAGCAAAGACCTGATCAAAGAAAAAGTTTCAGTTTCCAAACTTAACAAATTAATTCGCGCCTGCTTAAAAATTTCAATGTATTTTTTAACCAAAAGTTTTGGAGCGCCTGTCAAAAGCACTTTCATGTTTTGCGCCGCGCTTTTGCCGGCTGGTTTTTCTTCTTCATCTTCTTGAATTTTTCTCCAATCCAAAATTATATCCTCAAGAGGAAGCGGTATGACTTTCTTCGCTTCCCATTGCACTGCCGACGCTATGTCCTTCTTGTTCACTCCGGCCAAGTTGATGATTGAAGAAAACACTGAAAAAGTAGGCAAAGCGGCAACCGCGCTTTTGCTTATGGTCCCTGCTTTTTGGCAAATCTTATTGATTATATCAGCGGCTTGCATAGGATCTGACTGCGGAGAAATTTGCAATTCCTCGCTAAAGCCGTAAGTTAACAGCTTTACTTTGCCTGCTTCTTTTTTTAATTCAACAATTTTAACACTGGATGTCCCGACATCAATGCCTAAATAGCTTTTGCTTGGAAACAATAAACCCATATTAGTTGATTAGCGGTTAGTTCATTAGTTGATTAGGAATCCTTGCTTTGTCTTTGCTCTTTACTATTCATTAAATGAATAGTTATGTCCTTAGCCCTAATCCCTAAGCAACTAAGCCCTAACGCGCGCCTTTGCATTATTATTGTTTATATTATATAATAATATTAACAAAACAGCAAAAAAATATTCAAATTATTTTATTCGCATAATTCGCAATTCGTAGTATTCGTCCCGCAATTCTGCGGGACGGATTCGCATTATTTTAAATTATAACATAAAAATATATTTTAAACAAAATGTTTTCGCGCAACGCATAACTCGTAACGCGTAACGCAAAATATTTAATGCTTAAATTATAACGTTGTCTGCTTCTGCGCGTTATGCGCCTGCCCCGTTTTGCGGAGCATTCGCGGGGTTATGCGTTCCACGTTATGCGACACAAATGAACTTTTTTATCAAATACAAAAAAATTATTTTAGCGGCAAGCTTTGTTTTAATCGTTTTTTTGCTGGGCTATTTTTTATATATAATGTTTTTTAAGCCGGCGGCGCCTGCGCCGATAACCACGGAAGAAGAAGCCGGCGGCGCGGCGGCGGAATTGCCCATAGCTTCTGTCGGCACAGGGCAAATAATTGAATCCGCTCCGGGCGCGGGATTGCCCGCGGAAAAAATAACCGCCCCTGCCGCCAGCAAAACAGCTAAAGGCGGGTTAACTCAAGTGGAACAGCTTAATGACGCGCCCGGCCTTTACGCTACTCTGTCCGGCAGCGGCTCCGGCTTGCAATATTACAATAAAAGCGACGGAAAATTTTATAAAGTGGATAATGGCGGCAAGATTATCGCTTTATCGGATAAAGTTTTTTTTCAAGTGGAAAGCGCTGTTTGGTCTCCTGACAAAAATAAAGCGATTCTGGAATATCCTGACGGGGCGAATATCCTTTATGATTTTAACAATAACCGGCAGACAACTCTGCCTGCCCATTGGAAAGATTTTAATTTCTCGCCCAGCGGCCAGCAAATCGTAATGAAAAGCATGGGGCTTGATCCCGACAACAGATGGCTGGCGATTTCCAATGCTGACGGCTCAAAAACTCGGCGCGTTGAAGCGCTGGGCGGCAAAGACGATACTGTCTACTCTTCATGGTCGCCGAACAACCAATCAATAGCTATGTACACCGAGGGCATTGATTTTGACCGCCAAGAAGTGTTTTTGGTCGGCTTGAATAATGAAAATTTCAAATCAATGGTAATAGAAGGCCGCGGCTTCCAATCAAAATGGTCGCCAAAAGGAGATAAATTGCTTTATAGCGTTTATTCAAGCGCCAACAATTTAAAGCCGATGCTGTGGATAGCCAATGCCCAAGGCGAAAGCATCGGCGCCGGCAGAAAAAGCTTTGGGGTTGAAACATGGGCTGACAAATGCGCTTTTGCCGATAGCATAAATGTATACTGCGCCGTGCCGGAAAAACTGGAAGAAGGCGCCGGCTTGTTTCCTGAAATGGCGAAAAACACCAAAGACAATTTATATAAAATTGACGCCCAGACCGGCTTGAAAAAATTAGTGGCTGTTCCGGACGGAAGCTATAATATGTCCAACATAATAATTTCCGACAATGGTAAATATTTATATTTTACGGACGCGACTAGTGGACGGCTGTATAAGATTGATTTGAAGTGAGCGGCAAGCAATAAAATTTAACCATTTACAAATGACAGGATAAATTATTAAATTATTTTTTATAAATTTATTATGAGCAGCTTATTAACTATTAAACAAGCAAGCCAATTCGCTAGCCAATGCTTAAATAAAAACATCACAACTTCAAATATTTCTTATTTAATTCAATATGGCAGAGTTAAAAAAATTAACGAAAATGGAAATACGCAAATCGTCAAACAAGATCTTGTTAAATATTATAATGCTTATCAGTCAGCAAGAAAAATAACATGGAAAAAACAGCTTGGAAATGATTTGAATTGGGCTTTGTCTTTTGAACAATATAAAGAAGCGGAAACAACCAAGCATGTTCATCGTTTGCATCCATATAAGGGAAAATTCATTCCTCAATTAGTAGAATATTTTTTAGACAACCATACAGACAATTTTAAAAAAGAAATTTATTTTAAAAAAGAAGATATTGTTTTAGATCCTTTTTGCGGAAGCGGAACAATGTTAGTACAGGCTAGTGAATTGGGAATGCATGCTATTGGAATTGATATCTCGGCTTTTAACGCATTTATTAGCAATATAAAAATTGAAAAACATAATTTTTCTGAGTTAAGAAACGAACTGCAAAAAATTACAAATTCTTTAATAAAATTTGTCATCGATTTAAGAATAACCACTTTTGAAAACGAACTTTTAGAGGAACTTAAAAAATTTAACAACAAATATTTTCCAGTACCTGAATACAAATATAAAGCGCAACGAGGAATTATTAATGAAGTAAAATACGGGATAGAAAAAGAAAAGGAGTTTTTAAAAGTTTATCAGAGTTTAATTAAAAAATACAATATTAAATTAAAACAAAATAAAACTGATAATTTTATTGATAAATGGTATTTTCAAAGCACTAGAGAAGAAATTGATTTTGCCTTTAGCTTAATTAAAAAAATCAAAAATATCGAAATTAAAAAAGTTGCCGGCATTATTTTAAGCCGCACTATTCGTTCTTGTCGCGCGACAACTCATGCTGATTTGGCGACACTGAAGGAACCTATTTTTACGACTTACTATTGTTCAAAGCACGGAAAAATTTGCAAGCCGCTTTTTTCAATTTTAAGCTGGTGGAGAAGATACTCAATAGACACGGTAAATCGCTTACAGCAATTTGACAGACTGCGAACGGAAACACATCAAATATGCCTTGCTGGCGATTCAAAAAATATTGATATTTTTAAATCTTTGGAAAAAAGAAATCCTTCTTTAACTAAATTAATGAAAAGCAAAAAAATAAAAGGAATTTTTTCTTCTCCGCCATATGTTGGTTTAATCAACTATCATGAACAGCACGCTTACGCGTATGATTTGCTTGGCTTTAAGCGTCAAGACAATTTAGAAATAGGTCCACTCTTCCGTGGACAAGGGAAAGAAGCAAGGCAGTCATATATTCAAGGAGTTTCCGATGTTCTAAATAATTGTAAAAAGTTTTTGGCGGATGATTTTAATATTTTTTTGGTAGCAAATGATAAATGGAATATGTATCCTGAGATTGCTGAACGATCTGGAATGAAAATTGTTAATCGTTTCAAGCGTCCGGTTTTAAACAGAACAGAGAAAGATAAAGGAGCTTATTGCGAAGAAATTTTTTATTTAAAAAATTTAATCTAAAAAATTATGCTTTCCCAATCTCAAAAATCAACAATCAAGCAAACAATAAAAACTGCACTACGGAATAAATTTGCGAATTATAATCCAGAACCGGCAGTAATGCCATTTCATACGCGACTTTTAGGCAAAGACAGAATGGCGCTTTTTTCTTTTATCCATTCCCTTAATACCAATTTTGGCACCAGTATTTTTGAGCCAGTCGCGCTTACTTTGGCAAAGCTAAAATTCAAAGAAGCAAAATCTCAAGAAGTTGCTGGCGAATATATCAGCGAAGCAGCGCAATTTGAGATTCAAAAAATAATGGATAATTTAACTGCTGCCAACATAAAACCTGATAAACAGAAAGAAATTGAAATAATTAGAAGAGTTTGCCAAAAAGGGAAAATGCAAAAAGTAAAATTAACAAAAATTGATGTTTATTTAGAGAATAAAAGCAATGAATTATTTTTATTCGACATTAAAACAGCCAAGCCAAACAAAGGAGGGTTTAAAGAATTTAAACGAACTTTATTAGAATGGGTGGCTGTTATTTTAGCAGAAAATCCAAAGGCAAAAATAAATACACTAATTGCTATTCCATATAATCCATACGAGCCGAAACCATACAGCCGATGGACAATGGCCGGAATGTTAGATTTAAAAAACGAATTAAAAGTAGCTGAAGAATTTTGGGATTTTTTAGGAGAAGAAAAAACTTATGAAGGGCTGTTAGACTGTTTTGAAAAAGTTGGGATAGAATTAAGGAAAGAGATTGATGAATATTTTACAAAATACAATAAATAAATATAACAACAATCCTTATAATTACCCAGTGGGCAACAAACTTTAAACTAAAATCTAATCATAAAAAAGTTTTATGAAATTTCTAAAATATTTTCCAAAAAATTCTGAGGGGTTGTATATAATTTATGAACTATATTCTTTTGATAATCTTTTTATGCTATTACTGAAAAATAATTTTACCCATGAAGAAGCTATAAATTTTGTTATTACCGCTTGTTCGCTTAGCGGACTGATTTTTCAAGAAAGAATTCACAATCACGACTACTTAAATCTCTCTGCTAATGACGCATTGTCTCCGCAAGATGCGTCAATTAAATCAAAATTAATCTTTGACATTCTGCAATGTATTAAAGTTAATAATTATGCCTAAAATTACAAAACAGCCAAATTTCCCGACAAAACTATTTGTTGTTGCCTCTCTGGCAGCTTTTGTTTTGTTCGCGGTTATATTGTTTTTAATAAAAATAAATTTGACAGCGGAAAAGCGGCTTGTTAACGCGCCGCTTTCTAATTCAAGCGACAAATATTATTTTAATGAAAATTATAAAAACCAAGACCCTTTTATAACCAAAGTGCCGTCGCTCAAAGATATGCTGGCCGGCCCGATTGTCAGCCAAGCCGATCCTGCGCTTGGTTTGGATAACGCCCCAATCACAATTGTAGAATTTTCTGATTATGAATGCGGATTCTGCCAAGAGCAAGAACAAACATTAAAACAAATGATTGAAAAATATAATGATAAAATAAAATTGGTTTGGAAAGACTACCCGGAAAGAGATGAAAATTCAATATCTTTTCAAGCCGCCGTATCCGCCAGATGCGCCCAGGAACAAAATCAATTCTGGCTTTATCATGATTTGCTTTATGAAAATAGCGATAACCTAAATAAAGAAAAATTCTTGGAACTGGCAGGTGATCTTAATTTAGATATAAATCAATTTAATGAATGCTTGATAGGCGAGGATTCAAAAAATTTGATAAGAGACAATATTGAAGAAGCCAACGCCCTTAACATCAGCGGCATACCTTTTATTTTTGTTAATGACCAGGAGGTTATGGGGGAAATTAGCTTGGAAGAATTGGAGAGAATAGTAAATATAGAACTTGATAGCATAAAAAATTAAAAAATTATTTAGTTAACGAGTTAAAGAATTAACGAGTTGATTAAATTTAAAACAATAACCCGTTAACTCGTTAACCCGTTAATTGAATAACTAAAAAATTAATGTCTAAAATACAATCTATCTACGCCTGCTCAAAATGCGGCGCCCAATCTCTGAAATGGAGCGGGCGCTGTTTGGAATGCGGCGCTTGGGGCACGCTCCAAATGCAGACAGTGGACAGAAATGAATTGAATGAAAAAAACATGAATATATCCCCGGCCGAAACAATTGATTTGAAAAATATTAAAAACCAAGATTTGAACAGGATAAAAACCAATATATCCGAGATTGACCGCGTCTTGGGAGGCGGCATCGTGCCGGGATCGTTAATACTTTTGGGCGGCGAGCCGGGAATAGGCAAATCAACAATAGTGGCGCAAATATTATCCGGAATAAATCAAGCGGAACAGGCGTTTTATGTGAGTGGCGAAGAATCGGCCAGCCAAATAAAAAATCGGCTGGAAAGATTAAAATGCGGCTTTGATAAGCTTAAATTTATCAGCGAAACTAATATAGAAAAAGTTTTGGCGGCAATCAGCAAAGAAAAACCGCCGGTGGTGATAATTGACTCAATACAAACTGTTTATACTTCCTGCGCGGACAGCGAAGCCGGCAGTATTAGTCAAATCAGAGCCTGTGCGGTAAAACTCTTGGAAATCGCCAAGCAAAACGATATCGCGGTAATTTTGATAGGGCATATTACAAAAGACGGCAGCATAGCCGGGCCGAAATCGCTTGAGCATATTGTTGACACGGTAATGTATTTGGAAACGGAAACCACGCATGACTACCGCATCCTGCGCGCCGTAAAAAACCGCTTTGGATCAATAAATGAAATCGGAATATTTGAAATGACTTCTTTCGGCTTCAAGGAAATCGCGAATCCGTCAACAGTTTTTATTGATTCAGCCGCCCAAAAAATATCCGGCTCGGTTATCAGCTGCGTTATGGAAGGCACTCGCCCTTTTTTAGTGGAAATACAATCCTTGGCAACCAAAACCGTATTCGGCTATCCACAGCGCAAAGCTTCCGGCTTTGACTTGAATCGCCTGCAAATTCTGACTGCTGTTTTAACCAAAAAAACCAAAGTCAATTTAACCAGCCAAGATGTTATTATCAATATTGTCGGGGGGATGAAAATAAATGATCCGGCTCTGGATCTGGCTGTCTGCCTTGCAATTGCCTCTTCTCTTTTGAATCAAGTTATTGACAGAAAAACAGTTGTCTTGGGAGAAGTGGGGTTGGGCGGCGAGGTTCGCAATATTTCCAAACTGGAACAAAGATTAACAGAAGCGGAAAAGCTGGGATTCACCAAAGCCATTGTCCCGGACTGCGAGGTTAAAACGAAAAAAATAAATCTAACTAGAATAAAAAATTTAGAAGAAATAGTAGAGTACATAAAAAATTAATCATATAAATCTTATTAATCCCTGCTGAAAAAATAGCAGGGATTTATATGATTAATAAGATAAATGAAAATTATTCGCCAATCTTTCTACAACCGCCCAACTTTGCAAGTAGCCCAAGACCTCTTGGGCTGTTTTTTGATTAGAAAACACAATCTCCCTCTCCTTGCGAAGGAGAGGGCTGGGGTGAGGTATAAAATCGTTGAAACCGAGGCCTATAACGGCCCGCGTGATTTAGCCAGCCACGCCAGCCGCGGCCGCACGCATAGAAATGAAGCTATGTTCGGCCAGCCAGGGACAATTTATGTCTACTTTACTTATGGCATGCATTACATGCTGAACATCGTCACAGAAAAAGAAAACTACCCCGCCGCAGTTCTAATTCGCGCCGTAGAACCCATCGCGCGTAACGCAAAACGCATAACCCCGCAAATGCTCCGCAAAACGGGGCAGGCGCATAACGCCGCTAAAACTAACGGGCCCGCAAAGCTGACTAAGCATTTACAAATCAATAAATCTTTCAACCAGCTGCCGATTTACACAAAAAAACACGGCCTCTGGATTGAAAACCGCGATGAAAATTTGAAGCCAAGCCAAATTGTAAAAACAACCCGCATCGGCGTTGACTATGCCGGAAAATACAAAGACAAAAAATGGCGCTTCTATATTAAAGACAATAAATTTATTTCCAGAAAATAAAAAGGGCTAACTTCAAGTTCATCACATTTGATGAATCGTTGTTAGCCCCGACAAAGGGAAGAGAGCGATGAAAAAATTTCTTTTTCATCTTTATGCAAACCGGTAAGATAACTAGCCGTGTAGGTGTGGCCAATTATACTATACTGGAATTACATCTTATTAATAAGCAAACAAAATCCCTACACTTTTTTCAAGGACTAAGTTCCTGACTTTGCTTGGTCATCAATTTTGACAGTTTAATCTGCTTTCCGAATATTTCCTCAGAGATGTCCAACACCTCTGTTAATTTATATTCAGCATTTTCTACTGGTTGCAATAGAAGCATATTCGCTTGATCAACAAGGTATTTTTGAAAATCTCTGCCAAGAGAAAAAACTGTTGGACGAGGCAATCCTGCGACTTCAAGCTTTTTAAAAACTATTGCTGTAACACACTCATAATGCATCACTCCTTTGCTTGTTTTAACCTGTGGAGCAGATGGCGCAACAATCCTGGAACAGTACGGATTGGCGCATACTACTTTTGAAGATTTGGTTTGAAACGTCTTTCTGCCATTATAATTTCTTTTTTTTCTTGCTTTCTTGTAAACTGTTTTAATTGCACCAGCAGCCATAATTTTCTCCTTTCAAATTTAAGAACTTCAATTTATTTACCTTGCCGAATTTATTTTAGAATCTGCCCTCCTTTCTTTTTTTACCTTATTTTATTTTAAAACAACTAACTTTTCTTTAACAAAACATTAGCATACAAGCGCTATTCTGTCAAATCTCCGAAAAGAAACCAAGTTTCTTATTTTTCTTTTTATTCTAAATGCGCGCTGTTTTCCAATTGTCCTAATTTATTTTTTAACTCTGGCCAATCTTTCAAATTAGCATCTTTATTGATTAACTTAATTGCTTCATCCCGCGCCTGTTTCATTAATTGATAATCAAAAAGAGAAGCGACTTTCAGCTCGGGAAAGCCTTTTTGCGCCGTGCCGTAGACCTCGCCCGGACCCCTGAATTTCAAATCGGTTTTAGCCAGCTCAAAACCGTCATAACAATTGGTAAGCGCCTGCAAGCGCTTAATGCTTCTGTCCGCCTCGCTGTCGGAAAATAAAAAGCAATATGACTGATGATCGCTTCTGCCTACGCGGCCGCGGAACTGGTGCAACTGCGCCAAACCGAATCGGTCAGCGCCTTCAATCATCATAATAGTTGCGTTTGGAACATCAATGCCAACTTCAACAACAGAAGTTGAAACCAATATTTTAATTTTATTATCCAAAAATTCTTGCATAATCTTTTCTTTTTCTGCCGATTTCATCCGACCATGCAAAAAACCAATTTGCAAATCAGGAAAAATATTTTCATTCAATTTTTTAAATTCTTCTTTTACCGATCTCACTCCCAGCTTGTCCGAAAAATCTATCAACGGACAGATTACAAAAACTTGGCGGCCGCTTTCTATCTGCTTGCGGATAAACTTGTAGCCATCCTGTCTTTTATTTTCCGGCACGACAAAAGTCTGAATTTTTTTTCGCCCCTTTGGCATTTCATCAATAATGGACAAATCCAGATCCCCGTAAAGCGCCAAAGCCAAACTGCGCGGAATCGGCGTGGCTGTCATAGATAAAAAATGAGGAATTATATTTTTGTCGCCTGATTTTAAAATTAACGCTTTTCTTTGCTCCACGCCAAAACGATGCTGTTCATCTATAACAGCCAAAGCTAAATTTTTAAACTCAACTTTTTCTTGTATCAAAGCATGCGTCCCAATAATTATTTGGGAATTATGAATAATGAATAATGAATTATGAATTTTTTTATTCTTTTTTGCGCTAAATTCCTGATTCATTATTCCTAATTCATTATTCAACTTTTTAATGCTTCTTGTTACTATTCCGATTTTTATGTCAAAACCTTTTAGCAATTTGCACACGCTATTAAAATGCTGTTGAGCCAAAATTTCCGTTGGAACCATTAAAACCGCCTGTTTTTTATTTAAAGCGATATTCAGCATTGCCATAACCGCGACAACTGTTTTGCCGCTGCCCACATCCCCTTCCAGCAACCTAGACATCGGCTTATTTTTTGAAATATCCTGTAAAATCTCCCAAGCGGCTTTGCGCTGGGCATTGGTTAATTGAAAAGGCAGGCCGCCAACAAACTTTTTGATTTCTTTTTCACGAAAAGGCGATTCAGCGGAGACACAAGATTTTGCGTCTCTGCGAATTAGCTGGGACTGGAGCTGGATTAAAAAAAGCTCGTCAAAAGCGATTCTTTCGCGAGCTTCTTTGATGTCATTATTATTTTTAGGAAAATGAATTTTAGCCAGCGCCTTGCCCAGATCAAGCAGCTTAAGCCGTGTTTTTATTTCTTCAGGCAGCCAATCTTCTGTCGCGTTTGCCAAGCCGATAATTTGCTTGATAAAAAATCTGATTTGTTTTTGCGTAATGCCCTGGGTTAAATGATAATTCGGCACCAGCCCTTGCGTATGAATAGCACTCCCTCTCCTTGACAAGGAGAGATCCTGCCCCGCACTTGATGCGGGGGCTGGGGTGAGATATATTTTTTCATAACTAGGCGACTGCATCATCAGCCCGGTATAATCGTTTTCAACTTTGCCGGACAAAGACACATTATCTCCTGTTCTCAAGCCGCGGGCGATAAACGGCTGGTTAAACCACACCGCCCTGATTGTTTCGCTTCCGTCATTAATCAGCGCCTCGGTAATATTCATTCTCTTGCGCGGGCTGCGCTTGTTTTGGATCAGCTCAATCTGCCCGACAATATTAACTCTGCTTCCGGCAACGGCCTTGCTGATAGGAGTTGTCTGGCTGAAATCGTCATAGCGAAACGGGAAATAAAAAAGCAAATCACGAACTGTTTTTATTCCCAGCTTATCCAGCTTCTTGGACATAGCAACTCCGGCGCCGCTTAATTTTTCTATATCGCTATCAAGTGTAATCATGATTATATTTTAACACAAAAACCCCCTGCTTAAAATAAGCAAGGGGTTTATTAATGCTTGCCACCTCGTGCTGGAACTGTGGTTGATCAAAACCTGTAAGGATATTTTTGACTATTTTTATTTAACGTTTCGATAATCTTCGTGCACATTTTAAAATACTGGTAAGCATTCAAAGCCAAGAGATTTGCTTAAATACAAATGGTTGTCTTCGCTACTTAAAGTCGCCTTTAACTCACTTATTTGTGCACGACATAAAACACTAAAATTAACTATATCTGCAAGTTTTCCTTTATTGTTATAGATTCCTATCTCATAAGAAATTGTTACTCCATAAGTATCAGCTATACTTATTTGAGCTGTCTCAATTTTTTCACCTTTTTCATTGTAAAATTCAATATTTTGTTTTTCTTCAGAAGAAGTCAAAGACAAAGGATTTATTTTTGTAAATGGAGTGATATTAATTGCAAAAATAAAGCCTGAGTCGCCATTGGCTGGAATCGAATACTTTTTATCAAAAAAATCTCCTTTTTCTTTTACTATAAAAGGATTTTGAAAAATTTCTTCATAATTTTCAATTTTTGAAAATATTTGGGAATCACTAGAATTTCTAAGTTTTATGCTCACTAACATTTTATCAATATTTCTAGTATCTGCTTCTAAAATTAAGTTATCTTGCCAACTTTTTCTGTGAATTATAGAGCTGTTTTCATCTTGGAGCTCATATTGCACATCAGTTATTGATACCTGAGGATTATTTTTTAAAGACACGGGAAAAAATCCAGTAAATTGTCCTAAAAAAATTAAACCAACAACAACGCTCACAATTGCTCCAACTATAAAAATTGTATTTTTAGCTTTTTTAATGATTTTTACTGTAGCATGTTTATTATTCATATTTTAGACTTCCTCATGCCAACACGGTGTTGCGGAAGGGCAGATATTTTTACACAGGTTAAATTTAATAACTTTTTTACTTTTATTTCCCCGATTTTCTTCTATTGCATTCTTTACATAACATCTGGCAATTTTTGTCTGTTGTTTTTCCGCCCTCGTGCCAAGGTTTTATATGATCGGCCTCCATTTCTTCAATTTCAAAATGTTCTTTGCATTTTTTGCAAACGCCTTTTTGTTTTTCGTAAGCCTCTCTTTTCTGTTTTTCTGTAAATGCTCTGATGTTTAAAAATTTTTCATTTCTAGTCAAAGCATACGGATAAATTCCGGATTTTTTAGTTACATCTTCATCCTGCATCAATTCTGTTATTTCTTTTTCCAGTTTCTTTGAATCTATTTTTTTATTTTTAAATTCGTTATATAAAGGTCCAAATTCCACACCCCTCATCTCTTTCCGATAGTTTGAAAAAACTACTTTCACCCAACTGATGACATTCTGAAAATAAAGCCATAATTCGTTTGCATTCGGCTCGTGCTGATACTTAGACATATAATCTTCTATCTTGCCGTTGCTTATCCACCTGATTACGGTTTCTAAATATTCCTGCCGTATTGCCGCGCCTTTTAAATAATCGCTTGCTATGCCATAAGCGGGACATCCTGATTTGCTAAAATATCTTTTTGCGTCAGTCAGCCAAGTTCCGGTATAAATAGCGTTTCTCAATTCCTGATCTGTTAACTTTTCTCCCGCTATATTTATAATTTTAAACCAGTCCATTTTTTCTTTGTCGTTTCCCTCGCAAAAATAAATCATCAATTTGTAATTTAAAATTTGCTCTTTATCCGTATCCGTAAGATTATGAAAATATAAATTATTTAAAGAAAATTTCCCGTCTATGTATTCGCAAAAACTGATGGTTCTCTGCTGTCCGTCCATCACCTCAAAAGTTCCGTCTTCGCTTTTTACCCAATACATCACATTCAAAGGAAAATTCTTTTTAACGGTTTCAATTACGGCATTTCTTTTGTCGTCTTTATAAATAAATTCGCGCTGGTATTTCGGGCGGATATTTAATTTTCCGCCATAGCCGACAACACCTTCTTCGTCGCTGTTTTTATACCCGTTCGCGACTTCTTTAATTGTAATTTCTTTAAGTTCAATTTTCATAAATTTATTTTTTATTATTTTAACAACTGCGTAATTAAAGCTATTAACTGTTCTTTTTCTTTTGGATCGCTTTCGGCAACCAGCAGCGATAAAGCGGTTAAAGCGTTATCATTGATTTTCTTTTCTCCGCTATCGCGATAAAGATAGCTGCTCTTATCTAAAAAATAAACAAACAAAAACGAAGCAATCCGTTTATTGCCATCAAAAAAAGGATGGTCTTTTATGGTGAGATAAAGCAGATGCGCCGCCTTGTCTTCAATAAATTGATATAATTCTTTTCTCGCAAATGTCTGATAAAGTCCCTTTATAATTCCTTCAAACTCCCTGCCTCGTTCCCGTCCAAATAAACCGCCGGCTTCTTTTTTCGCTATTAATTGTTTTTTGACCGCGATAATTATCTTTGCGCAATTTTTATATTCCAAAACACATTCCGACTTTTTGCCTTTTTCGCTTTTTAATCCGCTCCTATCATATTGTTCCAGTAAAGATAAAGTTCCGGAGTAATCAGATAGCAAATTTAAAATCTCCGTTTCTTGCCCTTTTAGCAATTCTTTTTTTGACTGCTTTTGTAAAAAAGCAATCGTCTCTTGCAACTGATCAAATTTATTTTTTGCTTCCAGTAATCTTTTTTCATTTATGGCGTATCCCTGTAATAAATATCTCTTTAAAATTTTAGTCGCCCAAATCCTAAATCGCGTGGCTCTTTGAGAATTAACGCGATAACCAACCGAAATAATCATATCAAGATTATAGAGATTTATCTTGCGGATTTTTCCATCCGCGGCAATCTGTTCCATTTTGGAACAGGTTGATTTTTCGTCCAGTTCTTCGGTTTTATAAATATTATTGATATGCTTAACCACTGCCGGCCTATTAACGCCAAAAATTAAGGCCATTTTGCGGGCGTCCAGCCAAACAGTTTCATCTTCTAAGCACACTTTCAACTCAACTTCGCCTTTGGCCGGCTTATAAATAATAATTTTACCCTTATTGAATTTTTCTTGTTTCTTTTTCGGCATAATTTGTTATTTTATTCAGTATGCTGGAATTTCCGGCATGTTGAATTTTATTTTGAACAACTAAATAATCCTTAGCGGCTGGTTTTTAAAATACCGATTATTTGAACTATCCGGAAATTCCGGATAGCTGTTTTTGCCCCGCCGCCTTAGGTGTTGTAAATTATAATTTGATTGTTGTTGGTTTGATTACTCATAATGATTATTTTCTTAAAATCTTCCTGAATTCCTTTCTTAATCCATTTTTTATCTCAACAAGATCTGAGGAAGCTAATTTAAAACTTTCATTCCAACTATCGAACGCTTGATCATGCACTCGTAATTGTTGCTCTATATTTGATCTTGATAATTTTGAAGTAATCTCAATGTATTTTTTTAAAAATGTATTTATTTCATTGATTGAGCTATCATCTAAAATAATCTCTACTTCCCAAAATTTATGCTGAAATTGTTGAAAATCAGATTTAATTTTATTTAACGACTTTATTTTTTTCATCAATTGATTTTTCTGTCATATCTGCACCAATAAAATGGATATATTTTTTTAATTCAAATTCTAAACGAACTATCTGAGTATAAAGTTCAGTAATTAAAATCAATTTCTGGTCATATGTTTTTTGAAATATATATTTATTTTGAGCAATAAAATATCCAATAATAACACCTATAAGCGAAATTACTCCCTTCATCAAATAATCGGCAATTATATTTAGGTTATCTACCATAAAATTATTTTTAAACTTTCTTATTTTTAATTAAAATACGCTTAAATAATTTTCTACCATTAATATAGATCGCGTTCGCAAATGAATATACGCCGTCATATCCAACAGAACCTATATGACCAATAATCTCAAATTGTTCTGGATTATATTTATCCAAAAAAGTGATTGGCACTCCCATTGCGCCTTTATAATCCGCAGGGATATCTTTGGTTTTATCTATGTTTATAGCGTCATAATTATCATATTTTGGATATTTCTTTTCATTTCCCTTGTAAGTTTCGTAAAGAATTAAATCCTCATGTCGTTTATTGATTTCTAAATTTGTAAACCACCCGACATTACCAAATTTTTGCATTAAACCATCTGGTCTGCAAAATTCTTTTACCTTATTATAACCAGACCAGATTTTATTTTCTTTGATCAGTTTGAAAATTTCTTTATATGTATTTGCATTATCGTTTCCAATTATTACAAACTTTTTATCATACTCAACTAATTGCGCCGCGTATTCGCGGAACAGAGAAAATGGCGGATTGGTGACGACGATGTCGGCTTGCTTTAATAATTCAATGCACTCTTTGCTCCTGAAATCGCCGTCGCCTTTTAGATGCTTAATGCCGATTTCTTCGGGATTGGGAATTTTATCGTTATTTTTGTCGCCGGTATATTCCAAATAAATAGCTTTTTCAGAATTGTTTTGGCTGAATAAATCCGGCTGTTGATTTTTATAACAGGTGGTAATTAATTTTTTTAAACCCAATTTTTCAAAATTATAGGAAAAATAATGAAAAAAATTGCTTATGCGAGGATCGTCGCAATTGCAAAAAACAACTTTGTTTTTGAAATGTTTTTCATAATGCCCCAATTCTTTTTCAATATCGGAAAGCTGAGTATAAAACTCGTCTTTCTTGGCTTTGCTTGCGTTGCGTAAATTTGTATTTGAAGATTTATTTGCCATAATTATTTTTTCATTAAATCGTCCAAAGTAACACCAAATCTTTTGACGATTTTAAAAAAATTTCAATAATAAAATGTTAACACGCCCCTTAATCAACTTCTATAACATCATCACGGCCAATATCTAACACGCCCGCGGTTGTCTCAAAAAATAATCCATCATCCCTTAATTGCTCGCGAGTTTCAGATGAACATCGTATTTTTAAAATTATTTTGTCCATAATTATTGTTTAGATATTTTTTATTCATAATTGCCATATTTCACTTTCACTATATCAAAATTCCGCTTCCCTGTCCAACCAAAAAATCAGCGAATTACGCTGATTTTTTTCTACTTTAACTTGGCGGAAAGGCAGGGATTCGAAGCTCCTCGGCGCCTAAACGGGGAGGAACCCGCAAATGCTCAACAGTTTTTTTACCCCGTACAAAAGCGGAGGGAGTGAGATTCGAACTCACGGTTCGCGCAAACGAACAACAGTTTTCAAGACTGTCCTATTAAACCGCTCTAGCATCCCTCCGCTTTTGTGCGGGGCGAGCTGTCCCTTTCGACCGCTCAGGCACCCTTCCATTTCGGACATCGGAAATCAGATTTCAGATGTCGGATATTAATCCGAAATCCGATATCAGAAATCCGATATCCGATATGGCGGAGAGGGAGGGATTCGAACCCTCGAGCCGCGTTAACAGCTAACACCTTAGCAGGGTGCCCCTTTCGACCGCTCAGGCACCTCTCCTTATTTTCACAAAAACACAGAAACACAAAAACACAAAAACACGAAAACACAAAAACACTTTCTATTTTTGGCGCTTGATGCTATTTTCCATGTCAGTTAATTCTTTCCAGAGCATCTTGCCTATTTCTTCGGCTAATTTTAATCCTTTATTGTAATCTTCTTCTGTAATAAATCTTTGTTTTTTTGAAAAAAATAATAAATATTTAGATTCTTTAAATGATCCATAAGAAGTTTCTATAAAATTTAATTGGACTAATGGTTTTCGTCGTGCATAACCTTCTATGTAGTTTAAGATTATTGATAACGTAGACCTTCTCCACTGCGAGACGCTTGAATATAATTCCTCTTTAGGAAACTTGCGGGTCGCGCCATAAACAAAATGAACATACTCGTCCATCAGCTTTTTTAATTTTTCCTGAAACTCCGTCATATGTTTAATGTTTTCGTGTTTTCGTGTTTTGAGGCGAAGCCCCGCTCCTCTCGAGGGGCGGGGCGAAGCCGAGTGTTTTTCCGCCAGAGGCGGACCAGCCTTTGGCTGGCGTGTTTTTGTGTTTTTATGCTATAATACAATATATAAGATAAACTCAAAATTGTCAATTTAAAACTATATGGCTCACCAAGAAAATACAACACAAAACATTGATTACGGCGATGTGATCACAAGCTGGCGGATCCCGGAATTTGACAAGCATGAAAGGACAAAAAAATGGTATATCGCGGCCAGCATTGCCGCGCTTCTGCTGCTTTTATACTCGTTTATCAGCGCAAATTTTTTGTTTGCCGTGATTATAATTATAGCCGCTTTGGTTATTATTCTAAATGAGGGCAAAGAGCCGGATAAAATAAAAATTGAATTGACCGGCGAAGGCATTGTGGTTGGCAGAAAATTTTACGATTACGATGAAATTGAAAATTTTTCCCTTATTTATAAACCAAGACAAGAAATAAAAAATCTTTATTTTGAATTTAAAAGCGCTTTGCGCCACAGATTATCAATCCCTTTGGAAAATATGAACCCTGTGCCAATCAGGGAAATTTTGCTCAAATACCTTAAAGAGGATTTGGAAAGAACTGATCAGCCGCTATCCGAAGCGCTTGCAAAATTTTTCAAATTGTAGTAAGGTACACGAAAACACGAAAACACAAAAACACGAAAACACGAAAACACGAAAACACGAAAACACGAAAACACTAATATTTAAAAGTGTTTTCGTGTTTTGAGGCCGCAGCCGAGTGTTTTTGTGTTTTGAGGCAAAGCCGAGTGTTTTTGTGTTTTGAGGCAAAGCCGAGTGTTTTTGTGTTTTGAGGCGAAGCCGAGTGTTTTTGTGTTTTGAGGCGAAGCCGAGTGTTTTTGTGTTTTGAGGCAAAGCCGAGTGTTTTTGTGTTTTGAGGCGAAGCCGAGTGTTTTTGTGTTTTGAGGCAAAGCCGAGTGTTTTTGTGTTTTGAGGCAAAGCCGAGTGTTTTTGTGTTTTGAGGCCGCAGCCGAGTGTTTTTGTGTTTTGAGGCCGCAGCCGAGTGTTTTTGTGTTTTGAGGCCGCAGCCGAGTGTTTTTGTGTTATTGCTCTCGTCGTTCAATGGATAGGACACAAGATTGCGGATCTTGTAATGCAGGTTCAATTCCTACCGAGAGCACATTATTTATCATCCATTAGCCACAACCAAGCCCCATACCTTGCCGGCTCCATTTTCTTTCAAAACTTTGGCGCATTCATTCAGAGTAGAGCCGGTTGTCGCCACATCATCCATTAATATTATATTGCGGCCGCGCAAATTTCCGCCGCGCCACGCAAAACATCCATTGATATTTCTTTGCCTTTTTGATTTATTTAATTTTGCCTGCGGCCGGCTTTGTTTTATTCTGACAAGCTTATCAAGAAATAATTCGGCATTAAAATAATCCGCGATAATTGTTGCCATTATTTCCGCTTGATTAAACCCGCGCCACAATTTCCTTTTTCTGTGAAGTGGCACCGGCATAATAATATTTTGGCTAAAATTAAATAAAATATTAGAGTATTCAGCTGTCTGCTCAAATTTGCGGTAATCCAATCCTTCGGTCAAGTCCGCCGAGCTGATGCGATTCCTGTTAATCAAATCGCGCATAAACAAAATTAAAAATTTTCCCAAATAATCTCCAATGTCTTTAATCAAATTATATTTAAATTTCTTTATCAAGCCGGCGATAATTTCTTCTTCATAATTTCCCGCTACCCAAACTCCGTCCAAGCTATAATCTGTTCCGCATTCATAACAAAATTCTCCGAATTTATTTTCTTTGCCGCAGCGCAGGCAGTATTGAGCTTGGCTGAAATTAAGCCGGCGAAAACATTTCTCGCAAAGCCATAATCCTTCCCTGCCGCAAGACAAGCACTCAATCGGAAAAATAAAATCCAAAACAAAATCACGCAATTTCCTTGCGTGATTTATTAATTTGGTAATATTTTGCGGCATAATAATATTCCTCTCTCGGGAGGGGCGCAGGGGTGGGTAACATTCCCCTCTCGGGAGGGGACTTTCATTATTGCCAATTCGCTTCGTCAACTTTCCAAACGCCTTTTTCTTTAATAAATTTAATTATTATATCTTGATAAAAAGTTGACGTATTGCCGGTTGCTCCCACAGCTTCTTTTCTTTGAGTTTTAATTAAAATTTCGGCTCTGCCTGCTTCTTCGTCAAGCTGCCTGATTTCCTGAGTTATCGCTTTGGCGGTAAAACCATGATAAATGCTGGAATCGCTATCCTTTATTCTGGATTCGCTGATAAAATCATCCGCCCATTTCTGCATGCTCGCGGTCATGAATATTTTTAAATCCCTGATGTTGCCGTAATCAGACTGGTTTGAAAAACTGCCGAATCTTTCAGCAAAAGACGCGGCTATCATTTTTAATTCTGTTTTCATGATTTCATTTTTATTAACTTGCTTGTTTTCAATAATCGCTGTTGATTTTTTCAAAGAATCTTGCTGCTGTTCCTGATTAAGAATTGCTTGGTTTCCTGAATTGTTTTCTCCTGCCTGCTCGCCTGTTTCAGGTTTCGGAGAATAATTATAAAAAAATAAAAAATAAACCAAAGCAGCTAAAAAAACAGCCGCGGCAACTATTATTGAAATTCCTATTATTTTTTTCTTGTCCATATTTTTTATAATTATGCTTAAACAAAACTAGAATGCTTATTTAAAAATTATTACTATATTATTAATAAAATTCAGCAATGTAACAATTTAACAATTTATTAATTTTATATATTCATATCATCCACGCTGTCCCGCTCGCTTTCATCCATGCCTGAATCGCTTTCTTCGCCATTACCCCCCATGCTTTCGGCAAATTCCCTTTTGGCTTCTTCAATTTCCAGAAGCTGCCTCGGATCAGAGGTAATCAGCTGGTCTTCCGTATATGAAGCCACAATTTTTATGGCGGCGTGCTTTGCTCCGGCGAAAAATATGCCTTCGCCCACGGCGCATTCCAGCAATAAATATTTTTCCCCTTCGGTTAAAGCAAAAGTTTTTTTAACCAAATCAATAGATGCCGGCGCCTGCTTCATCAAAAGCTGAAGGGCGGAATTATTAACAATGGCCTGGCCGTAAGTAAAAGTCAAAAAATCATTGACATCCTGGGTAATGGTAGTCACGCCAAGATAGTATTTGCGGCAGCGCTTTACCAGGGCATAGATGAATTTCGCGCTGTCCTCGTGCTGCATCAGCCACCATGCCTCGTCAATAACCAAGATCCTTTTTTTCATTTCGCTCCTGACGACATTCCAAATATAAGTAACAATGGTATATATGGCAATCGGCCTGAGCTCGTCTTCCAAATCCCGGACTGAAAAACAAACCAATTGATTGTCCATTTTGACATTAGTCGGGCTGTTAAAAAGCCCGGCGAAAGTTCCTTGAGTGTATTTGCGCAAGCGTAAAGCCAAATCAGCGCCGCCTTCCATGCCCTCTAAAATATCCTGAAAATCCTGCATGATCGGCGGCTCAATTTTAGACAAATCGCTGTCAGGCGTGATGTCTTTCTTGGCGTAAGTTTCCAGCAGCGCTCGGTCAACGATTGAATCCTCGTTATTGTTTAAGTCGCCCAGCATCAGCCGAATCAGCCCTTTTAGAGTAATAACGGCGCTTCGGATAATATCCTCTGTTTTCGCTCCGCCCATGATTGAACGGGGCAGATCAAAAGGATTGATTTTGTTTTCACTGGCTAATGATATGTTTATGTAAGTGCCGCCCGCCGCGTCTGACAAATGCTTGTATTCATGCTCCGGATCAATAATAATCACATCCGTTCCCATCATCAAGCTGCGCAAAATTTCCAATTTTATGGCATAGCTTTTTCCCGCTCCGGAAGTGGCGAAAACCACGCTATTGGCGTTTTGCAGGCTGAAGCGGTCAAATAAAATCAAGCTGTTGTTGTGCCGATTAATGCCGTACAGAATCCCGTTGTCGCTCGTCAATTCGCTGGAAATGAAAGGAAAAGACGAGGCAATCGGCGAAGAATTCATATTGAAAGTTATGTAAAGCTCGTCATTCGCTAACGGCAAAGTGGAATTAAAGCCCTGTTCGGCTTGAAAAAACACTTTCTTGGAATATACCAAGCGGGAGCCGAAAATATCTTCAATTTCATCGGAAAATCTGTCTAACTCTTCCTTGCTTTCAGTATACATGGTGATATATAAAGAGAATTGAAAAAACTTTTCAATTCCTTGGGTTATGGCGTCGCGCAAAGCCTCAATATCCCGCAAAGCGGTCTCGCGCAGAGGATCGCGGGCCGCGCCTTTCTCGGCGTCGGAAACAATCTGCGCTTCCAAAGCGCCGACTTTTTTCTTTAGCTGCTTTAATATGATAGCGCTTTTTACCGGATAAAAAAACATGGCTATGTCAAAAGTGGAATTCATGTTTATAATCGGCGCGAACCAGCCGACGCTTATATAGCGCGGGTAGCCCACAACGAAAATAGTTCTCACATACTTTTCTCCCAGCCGCAAATAGTCGGGATTAACCTGCAGGCTGGCCGGAGCAATTAAATCTTTAATTGATATGGCGCCTCTGCGATAAGCTTTTTCTTCTTCAACCAGTTCTTTGGCAGTTTCCGGGGCTTGCCCGATATTTTTTTCTTCCGCTTCAATAGCTTGCTGCTCCTTTTCCAAAAGCTCTTCTTGTTTTTGCACTTGTTTTGGCTTAAACATAATAAATAATTCTAATCTACAAATTAATATTCAAATGCCTCAAATAATTCGATTTGTAGTAATTTGAAGCATTTGAATGTCATTTGTAGATTTGAATTATTCAGAAATTCGCAATTGATTAATATCAACCAGCTTCTGGTTGGAAGATGTGCGCGGATTATATGTGTTATAATACAATTCTATCAAACCCTGAGTATCCAGCTCAACCGAATTGACTCCCACCGAGGCCAGTCCCCTGATAACAGTATCCGCGCGGCGCGACAATTCCTGCCTTCTGCGCAAAAATTTTTCTTGGCTTAATTTTATCAGCATGGCCGGCTTGAATGAATCCAGCAGGCGCTTAAAAAAATTCTTCTGCTTGTCGGAAAGCGGATCAAAAGGAATTACCGCGTAAAAATACTTGTTCATTATCTTGCTGAGAGAAATAAGCTCTTGTATATACTGGATATATTCCGTTGTTTGGACTTTCAATAATTCGTTGGTTTGCTCTTTTTCTTTTTGCTTTAAATCATTGATATAATTCTCTATGTTTAATTCCCGCGATTGTATGACAATCTGCAAAGGGAAATATAATCCATTTAAAAAATTGGCGTAAGCGGAAATTATCGCGTTCTGTTCATCTTCGCTTTTTAAGGCAAAGTTAATGCTGGACACGATAACAACCGCCCGCAATGTGCCGTCGCGCATAACCACCGTATTGTCCCTTATTTCCGCTATATCCAAATGCTGCTGAGTGGAAGCTTTAATTTTATTTTTTGCTAATTTGTTTTTTTTAGGCATATCTATTATATGGTTATATTGTTATATGGGGTATAAGTAACTTAATTTGGTGGAAAACTTGTTCCTTTGCAAATAATTTTTTTGCGGCAAAGCATTAATGCTTGGGTCCACTTCAAGAAAAATTTTACAGAATTTAATCCGTGAGTTTTACTTAAA
>Ga0180732_1000744_pt1 | contig 24567 bp, 44 predicted proteins | sample KR11_01MetaG_FD_148674 | JGI IMG/M metagenome (GOLD analysis project Ga0180732, IMG submission 148674) | Groundwater microbial communities from the Olkiluoto Island deep subsurface site, Finland - KR11_0.1 MetaG | ecosystem: Environmental > Aquatic > Deep subsurface > Groundwater | place... | reverse complement strand
ACTATTGTCTGGTCTGACGGAACACTTATCATCTCAGTTATAGTTTGAGTAGTAGCATAATCTCCAACAGTTATTTTATAAATCTTTTGGCTTGTAAATCCATAGGCATTTCCTTGCCACATAGTTCCACCCTTTAATCCACCAGCTAGAGTCAAGAAATCCCCATTATTAGATTGGTCGCTTAATTTAAAAAGTCCTATTTTTCCACTATTATCAAACAAAACGTATCCAGCGTCATATACAAAAAACGGATTATCCTTATGAACAAGAGCATAATTAGCAGTAATAGTATATCCCGTCCAAGTAGAACCAGATTTTTTCCATATACCTGCTTTGTCACTACCGTCATTCCCTAAAGCCCAGAATACTCCGCTTACTTCTAATACACGTCTTAAACTTCTATAAGAAGGACCAGCACCATAATTACCAGCACTTTGTGTAGTATTATACGTCTGTAAAGCACCTCTGATATTATCTCCAATTTCAAGATTCTCTAAATATCTAAAATACCCATTAGGTAAATCTCGCTCTTCATCAGCGATTCCTATAAAACGGTCAATTGTTATTTCTTTTATTTTAGCCATTAGCTTTTTTCACTATTAGTAAATGATACTGTTGAACTCTTTGCTTGCCCTGTTGGGCTTATTGTATTTTTAGATTGATTAGTGGGGCTTATTGCCGAACTCTTTGATTGATTCGTTGTCTTCCAACTTCCTGATCCGCTTAATAATACTGATATGCCTGTTAAGATGTATGAGCCGACACTGGCTACTAAAGTATATCCCCTTTCTAATAATGCTGTAACTCCTGTTAGTGTAAATGCTCCTACACTGGCTATCATACTACGAGCTGATGTGAGGATTGTGGTTATGCCTGTTAGTGTAAATGCTCCTACCGTGCAAGCTAATACATATCCTTTGCTGAATAAAGCGTCTATTCCTGTAAGAGTAAATGAACCGACTCCTGCTGGCATATCGTAAGTGTAAAGGTATGCTACTACTACATAGACCTGTGTACATTGAGTAGCATATCCTTGAAATGGTCTATCTAACGAAACTCCTGCCTCTAAAGCATTCACTTCAGCAATAGTCCAAGCACTACTTGTTGCTGGACTAACAGTCCACTCTTCACTATAGGTTGTCCAAGAAGTGCTTGGATTTTGTTCAGTTCCAAAATAATTAGTTCCAGCTACCCTTACTGCTGCTTTTCCTTTAGCTGTATAAGCGGCTGTATTACTTCTAAAATTAAAATATACTTTTACGCTAGTTATCGTTATTCCACTAGCTTCACTTAAATTGGGTAGAGTATATGTATCAGTTCTGAAACCAAGATTATTTGTTTCTTCTATGTAAGTGGTTAAATCGTCAGCCACTGCTTCATCAACTAAAGACCAATGGGCATTAGCTGGGTATGCTGGATTTTGAACTTCTATTGTAGTCCCATCAGCACTTGGTCTTAATGTTTCTGGTGATGCCATATTAAGCTATTGTTAAAACTCCGTTAGTCCCGTCAAAATTAATTGTAAACTGGTCACCTGAAGCAAGCGTGACCTCACTCCCATAGTCCCAGTACGCTACCAATTTATCCCCAACCGACCCATCATCATAAATGTAAACATATCTAAATGGTCCAACTGCTCCACTAGCTGTTAATACTAAATCAGCACATACTAATTTGTATGTTCCTGATGTTTGAGCTGATGTGCTTACTGTTATTACTCTACTAGATAAGTTTGTATAACTTACCTGTGTAAGGTCTGCTAATTCGTCCCACGTTGCTGTGTGAGCTGTGTTTGTTAGAGCTATTGTTAAACTTGCTCCGCTTAAATCTATTGCCTTCTCAGCTAGGTTTTCGACAAAACTGTCGATCTTTACAAAACTTGCGATATTGGTATTCTACTAATTATGTATTTTTAGTTGAATGTTTATTTATTATCTACTACTCCTCCACTTAGGAATAATTTGTGTTGTTTCGTCTCTCGTTCTTTTGCTATAAATTGATTCTATTAAACCTGTTATTCCTTTATCCTCATCTCCTTCATATTTTAATAATTCGTTTCCTAGATAGTTAGCAACTTGTAATCCTTTTCTCATTGCGTAATAATAACTTGGTCTTATTGCTAGATATTCGTGTAATCTTCCGTCAAATCCTGCTTTCTTGGTAGTATCACCTGAAACAAAATATGAAGATTCTCTATTAATAAACACCTTTAATCCGTTTGTGTAGCTGTAATTAGGTATACAATCAAGGAATATACCATTACCTGTTTTATCGTATTTAGTTGGTTTACCTGTTAGATTTTGTCCGTCTACGAATCCTAGTGATTTTGAACCTTTTGTTTGCTGGTCTACTTCTTCTAAATCATAATATCTTCCGTTTTCATCGGCTATCATTACCCTATAAATATCAAGAATAAGATTGCTTTGCTCATCTACCGTAAAGTGATAATCTCTCTGACTTGCTACTAAGTTTGTAGTAATTATCGGGTCTTTTGTATGATTAGAGTCATCTACTTGCCACTTTCCCGATGCTCTTATAGCTCGTAAAGATAACTGGTCTAATGCTAAATTAACGTCAACTACTTTCTTAGCTAATGTATATCTTGTATCATCAGTATCGCAGTTATCGTTTATTAATGTTGTAATCTGGGAATATGTTAATGACATAGTTTTTTATTAATTAATTTCAGCTCCTCGGTGTTGGATAAAATTATATAGCATATAAATAGCTTGAAGCTTTTATCGTATCCAACACTCAAGAGCCGAAGCTCTTTGAGTTATACCTTTCTTTTTTTGTTAAATCTAATTTTAAAGTCCTCTAAATGGCTAAAGATAGTTGCCTTTATTTCACCATCTTTAATCATCATTGTATCGTAATCTTCAAACTCGTCTTGTAAATGTGTCTTCATAAGCTCTCTGCCTAACGGAATAATCTTATCGTTAAACTTCTGAGCCTTTAGAGCAATCTTGTTTCTCTCGTTCTCTAGTTTCTCTTTGCTCTTTTCAGCTTCATCATACTTATCTCGTAATTCTTGAGGAGTTTCTTTTTTAATTTTGTCGTATATCTTCTTTTTCTGCTTATCCATATCCTTGATACACGCTTCCATTCTTTTAGTAATAGCTTTGTTGTCTTTAACGAACTCTTTTAAATCAACTTTCTTTTCTGCTTTCATTAGTTCCTTCTCGGTCTTAGCCATTACTTCTTCTAACTTCTCTATTTCACGAGACTTTGCTCTTCCTTTTTCCACAAGTTCTCCCTTTTTGTTAATAAGTTCTTTTAACTTGTCGTTATCTAAAATGATTTCTTTAGGGTAATTCATAATTATTTGTTTAAAGGTTTATAAGCTTCTTCCCATAGATGAGCGTTCTTTTCTATTGTGTAATTCGCTTCTACATACTCTCTCGCATCTTTACCCATCTTCTTTCGTAAATCCTTGTCTTTAATAAGTAATTCTATCTTTTCAATAAACTCATCAGCGTTACTTGCTAATAAAAGGTGCTTAGAATCTTCTGGATTTACTTCATATGGGCTATCTTTAGTAGAAAAGCTTTGTCCTATGGTTGGAATCTCTAACATTGAGTTCTCTAAAAACTTCAAATTACTCTTACATCTATTAAAGTATGTATCCGCCCGTGGGATTATAACCATATCAAGCTTCAAATCATTAAGCTTCTCGTAATACTCATCAACTTTAGCAAACGGATGCCACTCAATGTTTACTGAACTCCAGTAAGCGTATTGTTCAGAATATAGTTCTTTGTAAATATCGTTCTGTCCCTTTGGTGGCACTGATAATAGAACTAATCTTACTCGTGGATCGTTCTCATAATGAGCGATAATCGGCTTTAATGCTTCAATATCATTTGTTACTCCTACTGAACCAGTCATACCTATTCTTATTACATCTTCCTCGTTCTCAATAGGTTCTGGGTAATAGAACGGGTCAACACAATTAGGTAAAACAACCACGTTAGGGTTAATCTTCTCATATTCCTTTTTAAGGAACTCTGTCGCACAAGTGATTAAGTCTGCTTCTTTAGCGAACTCATCTAAGGCACGACTCATTTTTTTAATTCCCTTCTCTACCCTCGCCTTATCCATATACTCGTTAAACTTGAATCCGTTATCTTCTTTTAAGGTATCATCGTTGTCCATTACTATCTTCTTACCTTGTTTCTTCAATATTCTCATTAACTCTAATACTTCTTTCTTTAATGGTCTGTGGAATACAACTATATCTGCATCTAATGACGCTTTTGCTTTATTCTCTGGTGTTGTCTGGTTTAATAAGAATGTTGTTCGATCACCGTTCCAGCCATTTTCTTGGAGTGGTAGTAAGCAACGAACATTGAAACATCCGTTCAAGTTGGATGAGTTCACAAAATATACTTTACTCATAATTTTAATTTTTAAGAAGCTCTAGCTCCGCTTCCTTCTCTTTTATTTTCAACCTTTTAAGTTCTTCTAACTCTGCCAATCTCTTCTTTGTAGCCTGTATTTCATCCAACACGCCTAGTCCATCGTCTTTCACTACTTCAGGCGTTACAGGGGGTTCTACGGGCTGTGGTGGTGGTGCTGGAGGGGTTGGAGGAGGTGGAGCTTCTACTTCATTAGGAACTATTACTTGTTTCGTTCTTGGGTCTATAACATCACCTTTAATATTTATTCTCTCTGATGTTTTTTTAATGTTCGGGGATAATACTACCCTGCATTGATTTTTCATAATTGTTTACAGATTTGCTCCTATCTCTCAATCTGCAGTGAGTAGGAGCAAACAATTAAAATTGGTTAATTGCTAGTTTTGTGTCCAAATAGTTACACCAGATGTGTCTCTATTTTCAATTACACCGTAGAGCAAGTCTGCAGTAGTAATTGTTGATAGATATTCAGGGATGTAATTAGATTGAACTCTAACTCCGTATTTACCAGTCATTGATGCTCCTGATTTAGAACCACCGCTTCCTAGTGGAGAAGTAGCCCAGTGAAGAGCGTCTTTCTCAGCAATACAGTTAGCTCTACCGACTGTTCCAGAAATTTGTTGAACGTTTGTTGAAACATATACTGGAATACCGTATAGAGTAGCTTTTGGAGTCTTTGCAGTTGGGTCGTTAACAGGTGAATTGATAGCAAGACTGAACTTATCAAGATTCTGAACTTGTTTCCAAAACACGTTTGGATGTAAGAAGAATGCTGTGTCAGTAGTTGTATCAATGTTAACTGCTTCTAATCCTGCGATAGCTTCACGAATTTCACTATCAGCTAGATTTGTTGTTGAAGCACCAACTGTTGTGCTGAAGTTATCAAATAGAGATGCTAAAGCCACTTCTAGCTTTTTAGCAACAGTGTAACCAGCGTTCTTAGCGTACTTCTCTTGGATGTAGTAAGAATGTTTAGTTTGTGCTGCTTCTCTATCTTCGATTGCGAATGACGCCTCATACCACTGGTTTACAGATAAAGTAATCTTTGTTTCTGTAGGAGCGTTTAGAGTTACGGCTGTAGCGTTTGATTTTTCGCTAGCCGTGAACTCTGTCATATTAGGAGTATAAAGCACATCACCACCACTTGCTAATTCTGAACTCCTGTCTACGAAGAAGTCTGCGATTAATAACTTTGATTTATAAAAGTCATTAATCTTTTCTCCCCATATCTCAGGAATCATCTCAGCTAACGTGGTAGATGACATCGATGTTGTTGGAAATGCCATTTATTTACTCAACGCCTCTTGAAAGGCTTTTTGATGTTCCTCTTTGGTCATACCTGATTTAAACGTGGCTTTATCACCAGTCGCACCAGAACCTTTTGAAGCACCTAGCTTAGCTTTCTCTTTCTTCGCTTTCTCATCAGCGTCTTTCTGATAGATAGCGAATAAAGGGTCTTTAATCGCTTCAGTTAAAGATACATCTTTACCCTTAGCGATAATCTTAGCTTGGTCTATGGCTTCATCGGTTAGACCACGAGCAATCAATCTAAGTTCTTCTGAGAGATGTTGATCGTTAGGTTGATTATCTTGAGGTTTAGCTTCTAGAGCTTTTAATTTCTCTTCAGCTTTTCTAGCTCTTGCGGTTAGCTCGGCTTTTGCCTTTAAGGCAGAATCAAGCTTTTCTTTAAGAGCTTCAGCGTCCTCAGTGCTGTCGTCAGAGGTATAATCCTCTTCCTCGGAGATATTGGTATCTTCCTCAACCTCTACGTTTGTGTCCGTAGCGACATCTGTGGTTTCTTCTTCCATAGATTTGTTGTAGTTTGTGCAGAGCTACAATGCGTTTAGTCGGTTTTTGGATAGCCGATGTCCTAGTGGCTAATTACCACTTTGTAACCCCCATTAGGGGCTACGAAGTAATAACTAATCGTTTGGTGAGCCATTTACTGGTACTCCACCTTGATTCCCGTTTGGTGAGCCGTTTACTGGTACGTTTCCTTGTCTTGTTTTAACTTTCTCTATAGCTTTTTCAATTACTTCTTCAATTACCTTCTCTACTTTCTTTTTAATAACTTTCTTAACAGGTTTTTTTACTTCTTTTTTTGTTGTTTTCTTTTTAATAGGCATACTAACGTGCTTCATTAATTGGTTTTTTAGGTTCGGCTTTTTTATTAAATAATACTTCTAAATTATCAAATGCTTTGTCTATCACTATCTTAGCGTCTGCTATACCTGTCGTGTCTTCTTTATTAAACATTCTTTCAATCCCTTCTTCCATTAATTGCTCCATTAAGTAATTACGGACGTTCTCTTTTTGGTCTTTATCGTTATAAAATGCTAGGAGTGATTTCATATTGCTGGTAAAGGATTAGCTTGTAATGACATCGGCTTTGATTGTTGTGGTTGTTTAATCGGTTGTTGAGCCTGTTGAGCTAACTGCTCCTCCATATCTTTATTCTGTTTACTAATCGCAGCACTTATTTGAACTGGGCTTAATCCCGCTCCTGATAATTCAGCTATCTTGCCTATAATCAATTCTGCTAATGGATTATTAACAGCGTTAGGGTTTAGTAAAGTAATTAGTAGGTTATTCAAGCTCTCTAATGTTGCTGCTTTATTTCGTTGCTCTCCTGTGATATTAACAGTTACTTTCGCTTTGAAGTTCTTATAAAACTTATCGGGGATCTTGATGAATCTTTGTCCTTTGGTCTGTTTGATAAACTCATCAGCATTTTCCATCCAAGCGTCATAATCTTCTTGGGTTAGAGATTTGTTGTTGATAAACGCCTCTACTGCTTGTTTGTCCGCTTCAGCAATAGAGAACTTCTTATCTATTTCTTTAAGTTCTTCTGATGAAAACTCATAAGCTAATATATGTTCTCTGTTTAGCTTACTAGCTAAATAAGGCATTACCCAATCCTCTATTACTTCTGTGATAAAGATACCTAGCTCTTGTTGTAAGGTCTTAAATACACTAGAAGATTGTTGTAGCATTGTGGCTTGTAATCTAAATGGTGTTCCTGAGGGTGGTGTTTCTCCTCTTTGAGCCGAATAAGCACTGGTCGTCTTTTCTAACTGCTCATACCATTGTGTGATTAGATTGTTATACTGAGTAAGACCTCCTGCTGGTAATAAGTTTATTGCTGTGATTGGTTTGTTTTCTTCGTGTTCTAGAATAGTTCCGTCATCTGTTTCATTTAATAGGTTTCTACCCTTTAGCTTTTTAGATGCTGATTGAGCAACAACTTTTGTGGTGTATTCCATAGCTCGATGTTGTTTCAAGATAGCATCGTTAGTCCACACCTGTGCTTCTTCTCCTTCTTCCATTACACCAATTCCAAATGCTCTACCTGCTTTTGGTTTACGAGCTAAATACTTATATACTCTCTCAGTATCATCTTCCCAGTAAAGAGGTGTGGTGGCTGTAAAAGTATTTTCATCTCCGCTATCGTTTGGTAATCCAGCAATGTAATATAACTGGTAAGAAAAGGTTATTTCATCTTCATCTGTCCATTTCTTATTATCTAACTCTTTAATAAATGATTGTGGAAACTCTCCTCTAATTTCATAAATAGGGATTCTTTTATTAGAACCTTCCATTTTCTTCAATATCTCTTTAATTTTCTTCTTATCCCATTCTGTCATCTTGGCTAATTCCATTGCTGTCATCCAGTGTGTTTCAATAATCGCTCCCTGTATAATATCTACTTGGTCTGTTATTACGTTCTTCCATTCTGGTAGCTCTAGAGTAAGCTCACCATCCTTAATGACTTTCTTTACTAATAGCGAACCATACCTAGTATGCATATCTCTCATATCATTAAGTGTCTTAGCGAAGTTCGCCTCTTTCATCCAAACCTGTATATCTTTGGATAATAAAAAGCTCTCTAAATAATGATTAGAGTCATCTGATGTTATATTTACATCTTTCGTGTCTAGGTCTTTTGCTGTGTTTTCTACATCACAAATAGCGTTAAGGATTTGAAAGAATGGCTTATCTCTACCAAGCTCGTCTTTCATTCCGTTAAGATATTGGCTGTTATTATAGAACTCTATTGTTCTAATCTGGTCTTTTTGATTAAACTTCAAACCACTGACTAGGTCAATGGTAGTAGAATAATTACTAATTATACTCTCTGTTTCTTGTAGTATTTTCATTATCGTGAGTTAATATTATTATTACGTTCTTTTGAGTTCATACGTTCCAAGCGTTCTATGGGGTCTGTTTTCTCTTTATCAAAAACATCTTTCTCAAAATAGATACTTTTGATAATTTGATATTCTTCAGGGTCAGTTAATTTTCTTCTATTATCTTTCATAAATAAAAAAGGGAATGTCGTATTGACATTCCCTCCGTTGTATTGGCTAGGAAATAAGTTTATTTATTCTATTGGTTTATTATAACAAAGTATGAAATCGTGTCAAGCCCCATTCCTCTTATAGCTTATAGTGTCCTCTATCTTCTGTATCCTTTTGAGATGGTCTATATGTAAAACCGATGACATAGATGCTTTTTCTAATGTCTGACACTTTTTAATAAACTCAAGATTCTCTCTATTCTTCATACACCAATTAAGAAAATCGCTCGTATGATATTCAAGCCCCATAACTTCAAAGGGTATCTTCTTTAATTGTGGCTCTCCGTTTATTATAGTGTTTAGGGTTTTAGGCATTGTTATTATCTTATCTCGTTTGATTAGTATTACTTTTTAATCTTGAGAGTAGTCTGTCGGCTCTCTCTAGTTCCATATCCTGAGCTGTGTCTTTCATCATTATTACATAACGTAGAGCGTCACATAGATGGTCATTAGCTTTTAATGGATTCTCATTCTCATTCTTCTCGCCATCTTCATCATCGTAAGAATACATCTCTAGCTCGGATATTAGGTTTACGCATTGTTTGTTAACAAATAACCTCCCTGTAATAAACGCTTCTCTTACTTTATCTATTCCACTCTTTACACTATTCTTGCCCTTAATAACTTCTCTTGTGTTTACGCCTTTTCTTTTTAATACTTCAATAGCTGATGGATTCTCTGGATCTGGATATACTTCATCAAACTTATGAGCAGTTACATAATCAGCTATTTGTTCTTCTGTTCTCTCTCGTTTATAAAACTCATTCTCTACATAAAACTTATCTTTGAATAATCGTATGTCTAATACTCCTGCTGGGTTTTTAAAGCCGAAGTCTACTCCTCCTATCTTCTCATAATCTCCATCTGGTAGTTCTTCGTATAGATGTCTTTTTCTATCAAACTCTTTATACACTAACCCTTGTGTCTTCTGAAAACTAGCCATATACTCTTGCTCAAAAGACTCTGGTGGTATGGTTAGTTTAACTGAATCTAATTCTTCTACTGGTAAGAATGGGTTATCATAGCTTGTAAAATGGAATGCTTTGAACTCTTTATCTTCTAGTTCCTTATTACATAAATCGTAGAAGTGATTAAATCCTTTCGGTGTGCTAATAAACATTCCCTCTCCTCTTGTATCAGTAAGTGTTGGTCTTAATATCTCTCTCCAGTCAGCCCAGAAGTTTCTCATTGAAGCTATTTCATCTAATACTAGAAAATCAAACTGCTGTCCTCTACTTGTTTCTACTGATTCCCAACCCTTTAATTGTATTATGCTCTCGCCACCTTTCTGTGTTTTAGTTCGTATCTCTAATCTACTTTCATTCGCTTGTATTATTGCTGGTTTTAATTCTTTTTTTAACAACTCCCAACAAATATCACGAGCTTGTGAATAAGTAGTAGCAAAATATGCTATTCTGGTTGGCTTAGATATAGCTTTACCTTTTATCTCCTCTACTGCTAAATGTGTCTTACCGAATCTTCTTCCTGCTCTTACTACTCTAAACCGATGACGATCCTTCGCTATTATTTTCTGTCCTGGAGTTAATATCATTTTTTTCTGCTATTTCACTACTTATTTGAATAAATAACTTCTCTCCACCACTTGTAACATCCATTGATTGCGATGGTAAGCCATCCATATACGCCCATATCTTCTCTATCATTCTACCATCTCCGTCTTTGATAGCCTTGCTTAGTATTCTTTTAATAATAAGATCTGCGTATGTTTTCTTAGTTTCACCTTCTGGGCATTTTTCTAGTTCATCTCTAATCATTCCAGTAATAGATATACTTCCAGTAGTTCCTACTGGTCTTCCTGCTGGGTTACCTGATTCTCCTTTTACAAATGTCATATCTTGTTATTTATTGTTATTATCAAAGTTTTACTGCTTTATTACCTGTATAATCTTCATAACGCTTTATTATTACGTCTACATACTTTGGGTCTAATTCCATCCCATAACATATTCTGTTTGTTTTCTCTGATGCTATTAGAGTGCTACCTGAGCCGAGGAAGAGGTCTAATACTATGTCTTCCTCTTTACTACTTCCTATGATTGCTTCGGTACATAATGCTACTGGTTTCATCGTTGGATGTTCTGAGCTTTTCGTTGGCTTGTCATGCCTCCAGATATCAGTCCTTTGTTTCTTTCTTATTACTTCGCCCTTCTCTATTTTCCCTTGGATTCTAACTTTATATCCCTGAAATGTTATTGTTGTATATCCATCTTTATAAATTGTTTTTACTTTTCTTAAATCTTCCCAGACATTTGGTCTATCTCTGTCTTCTGAAAAATAATGATTTACAATTCCATTCCCCCATCCGTATAATATTGGTTCATAGGTGTGCTGGTAATCTGCTCTAGATAATGTAAAGTTATTTTTTACCCAAATAATAAATGATTGCCAGTGTCCTCCATTGTTTTGCCATGCTCTTTTTAACGTATCAATCTCACTACTACTCATACAAATATATACTCCTCCTATTGTGTTTTCTATAATCCTTTTTGATACCTCTGATAAGAATTCATAAAAATCACTACTACTCATTTTATCATTTAGAATTCCACTCCTCTCATTCTTTTTGTGAGTTCCCATCCCTCCAGTGTAGTCTACATTATATGGTGGATCGGTGAAGCACATTTGGGCCTTCTTCCCATCCATTAATTTTTCTAAGTCTTTCTCTTTAGTTGCATCTCCACACATTATTTTATGATTTCCTAATTGATATATATCTCCTAGTTGTGCTATCGCTGGTGGGTTCTCTGGTATCTCGTCATCTTTATCTTCTGGCTCTATTAGTAAATCTGCGTCAAAGCCTGTTAGATTAAATAAATCTTCATCTAATTCTTTAAGCTCCTCTATCGCCAAATCCATATCCCAATCACTCTCGTTCAATTTGTTATCAGCTAATCTGTATGCACTGGCTCTCTTTTCATCTAGGTCTACTTGTAATGTAGGTACGTCTTTTAACCCTAATAGCTTTGATGCTTCGTATCTCCCGTGTCCTACTATTATTACGTTGTTCTTATCTATTACTATTGGTTGATTAAATCCAAACTCTTTAATGCTGTTAGCCACCTGCTCTATCTGTTTTTTGGGATGCTTTTTAGCATTCTTTGGATATGGTTTTATTTCATTTATATTCATAATATCTCATTATCACGTTCTATTTGATAAGTACCCTTCCATTTTATCATATATTCGTTCTCTAATTTCATCCTATTCTGTCCGTGTATTACTTCAAAATCGTCACTCTGAACGGGTAGATTAGGTTTGAATTCTCTATAATACTTCAACCAGTGAGCTTCTAACATTATTGCTACATCCTTGCTGGTTACTACGGGTAGGTTAGGTAATTTAGCTGATACATACTTTCCCATAAAATGAAAGTGTCCTTTTGTCAAGGCGATATGCTCATCTGGAGCGTATTCAAATAATCTATCAAACATTGATATATCTTTTATAAGAGTGGTATCCATTAAATGAACGAACTCATCAAACTTTTCTTTCCCTCTCGCTATTCCTCCTAATTCCCATTTGTTCTCCTTATTGATAATCATTTCTACTTGGTCATATTGTAATACTGATTTTATTGTTTCTATCGGATTATACCCTCCATTGCTCACTACTAAGATAGGATACTTAACATCTTTAATACTTTCTAATAATGGCTTTAAGAAATCCTTTGTGTATTCACTGGTAGTAATTACTATTCCTCTCTTAACGTTCTCTGGTAATATCTTTGGCTGATTTAATACTTTCTTAATCTCAGCAAAAATCCCGCCCTGTGTATCAGCTATGCTTTCCATCATCACATCGTGGGTATCGCTTAATATATCTCTGATAAGGGTTCGTTCTTTATCTCCGTGCCATTCTCCTCTAATATATTTAACATTCTTCAGATATGGCTTGTATGCTTTTAATATCTCTGATTCCATTCCCTCTGTGTCTATCTTGAGTAAATCTATTCTTGGGAACTCGTATTCATCTACTAAGTCTTTAAGAGTACACGCTGGTACTTTAATCTGTCCTATCTTTTTACTACCCATAGGGGCGTATAAGTCCCACCTGAAGTGTCCGTCAACGTGATGATTCCCTGCCCATTTACATACGTTAAATGGTACTTCTTTACGATCATCACCTATTACTGCCTTCTGAACGTATGTTAACTTGTTGTTTGTATTCAGTTTAGCGTATTTCATCAATTCTGGCTCTGGTTCACATACTAGGATTTTAGCATTAGGGTAGAATGTTTGAAACTTAAATGATGCTGTACCTGAGTTAGCTCCTAGGTCAACGATATATTCTATATCACGGTCAATTTGATATAATTCGCGTATCTTGTATTCATCTGAGATTATCACGGCTTCTTCGTGAGCGTCTGTGTTTTCTCTTAGGGCTGGTGATGATTGTAGCATATTATTTAACTATTGATTTATAAAAATCTAAGTATTCTCCTTTTCTTTCAACCTCTAGATAATCTCTTTGGGTGTGATACGAAAAATGTACCATTAAACTATTTCCCGAAAACCACACTGGTCTTTTAAATATCTTAGGCAATTCGTGAGACATCTGTGATTCTTCTAATCTGCTAGGGCTTACCTTATCAGAACCCCACCACGCTAAACTACATATTGAGAAATGCTTATAATCATCAAAGCTCTTGCTAGGTAAGTAATAAGCTGATAAGCTTCCTTCTTCGTATCTCTTACGGAATGTATCGTGAATGTGTTGAATTAAGCCACTGTCAGTATAATTAAAAGCATCTAAATACGCATAATCCAAATCATTCGGATCTTCCTTTCTAACCACTCCGTGTTCTTCACTCAATGCTCCTATTTCTTGATGCCAGCTAGTACACATTGTGCTGTTTATAATATTAGGATATATAGCAAAAGCGTCTGGGTGGTCTATTCTTGCCTGACATATCTTTTCTAATGCTCCTTCTTCTACCCATACTATATCGTCATCTAATCTTATGTATATTGTATTATCATCGTGAGCAAACTTAAAGAACTTGTGTGTCTGTAAGGCGTTGTAGCTTTCCCAAGTTGGTGTGATAGGTTCGTCTATTCGGTATATCTTTACTTTAGGGTTCTCTGCTTCCATACTGGCTATGTAATCAAGGTCGTCTGGGTTTATAGTATTTTCCCATAAATCCCAACTATCAATTAGTCCTTCTTCTATTTTACGATAGATGAACTTCTTAAAGAATGATAGATACTTCTTTCTTCCTGCTGGGGTTACGATTTTTACTTTATATCCTTTATACATCTTGTTTTATTTGTTTTATTATTTTATTTTTTAAAATCTCTTCTAATTCTTTATAAATAATTTTTAATTTAGTTTGTCCAGTATATCTTTTATTAGGAACTTCTAAATACATTCCTTTTTTAAATTGTTTATAATCTTTTATAAATTTAAATTTTATTGTATCACTCATATAAATTTTTCCACCAATTAAAACTACTAATTAAACTTTCGTATTTTGTGCCTAGTGATTTTATTTCAAAAGAATTTTCAAAAGACTCAAACATATATTTATAATCCATTCCCGATACATTCTTTATACAATTATCCACTAGCTCATAAAACTCCTTATCATACTCATTCATCGCTTCCTCCTCTTTCGCATCTTCTTCTGGTACTACTGGAGAATCGTGATATACGAGTGGTTGCCCGTAAGAGATAACATCTCCTTTTAATCTAGCTAACCTTTGGAATATATACCCTCCGAATATATCATCACATCTTCTAAACTTCAAATCTTCATAATCAAAGTTAGGTATTAAGAAATAAGCTGGTATTGCGTCCCTCGCAATTATTATATTCATCCCAGAAAGCGGTATCATTCCATTCGCTACCTGTGTTTTTCCTACTGGATACCACATATAATCGTGTGGTTTGGCTAGTTCTGGGTTATCTATCTTATCCTGTCCGTTAATATCCATTTGTCCTTTCCACATACCCATATTAAGAACTATCTCTTTATCTCTTTCTGAATAAGGGAATCCTCTAGCGAAATGGTTTCCGAACTCTGATATGTTGTTCTCCCAACCCTCTCCTCGTTTCTGTATCGCTCTTATGTGGTCTTTTACGAAGTTAGGTGGGCAATTACAGTCAGAATCAATCATTATTACATAATCGTATCCTTGTTTGTAAGCGTACCACATTCCGAAGTTCTTGATAGAAGAAGATTTATGAAAGGTCTTGGCGAAATACTCGTAATGTTCTCCTAGTAATTCTTCTTGCTCTTTATATCCGAATACTTTTACGTTTGGCTTGTCTATTACAACCTTTTCTTTCCACTCATCGTTAACTACAATAATATCTATGTCTGTTGGGAGAGATTTTATCCACTCTTTCGTGGGAGTTATGTGTACGGCTGTTATTAGTGCTATTTTCATAACCATCTTTTGTTTTCTGGTGCAATGCTCCATTCTATTGTTTTTCTTAGTGTATTTTCAAAATCAATAGGATATGAAAAACCAGCTTTCTTTAGTTTTCCACCTGATAAAGAATACCTAAGGTCATGCCCAGGGCGAGAAAAATGCCAGGACACGAGTTCTATCTTCGCTTCCTTGCCTAATATCTTTCCTATCATCAACGCTAAATCTGAATTAGCTACCTCTTTATCTCCTACTATATTCCAGCAACCATCTGAAACACTGCTCTTATTCAATACTTCATCTGTTTTTTCTAATATAAACTGCATAACTTGAGCTATGTTTCTGGCGTGTAGATAATGCCTCTTGCCTGATTCTGTTAAATCTTTATTAGCGTGGATTTGTATTGTTTCTCCTGCTAAAATCTTTCTAATACAAATAGGTATAAACTTCTCTGGATGCTGACGTTCCCCAAAAATATTCATCGCATTAGTTATATTAATAGGTAGTCCGTATGTATTGGCATAAGCCCTGCAGATACTCTCCTGTGCGTCTTTACTTGCTGAATAAGGATTACCAGCATTATGTGGGTCATCTTCCTTAAAATCAACTCCTTTTGGGGCTGTTCCAAAAACTTCGTCAGTTGAGAACTGAATAAACTTCTTCAACCCTTTAAGCTCTCTCGCCCACTCTAACATATTTAAAACAAGCTTCACGTTGTTTAACGTAAAGCTTACTGGATCTTTTATAGAGTTATCTACGTGGCTCTCACTAGCTAGATTTAAAATATAATCTACTTCACCTATTTCTTGTTTTACTCCTACACTTAATGGTAATTGTAAATCTACAGAAAACATCTTTACTCGGTTTTCATTAAAGGCTTTGATGTCTCGGAGGCGATCTAGACCGTTGCTGGAATATGAGAGTTTATCAAGTCCTATGATATTCCAATCTGTCTCTTTGAGTATGTGTTCTGCGACGTGATGAGCCACAAAGCCACAAATTCCCGTTAAAGCTATAGTTGTTTTCTTCATAATGTTTATTTTAGTGGTTGTTATTATCTTAATTATACAACGTTATTATAACTTATGTCAATCTTATCCATCTTTAAACAATTACATTTATGACAAGTTGGTTGAATGTTTTCAATAAAGCTTGAACCTTTTTTAATTAATGGAATTATATGATCTTGTTCTAAAAATTTGTAATATTGATTTTTGAATGGTTCTTTTTTACCACATATAGCACACTTATATCCGTATTTCTTTTTTAATTTTCCCCATTCTTCAGTTGTAAAACTACCCTTCGCATTCATTTTTCTAGCGTAATATTTCTTTGACCTAATTGATTTTTTCTTTTTCTTTATTGCCTCCCCTAAAGTTTTAATGAGCATTATTTCTTGGTAATGTTCTTTTACAAAACTTTCCATATATATTCTGTATCTTTCTTTCCTTATTTTACTTCTTTCATTATTAACCAATCTTTTTTTAGCTAGATTATTCTCTCTATTTTTGTTAAATGATTTTTTACTAGCTTCGCAACACTTTTTCTTATTTTTAAGATAATATCTGTGTTGTCTTGAATATTCTTTTTTCCACATTTTGTTTAACAAAATCCCCAGCTCAACTTACGGTAAAACTGGGGATTCCGCTCGTAAGTTGATTATACTATAATTATAATCTATTTTTATTTAATTGTCAATGCTTTGACACTGTAATGAAAATATGTTTTAATCGTCTATATATCAAGAGGTGTATGCCTTTCAATAGAATAATTCTTACCAGCCGTTTGAGATACAACGGCTGTTTCTTTCATTGTATTAGGGTTATTAAAATTGATATTGCCCAAGCTACGAGTATTATAATTACTATCCCTTTAATAAACTTCATTGCTTCTTTATGGCTTAGATATTCAAATGCTTCTCTCATTGTATTAGGGTTATTTAGATTTTAGATCCATATCTTGTAAAATTATTTGTTGCTTAAATATGTTTACCCCGAAATAACTGGCTTTAAATGTTGGTTGATTCCCTGTTTCCCCTGTTAGGTTGTTATAAAATCTCATTCTACGACTTGGGATTAAAAGCTGAAACTCTCGCTCTCGCTCTCGCTCTCGCATCGTAGTGTTTATAACACTATCAGAAAGGATATTAAGCGGAAGCAATAAAGCAAAAGGTTTTTTCAAGTCCAATGCTCTTTCCCAATAAACTCTCTTGTTTTTATAAGGAGGATTTGATATTAAAACATCCCATTTTTCTGGTTCATATTCTAAAAAATCTTGTCCACTATCTATGTGAGAATATACAACATTAAATCCATTTTCGGTTAAAACCCTTACAAACTGACTATCCTCTTTATCAAACGGACACCAAATTATTTTATCTTTTAAGTGTTGAATATGTGGCAATAAAACTTCTACACCATATTTTGGGGTATATTGCTCGTCCCCTCCACCTTGTTGATAATATACTTGGTTATCTTTCATGTTATTGTTGGTTATTTATCTTTTGTTTTAGGGATAAGAGTTCTTCTCTTTTATCATTATAGCCCTGATTATATTCGTCTCGGTGTTCTAAAAAATCTCCCTTTTCGTATCTGTTTCTCTCCTCCCCAATCGCTTCATCTAATATCTCTCCTATCTTGGTTCTTATAAAATCTTTTAATCTTAAGTCTCTAACAATGTTTTGGCTTTCATCATTATATATTTTATCAAACTCTTTTTCTATCTCCTCTATACTTTGTATTGTTGTTCTCTTATTAGTAGTCATAGGGGGTTGATGGTTAAGATTTAGAAGGATAATCAATCGCTGTTAATAATTTAATCTCTCCTATAACATCTCCATCTTTAATATCCTTAGTAGAAAACCTTTTTTTAACTTCGTCAAAGGCTTCTTCAAATGTTGTTGCAAGAATATCATAGCCTGTCATATTCTCAGCATAATTATCTTTTGTTTCGTTATCTATTCTAACTCTATAAACTTTAACTCTTTTTTCATTATATTTCATATTATTTTTTTAATTGTTTAATTGTTTAAGTATCTTGTTTAATAAATTTTCAATAACGGCTAACCCAAGCACAATTATAACTAGAAGAACGATTATTATTATATTCATATTATTTTATTAGTTAGTTTCTTATTAGTAGTCATAGTTAGTTAGAGGGTTGCTCTCTCTAATAATTGATAACAATCCCGTTCTAAAAATTCTACCCAATAATTTGGTCTTTCTTTTCCATTATCAATAAGTTCTTGACTATGAAATTGATGTTGCCCACCAAATGGTTCGCCTTTAGTATATCCACATTCACTCGCAATATCGCCCACTTCAACTTCTGTTGCTCTATTTGGTTTTCTTGTAATTATTACTAATTGACCTATCTTTAATTTATCTTTTTTCATATTATTGTATTAGGTTATTTAAATTTGAAGAATGATTTTATCCATTTTTTAAAATAAAACCATCTTAATTCTCTTCTTATTTTATTTTTAACTTCTGGGTGTGTTTCGCTCCATAGTTTAAATGGTTGTTCTTCTGTATTCATATTATTTTAATTATTAATAAACTCGTCATAACACCAATTTATATCATTAGATTTATCTAAACAAGTTTTAAATTCTTGCTTTCTTTCAATTTTAAACCTTTCCCTTTCGCTATCAGAAAATCTAACTAAACTAAAAAGACCAAAAATAACCACAGAAATAATAATAGCTATAATAATAATCCCTATTGCTATTGATATATTTTCTTTTGTTTCAGATTTCATATTATTTTATTAGGTTAATTTCTTTACCACCTCTTTTTGGACCTATCTTACTTTTATCTTCTATGAGCAATCCGTGCTTTTTCTTTATCTCTCTGTATTCTTTCCATTCAACCTTTTTAGCAGTTGCCCCGCATTCTTCACAGATTAAGTATTCTTTTTTATTAGTAGTCATAGTTATCTCCTTATTGTTTATTGTATGTTAAATATAATACGAACTTATTATTGCTATTACTCCTATTATGGCGAAGATTTTATACTTATACTCTGAATCTTTTACCGATGTTCCTATAAGTAAGCCTCCAAATACCAATAAAATGTAATGTATCATACTTCTTTTCCCCAACCACTATTAGGTGGTTTTGGTGTTAGTTAATCGTGAACGTCTACTACAAATAAATGTCCCTTTTTACTTTTCTTTAATTCTTTGTATTCAATTTCACTATCTGCCAAATCTCTAATATAGTTTGGTTTCTCATCTAAATCTTTTAACACTTCTTCAAAATCTTTATCTAATGGAAGTTTATAAATCCCTTTCCAATTATGATAAGATTTCCAATAATCACTATCTCTTAACCAATCCCAATAATCAAACTCTCTTTGTCCTCCACATTCATCACAAAATCCAGCGATTGACTCCATATAATCGTGAACCTCTTTACTGGCTTCTTTTTTATCTTCTTTTTCCGATTTTATAAAATATAGGTAGTGCATAATATACCCAACCACTTATAGCTATTGCCTTGGGTGGTTAGTTTGTTTACATCTTTTTATACTTGTAAAGTTTATTGGGTAGTTTGTATCTTAATAACACATCTTCCGTACATCTTCCGTACATCTATTTTATATTAATGATTAAACCAGTATCCGAATATAAATCCGACTATGATTCCAGATATTAGTGATATTGCTGTTAGTGTCATATATCTTTATATTAATTATAAAACTCTCCCCATTGGTACTTCAATTTCCCATTCCTTAATTTCATCAAAGCTCTTAAAGAATAAAGGTTCAACATTTGATGACTCTTTACTGTCTTTTACCCAAAATCCCTTTGCCCATCCAGAGTAAATATATTTTCCATTCAACATACATCCAACTAAATTAAAATCTTTTGGTAAATCTTTTATTTTGTATTTCTTCATAAGTGAATTTTAATTTGTTCGTAAACTTTTAACCACTTTTCTTTCCAATCTGAGTGGGGGGATAAGCACTCTTCTAAAGCTAGGTGAGCTAATTCATATATATCTTCTCTTAAATCAGGATAGTTATCTATTTCTGAGGTTAAATATTGAATAATTCGGAGGTATTTATTTGAGGAATTTGATGATTTCTTCATAGTGTTATTTCTAATTCTTCATAAACATCTCTTTCCCAGTTTATTAGAACTTTATATTTATTATCTACTTCTTCTAGGATAGTAAAATTATATTGACAATCACGGTTTTTCCTGTTTACTATTGCCTCTCGTATTTTATCTCGCTTATCCATATCTATTTTAGCCAATTTTCATCAGCCATATTATATTAGTTTATTTTGTTCTCTAAATGCTTCTTTGAATACGTGTAGTCCAACTCTTGGTAATACGCAATTTCTTAATACCTGTCTTTTGTTTTTAACTTTAAAATCTTTTAGCCCGTGAAGGTCTATCAATTCTGGTATTTGTGCTTCTCTTATTATTGCTTTTCTTTGTGCCATTTTTGATGCCTGTCGGTTCATCGTTCCTATCTCATAATCAACCTTAATTGGTGTTATCTCAAAATTGCTCCAAAATGCGTGTCTGCCAATTATCTGTGGCTCTACTAACGGCTTATAATAAGGTTTAACATTCTCTACTACCCATTTTCCTTTAAAGAAGTGCTTTAAAAATAATATCTCTTGATACAGCCCCATATCTGGGTATCTAAATATACCTTGACCCTTTAAAAAGTGATTACAAACTGAATGGCTCGGACAAGGTGGGCTACTCCATATAAAGTCAAACTCTTTGAAGTGGTCTAACAAATATTGATGAGCATCTGCTACTATCACTTTATCCTTTGGGAAGAACTCCTGATAAATATCAGCTATCTCTTTTACATTTTCAACTGCTGTTATTTCGTGGTCATCTCCCCATAGTTTTCTGTTTCCACCAATTCCAGCATATAAATTAAGTATTTTCATTTACAAGTATCCGCCATTCGGTTAATCAACTCCTCCTTCTCTGCGACCATTTGTATAAGCTGTTGTTTTTCTACTTGTAGTTCGTTTACTACTTTTTTATACCCCTCGCAAGTATTCGTGTGGGCTAATCTTCCTAGATAGAGTCCGATACATAATACATTGAGGGCTATTACTATTATTAAAATGGTTGGTAGGATTTTCATATAAAGTAATAGATTAGTTAGTTTTTGTTTACTTTGAAATCCTGTGCTTTGAAAGTTAGAACTATGTCAACAGAATTATCTTGGTTATTCTTAATAAGCCGATTAATAATCTCTCCTCGTAAAAAGATAGATAAGTCGTCATCAAAGTTATATTCTGTATCTATTGGGAAGCTATCTACTATCTTGATTTTTATTTCGTTTATAGTTTTCTCCATTGTAAGTTAAACCATTTATTTTATTAAAGCATATCCTCTTGTGGCGACATTCCCTATTCATTGACCCAGCGATACAATCGCACTTCCACCCATACATCTCAGAGAAAGAAACGTTATGACATACTCCTTTCTCTGATTTGCTAGGGACTTTCCAAGTAAAATCTGGCTCAAATCTTTTAAGATATTGTTTACTAGCTTTCATAATCGTCTGGTGTTGGGAACTCATCCTCACCACCTTCTTGTTTTACATTCTTTACTTCATAAAAGCTCTTCCATTGTCCGTCTGCTCCTTTAGCACTTTTCATTTGAATAACTACTTCGCTTCCCTCTTCTTTATCTGCTAACTTCTGAATAAGAGAAATAGCACTTGTGAAAAAGCTCTTTTCTGTTCCATCTTCAATAACAATATATTTCATTCCCTCTTTTTCTGTTCCGTCCTTGTCTGTTATTTTATCTGCTTTATCGCTTAATAATTTAACAGTATGTGCTTGCCCATCTTTAAATGAGATGTAAGGCATAATGTCGTTTATTTTTAAGTATTCTTTTGATCCGTTCATAATTCTTTTAATTTTAATTGCTTATAATAACCAACTTTCTCTTTGAAATTACAATCTATGTAATTAGCCCATTCTCTAGCGTATCGCTGGTTAAGAAACGCTTTCTCGTCTTTCTCTGGATCTGTGTCGACCAATACAGCTTGAAAATTGTCTCCAATTTTTTTCGGTAATCTTAATATAATTCGTTGTTCTATATCTATCCCCATTTCTCTTAAGCACATAGAATATCCTTGCGTTTGGAGGTAGTATGATTCACTAATCTGGCTAGATGTCTTAAAATCAACCAAGGATAATACCCCATCAACCATAGATAAACTATCAATCCGACCAGCCACCAAATGTTCTGGGCTACATACTATTTTTTCTACTGCTAACCATTCTACCTTGTGTTTCTTTTCAAACTTCAGAAACTCCTCTACCCCGTTTTTCATATCTTCTTCAATCTTCCACATCTCGCCTGTCTTGATATAGTTCTCTATCCAGTCGTGTACTCTGGTCCCAATATCCAACGCATTTTTACTCTTTACACTATGCTGTTTCTTGGCTTCTAGTAGTAAATCCTCAAACTGGTTCTGGCTCATTCCTTTAATCGTGTCTAGCTTATCTTTCAAGAACTCTGATACCATTTTTGCTGACCACATTACGAGATATGGCTTCGGCATATATTCAGAGATAGTAGATACTCCAGCACAAGTGATTCCGTCTAGCTTGTAAGTATGCTTACCTTCATTATATTCTATCTTATTAGATAGATAAAATGCTTCTAACTGATTATTTATTTGTTCTTTTGTCATAATCATAAGTATTCTCCACATCAGGCCACTCTTTGGCTTTTTTACTAATAAAGTTTATAAATGGATTCTCTTTTTTTACTTCAGGATCATCTGACCAGAGCCATTCGTTGAACTCTTTTTGAAATTCTTTTTTCATAGTATTTATTTTTTACTCCACTCATAACACTCGGGCATATCTCTTTCTATTTCTTCACATTTGTCCTTTGGATAGTGGTCGTCTTCTTTGGGTCTCATCTCATAAAATCCTTTTTTATCTATACAGCCAATTCCTCCTTTTCCTAAGCAGTAATATCCACAAACGGGACAAAATACAGCTTTTATCTCTTCCTCTCTATGTGCTTCGTCCTTTTGAGTTTGTGCGTATTCTTTTAATGTTTCTTTTTGATTTGTCATATTATTTTTTGATTAATTTTTTATCATTCAATCTTTTTGTAAGGTCATCTGTTTCTTTTTTAATCCGTTTTATAGTTTTTTTATTCTTTGTAATTTCTTTCCTGATTTTCCTTTCTCCTTCAGAATGATTTTTAAATGAATGTTTTTCTTTGTAGATAGCACTCACAATATCATATACTTTTTGTGGGGTTATTCTTTTAGAGAAAACATCTTCATTGTTCACGAATATATCATTTTTCCTAAAAGTTATTTCGACTCCATTAGTAATCTGAATATTAATATATCTTCCGTTGCCACGACCCCCAACATAAGTTTTATAAGCAAAATCTTCTGTTTCCATTTGTATCTCTTCGGACCAACTTTCTGGAAGTAAAAATGTATTTCCCTCCATATTCTCTATAAACTTTAGTATTTCTTTTTTAAGTTCTTTTTTCATAGTTGTTTAAGGGTTAGAAGCTAGTTAAATTAATCGCTTAAAAACTAGCTCCTAACTCTACGATTAATTTATAATTGTTCCTTACAATGTTCACATCCGTCCTCTGGGCTAGCGTGGCAATCAGCCATTTCTTCTTTTTCTTCTAAGGTCATAGTTGAATCTGACATTTCTTCAGCCATTCTCTCTGCTCGCCTTTCTGGCTCTGAGTTTTCTATATCGTTTATAGCGTCCTCGTGTGCTTCTATTACTAGAGCTTTTTCTAATAAGGTTTTTAAATCTTTTACTAATCCCGACCCGTCGTATAATCCAGCGATATAATCTTTAGATACTTGTTCTAGGTTCGTTCCCATTTGGGATATTAAGATTTTGATTGGTGTGTTTTTCATATAAGTTGGGCATCGCTTCCTAATAAAGCTAGAAAGAATAATGCTGTAAAAATTGTTAATAATACGAGTCCGAAATGTTTTGCGAGTGCGTTGTCTAATTCTTTTAACATATTATTTTACTTGGTTAATTATTTTCCTCCGACCTTTCTTTAATTTGTTCTAATATCTTATTTTGTTTTTTCTGTAATTCTTTTAAACTGAGCAATCTATCTCTATCCCGCTTTTTCTCTATTCTTAATACTTTTAATTGTAATGTTTTCTTTTTTAATTTATCCTCCATATTTTTAGCAACATCTTATTAGTTATTAACAACTTCTTTTCTATACTTACATCTTAACAAAAGGCAACAACCTTGTCAAGTGCATAACTCTACACCCCCTCTTTCTGCAACTCACACCTAACATCTTTCCTTGATTTTCTCTTATAGTTTTTACAATTCATACGATATACTGGTAAGCAAATACTACACTTATTTAATTTCTTTATTTTCTTTTTCA
>Ga0180732_1000743_pt1 | contig 24652 bp, 20 predicted proteins | sample KR11_01MetaG_FD_148674 | JGI IMG/M metagenome (GOLD analysis project Ga0180732, IMG submission 148674) | Groundwater microbial communities from the Olkiluoto Island deep subsurface site, Finland - KR11_0.1 MetaG | ecosystem: Environmental > Aquatic > Deep subsurface > Groundwater | place... | reverse complement strand
ATTGTTTAACAATATCCTTTTCACGATACGACACATGGTCGTCTGCTCGACTTTTAATTTTTTCACGGAGTTCTTTTATTTCATATTCACTCATATTTCTACGATCTACACTATCATACATCTCTTGATATACTTCATTGATACGTAAACATTCAGCATCATATTGTGCTTTTTCTTTACGCTTCTCTTCTTTACGCTTTTTTTCTTGGTTTGCTTTATATTCAGGAGTTTCTTTATATGCACGTAGTTCGTCTTCTGCTTTCTCTGAAGAATCTTTTCCAATAACAATCTGCGAGATAATAAATATAATAATAAATCCCCCTATAAAGCCGATAAGTGTTCCAATTAATGTATCAACAAATCCTTCTCCATAATATGTATAACCAAGATATGTTGTTCCTGCTGTTCCCAAGAATGCAAGATTCATCTTTAAGTCACTAGTAGGTATAGACTTGCCCTTGTGTTCAATTTTAGAACCCAATAAAAAGAAGAAACTAGCACCGCCCATTAATCCAATAAGCATTATTACTAATGTATGTATTATTCCTTTGTCACTAACACCGTATGCTAAAAGCATCGTAAAAAAACCACCAAAAAGTGCAAACCCGCCAGCCATTTAATTCCTTTTCCAAATAATTTAAAATATAAAAATTAAACTCACAAAAAATATGAGTTCATTAATACTCTCTATTCAACATCTCGTTCTATAACAGAATTTTACCAACAACCCTAGAACTCATAATGTAACTGCTTTAACTCTTTCACATACTCCTCTAATTCTAAAATCATTTTTTTTCTAAATCTCGCTGGTTTAATGACTTCTATATGTGGAAGCCAGGATTTTATAAGGTTGTCTACATCTTCATCGCTACTCACCTCAAAACTGACAATGAGGGAACCATCGTTGTTTTCTTTGAGTATGTTTTGAGAAGTGAGATGTTTTTTGAGTTTAAAATAATGTGCTATTTGTGGTTTTACTTTTATTTTTACCTCAAAACTATTACCGTCTGCAAACCATGCAGTGTGTACATTTTCCAAGATTTTGTCAATGTTCGTTTTTGCAAAAACTTCAGTTGTCGCACGAAACTCGCTTACATGAGCAATCAGATACGTTTTTATTTTTTGGTCTTTTAAATCTTTGGCGAGCAGGTACCAAAAACCGTCAAACGCAACGATTTTATAGGGTTCTACTCTAGAAGTAATAGTATGGCTTGTGATTTTTGAGACATTATTTTTAGTGATGGCATCTTCCATTTTATTGAGAAGTTCCGAGTCCATTTTGATGGGTTCAAAGTTTTCTGCTTTTATGGTGTAGGGCGTAAAAAAAAGAGGATAAGAGAGTTTAGAACGAATAGCCTGTATATGCTTATGTGTTCTTGTATCTATATCTTCAATAGCACTAAACGCAAGCTCTGCAATAAGCAGCTCATTTTCTTGCAAATTAGACTGTCCTAGGCTAAAGCCTTCAGCTATGCTGACAACTCCTGCGTTTAGCTCTAAAGGAAAAAAGTGAAGCTTTTCTATGTCGCGATAAATTGTTCTGACAGCACAGTTAAACTCTTCAGCTAATTCTGCGACACTTACAGAACCCTCTTGTGAGAGCTTTTGTATCATTAACATATTTCTTGAAAAATATTTATCGTGTTTACTTTCTACCATTATAGCTCCTAAATTAATCTGTTTAGAATAGTGAAATTTTGCTTAAATCAAGAAGCTATATCTATCTCAAAATCATTATCCAACTCATAATCGTCTTCTAAGTCATGATCTTGGTCCTCATATAACTCTGCTAATACTGTGTCAAAAAGCAGATCTATCTTTCGCTCTAAACGTTTTACAGACTCTCTATTTTGCGACTCGATAGTAGTCTCTTTGAGTGTTTGTGTATGTATAGCCAAAAGTTTTTTCTCTTTATACAAACGCGGTACATACTCTAAAACAATAGATTTTCTGCGATTTGTATAGGCAAAATCACTTAACACATTGAGTCTTTTTTGGTAGATTTTCTCCACTGCTAACTTTTGGGACATGCTGATATACACAGGTTCGCTACTTTGTGAGTTTTCATAGTTATCTTCATGCGTGATGTATTCAAAAGTGGCAAAAGAGTTCAGCAGACATGCAGAAGGAGACTCTTCTTCTTTGGAGTTTTTAAAATAAAACTTCGCAGTAAGATTTCCCATGAGTGCATCAAACTTTTCCTCACCTAACCTGCTTTTTAAAAGAGCGCTGTTTTGCGTGGCCAAAAATATATCTACCTTTGCTTCACGCAGAACATCCACAGGCAAGTCGGTCGATTTGCTTAATACTCTTTGCGCCTCATCTATAAAAACAGAAACAGGATTGATACTTAAACTTCTCGTTCTTTGAGAGAGTTCATTCAACACAACATTGTTTAAACTCTCTAAAGCTGCGTTTGAGAGAGCTTGAGTGTTAATTACAACAATTTTTCCTTCATTTAATGCCTTTACGATGTCAAAACTGTTTGTATTGAAAAATGGGTTTTGTGAGAGGCTCAAAAGTGGAGCTATCAATGAACCTAAAATGTTTTGCGTAAGGTTTTCATTGGAATCTTTTCCAAAACTCTCCAACGAGTCTCGCGTCCCATTGATACATTCGCCAAGTCTCTCTTTTGACTTAACAAGTTTTGTGTAACTTGCTCTAGCTCTCTTTATATCTGGATTTTCAGAGGCTTTTTTCTTTAGGCTTTTTACAATCAACTGCTGCGAATATAAAAGAAGTGCATCCAGATTTTCAACAAACTTACTAATGCTCTCAAAAGTATTGCACACTTTTACCAGAGAAGCAAATGTTCTCTTGAGCGGATATGGGTACCCTGCGTTTAGTACTTTCGTAGTAGTATAAAAGTTTTTATCCACCATCTGCATTGAGTTGGCAAATCCTTCAATGGCTTTTAAAACTTTTAAAACGCTCTGCCCCATCGACTTTGCGCTGTTGTGCCAATATTTGTTGTCATCATTATGACTTAAAACATTATCAAAAAAAAGATCCAGCTCCTCTTCGTTCATATTTTCAAGAAGATTTATACTCTCACCCCACGGTTTGCCAACCTCGATCACATCTATGAGCCGCCCTGCTTCTTGAGCCAAAAATTTTACACTGCTGTGCTCTTTTCCTTTATAATCATACACTAAAATACCGTGCCCGTTTTTGATTCTTTCTTGAAGGTTTGGATAGATAAAACTCGTTGTCTTCCCGCATCCAGTCTGTCCAAACGCAATAGAATGAGTAAAAGTTTCTGGAACAATTATGGAAGATATTTTTGTATTTACTGAAGCCGACTGTATAAAACCCATAGTTGCCATAAAGCATCCTTTTCGCGTTTAATTGTAAAAAGTATATAAATTAACTGTGACAGGTTGTGACATTTCTACTAAATATATATTAACCGCCTTTATGGATATACATTTAAGTTATGCTATTATTATCTCAACTTATTATAGGGAAACAGTTTATCTTGAAATTAAAACAATCACTCTTCAAGGGTATTCTCGCCTCTTTACTTACCGTTTTAGTCTATCAGTTTTACTATATCGAGTTTATCCGTTCAAACGTTGAAGACAGTGCGTTTGATACCATGAGTTGGATTATACTTTCCAGAGAACAAACACAAACTGATTCTTCTAATATATTGTTACTCATGGTAGATGACAGCTATTTAAAATCTAAAAATCTACTTGATGAAAATAATGAAACACGCTATGGCTATATCTTTCCAAGAGAATATCTGGCAGAAATTATTGCATCTGTAGACACTTTGACTGATGATGTAGACACTCAAAACAGACCAAAAGCACTTTTTTTAGATTATGACCTTTCTTATTACAGTGATCCATTAAATATAACGAAAAGTCATGGTGATCAAGTACTTATAGATGTATTAAAAAAAGAGCGTTCTTACACCATATACCTTCCTATGACTTCTAACTATAACTACATTTACCATGATAAAGATGAAAGATTGCAGGAACTCATAAAAAATGGAAAAATTAAATTCGTCTCTGTTGGGTTAGCAAGTGCAGGTGACAATATAAGCCGAAGATATTATCCATACGAAACGTATAACGATGTTAATAATACGCCAACAATTTTTCCTAATATATCCATTGCCCTTTGGAGCGAGACAATGCAGACAAATATGGAAATCAATACAACATTTCATCAAAAACGTGCAAGTCTTATAGAAAATAGGATTATTTTTAAAAATAAACATATCGAAGAAGACAAAGAGTTTACTTCATGGCAGAGTAACTGGCAAAATTTATCCGGTGTTTCTGCTAACTATCCTCTAGATATGATATATGAAGAGATACTTGCAAATTCAGTCATAATGGTTGGTCCCTCCCACCAACTTAGCTCTGACAATTTTGGAATAGATAAGTTTGGTAATGGGCTCAGTGGAGTAGAGATGCATGCGAATGCACTAATGACTCTTTATTATTTAGATGGAAAGCTAAAGCGCTTTTCACTTTGGTTAAGTATTTTCATTGTTTTTATAGTTGTGAGTTTAGTAGACATATTTTTAGGAATGTTCTACCCTGTCAAAAAAGCAATTGTCACCTCTATACTTTCAAAAAATATAGTCAAAAAAATAATGTTTTTTGACTTAAAAAAAGAGTCTAAAAAGTGTCCCAAGTGTGCTAAAGATAATGCCGATCAAGAAAAAAATGACTTCCAAGATAAATGGTTTGTACCTTTCTCTATGATTATACTTATGGGAATCTCTTATTGTATATTTATTTTTTACAAAGAATGGTTTAATTGGATGATACCTACTCTTATGTCGTTACCATATGTAGCTATTGTTTTTTTATTTAAAAAATTTAATAATAAAAAACGATAACGCTCAGTATAATAAACCCAATTTAACATAACTTGGAGTTTATATGTACAAATCACTACTCTCTCTGGCCCTTGCCAGCTCACTTTTCGCTGTATCTGTCGAGATAAAAAAATCTGATGTAACGCTGAGTCTTAATACACAAGAATTGACTCTACAGGAAAACGCAACAAGAAATGTTGAAGAAGGTAGCACCATTTGCTATCTAAGCGGAGAAGGAAAAATTAACATACCTGCATTAAAACGCCAGCTCAAAAAAACAGGACAATGTTTGATGATACCTATTTCTCAAAGCACTGCCGATCAGTACATCAAATCTATAAAAGATATGACTACTATTGCTTATTGGGATCCTTCTGAAAATGTTCGTCATGGAGCCGGGACAAAAGGCGAACTAGAATACGAGAGCAAAGAACTTCACATCGCAAAAGGGCAAGCAGAACTTATCATCAATGGCAAAGAGTTTGGCCCATTACCAGTAGTAGCATTACTAAAAGACAAAGAAGGCAATGAGATTGCAAAGTTTGAAAATGAAGAAAGTGATACAACATTTTTTCGAATAAGCAGATACTTTTTAAACAAGAGTGCAAGATTAGAAATATATGACGGTTTTGATAAGCTACTCTTAAGTCAAAAAATTATTTTAGAAGCAGAATGATGATTCGATTTTTATTAATAATTACAGCAAGAATCTTCTTCTTTGCTTGCTGTGATGTGAAGCCATCTGTTTTAGTAAATAATTAGGAGTGCATATACTTATGGTAACGACTAAAGGTACATTCGCGCTTAAGAGTGCGGATCCAAAAGTACAACATAGTATTTTTACAAACAACATTTTAAAAGCACTTGACAATAAAAGTACAGATATAGCCAACAATGGCTGGGTTTCTGTTGTAGAACTCTCACAAAAACTGCAAGAACCAGAGAACAGTGCGCAACATCAGTTTCCTATCATTAAAAATGTTGAACAGGATAGGAATATCCATAAATTAAAATAAAACAAACTGGAGTTATTCTATTGAAATTTTTAAAACTTAATTTTTTACTTTTGACCGTCATAGTCTTTTTAGCTGGCTGTGGCAGCCCACAGATTTCTGAGCATGTAAAAATGCTTATGAAAGCTAAAACGCCTGATATAACACTGGAACTTGATACAAAAGGACATACTGCTGGAGTATTAGATATTTTAGTAACACAGGATCAATCTGAACTTGTAACTGCAAGCAACGATAAAACTATAAGAGTATGGGATATAAATACCGGCGAAGAAAAACGCAAAATTCTTGGAGAGATTGGCAATGGCTCTTTTGGTGAAATTTTTGCAATAGCACTTAGTACAAATGATAAGTATCTTGCTGTTGGAGGATTTTTTCCTGGTGAAAATGGAAAAGTGAGAATATACAACTACAAAAGTGGTAAAATAATTCAAACTTTAAACCTAGCTGCTATAAATAGTATTGTAAATGATTTATCATTTTCTAAAGATTCTAAATATCTTATATCTGCTAATAGTGCTGGAACTTCCTATATATGGGATGTAGAAAATAATTTCACTTTAGTTGATACAATTAAGGAACATCTGTCATTTCAAACAGTGTATGCAGCAAAAATCATTAAAAAAGGAAATCAATACTTTGCAGTAACAGCTGGATTTGATGGAAAAATAATACTCTACGATATAGAAAAGAAAAAGCTCGTTCAAAAAAAATATTTAGGTGGTGATTTAGCCTATTTAGCGACAACTGAAGTAAATGGTGGTAATATCGCACTTTCTGATCTTCGTGTTTATAGTAAACAGAAAGCTGGAAAGATACGTATTTTAGATTTTGATTTAAATCTTTTACAAACAATAGAGACTGAATCTGAACCTGTAGCACTAAAGTATTCTGAAGATGGAAAATTTTTAATAGCCGGTGGGAGTAATTTTCCATATTATGTTTCAATATTTAAAGTAGATAAACACTACACAAAAACTACAAGCTTTAAAAAACATACAGAAATTACAAAAGCTGTTAATTTTCTAAATAATGACACGGCTGTTAGTGTTGGTGGAACTAACAATGAGATTTATCTTTGGAATGCAAAAACTGCTAAAGTACAAAGACTCATCAAAGGAGTTGGTAATACTATCTCAAGAGTTGCAATACAAGGCAACAATATCGCTTGGGGGAACATTCCTCATAATGATAAAAATGGAATTCTAACTTCACTTGAATACTCTATGAATCTTCAATCATATACATTTTCTAAAGATATAGAAAAGTTTAAAGTTCTTTCTAAAGTAAATGGTGAATACACAGTTAGTGATGATGCCGATAAAGGTAAGTATCATAGTAGACTTGATATTAAACAAAATGGCAAAAAAATATCAGAGATTCATAGAGGTAATGCTTCTGGAGTTTTTCATAAAACATATGGTTGGTATAAAGATTATGTTGTGAGCGGTGGTGGCTCTGGGACACTTTATGCTTATGATAAAAATGGAAAAATTGTAACAACTCTTCATGGTCATAAATCTGATATATTTTCTATAGATGTAGATGAGGATAGACTTATAAGTGGAAGTGCCGATCAAACTATAAAAATTTGGGACTTAACTAAAGTTGGCAAAGATAAAGTGATTTACCCTTTAGTCAATCTTTTTATCGCGGAGGATAAGAGTTGGACTATGTGGACTGAAGAGGGGTATTTTACTCAGAGTACTAATGCGCTAAATAGTATCTATTTTCACCTTAACAATGGTCCTTTTAAAGAAGCAACGGAAATAGGTATAGAAAAACTCTACGATCATTTTTTCAGACCAGACTTAGTGAAATTAAAACTTCAAGGCAATGATATCTCCAAGTATACAAACGGGATGACATATCAAGATGTTCTCAAAGATCCACCTCCAAAAGTAAGTTTTATAGGAATGAAGTCAGATACCCTTGAAACGAACAAGGAGAGTGCTTCTATTGGATTTAATGTAGCACAGGTTGATAATGGTGGAGTAGGACTTATTAGAGTCTATCAAGAAGGTAAACTTGTTCAAACAATCGGCGAAGGTGAAGTAAAACGTAAAGGAAGTAATGTGCAAGAGGAGTTGCAACAAAACAAACTTGATGCGCTTTCTAAATCAAGGCAAAAAGAGTACTTAGCAAATCTTGATACAAGTCTTTCGAAATCACTTTCTAAACCTCTTGATGACTCAGAACTTGTGAGTGATGTATTGCCTCAAAGTACAAACAATGATTCTGGTTCTTTTAGTGTAATACTGCCTCTTAAAGCTGGAAAGAATTCAATAGAAATCGAGGCATTCAATAAAACAAATACAGTTTTAAGCATCAGAGAAAGTATTACAATCAATGCTAAAATAAAAAAACATACACCAAAAATTTATGCACTTGTTCTTGGAGTAAATGAGTTTGAACATCCCAATGCATCGACACTAAGATTCTCAGAAAATGACGCTAAAACAATGGCAGAAAAAATACAAAATGCCACTGAGTATAAAACAGAAGTTACTCTTCTGACAGGCAAAGAAGTTACGAAGCAAAACATTCAAAAAGCTATAGCTGATATAAAGAAAAAAGCACATCTGGAAGATAAGATTATTTTTTATATCTCAACACATGGCAAAGCAATACGAGGAAATCTCTACCTCGTCCCGCAGAACAATAGTAGTGCAAAAAACTGGTTGAACTTTGAAAAATTATTTCAAGAGATTCAGTCTATTGCAGCGCTAGATCAAATCTTCATTATAGATGCTTGTGAGTCAGGAAAAGCAAGTGATGTTATGTCATCTGTTTATGATGCAAAAGCTTCTGTACTAGCTAAACAATCAGGAGTACATGTACTTATGGCAACGACTAAAGGTACATTCGCGTTTGAGAGTGCGGATCCAAAAATAAAACATGGTGTTTTTACAAACAACATTTTAAAAGCACTTGACAATAAAAGTACAGATAAAGACAGAGATGGTTGGATTTCAGTGGTGGAACTCTCACAAAAACTGCAAGAACCAGAGAACAATGTGCAACATCAGTTTCCTATCATTCGAAATGTTGGGCAGGACACTAATATTGAAAAACTGAAATAAACTCATAACACCGCTATGCCGAAAGTTCAATATTAAGCTTTTGACGTAGCACAATTAGTTCTTAGAACAAAAATGATCTCTCACCAATAACTATATTCACTAATGACACAACTTGTCACTTCTTCATCTTAGACTTACAAAAGTATAAGGAGTAGAAGATGACAAGAGCAGAATTAACAACATTAATAGAAACTCAAGCAGACAAAAGTCCAAGTCTTACATGGCAACGCAGCGGATATGTTTGTTCTGCGTTTATATCTAAATTTGCCGCGGTGAATAAGCATGAATTTAACACTGTCTACTACAGTGTTTATACAGCGACTGCCAATCCTAAAGTTACTTATGTAACGCTTCTTGCGTTTTACAATAACGAGTACATACTAAAATGTGGAGATCCTTATCTTGAGGGAGCTTTGACACAAAATACTCTTGAATCTCTTATTCAAAACGCAGTCACAAAAGCACATAAAGAGAAAAATCAAAAATTTTTATCACTGTTGCAAAGCGGCTACAATCAAACTCCAAAAAGTCAATCTTGTGTCTTCAATCAAAAAAACTACACGCTTGCAGATAAACTATGCGCACATATTGCCAATTTTTTAAGTGATTTGCCAAAAGATGTATTGGACAAACTTTACTACGAATACTATGACACGCTCAATAACCTTCAATCTTCTGGTATCAGCAGCGACTTACAAATAAAGTTCGACAGATATGCTTTTAAAAAGCACATTTTGCTCGAAGGAGACAAAGGGAGTGGAAAAACGTATGCAGCTACAACATGGGCGAAAGAACAGAATCTCACTCAGGTTTTCATCGGTGGACATGAGCAGTTTGAATCCATAGATTTTTTAGGGCATTACATCCAGCAAAAAAACGCAGAACTCATTTGGAAAGACGGAGCTCTCAGCGAAGTTTTTCGAAAAGCTAAAGACGGAGAAAAAACAGTACTCATTTTAGATGAAATTCTTCGTATACCTAAACGCGAACTCAACATACTCATCTCGGCGCTTTCACCTATTAATGGAGAGTATGTTCTTAGAACTGGACGCGCCTTAAACGCAGAGAATGGCATCGCTGTTGAAGAAGTTATAAAAGCACCTACTCAAAATCTTTGGGTTATTGGCACAACAAATATTGGAGACGGCTATGAAGTTGAGTCTATCGATGAAGCTCTTATAGACCGTTTTAAACCTATAAGAAAAGAGACAACAGAACAGGAACTGCATAATATTCTAATTAAAACTTCTGTCAAAAGAGATTTTTCTCTTGAGTCAGTGAACAAACTTATGACTTTTTACATTAAGATGCAAAGACTCAGAAGCACAAGTATCCTAAGTAAACTAGTCAATATTCGCCATCTCAATGAGGCTTTAGAATTAGCACACGATGAAAATGAGATTAGAACAATCCTTGAAGATTCTATGCTTTTATGGGTTGAGAGAGAATACAACGGACATCCAAACGCAGAACAGATAAATGCCATAAACGCAGTCATGAGTAAAGTATATGGATAAATTAAATATGGGAAAACTCGCCCGCAGATTCTATCTGTCTATGCAAATAGATGAAATGCTCCCGATAGAAGCCTACGAGATATTCATCAAAGCAGATTTTGCAACTGCTTCTTGGCGCTTTTATGAGGGGAAACATCAAATAGTTATAGGAGCAGATATCTTCAATAATCTTGTTATTGATGCATCTGAGAAAGATAAAGCGCTCTACCTGCGTTCTTTTTTATACCATGAGCTCGCACACAGTATCTGGACAGAAAAAAACATTGCAAATGTCAATGAAGAACTCCACATGAGAGACTACTCATTTAAACTTTTTAACCTCTTTGAAGATGCCCGCATAGAAGAAAAGATGCGTCACCACACAAAAAAATGGTTCAATTGGAATATGTATGAAGACAAAGCAGAAGCTACTAACCCAATAGAGATATTTTTCTCCATCATTCAATCAGAAAATAGAAATAAAGTTCTAAAGACACCCCTGTTTGAGAGTGTTTATAATTTTTATCTAGAAGTTCTTGCCTGTGAGACATATATGGATATTATTAACATTATGTATGCCTGGTATAAAAGATTTCCCCAAACTCCTGGATACATCAACGACATAAAAGATAAAGGCTATTTATTTGCCGATGAGAGTGACTTAGCAATAAATGAAGAAAAATTTAATGAACTTATAGAGGGACTTCCGAATATGCTTAGTATAGATGATGCTGTCCAATCTAAAAGAGAGAACAAACGTCAGCCTCTTTTTGTAAGTACGAGATACAAAGAAACCTTGCTCAGTAAAGAACCTCTACAAGTTCCCTTTGATACAAAACTCAGAGATAAGCTACTGGCTAAAATGAAAACGCTCTTCTTAGAACCAAAAAGAGCCTCTTCTACTATTATTGCATCTAAAAAATTACATATAAAAAACATAGTCTCAGGAAGTGAAAAAATATTTAAAAGAAAAGATAGAAATAGCAATACGAAAAAAAATATAACTATTATTCTAGACCTTTCATCCTCAATGAACACTACTATGCAAAGCATGCGCTTAATCATCGATGTATTGGACAAAATGGCTCAAAAGAGAGTGATAAACGCAACTATGTTACTAAGTGGCGTTGATTTTTATAGACCAATATATGACAAACTGAAAATGCCTTTGGCTAATGGCGTAATCGAGAGAATAGTACCACGCTACCGGGCAGAAGGCCTAAACAACACAATGTCCAAAAATCTAGATTTATTAATATCAAGTGATTATGTCTGGATACTGACGGATGGTTTTATAAGTGAAGGGCAATTAAATAAAGAGTTTTATCATCAGTACAAAATAAAAACGCATGCGTTTTACATAGGAGATGTCAGTTATAAACACAAAATGCAGTTGTCGTTCGACCATGTTGTTTGTGAGGCAAATGTCGTAGATTTAACGAATAAAATTTTTCACTTGATTCGGTAACTTATATTATAAATACTAAAATATACTTTATGATTTTGTAGTATAACAGATAAGGGGCACCTCTAAAAACCTGTACCTCCCCCCAAAAACTAGACCATTAATAAGTTGATAATTTTTGCTAAAATCAAAGCAGGAGTTAAAGTGTCACCTAACGAAAGCTTAAAGAGAATAATGAAAACTGAACTATTTCAAAAACAAGTATAAGTAATGTTTTGTCTATTATATGTTGTAATGATTTTTCTGTGGTTTGAAGATTGGAGTTCTAAAAGTATATTGTCTAAAAAACCCTACTTATAGGGATTTAAATGTGGCTCCGGATACTGGAAATTCTTAAATAACATATAAAAAACTACAAAAGACCGTTAACAAGGACTTTGTAGCTCTATCAAATTCTTTCAACTTCTTCATAATTAATCATTTTTAGGCACAGTTTGGGCACAACCATTTAGTAAAAACTTTAAAACAGGTTATAATAAACTTTCTTGTATATTCTGTTATAATTCAAAAAAAAAGGTTAAGAAGTTTGTCACAACAAAAAATAATTATATTACAACAATGGATAAAAGATTATAACAAACTTGATAAAAATGACATAGAAGTAAAATTTCATACTTTAGATTCAATTATTCAAATTGAAAGTGATTTGGATATATCTAAACAATTATTATATAAACATATTAAACAATGGTTTATTTTATATATAAAATCAATAGAAAGTAAAAATTTTTCATATGACGAAATATTATACGAGAAAGTTATAGAAAAAATAAATTATCTTTCAATAACTGAGAAAATAAGTATTTTAAATTATTTTATACGTATTTTAAAAAGATATTATCATGAAGAAAAGATTTCACAATATCAAAAACTAATAAAAGAATTAGAATTGAAATGTCTGTTAGATAATAATAGCTATTTTAATTACTTACTTAAACTATCTACTAGTAACTTATTATCTATGTTAATAACATTATTTATTATGTTGCTATTATTCAGTTTATTCTGGTACCTACTTCAAGAGTATACTAGTTTAATGAATATTTGCTTATTAGAATTTACCTCGAATAACTATATGAATTATTTTTTAAACATGTCTTCCTATATATTTGGAATTACAAGTAAACTTAAACTGTATAATATTTTTGAGTTAATACTCTTTATTACTGTAAAGTTTGTTTTTTATATTTATTTAACATACTTTGTAATTAAAGAAATTTCTAACAAAATGGATAAAAAATGACTTCAACTTTTTTAACAGAGCTAATCTTTAAAAGAATAACATCGCTCCTTTTTAGGTTACTTGTTATTGGATATGCAGTATTTTTATTAATAGTTCAACATAACTTTTTTGATAGTTGGGTTTATTTTATATTAGCAATTGCCTATTTTATAATTCACATAAATCTAGTTGTAAGAGAATACTCAATTTTACGCATGCTAAATGATTATTTATTTATATTTATAATTTTATTTTATAAAGACATGGGAATGTTTTACAATGTTTTATTCCTTTTATTTCCTATTATGAACTCACCAAATCATACTCAAAATAATCGAAGACCGTTTGTCTTAATTAATATAGCAGCTATAGTGTTTATTTTATTAAACTATACAAATAATATTGACACAAATGTAAACTATCAAATATATACAGTTATTAGTTTGTATATTATTTCATTAATTACATTCTTTGAATATTATAGAAATTCATATAGATTGAAACTTGAGAGCATCTATACTGCTATAGATAAAGTCACTATTAGGGCAGATAGAACTTCACAACTACCAAAAGTGTATGAAAAAATTCAAAACACAATTAAAGATAAATTGAATTTAGAAATAGTTCAAATAACAGCTTTTAGGCAAGTTAGAAAAAAAACAATAGTTAAGAGTTCATCTCAATTTGTTCATACACATAATATAGACAATGTCATAAAAGAAATCAATAAAACCTCAGTTTTACTTAATGCTTCAATCAGTCTAAATAACAAAGAAAATTCGACAAATATTTGTATTAAAATAGAAAATGATATATTTGTTTTATTGACAAAGGATAAAATTTTAGAGGCAAATATAAAGCAATATATTACTACTCATGAGGTTATTATTCCTATATTAAAGAGAGTTGCTAATATTATTCAACTTGAAAATTCTTTAGATATACAAAGAAATAAAGTCAATTCAAGTCTAAATAAAAAATATCATTATGTCAATAATATAATGGAAGCAATACATTATCTATCCAATGAAATGTCACCTATAAAAGGTTATTTTGACTTGAAAAAAAAATACGATAATCTAGATAATGATAACTTGAAAAAACCATTGTTTTTATTACTACAGAAAGAAGAAACACTAGCAATAACTTGCTTGGATAATGTAGTGAATAGAACTCTGAATGTTTTAGATAAAGGCTTAAATCCATTTACGACAAAGGAGCTTAAAAAGACTAAGTATAAACAAATTTTCATGTTAATGCAAAAAATTTGGATTAATAGACTAAATGAAACTAATACAAATTTTATAGTAAAAAACTTCGATGACAATATAGATAAAGTTTGCTATACTGACATGAATACTTTGGAGTTTATGTTTACAGATGTCTATGAAAATGTAAGAAAATATTCTATGAATTTTAAAAAAGTTGAATTTGACTTCAAGAATCAGCTTACAATTATTGTTACAAATGATATTAAAGATTTTAAAGACAAAGTTCAGTCATTAAGAACAATAGTTAAAAACTTTAATAATGATAATAAGCTCGAAATTAGTAGAAGTTCTAGTTTTGGTTTGACTCATTTAAAAGAAAGAGCTAGTATATTAAACATTAAAACTACAATTGATATTAATGAAGATGAAAAATATTTCATAATAAAAATGAAATTTATGGATAAACAAAATGAAAATACTAATAATTGAAGACCAAGCAGAGTTAATTAAAAACAAACTAGATGCAATTAATCTACTTGAATTTGACAGTAAGTTAGAATTCATTTATGCTCCTACTTCTCAGGAAGCTGGTAAAGTACACTCTTTTATAAAATATGCAGTAATTATTATTGACATAGATTTGTCTGTAAACAGTAAAAAAGATGGTATCGGAATAATAACAGATATTTCAAACTATAATAAAGATTTTCTAAAAAAAGTGATTGTACTTACTGGTTCTTCTCTTGTTAAAGATAGTTTAGATAATAAAGGGTTTAATGATATTCCTGTGTTAAAAAAACCAATGGATATGACAGAAGTGTCATCTGCTATACAACAAATCATTAATAATAATTAGAATGAAGAAATATAGGTTATTATAGGGGAGTGTTCAAAATTCTGTGTCAGCATCTAGTAGTTCTTAGAATTGTATCATAAATTTAAATTTTAGAATAATTAGCTAATGATTAAAATCCGTATCAATAAATTAAAAAAAAAGATATACTATAACAATGAAATACAAAATAGATGACAAAATACTTTCCGTTATCAATGTTATTCCAAATCCAGTCATTGTGGTAAGTAATGACGAATTACAGAGTGTTAACAGTGCTTTTTTAGAATTTTTTGGTTTTCAATCTCTTGAAGAATTTAAAAAAACTCATGCATGTATTGATAAGCTTTTTGCAAAAGATAATGGTTACTTTTCACCTTCAGACATCGTAGGCAATGAATACTGGACTGATTATTTATTCTCACATCCTGAAGTAAGTCGCATTGTATCTATGATAAAAGACGATAATGAAGTAATAAATTTTGAACTCATCTTAAAAAAAATAGAAAATTATTCTGACTATATTATAGTTTTTAATGACATAACTACGCATATTGCTGAAAAAAAAGAATATCAGTACTTTGCTTATCATGACCATCTAACCAAAATATATAATAGACAAAAATTTGATGAATTGTTTTTGAGGGCTTTTGAAGATAAAAAGCGATACAAAGATAATCTTTCAATTCTTTTAATAGATATTGATCATTTTAAAATGGTCAATGATAATTACGGACATATTATTGGGGATTTAACACTTGTTGCACTTGCTGGACTTATCAGTAAATCACTTCGTATTAACGATATTTTCGCTCGTTGGGGTGGAGAGGAGTTTATCATATTGCTACCAAGGACAGATATAGAAGCTGCATATACTAAAGCTCAAGAGATACGTGCAATTATTGAAGCTCATGTAGATAAAGAGCTTCCTTTAATTACAGTGAGTATAGGAGTTACTGAGATGAATAAAGCTGACACTATAAAGGGATGTTTACAACGCGTAGATAAGGCTTTGTATCTTGCAAAAGAAAAACGTAATGATGTAGTAAAAATCATTTAGCTTATTTTGCAAGAAATAGCCATGTATAATCGACTAAGGATTTATCTTGGCATTGATTTAAAAATTTAAAGATTTATTAAGTCTACCCTCGAAATAGATAGCAAGCTGAGAGACTGTTAAACTCCAATGTCTCACTGGCATAGTCCATTTTTTTTCGGCGTTTTTAATACCCATATAAAGTAGTTTTAGTAGGCTGTTGTCGTTAGGGAAAGCACCTTTAGTTTTAGTTAGTGTTCTAAATTGACGATGGACAGACTCAATAATATTAGTTGTATATATAACTCTTCTAATATCTTCTGGATACTGAAAATATACGGATAAGTTTTCCCACTTGTTTCTCCATGATTGAAATACTATAGGATATTTTTTACCCCATTTTTCTTCTAGCTTATCAAGCTCAATTTCAGCTTCTTCTTTTGTGAAGGCTTGATAGACTGCTTTGAGCTCTTTTGCAAATTGTTTTTGATTAGCAGAACCGATAAACCTAAGACTATTTCGTATCTGATGCACTACGCAGAGTTGAACCTCTGTATTTGGGAATACTGAAGTTATAGCCTCAGGAAAACCTTTAAGTCCATCAACTGAAGCTATAAGTATATCTTTCACTCCTCGCTGCTGTAGGTCAGTTAAAACTTGTAGCCAGAACTTGGCACCTTCACTTTCATTTAGATATAAACCAAGTATCTCTTTTTTACCATCAACTCTTACACCAAGAACTGTATAAAAGGCTTTTGAAATATAACGACCATCCTCTTTTACCTTATAGTGAATTGCATCTAAAAATATAAATGGATACACTTCTTCTAATGGACGGACTTTCCACTCTTGAAGCATTGGTATTACTTTGTCAGTTACAGAGCTAATTGTAGCTTTAGAGAAGCCTACTCCATATATCTCTTCTATATGGTCTGATATTTGAGTATAACTATTACCAAGTGCATATAAAGATAATATTTTTCTTTCAATTTGTTCAGACATATGAGTTTGATTTTTCTTAACAATTTGAGGCTCAAAACTTCCAGCTCTATCTCTAGGAACATCCAATTCAAAACTACCTACATCACTCTTCATCGTTTTTGAACTACTGCCATTTTTACGGTTTTTACTTAAGTCTTGTGCAAGATGTGATTCTATCTCTGCTTGGAGTGCAGCTTCAGTGAGTTGTTTGATAAGTGGTGCTAATGCACCATCTTTACCAGTAAGAGCTTTACCATCTTTTATTTGTTTGAGGATAGCCTGTGTGTCTACTTCTATATTCATGTGTCGTTCCTTATCTAGTTGTAATTCTACTGGATTGACACAGAATTTCTAACGCTCCCTATTATAGTTACAATGCTATAAAAAAGTTATTCTTCTTTGATTTTATCCCAATAATCAGTACCCTTAAAGTTTTTCTCATAAAAAGCCATAGCATTTTGAACTATTGGCACAACACCAATATTACTTAACATTTCAATTTCACCGATATCTCCAAGAACTATATTTCTTATAAGTCTTGATTTATTAATTTGCATTTTTTCAGCAAGTTCTTCAATACGTTCATTTTCTTCTTTAGAGACTCTAAAGCGTATTTCTATATCTCTTTTATCTTCTTTTTTTGGTCTTCCAACTTTAGCCATAGTGTCACTCCTAATTATGAAATTATACACTATAAATTAATTTTAGGTTGACAAATAATATTTTAAAGTGCTACTATTCTATTTATGTCGCGCTATTTATTAAAATAGAGTGGTATTTACTAGATAAAAGGGGTTTTATTATGAGTAAGAAAAAAACTAAAGTTACAACTTGGTATTCAAAAGAACAAAATGATTATGTTCTTGATAGTTATAAGGCATTATCATCAGAAGTACAATTATATGAATTAAAGGATGAACTTAAATTTTATCCATCTATTAAAGCAGATAAAATTCATACACAAAACACTATAAAACTGTTTGATAGTTACTCAAAAGAAGATGAGTTTGAATTTGCATTTATAAATAAAGTAAAAACATCACTTAATTCTATAGCCAAATATGATAGAGTATTTCATTTTAGTGGAGAAAATTATTTATATCATACATATAAGATTTTAGGTTTTATACGTAGCTCTGTAAGTGCTTATATGCTGTCTAATGATAAACAATTTATTAAAGGAACTATTGCTGATTATAGAGACAGAGAAAAAGAATATTACTTGTCAGAATATTTAGATAATAGAGAGCAATTGTGTAAACCTAATAATCCATATAAAGGTGTTAATTTAGTTAATGCTTTTCTCTATAGAAGTCTATATCTGCATAAAAGCTTCACCAAACACTATCTAAGCTACTTCGCTATATTTGGAGTAGATGATATAAAGATGTTGAACAATGATAATCTAGAGTCTAAGATACTGAAAAATACTCTTAAGGTTTTTCAATCTGGACAAGTTGATGAAGCCGATTGTGCCAAAAGTTTATTGTCTGTTCTTTACTATTATTTAGTCTATAAAATGAGAATTAATAAAAATCATGCCTTATCAATTGTCAAAGAGTTAGTTAATAAGGTCTTTGGTATCTATAGAGGATATAAAGGTAGTGAGATATTAAAAAATGTATATATAAAAGAGGTAATAGGCTCTCATATCATATATTCATTTGACACAAAGCAAGAACAACTTACTAAAGATAACAAAAGTTATTTAGAAAATATTTTTACCACTCATACAATAGCAAAAAGTAATAATTTTCCAACTCAAATGATACAACCATTACTAAATAATCCACTTCAATTATATTCACAAATGACTCCATCGGAACTTTTGCAGAAAATCTAGCAAATCTTCCGATTTTTCTCTCCTCATATTCTCATATAATTTCTTTTAGTAACTGTTACGGTTAGCAGATATGCTAATCAGATTGGCCAGTCTCCATATATAAATTTCATGTCTTAAGGAGACACAATGTTAAAAATTAGTTTAGTGGCTATTGCTACATATGAAACTGACCCTTACACAAATCCAAATACGGGAGTAGAGACACCCTCTAAAAAACGTATTCAAGGATTGTTTGATAAAAGAATGAAGAACGGCTCAATTAAAAAAGAGCTAATTGACATTACTGTTAAAGATGAAGTATTCAGTAAACATCAAAACTCTATAGGAAAGCTTATTGAGTTAGATGTTGGATATTTTGCAAAAGATATAACCTTCTTCGGTATTTAAAATCTTAGACACTTTCAGAGTGTCTGAGATGTAACGAGCTGTAGTCTCTGTCGGCTAGAAGCGCCTGAGCCTCTAGAGACAGAGATTAAAAGCCGTTACTAATCACACACATTAATTATTCAAACATAAAAACAAGTTTATTGATACAACTGAGATGAAGAGGCTCCGTCTTTTAGATGGAGAAGTATCTCAGATTTGTCAATTTAATTATTACTAGGGGGTTTTAGTAACACCCCCTCTCATAAATCAAGAGAGCAAATATATAAACCTCTTGAAACTACCAGTACATAGCTACTGGAAAGGAAAAACTACTATGAAAAATATAAATATAAAAAACACTCCGTTTGTAAGCGGTATAGATGCACTTTATTACTTTGCTCAAAGCGGTAGGTTGTATGATGATTTCTTTGAAAATATCTTGGAACAAATTGAAGATAAGAAACAAGAGTTCCGTGCTTTTAATTATGCCTACAACGATAATGACATTATCATCACACTCAACAATATAGATATTAAATACAGCGGTATGGGCAGAGATGGCTTCTTATGGTTTAACCATGAGTTCTTTCGAGTAGGATTTAAAGATTCTGAGAAATCTCCAAACATTCATAACATCAGAGTACAGCTCAATGCTGTTGGAATATATACGCTTGGAATAAAATCACTAGTTGCATATATAAACACGCAACTGCTCAAAGGTTCACTATCAAGTGCAAATTACTTTCCAGTTACAAGAATAGATGTAAATATGTTCATCCAACATAATTTTAACTATCTGTGTAAAGAGATGATTCTCTCTAAAAAGAAAAACCATAGTGCAAACATTGGTGAACGTTCAACTGGCTATGAACTTGAAACATACTATGTAGGTAAAAAGCCGTTCTTGTTGAGAATCTACAATAAGCTCAAAGAACTAGAAGGTGCTTCGGATATAAAAAGAGAGTTGATGCACAACTACTTTGGAATCAATGGATTAGATGTTCAAAAAGATATCTTTAACGTTGAGTTTGAGTATCACAGAGAAGTTTTAAAGCAATACGATATAGATACTGTTGAAGATGCATTAAGTCGCGCACAGAGCTTATTTGAGCTTGGATGCGATTTAGTCAAGATAATAGATATCTCAAGTCTCACAGCAGAACAGTTAAACTCTCCAAACAAAAGAAGAGCACCTCTCTTGCCTATATGGGAATTTATTGCAACACACTACGACAACAAAGATTTTATGCAGATAACGACGCCTCTTGAAAAGATAGAGAAAATATCATACAGATACTCTCTTGAAGATGCTCGTAAACCAATAAAGAGACAAATAACCCGTTTACTTCTTCACGGTAACTCTCCGACAATCTTCTACTTTTATGAACTGTTGCAAAAAAGTAAAGATGATTTCGAGCAGCGACATGATTATAAAGTCTTACAAAGAGAAAACAACCGTGAGCCTAGCATTACAGATGAGCTTATTAACTACTCAAATGAGGGTTTGCTGAACTATGAAGCAAGACTTTACAATGATTTACAAACATTGCCAATGGATAATCAAACCTATAAAGATTTTAATGAGTTACATCAGGCGGTAGAAAAGGAGATAAGTCGTCGTGGTATTGATGATGATTTATTTTAGGATGGTGCAATATGAACATAGAATTTGAGAGTTTAAAACTTCTTCCAAAGATGTTTGAACTTATGGAAAAGTTAAACACTAACTTGCAAAACGCCCACACAAAAAGATGGTTAAGCGTAAAAGAACTTGCTGAATATCTCAGTTATTCATCTGACAGAATCTATAAAATCAAAGATGAGCACTTCCTAGAAGGTATCCACTTTTTTAAAAAAAGCGGTAAAATACTCTTTGATAGAGTTGCAATAGATTCTTGGGTGGTCGAAAAGGACACACTTGAAACTAATAACCAACAACGGCAAATTGTGGATAACGTTTTACTATCAATCAACCAGATATAGAAGAACTCTTAATCTTGATGATACAAAAGCAAACCGCAAACTTGCCACTACAAAAATACTTCCTGAGATTATCCATAAGTTAAACTCAGGAGCGTTCTTTGAAAAAGAGAAAAACACAATACCGACTGTTGATGAATATGCAAAAGTAAGTTTGTCTTTACACTCAAAAAGTAGAAAAGCTACAACTACTTATGATTATGAGACATCTATACGATTACATATTTCACCGACCTTTGGTAAAAAACGCCTTGATAAGATAAAACCCTCAGATATACAGCTCTGGCAGAACAAACTCTTAGATACATTAAAACCTCGAAGAGTTAGAAATGTAAGAGCTACCTTTAACACTATATTTGATGATGCTATACGAGATGAAATAATAGATAAAAATCCTATCTCTAAAGTCAAAGTTCCTAAACTCGATAAGGTAGAAGTAAAATCCTTTGCACTTGATGAAGTAAAACTCATTATAGAAACTGCAAAAGATGATATGAAAGCTTTTACGGCACTTGGATTTTTTAGCGGTATGAGAAGCGGAGAGTTAATAGGTTTAAGATGGAGTGATATAGATTTTGAGAAGAAAGAGATTTTTATTCAAAGAGCTATACGAATGGGTACGATATCCACTCCTAAAACTAAGAACTCAATAAGAGTAATAGACATACTCGATAATCTTCTTCCTTATCTCAAAGAGCAATATGAACGTACTGGCTCAAAAGATTCTTATGTATTTTTAAATGAAAAAGATGAACATTATTATGACATCAAACGCATACGAAATACGAAGTGGAAGAATCTACTCAAAGAGTGCAGTATAGAGTTTAGAACTATCTATCAGATGAGACATACGTTTGCGACTATCATGATTGAGAACAATGAAGATATTTTATGGGTTTCAAATATGTTAGGTCACAGTGATGCATCAATGACATTACAGATGTATGCGAAGTATAGAAAAAGGGAAGATATTAAAAGAGCTTCTTTTTTAGGTAATATCTAATGGGATTATTTGGGCACACTTTGGGCACACCGAGTGATTAAATTGCTTTGGAAGTCCGTATTTTAGGGGTTATATTTAATGTGGCTCCGGATACTGGATTCGAACCAGTGACCAAGTGATTAACAGTCACCTACTCTACCGCTGAGCTAATCCGGAATAAAAAAGCTACAAATCGATGGTGTCAGAGGGGGGACTCGAACCCCCGACCCCCGGCTTATGAGACCAGTGCTCTAACCAGCTGAGCTACCCTGACATCTATTTGTAGGTCGGAATTATATCTATGCAAAGCTTTTATTTTCCTTTTATGCTAATAAATATTTTCCTTAAGTGCAAACGAATAACTATAATGATAAACTTCACGCGATTAAATATAAGTTTACCAACATTTGATAAAGTTGCATTTTTCAATAAAATTATCAATAAACAAAGGAGTATTATGAATTTTCAACCATTAGGTAAAAGAGTACTTGTAAAAAGAGTAGAAGAGGCAACGACTACTGCTTCTGGAATTATCATTCCAGATAACGCAAAAGAAAAACCGTCTCGTGGGGAAGTTGTAGCTGTAAGCAAAGAAGTGACAGAGCTTGCATGTGGAAACAAAGTTCTTTTTGGCAAATATTCAGGAAATGAAGTTTCATTCGAAGGTGAGAAATTTTTGGTAATTGAACTTGATGATATTTTTGGAATCATTGGTTAATTAAAATAACTATTCATAAATAAACAAACAATAAAATTAAGGAAGAAAAATAATGGCTAAAGAGATAATTTTTTCAGACAACGCACGTAATGCGTTGGCTCGTGGTGTTGCAAAACTTACAGACGCGGTTAAAGTAACAATGGGACCTCGCGGTCGTAATGTTTTAATCCAAAAAAGCTATGGTAATCCTATCATCACTAAAGACGGTGTGACTGTTGCACGTGAAATTGAGCTCAAAGACAAACTTGAAGATATGGGTGCACAACTTGTAAAAGAAGTAGCATCAAGAACTGCTGATGAGGCTGGTGACGGTACTACGACTGCTACAGTTTTAGCAAACGCAATCTTCAGTGAAGGTCTAAGAAACATCACAGCAGGGGCAAATCCTGTTGAAGTTAAACGCGGTATGGACAAAGCATGTGCTTCTATTTTAGAGCATTTAAAAGCATCTTCAAGAGCTGTTAACGGGAAAAAAGAGATTGCACAAGTTGCAACTATCTCTGCAAACTCTGATGTGCAGATTGGCGAAATGATTGCAGAAGCAATGGAGAGAGTTGGTCAAGACGGTGTTATTACTGTTGAAGAGGCTAAAGGTATCTCTGATGAACTTGATGTTGTTGAGGGTATGCAGTTTGACCGTGGTTTTTTAAGCCCATATTTCATTACAAACCCAGAAAAAATGGTAGCAGAGATTGAAAATCCATGGATTTTACTTTGTGACCACAAAATATCTTCACTCAAAGATATGCTTCCTGTTTTAGAGCAGGTTCAAAAGACTTCTCGTCCATTGCTTATCATCGCTGAAGATGTAGAAGGTGAAGCTCTTTCAACATTAGTTGTAAACAAACTTCGTGGTGTTTTAAACATCTCTGCCGTTAAAGCTCCAGGTTTTGGTGACAGAAGAAAAGCTATGCTTCAAGATATTGCAATCCTTACAAGAGGTGTTGTTATTTCAGATGAAACAGGACACACACTTGAGGGCGCGACTATCCAACATTTAGGTCAAGCATCTCGCGTTGTTATCGACAAAGACAATACAGTCATTGTAAACGGTGCGGGTGATGAAGCATCTGTAAAAGGAAGAATTGCCGAGATTAAAGTTCAAATTGACGCTACTTCAAGTGAGTACGACAAAGAAAAACTTCAAGAGCGTTTAGCAAAACTTTCAGGCGGTGTTGCAGTTATTAAAGTTGGTGCTGCAAGCGAAACTGAAATGAAAGAGAGAAAAGACCGTGTTGATGATGCACTCTCAGCAACAAAAGCTGCTGTTGAAGAGGGAATTGTAATCGGTGGCGGAGCTGCTCTTGTTCGTGCTGCTGCAAAAGTAAAACTTGAACTTACAGGTGATCAAAAAATCGGCTGTGAGATTATTCTTCGTGCTGTAAAAGCACCGATGAAACAGATTGCACAAAACGCAGGCTATGACACGGGTGTTGTAGTAAACGCAGTAGAAAATGCTACAAGTGAAAATATAGGTTTCAATGCTGCAACCGGTGAGTATGTAGATATGTTTGAAGCAGGAATCATTGACCCACTTAAAGTTGGCCGTGTAGCGCTTACAAACGCAACATCAGTTGCAAG
>Ga0180732_1000742_pt1 | contig 24654 bp, 21 predicted proteins | sample KR11_01MetaG_FD_148674 | JGI IMG/M metagenome (GOLD analysis project Ga0180732, IMG submission 148674) | Groundwater microbial communities from the Olkiluoto Island deep subsurface site, Finland - KR11_0.1 MetaG | ecosystem: Environmental > Aquatic > Deep subsurface > Groundwater | place... | reverse complement strand
TCAGACCCTTCCTCACGGAAACGCCCTTGCCTTCGGCTAATACTTTTGTTAATATATCAAAATATTAACAGGATTCACGTATAGGGGACTTACACCCCATTAGTTCACGCCCATGCCGGGCGTACACGAGCAAAATGCAGCGGACCCGCCGGTCTGGTAGCAATTCAGAAGAAATCGGCTATGGATGTAAGTCCGTGCCAGTTCTGGCGGGCCGCTGATTTTGTATGTTATGTGAGACCTGAATTGAATATTTTGCAAAATGCCGTGACTATAAGTTCAGAGGTTGGTGATGAGTAAAATTGATCTAAAAAATGTAAGCGATGGCTTTCTGACATATTCTTGGTCAAACTTGTCTCCGCGCAATCGTGCTAAAATTATGGCAGGCTCACCAAAAACCGTATGGCTCTTCGGAGCTGGAGCTTCCCACCATTATAATTTAAATTCCAGGGGCGTACCGGTCCCCCTTGCTAATGGTTTCTTTGAAGCATTTAATGCACTACCGACATCAGAGGGATTTCACGCACACGTTGGTCCTCTAATTTCATTCCTTGGTCATTACAGAGGTGTCCAACCTCATGAGGTATCCCAATGGAATGAGAATATAGAAGATTTTATGACAGATATCGAAGACGGTATTGCAGAAATAAAAGAAGTCGAAGGGACAGTTAAATCAGGACATGTCGAAAGGTTTTGCTCTTTCGGCAGTTTTTAACAACATGAACTTTATTTTTGCTAATGTAATCAACGAGGCGCAAAACGGTAGGAGTTTCGGGTAGGAGTTTCGGGACGTTCCTTGATAAATTGATATGTCGATTAAATCTTGAGCGAGTACTGGGACGTTTAAGTGATCAATATTCCAAGGAACGTCCCATAGGCCTGCCTTGCCTTTGGCTAATACTTTTGCTCAGTAGTGTCCGGTTAACATTCGAATAATTTCAATTGGATATGTGAACTAGTAATTTCGTTTTTGTAATCACTTTGCGCCAGGTTCAGGAATAATAATCTGTAGTGTCACGTCTATATCGTAAACTAGTTCATGTAGCGTCAAGCCATTGAAAGTGCAGACGTGCCCTAAGAGAAGATAAATATCATTTCAATATAGCTTTAAAGCTATATTAACTACATTTAGCAATAATTACGTAGCCTATTTGTATCATATCATTCGTTTCATTTCATATTGACTTATTAAATAATTCATGTTATTTTTGTTGTGTAAAAGCTACATTGTATAGAATATAAGGTAACTATGAAGCCTGAAAGCAGCATATTAAACCGATCTGCCATGGCAGATCCCGCAATTGTAAAGGAAATCTGCCGCAGCCTCAAGCAAATGCGATTGAGCAAAAACCTGACGCAGGCAGAACTGGCCGAGATGGCCGGTCTGAACCGTGTGACAATCAGCCGCATGGAAGCCGGCAGGGCTGCTACCCTTCTCACCTTAGTGCAGATACTCAGGGCTCTGGACAAGCTCGACATACTGGATATTTTCAGAGAGGAATCCGAAATAAGCCCCCTGCAATTGCTGAAACTGCAGGAAAAGCGGCGCCAACGAGCTTCCCTCTCAAAAAAAAAGACCGTAGCTGATCGGGAAGAAAAATCAGAATGGTGAGCATAGCAAAGGTCAATATATGGAACACCTTTGTCGGAGCGGTGGCATGGGATGATTCAAGGGGGTACGCTACATTTGAGTTCGATCCCAACTTTCTGAAGAAAAAATGGAACCTCTCCCCGCTCGTGATGTCCATTGAAGACGTATCAAAAAGCAGGAGTATCTTCTCCTTTCCCAACCTGAACAAAGAAACCTATAAAGGCCTGCCGGGAATGCTGGCAGACAGTTTACCGGATAAATATGGAAACAAATTAATAGAGGCATGGCTTGCGCGCAACGGCCGTGATGCCGGCTCCTTTAATTCTGTAGAGCGCCTGTGCTACACCGGCAAAAGAGGAATGGGAGCCCTGGAATACGAACCTGCTACTCACGCATTTGATGATTCTTCCAAATCTATTGAAATAGAAAAACTGGTACGGCTGGCAAAAGATGTATTAAGTGACAGGGAAAACCTTAAAACCAGAATCAGCGCCGGCAGCGATGAAGGATTGCTGGACATTATCCGCGTGGGAACATCAGCGGGGGGCGCCAGGGCAAAAGCCATTATTGCATACAACGAAAAAACAGGAGATGTTCGCTCCGGGCAGATTGACGGTCTGGAAAATTACGATTACTGGATCATCAAGTTCGACGGGGTAACTAATGAACAACTGGGTGATCCGAAAGGATACGGAAAGATCGAGTACGCCTACTATCTGATGGCAAAAGAATGCGGAATAAACATGACGGACAGCAGGCTTCTTGAAAAAAACAGGCGCGCCCATTTCATGACAAAGCGCTTCGACCGTCAGGGAACAAAAAAACTTCATTTGCAGACGCTCTGTGCCATTGCCCATTTTGACTACAATGATCCTGCCGCCTATTCATATGAACAGGCCTTTCAGGTCATGCGTCAACTCAGACTTCCTTACCGGGATGCTGAAGAGCTGCTCAGAAGAATGTGTTTCAACGTAATTGCCCGAAACCAGGATGACCATACAAAAAACATATCCTTTCTCATGGATGAAAACGGAGAATGGGCACTGTCGCCGGCATATGATGTTACCTATGCCTATGACCCGGCAAACAAATGGATGAAAGACCACCAGATGAGCATTAATGGTAAAAGAAAAGATATTGAAAGGTCTGATATGGTTGCACTGGCAAAGAAAATGAATATCAAAAAACCAGATGAGATTATTGAAAAAATAATATCAAAGGTCATGAACTGGTCAAAATATGCTGACAAGGCAAAGGTTAGTGCCAAACAGACAAAGGCGATCGAAAGAACATTCCTTTTCATGAAAGGCACAGGGAAATGACACAAACAAAGGAATTCCCAAATGACTGACGGAACAAAAAGAGCCGATATTATAGCCGGCCTGAAAGTTTCCATTGTATTAAAGCAGGACCAGAGAACCGGAAAGCTTACCAAAGGCATCGTCCGGGATATTCTGACAAAATCCACCACACATACCCACGGGATCAAGGTTCGTTTGGAAAACGGCCTGGTGGGGAGGGTCAAAATCATTCACGGTTGACCTCAGATCAATTCTCTGACAGAAAAACAAAAAGGAAGACAAGGGGGTGACACTGTTGCAGATGGACTTCACGATCAGACTTCCGCGTTGGGTAGCAGAAATGCTCGCGCACAGTCCAAAGATCTTCCGGACAAGGGAAGATCGTATGCGGTTTGTAGTTACACTGGCGCGGGAGAACGTTCAGAGACAAACCGGAGGGCCTTTTGGTGCTGGTGTGTTCGATGCGAGTGGGTGCCTTGTTGCGCCAGGAGTGAACGTCGTTGTGACAAGCAACTGCTCAATACTTCACGCGGAGATGGTCGCGATCGCGCTGGCACAGAAGAAGCTCGGCCGGTACGACATAAGTGATGAAGGGAAGAGCGACTACGAGTTGGTAACTTCTACAGAGCCCTGCGCAATGTGTTTCGGAGCCATTCCCTGGTCGGGGGTCACACGGCTGGTCTGTGGTGCTCGAGATGAAGATGCGCGTCACATTGGTTTCGACGAAGGGCCGAAGCTCCCGAACTGGCAGCAAGCCCTCGAAGAACGAGGTGTGCAGGTATCACGGGATGTCCTGCGACAGGAAGCTGTTGACGTGCTCAATCTCTACGTGAAAGTGGGTGGAGTAATTTACAATGCACGTTAAGCTGGCTGTCTATCCAGGCAATCCGTCCGATCCGGGGAATAGATGGAAAAGCATGCTATTACACTTTCTTACAGTAGATCACCTTACCCTCGCCCTGGCAGTAAAAATCCTCGAGGATGGTTTCCAGGTGGTATCCGGAGCTTTCGTAAAAGGCCCGGGTGCTGGCGTATTGAACTCGCTGTGAGGTGTCCGCGTAGATCCGCTTGCCCCCGGCTGAACTGATGCGCTTTTCCGCTTCTTTCAGAAGACGCCGGCCAAGCCCCCTTCCCTGATAATTCGGGTGTACGGCGATCCAGTAGAGGTCGTAACTGGCCGCCGTGGCGGGAATCGACCCGAAACAGGCATATCCCGCAAGCCGGCCATAGTGCTCGGCCATAATAAACTCGTAGCCGCTCTCCGCTCCCTTTGCCAACCGTTCGGTCACCAGTTCCGCCGCCACGTCCACCTCGGCTGGTGAAAAAAAGCCGGTGATCTCCACCAGCCGCCGCACCCGCTCGACATCCTGCGGTTGCAGCTCATTTCGGAGAACCACCCCGTGAATCCTGTCGTTGGCGACGTGGTGGCTGTCGGCCCATTGCATGTTGCCCTCAGCCAGGCCGCGGAAAAAGGCCATGGCGTTTTGTCCCAAGGTACTGGTGCGATATCCCCCCTCCTGGATGACCACCGTGGGCAGCCCCATGGCCCCGATCATTTTTCCGTTTTTCCTGAAATCCTTGGCCGTAAGGAACCAGGTGCCGGTCGGGTCCGCTTTGGCCGGATCCAAGCCAAAGGCCACCACCAGAAACTGCGGTACGAATTCCTCAATTCTCCGAATAGCATGAACCAAGGCCTTGCGGTACTTTTCGCCGTCCACGGCTTCGGGCAGTGGCAGGTTCAAATTGAAGCCCTCCCCATCCCCTTCCCCGCGTTCCTCGGCAAAACCGCTGAAATAGGGGTAGGCAAAGCTGGGGTGGCCGTGTATGGAAACGGTCAGCACATCCGACCGTCCGTAAAAGATGTCCTGCTCGCCGTTTCCGTGATGGTAGTCAATGTCAAGGATGGCCACTTTGCCGTATGGACACAAGTACTGCGCGGCGATGGCGGCATTGTTAAAATAGCAAAACCCGCCAAAAGACCGGCGCTCCGCGTGGTGACCTGGGGGCCGGATCAGAGCGTAGGCGATGCGTAGCCCGTCCAGGACCTTTCTTGCGGCGGTCAGGGCACAATCCACGCCCCGCCGGGCGGCCGGGTAGACGTTTGCGTTGATCGGCGTAAACGTATCGATGCAGTAATAACCCGCCAATACCGATACCTCCTTGGGGAGGCGCGTTTTGTTCCGGATGGGGAAGACATAGGGATAGAGTGCCTTGTCGGCAGATACATCGGCGCAGGCCTTCTTGAGATAATGAACAAAATCGGGATCGTGAACGGCGTAGAGGTGCTTGTCGGGAAACGTCCGGGGGCTGATGCGGACAAACAGGCCGCTGGGCTCCAGGGATTCCAGGATACTCTTGATACGCACGGGCGACTCCACGTAGCCTCGTTCGTGGACGTGATGGATGTCGTGCCTGTCGTTGACGACAAGGGCGATCTGTTCGGCCTGGCGGCTCTCGACCGTGATCTTGACCGCTTCCGGTTTGACGTAGCGAAACGGCCGCAACCTTACCGGGTCCTCTTGAAAACTGGCGACCACTTTCTCCACATAGTCGGCCGGGCAATAATCCGCATACTTTCGTTCCAAAATAGCCTGGACGACCTTCCTTGCAAAACGGTTTCGGAGTGGTGCCTGGTTGTCAAGTCCGTCATAGACCAGGTGCGGCATGCAGGTGTTATCCGGCGACACGGACGACTCATAGGCGGTACCCACGATGGGCCGGGCTCCATATCGCTCGTAAAAGCGTAAACGTGCCCTATTTTCCTTCAGCAGCGCCTCATTGGGACAATTTTCAGCGTCATCAGGGAGACACTCGAAAAAAAGCCCTTTGGCCTCAAGGGCTTTGGCTTCCCGGCGGACGCGTTCATAAAGGGCGCCGCCGACGCCACTGCTCCTGCTGGAGGCCGTTGCGATCCAGTCCAGATAGACAAACCGGATTTCAGGTTCATGAAGGATGGTGGCGAATCCCCGCACCCTGCCTTTTATGCTTTCAGCCACGAAGAGGATAATACGGAACCGCTGTTTGAACTGATTCAGCAACTTTTCGCCTAACAGTTCGATTTCATCTTTGCGCACTCCCTTAAAACGGGTGCGCAGGATCTGTTTGACCTGCTCCAAGGTCCCTTTGTTCACTGGAATCACATCATCATAGATTCGGCGTATGTGAAGCATGCTGTACACTCCTGGTTGTAATGATTTCCCGACAATTCATGGTTCTTTGCGATCCTCCGTTCACGTAATTGCTGCGCTGTAATGCGTCTCGCATATCCCTTCCAGCAGAAAGGTTAGGCAAAAGGAGCTTCCTATAGATTTTTTAGATATGATCCTTCACCTCAAACTCTAATGCTTTTAGAGTAAGGATTACATCAATGAAAAGAAAAACAGCGGATAGAATAATACCTATAATGCTGAAAAGAAAAAACAGTATGCCCAGGGATTCCAAATTGATATGAAATAAATTCATCAAAAGCAGAACCGGGATAATCAAACTGCTGGAAAGGATGCTGAACGAAATTGATACAATAGAATTCCTGAGAATTTTGCTTCGTTTAAATAGAATTTTCAGCTCTAGGCGCTTTTTGTCCTTATCGGCGGTCTGTCCATTCTTCAATTCATTTACAATCATTCTTGACTTATCAATAGTTCTGGCAAGACGATTGTTGAGGGAAAGAAGAATCAGGCCAACCCCGGAAATCAAAGCAATTGGTGAGATACATGATTGAAGAAATTTTATGAAAGATTCAGTCGCTTCCATTTGAATAAAGCCTTATGTTTTGCCTAACCGTTACAATAAAACCTATTGATAGGTTTTTACCTTTGAGTTTAGATCCTTTAACACTACTTCTGTTTTCATAACTCAATACAATTGTTCCATTCCCCAATTCCAAACTTTTAATGGAGTTTTATTCAATAAAGGCAATACTTGGACTTCCATATTGGGAAGGCTCAATATCATACATGTATTATTAAATTTTGTACTTCCCGGGTTTATTAGCAGGGTCCTCCCTAATTGTTCAGCAAACACCTGATGTGTATGCCCAACTATCAAGACATCATGCTCAAATTTCCTTAAATGGCTGGTCCATTGTTCTATCTGATTTAATAACATATTGCCATATTCATCCATTAATTTAATCCCTCTCATATATGAGCAGGGAGGACTTGCATGAACTACATATATATACTTTTCTTCAACCGTTAATTCCAACACAAAAGGTAATCTTTTGAAAAATGTTTCAACCCTTTTTTCTTCTTCATCAACAGGCAAGCTAAGAAGCCAAACATCATGGTTTCCCAAAATCATCCGGCATTCACTTTTAATGAGCAAGTCAATAGTTTGATTTAGCTCATTCCCGTATCCTGCGATATCTCCAGCACAGAGGATAATATCTACATCCTCCTGCTGAAAAATCGACAATGCATCTCTGAGCGGGGCAGTTGTGGCATGAACATCGCTGATTAAACCGATTTTTGTAGACACTTTCTACCCTCTAACCCGCTTTTCTCACGAGCCGAGTTTGCCGCAGGCGCAAGGCGCAGGCCATGAAGCCGTGGCGCTTCACTGCGAATGGCCTGCAACACAGCGGATGCAGTGAAATCGGCTTGCCCGAAGGGTGAACAAATCATAAGAATTTTGTTATAAATTCCATAAACAAAGTGTTAAACAGCCTGTAAGGCAAAGATAGTAATAAGTTTCAATAATACAATTATGTTACCGCATTATTTTATGAGTTGTTCATGAGAAATGCGGGCTAATGTGAACAAGTTGTCAGGGCCCCTAAATTATTTATGTGTAATTTTATGAGTTGTTCATGAAAAATTTGGGCTACTCTTTTGGCCTGTAGTACCAGGGCGAACAAAAAATTTTAAAACGAACTGCATAAGGGAATACAACAATAAACGAAATTCTGAGAATCATTTGATATACAGTAAACCATTCAAGCTTTCTGATAGACGTCAATATTGGCGGGCTTAAAATAATACGGAAATCAAGCCCTTTTTTCTTGCCCCATGCCTTCAAAAAGTAAGAAAAAAATATTTCTTCTCCAGCATAGACCTTTTCACTGAATCCTCCTGTGCTTTCGAAACCTTCTCTGAGGCAATAAATGAAACAGCCGGCAGCCAGTCCAAACTTTATTGATATCCGGTTCCATAAATCTAATACTTTTTGGGCGAACGGATGCAATGCTTTTTCAGCAGCAATAACAACTCCACCCCCACAGCACTTGCCGCTGGACAGATTTGAGATGGCTTTTTTTAGAAGATCAGGTGATAAGAATGTATCTGCATCTAAAAATATTAGAAATTGTCCTTTAGCTATTTTTACTCCTGCATTTCGCGCACGGGAAATCCGATTAATCGGCTCATGTATCACACGAACGCTATACTCTTTAGCTATTTGTGCCGTATTATCTGTAGAGTTGTTGTCTACAACGATAATTTCTCCTTCGGCTTCAACTGTCTCCATAGATTTCTTAAGAATATCAAGAGTTTTTGGAAGCCATTTTTCTTCATTATAGGCTGGAATTATTATTGAATAAGAAATCGTCATTCCCAATTATTATGTCTTTAAAAAGCTAAACCGAATTCATGAAATACTCGGTTTAAGTCATTTTACGATACTGTGACAAAACGACCAGCAGAATTATACCGGGTATAATTAACGAGGCGGTTCTCCCTATGGTATGCATTACAATCTGATTAACGACAACAAATGCCAGATAAAGCATTATCGACCATTTCTTCATTTCCCAAAAGCCGTATATACAGATCAGGATAATTACTGCTGAAAAACCTAAATATGGTGGCCACCAAAAGCCGATGGCCCATGCTTTATCACTGAAAGGCGCAAAAATTATACCTAATACATGAAAGATATACAAAGCGCACATAATTGTAATAATATTTGGTCGTTGTGTATTTCCCGATTCATTTTTGGATTTTAACAGATTATCTTGATCCTTATTCGTAGTTTCTTCCATACAAATATTCCCTGTTTTTCTTTAACCTAAGTGCTCTAATTCGTTAATTCGATGACGTATTTTTTATATTGTTTCACCGCCCGCTTCGCTCAAGACGCAAAGAACGCAAAGTTAAATATTTTTTATTTTGCCGTTGAGAGGACGGCAAAAGAAAATAGCTTAGGCTTTTAAAAAAACAATTTCTCTGCGACCTTTGCGGCTCTGCGGTGATTATAAACTATCCGATTTTAACATGTTACCATATTTAAGAATACATGTACTAAGTTGAGCAATTGTTATTATGCATTTCCAAGATCTTGGAAGTTATCACACACAATCCATGAATGCAAATATCACAATTGTTTGAGCCTTAAGTATGATGAACTCGTAAAAAGTCGTCACTCCGGTGAAAACCGGAGTCCAGATAGTCTGCAACTGCTTGAAAGCACTGGATTCCGGCTTTCGCCGGAATGACGGGAAACGGTATTTTTAGACTTTTTACGAGGCCATAAAGTATGACGGCTTTGTGAAAAGGTCTCTTATAGAAGCTATTGATAAAATATCTTTTTCAAGGTATTGTAAATTTAACCCAATAACTCACGAAAATCTGTGTAATCTGCGTAATCTGTGGATTAAAAACTATAACTATCAGTTCATTGTATTTGTTGAAAGTAATGGAAGATATTGAAGCTTTAGTCGAAATTCTGAAAAAGTATAATGAGGCTTACAGAAAGGGAAAACCGCTTGTAAGCGATCTCGAATACGACAGGCTTTTAGAAAAGCTGCGAGAACTATCCCCATACCACCCTTTTATTCTTTCAGTAGAACCTGAAAAATTCGATGTCAAAAAAGAAGTAAGGCATCCTGTGCCGATGCTTTCAACGGAAAAAACATACACAAAAGATGATCTTGAAAATTTTATTGCCAGGGTTAATAAAGCAGCTAATGAGATAGGCATTACCGACATTTCATTCAGTGTAACTCCCAAACTGGACGGCCTTGCCGGAAGAGATGACGGAACTACACTTGCCACCAGGGGAAATGGTGAAACAGGATACGATATCAGCAATTCTTTTAACAAAGGCATAATTCCTGCTGGAGGCAGAAGACTTGGCCTTGGTGAATTGGTAATAGTCATGTCCTATTTTGAAGAACACATGTCTGATGAGTTTGAGCATCCCAGGAATATGGTTGTCGGGATAATTACTTCTGATATTTTAAACGAATTCGCAAAAAAAGCCCTTCAAGACAATATGGTGCATTTTGTCCCATATTCCGTTCTTCCAAAATGGACGGGCGGTGCTGATGAACTTTTGGAAAACATAGAGCAAATCACAAAAGATCTTAAAGCAAAAACAGATTACCCTGTAGATGGGATGGTTGCTGAAGTTACCAATGAAGATGTAAAAAACCACATGGGAGCCACGGCTCACCACTACAGATGGCAAATAGCCATAAAGACAAAGGGTGAAACCGCAATAACAACTGTTGAAGGAATTAAATGGCAGGTGGGAAGAACGGGAAATATTACCCCTGTATTGAAAATCAGACCTGTTTATCTTTCAGGATCTACAATCCGGAACGTCACAGCCCATCACGCAGGTCTTATACAAAAAAAACATATAGGCGTCGGGGCAAAAATCGAAGTTATTAGAAGCGGCGAAGTAATTCCAAAGCTTGAAAAAGTTATTGCAGAATCAGATGAAATTATAATACCCAAAAAATGTCCTTCATGCGGGACAGAACTCGAATGGAAAAATGATTTTCTAAAATGTAATAATAATTCATGCGAAGCTCAAATAGAACAAAGCATCAGCCACTGGTTTAAAACTCTTGGCAACGCGGACTGGTTTGGAATAAAAACAATCCAGAAGCTTGTTAAAAATGGTTATGATTGCCTTGAAAAAATATACTCTATGAGTGAAAATGATTTTAAAAGTATAGGTTTTGGCCCCGGTCAATCCAAAAATCTTGCCGAAGCCATTAATATAAGCAAAAACAAACCGGTTGAAGATTGGCGGTTTTTAGCGGCATTTGGAATATCTGATCTTGGGAAGGGTGACAGCAGGAAACTTCTTTCTCATATGAAGATTGAAGAGCTTATAGATGCAAAAGCGGAAGATATTAAAAAAATACCTAATTTCGGCCCCATTACAAGCAGCGCTGTCGAAGAAGGCATAAAAATAATTAAAACTACAATATATCACATGCTGTCAATTGGTTTTAATCTTGAAAGAACACCCATTGCAAAAGAACAAATTAATATAGATAGCGCAATAGCCGGGAAACATGTTGTATTTACCGGCAAAATGGATTACAAAAGCAGGGAAGAAATACAGGAAGAAGCGAGAAGGCTTGGCGCCATAGTTCAAACCTCGATAAGCAGCAGAACTGATTATCTAATCTGTGGGGAAAAGGTGGGCGCAAGCAAAATTGAAAAAGCAAAAGAATTTGGTATAATAATTATATCGGAAAAAGAATATAATAAACTGATTAATAAACTGTAACCGTGAAGCTAACAACCTGGGCAGTTACCATGTATAGACTTTCAGATAATTAATTTCACAAGGCTAGAAGGAGGAAGGCGTATTAGTTATACGTCGACGACTGATAACACAGTGAAATTAATTATCTGAAAGTCTATAGAAAGGAAATAACTTATGACTCTGACTAAAGCTAATATTGTCGAAACAATCCGTGTTGAAAATGGATTTTCAAGAAACCAGTCTGTTGAAACACTTGAAACTCTATTGGAAATCATTAAGCGAACCCTTGAATCAGGCGAGGATGTTTTGCTCAGTGGATTTGGCAAATTCTGCGTAAGGCTTAAAAAGGAACGAAAGGGCAGAAACCCTGCAACCGGAGAAGATATGATGCTTAAGCCGAGAAAAGTCGCAACTTTCAGATGCTCCAGCAAATTAAGGGATCAGATTAACGCAGAATAATGCAAACCGGATTAGAAAAAATTAAAGCAGGAGATAAGTATCCTGGCTGGGAGAAGCCTTTTGAAGGCTCATTAATGGGAATAATAGACGGTGAGATTCAACTTCTGGTTTCATTGCCTTATCCCAGAGAAATAGATATTGAAGATTTCAGGAATTTGACAGCATATGGAATCTACAATGAAAAATATCCGCTTGTAATCTGGCGATTCGGCAAAAACTTTTTACTCCCGACTCCTTATAATCCTGAGTTTGAAAAGCAGTTCAGACCAAATGATGTGGAAAAATTCATCTGCCGGAAAAACAAAATTATGCTCAGGATTATGATCGATCAAAATGGAATTGTCAGGGTAATAAGTTTGGCCGAACTTAAAAGCAGTTTTATTGAAAACCTCCAAAAGGCATGGAGTGATTCAAAAACCGACTGGAGAGGATACAACTCATGGTTAAGCGGAATCTTCCGCAAGAATACCTATGACATATGGGAAAAAGTCAAAAAATACAAATACGTAACGGTCCAGGTTAAAGACGACTAACCGTGAACCGTGAACCTGTGAGCGCCTATAGAAGGTAAAACCTCTGTGTACCTGGCCCAAAAAATAATCAAAAAAAAACTTCATTACATCATCAGGGAATCTTACCGGGACGGAAAATATTTTAGAAGTCGAGACTTATTTGATCTTGGAGCCAATCCTGCAAAATATATTATTTACCCTGGAGGGAATGCTTACTATATTGACGAAAAAGTAGAAAACCGGCTGAACTCTCTGGGCGTTGAGCCAGGCTTTGATGAACTCGATAATATATTCTGGCGCTTTCTGAAGCCTGAAATAAAGTATGTTCTTGAAATGTTCAGTCAAAGAGCCGGACGCACGGAAAGAAAAACAAGCGTAAAAGAAAAAGGGGGAAATGCCCGGTTCCATCTGCTCGATAAAAGAAGAATTCATTTTTTAAGGTTCGGAAATATGGACCAGGGAAGAATTGGACGTATATCACCTAAACTTTTTCAGGTGCTTCTCAATAAATCAAGAGACGAGATCGAACAGTATTTTATAGAATCGGAAGGTGTTCTCGATCCCTCTGAATTGAAGTCATATGTTTATGTAATATTTGATTTGCAGAGATTTTCTTCAAAGTTGACCGCAAAGACAATGCCCCAAGCTCTGGATCAAAAAAAAGTTGATGAGCATTTTATTGAAGAGATATGCCGCCTGAACAAAGACAAGTCCTTTTGGGCCGGGATGAATACCGGACCGGACTTGCATGAATATTTAATCCGATATATTATTATATTTTTTGATAACGAATACGGCCAAAGCTATTTTTTACATGATTACATAAAGAGCTTTATTGACGGCAAAAGGTTTTATGCTCCACCCCTTAAAAAGAGTTCAGTAACCTTAGATGAAGCGATAACAATATTCGGCATAAAAAAAGATACGCTCAAGAAAATGAGTCGCCGCGGCTTAACGACTTTATACCGGCGTATGGCTAAAAAATACCACCCGGATAAAGGTGGAGAACATGATAAATTTATTAAATTAACGGAAGCCTATCAGGAGTTATTAAAAAACAAAAATAAGTAAGGAACGGGGACGAAATAACTTCCCAAAGTAGGCGCATAGATTTGGGTCAAATTTGTTCGATCTCAAATCACAAAAGTTGATGGAATAGCAGGCTATTTTGATATTTTTGGGATTTGAGATCGGGCGAAGGTGGCCTGAAGCTGTGATGCATAGTTGAGGAAGTTATTTCGTACCCGTTCCCAAGTTACCCGCAACACAATGAGATTAATAGGAGAATTCAATGGACCGTGAAAGCCAGATAAATTCGTTGCAGGCAGACTTGCTGTCAATGGTGGCAGATCACCTGACACCGGTAGCTCTTCGTTGCGGCTATAGTGATGTACCGCTGGAAACCAACATAAAGTGGCGTCCACAGGTGCTTGTGATAGGGAATTACTCTTCAGGAAAGTCCACTCTTATTAACGAATTTCTTGGTGCTGCAATACAAGCCACCGGGCAGGCGCCCACAGACGACTCATTCACAATTATTACATACGATGACTCAGCCCCCAAGGGCAGCTCTGTATATGTTACCGAAGAACGTGACGGCAATTATCTGCTTAACGACCCTGAATATCCTTTTGAAATTCTAAAGAAATACGGAGAAAAATTTGCCTCTCATTTTCGCTTGAAAAAAGTTAATTCGCCGTTTCTAAAAAATCTCGCTATTATAGACACCCCTGGGATGCTTGACACCATATTTGAACGTGACCGCGGTTATAATTACCAGGAAGTTATAGGCGATCTATCGCAACTTGCTGATTTAGTGGTGGTTTTGTTTGACCCCCATAAGGCTGGAACTGTCCGTGAACTCCAAACAATCCTCAAGGATATAATTCCGAACCGCACATTTGATGACCGGGTAATTTTTGCACTTAATCGTATAGATGAATGCTCTTCTCTTATAGACCTGCTACAGGTATATGGAACTCTTTGCTGGAATTTGTCGCAGATGACTGTTCGAAAAGACATCCCGATGATCCGCCTGACTTACTCGCCACACGCCAAAGCTGCTTACTCTAATGTATCGGATTCTAATACAAGCTATCTGCGTCACCTTGACAATCAGCGTGAAGAAGTAAGAGAAGCTGTTTTAGATGCCCCGCGCCATCGCCTCGATCATCTGGCCACATTTGTTGAGACTCACGGCAGGCGTCTGTCTCATCTTCTTGAAGCACTTCTTACATATCGAAAAAAACGTAGCGCCTTTCGCGCCAAATATACACTGATAGGATTCATCATAAGCATGCTGTGCGGAGGAGCATCAGTTTTCGCCTTAAATATGAATAAAACCTTTGCCGGCATAGATCAGCAAACGCTGTTCAGCGGAGGGGCTGCCGTTGCTCTAACAATTTTAGTTTTATGGCTGATAATTCTGACAAAATACTTTACACCGGTATTTCATAAAAAATGCCTGAAAAACCTTGATACACTGACAGTAATAAAGAATCAGACGCACAGAGACAGCTGGGAGGCTATCCGTAATATTGCAAAGAATTATTTAACTAAGACTGGGGGACGATTTTTACTCAAAAAAGAATTCGCCGACGTTCGCCGAGTCTGTGATAAAGGTTCGCAGGAAATTCGCGAAACCATGAAAGAACTGTCAACCATTAGACACGATGAGCATATTAAAGCCCCAAATCCCAACTAATGAACTGCAATTTGTTTAAACCTGCTTTTACCCAAAAAAACATAACTTATTGAAATGTTGATTGTACCCCGGCTTTTTTGACTGTGAGACTACTCACGTAGTCAGGCCGAAGCTGTTTAGACTGAAGGCTGAAGGGCTCAGAAGAGCACAATTGCCGTAGTTTGGCGTAAATATCTGATTCTTGCACCAAACATGGCTTCAAAATGCACTTTTCCCTAACAGTCTTCAGCCTTCAGCCTATCCACCTGAGTAGTTACTTTTGACTTTAGTTAAGATAAGGTTTATTTTAATTGAGCGTAAATAAAATGAAGGGACATTGCATCATCTTAAAATTTAAGGAAAAACTATAATGAAATGTCCGGGACAGGACATAAGGTACTGGAAACCAGGGGCGGTCTTTGATGTTAAATGCCCTGAATGCGGCAAAGATGTTGAATTTTTCAAGGATGATACAACACGAAAATGCCGCAATTGTGGGCACAAGTTTATAAATCCTAAAATGGACTTCGGCTGTGCCGCATACTGCCAGTATGCAGAGCAGTGTATTGGCGATCTTCCCTCAGCATACAAGGCACAGAGGGAAGAAATGCTTAAAGAACGAATTGCAGTTGAAATGAAAAAATATTTTAAAAAAGATTTTAAACAGATCGGCCATGCAATGCGTGTAGCGCGTTATACTGAACGGATCGGAAAGGGCGAAGGCGGAAACATGGCCGTGGTTCTGGCAGCCGCATATCTGCATGATATTGGTATTCATGAAGCAAAGCGAATAAAGGCTGGGTCTGTGGCTGAAAACCATGAAAAAACAGGGCCGCCAATTGCAAAGTCTATAATGACAGAGCTTGGGGCAAACAAGGAGCTTATTGAGGAGGTATGCGATATAATAGCTCATCACCATCATCCACCGTCTGATGCAAGCTTAAATTTCAAGATAATTTATGATGCAGACCTTATCGTCAACCTTGAGGAAAAACAAAAGAAAAATCCTGTGGATAATGAAAGGCTTGCTGAAGTTATTGAAAAATCTTTTTTGACTGAAACCGGCAGAAAAGAAGCAAGAAATGTCTTTGGACAATAGGATATAAAATGAAGGTACTTCGCAAGATAATAGAAATCGATGAAGAAAAGTGTGACGGGTGCGGCCAGTGCGTGCCGTCATGTGCAGAGGGAGCAATTCAGATAGTTGACGGCAAGGCACGTGTCGTTGAGGACAGGTTTTGTGATGGCCTTGGTGCATGCCTTGGCGAATGCCCTAATGATGCTTTGAAAATAATTGAGCGGGAGGCTGATGACTTTGATGAAGAGGCTGTTGAAGAATATCTGTCTGAAAAAAAGAATGATAAAAACGAAGAGCCGACTCTTTCCTGCGGCTGCCCGTCAACAAAAATTCAAAGTTTTGTTTTGCCTGAATCAGGTTTTGTTGCAATTAAACCTGCTGCCGGAGAGCTTGTTTCGTCACTTTCCCACTGGCCGGTAAAAATAAGGCTTGTGCCTGCAAATGCTTCATTTCTAAAAGGGGCGGATTTGTTGGTGCTTGCGGATTGCGTGCCAGTGGCTCTGCCTGATCTTCATAGAAATTTTCTTAAGGGAAGAGTTTTATTGATGGGCTGTCCAAAATTTGATGATGTTCAGGACTATATAAATAAGTTTACCGAAATTTTCAATATAGCTGATATCAAAAGCATTTTAGTTATTACAATGGAGGTGCCCTGCTGCTCCGGACTTCCCATGATAGTTAAAAAGGGCATGGAGGCATCCGGCAAGAAAATTTCTGTTGAAGAAATAGTTATAAGTGCAAGGGGCAAAATTTTGTATTCACAGTGAACTCCTGTCCTGATCCAGAACCCCTCTTATCCTCTGGAACATATCTCTGAGGCGATATGGCTTGTCGATGAAGTCGGCAGCACCGATTGATTTTTTATGGTGTGTTGCACGTCAGATAATTCGCATTGTATAATCAGGGGCATTTTGCCCGCAAGCGGGCTTGAGTTGGGACAAAATGCTACAGTAAAAGCAAAAAAATGCTTCTGTATTCCGTCATGCTCTTAATGCTCAAATGGAACGATGGGCTGTCAGCTATATTAAATTAACAATGCCCTTTTTTGATTCAAATCGATCAACTCAGACACCGCCACTTAAACAAAATATTGAAAAAGCATACAAACTCATTTAATTAAAGGCATTATTCTTGAATCTATTATTTGATAAGTTTCTTGCTGTAGAATGAACCATTCAAATTACAGCCACTCTGGTAGGTGGTAGCCATCTGAAAGGAATAAAATGATTGATCTATTAGGTCAGCGTGTTTTGAAAAAGGGGTTAATATCAAAAGACGAATTGGCTAAAGCGTATGAACGACAACGTTTATTGGGTGGGAAGATTGGTTCCAACCTGATTGCGCTGGGCCTTATTACTGAATCGGATTTAACCAATTTTTTCAAGTTTACGCCACATGAACCAAGCAATGTATCTGAAACCAATATTGAAACTGGATTCATCACCGACTTGATCCTGAAGCATTGTATATTTTTAAAGAAATTCACAATAGAGCATTTAACGGATAAAATAAAATTACCTCCTTCTGTTATTTTGAACATTATCACCGATCTAAGGAAAGATGGTTTTATTGAAATCGCCAAGGGTGGCACATTACTTATAACCTCTCAGTATGCAATGACTGATTCCGGTATCAATCGTGCCAGTCAACTCCTGGATGAATGCAGATATGTCGGTCCTGCTCCGGTGTCATTGGAAGATTATAAATATGCCATTGGAATTCAAACAATAAAAAGCATTGAAATTACAAAAGAACATTTGAACAATGCTTTTTCAAATATCGTTGTAAGTGAGGATAGGATAAAAACTTATGGATCGGCAATCAATTCGGCAAAACCAATATTTTTATACGGACCTCCTGGTAATGGCAAAACAACGATTGCCGAATGTATTGGGCATTCGCTTCCGGGTGAAGTTTATGTCCCATATTCTGTATTAGCCGGTAACCAGATCATTGTTGTTTATGATCAAGTCAATCACATAGCTGTTGATTCAAAAGAGGCAGATAATCAGTTAGACCAAAGATGGATAAAAATTAAACGGCCAGTAGTCATCGCAGGTGGAGAACTGACCCTGAAGATACTTGATTTGAATTTTAATCCCAATTCGAAGTACTATGAAGCACCCTTACAAATGAAAGCAAACAATGGCTTATTCATTGTTGACGATTTTGGACGGCAAATTGTTGATCCCCAAACCCTCCTGAACAGGTGGATAATCCCATTAGATCGTCAAACTGATTTTTTGACATTGCACACAGGAATGAAGTTTGCAATCCCATTTGACCAATTGGTTATCTTTGCAACCAACCTTCCACCTAAAGAAATTGCTGATGATGCTTTTTTAAGAAGACTAAAGTACAAAATCAAAATGGATTATACTACAGTGGAAGAATTCCGTAAAATATTTGAAAACATATGCATCTCCAACAGAATCAGCTTCAATGAAGATGTCTTCAACTATCTGATAGAAAAATATGAGCGATCACAAAGAAAATTAGCTTGTTGCCACCCAAGAGATCTTATTGACCAAATAATTGATTTTGCAAGTTTTAACATGAAACCAGCAGTATTAACGAATGAATCGATCGATAAAGCATGGGAATACTATTTTGTCTATTGATTCTTGGGTATCAAATAACGATTGTACAGATTAAGAAAGACAATGAAATGATAAAAAAACCCGATCTCCAATTAAAGGAAGTCGGGTTTTTTATGAGGTTTGTTGGGTATTAATTTTTGAGTATTCTGAAAAGATTTTAAAACATTAGCTAACTTATTGATTTTACTATTGGCGTCCCCAAGGGGATTTGAACCCCTGTTGCCGGCGTGAAAGGCCGGTGTCCTGGACCAGGCTAGACGATGGGGACGTAAGTAAAAACAGCGACTTAAAGTGGGCCGTGCGCGACTCGAACGCGCGACTCTCTGCTTAAAAGGCAGATACTCTACCGACTGAGTTAACGGCCCTTAAAAAGCAGTATTTTTAAATATAAATTTTAATTTTGTCAACAAATTTATTTGCGCCAGAACTCTGGTACCAGAAAGATTATAATTGTGTATATTTCAAGCCTTCCTAACAGCATGCACCATATCAGCAGCCATTTGCCGAGATAGGGTATCTGGGCGTAGTTTAGAGCTGGTCCCACGTTTGCAAAACCCGGGCCTACGTTTCCTATTGTGGCTGCAACAGCACCAAATGATGTTACAAAATCCACGCCCATGCCTGCCAGAGCCACGGAACATAGAGCGAATAGCCCCATGTAGAGCCCCAGGAACCCAAGAACACTTCTTGTAACATCCTCTGGAACTACTTTGCCGCCGATTTTGATATGGGTGACTGCCCTGGGATGAATCAGGGAAAAAAGCTCTTTATAACAGTATTTAAAATAAAGCATAACTCGAAGAAATTTCATTCCCCCGCCGGTCGAACCCGCTGATGCTCCCATAAACATGCACAAAAGCAGTATCAGCTTGGACATGGCAGGCCATTGATCGAAATCTGCAGTAGCATAGCCTGTGGTCGTAATAATAGAAACCACCTGAAAGGCACCATAGCGAAGTGCCTGAAAGATATTTTCGTATACAGTACCGTAAATATTAAAACTAACGACTACAATCAGAAAAATAATAGCTCCCAGAAAGAACCGGCACTCTGAATCTTTCCAGAAAGCAAGTGTTTTTCCCCTTAGCATCTGATAATGAAGTGAAAAATTTATTCCAGCCAAAAGCATAAATATAATGATTACAGAATCAAAATATACGCTGTCAAAATGGGCTATAGAGGTGTTTTTGGTTGAAAATCCGCCGGTTGGCATTGTTGTAAAGGTGTGGCACAGGGCGTCATAGAGACTCATGCCCCCTATCATAAGGAGAATAACCTCTAATAAAGAAATCAGAGCGTAAACTTTCCAGAGGACCAAGGCTGTGTCTTTAATGCGCGGCCTTAGCTTGTCGGGTATGGGGCTTGGCACCTCTGCTTTATAAAGCTGCATGCCTCCAACGCCTAAAAAGGGGAGTATGGCAATGGATAAAACTATTATTCCCATTCCGCCAAGCCACTGAATAAAACTGCGCCAGAAAAGAAGGCCTTTTGATACAGCTTCAATATTTGTTAATACCGATGCTCCAGTGGTTGTGACTCCTGACACTGATTCGAAAAATGCATCTGCAAAAGTTATAAATTCACCACCTGACAGATAAAACGGAAGTGCGCCGAAAATTCCAATAGTTGTCCAGCCGATGGATACAATCGCCATCCCTTCACGCTGACTTATTGTATCTACTCTTGACCCCCTAAAACACAGGTGTAGCAGCAGACCTGCAAAAGTCGTAATGGCGATGGACTTTAAGAAAGGAATAACGCTTTGATCCTTATAATAAAGACCGACTGCTATGGGAAATAACATGGTGAGGCCAAAAAAAAGAGTTAATATCCCAACGACATTCAGGATATAACGCCAGCGCATTTAGAAATACTCCAGTTTTACTGTAAGGATCTTTTCGATTTTTGGTATGGCCTGCCTTGTAGCAAATATTATGATTCTGTCATCAGGTTCAATAACGCTGTCGCCGGAAGGGATAATTATATTATCATTCCGAATTATACTTGCTACAAGTGACCCCTTTGGGAATGATATGTTCTTTAAAGGTCTTCCTACGATTTCTGAAGTTTCAAGAGCAACTGCCTCCATGAATTCGGCTTGCTCCCCTTTAATTGATAAAGAGGAAAGAATCTTTCCTCGTCTTATATGCTGCAAAATTGTATTTATAGCAGAAAGCCTCGGGCTAACCACTTGCTCGATTCCGATCATTGACATAAGTGGAAAGTAGCTGAATTTACTGATTTTTGTTATTGTTTTTCGTGCCCCCAGCTTTTTGGCAAGCAAAGAAGCTAAAATGTTTATTTCTTCATCATCTGTAAGCGTAATGACGAAATCCGTTTCCTGAATATTTTCTTCGTTAAGCAGCCGTTGATCAGAACCGTCTCCATGAAGAACTACGACCTTGTTCAGCTTTTCTGCGAGTTTGGCGCATCTATCAGGATTTTTTTCGATTATTTTTGTATAAATAGGTTTATCATCAAGCAGAGTGGCCAGCCTTAATCCTATTCGGCCTCCTCCGACAATCAAAACCCTGTTAACGGGCTCTGCATGTTTATCAAATATTGCAAGGGTATCCAGAAGCTTGTCATCTTCACTGATAAAATATACCAGATCTCCAGGCAAAAGCCTGTCATCGCCGCTTGGGATTATAAGTTCTTCATCCCTTATAACCGCGGCAATAAGAGGCCCAGGTTTACCAAGCATTGCAGGAATTTCATGAAGGCGTGAACCTGCCAGCCGCGCTTCCTTGTCTAAATTTATTCCTATAAATTTGACACGGCCATCTGCAAACTTTCCAACATCAACCGCTCCGGGCATGTTCATGAGCCTGTCGATTGTTTTCACAACCTCAATTTCCGGATTGATTAAAGTGTCTATGTGAGGTGCATGATCCCGAAAAGTGGCATGGTATTTATCAAAATCAGCATCTCGTACGCGCGCCAGTTTTTTTGTATATGGCGAGATGATGTTTGCAACCAGGCATGCCACAAGGTTTGTTTCGTCGCTGTTTGTTACGGCAAGAAGTATCTCGGCTTCTTTTATTCCAGCATCTTCGAGCGACACAGGACTGCTGCCGGAGCCTACTATAACCTGAACGTCTATATTATCGGAAATGCGCCGAATAGCGTCACTATCCTTGTCAATCACCACAACATCTTTATTTTCATGTGACAGCCGGCTCGCTATGTGAAAGCCGACCTCTCCTGCGCCGACAATTACAACTTTCAACTGAGTTACTCCTTTGATTATTTAAAGCTGATAGTTTTTCGCAGTCATTCTGCAACAGTCGATAATCAATAGTCAATCAAAAGCCTTTTGACAATATATTTATTCTCTTATAAAAGAGGATACTTATGAACTTTTCATCAATAGCATATGTTCTGGGAACTTTGTTAATTGTTATTGGCAGTTCAATGGCGCTGCCAGTAATATGTTCCTTGTATTATGCTGATGGAGATCTGTTTTCAATTTTAATTTCTGGAATTATTATAATTGCATTGGGACTACCTTTCTGGTGGTTTTACCGAAAAAGAACATCAGCTCTAAACATAAAAGACGGTTTTTTCATTGCCGTCTTTGGATGGGTTTTGGTCTCCGCTCTTTCTGGCCTGCCTTTTATGATCCACGGATCGATTCCTTCTTTTACTGATGCTTTCTTTGAAATGATGTCCGGTTATACAACCAGCGGAGCGACCATACTTACTGACATAGAAGTGGTCCCTCACGGACTGTTGTTCTGGCGAAGCGAGACCCATTTACTCGGTGGTATGGGGTTTTTGACTTTAACTGTTATATTCCTGCCACATGGAATGGGGGGGCTTCGAATATTTCGAGCAGAGTCGAGTCCTGGTCAGGTTATTACCAAAGAAAAATTCGTCCCCCGCAATAGAGATACTATGATCTGGCTTTGGGGGATATATTTGGCGCTAAACCTTTTACAAACACTTTTACTATGTTTAGGTGGAATGTCCGTTTTTGATTCTTTATGTCATTCGTTCGGGACTGTATCGACTTCAGGGTATTCCCCTTATAATGCAAGTGTAGGATTTTATAACAATGCTTATTTTGACTGGGTTATCATTCTATTTATGTTCTTAGGCGGTATGACCTTTATACTTTTTTATCAGATGTTGAAAGGGGACTGGCGAGCATTAAAAATAAATACCGAATTTCGCTGGTATATTGGTTTTATACTGTTTTTTTGCGGAGTTGTTTCATGGATTTTATGGAAAGACAACACGTATAACAGCTTAATGGATTCTATCAGGTACGCAACATTCCAGGTCATGTCTCTCTTGACCACAACCGGATTCACAACAGCCGACTATGAAAAATGGCCTCAGGCCGCGCAGATGTTTCTATTTGCGGTGTGCTTTATTGGGGCCTGTGCCGGATCAACCACCAGCGGCATCAAGGTAGTTCACTACGTCATAATATGCAAGTATATGTGTGCAGCAATAAAGAAAATTTTTTTGCAACCCATGTCCGTTATTTCAATCCGGCTTAACCAGCGCCCTGTTGACTCTTCAATAATAGACCTTGCCATCTGTTATTTTATTGTAAACATATTTATGGTGCTGGCAGGGGGTTGTTTTATGGTGTTGGTGGATGATATGGACTATCTTACCGGCATGAGTTCCGTAATTGCCACACTCATGAATATAGGTCCTGGGTTCGGAGCGGTGGGGCCGTCGGAAAATTATGCCCATATTTCTGATTTAGGGAAATGGTTCTTGTCCTGGAATATGCTGGTTGGCAGGGTGGAAATGTTCTCAGCGCTTGTAATTTTTTATCCGTCGTTCTGGAAGAAATAACACCTACGCTAAAAATAATTCCTGAACATCTTTTAAATGAGGCGAAGTACAGACAACAATGACTCGCTCGTTAGCGTGGATATGGGTGTCCCCCACAGCAACTTTCCACTCACCATCGCGAAAGATGCTGCCGATCATAATTTTTCCATAGTATGAAGAATCCATTTTGGAAAGGGGCTTGCGGGTAATGGGAGAGCCTGGAGCGGCAACGAGCTCAACCACTTCCGCCTCGAACCCATGCAGATGGGCCACTGAAAGCAATTCACCTCTTCGAATGAATTTTAGAATCTCGTTTCCTGCCAGGATTTTTTTGTCCAAGGCGATATCCGCCCCCATTGTGGCGGCCAGCACTAAGTATTCCTCTTTATTAACTAAAGCGATTGATTTTGTGTGCCTATCCTGCTCATTAGTAATTTTTGTATTCATCAGATGCTTAGCCAACAGGCAGCTCATGATATTGGTTTCATTATCTCCTGTTGCGGTGATAAAAGTATCCATATCAAATAGCCCTGCCTTCACCAGAACATTCGTATCCGACCCATCTCCATGTAAGACCTCTACATTTTTTAACCTGAAGGATAACTCTTGAGCACATTTTTCATCTTTTTCAATCAATTTAACTTCAACGGTTTTTTCTAACAACTCGGCCACACGGCTTCCCAGCAAGCCGCCGCCCAAAATCATCACCCGATGACGGCGCTGTTGTCTGACGTCTGTCAGTTCCATCAACCGTGGCAAATTATCGCTTCCGACCATAATATAAACTTGATCCTGAGGTAAAATCTCATGCTCACCGCCGGGAATGATTGTGGTTATTCCGCGAGCCACAGCAACAACTCGGAAAGGAAAGTCGCGATGTATATGAGAAATTTCTTTTAATTTCTTGTAAGCCAAGGGCGATTCTTCACGAATCCTGGTAGCCATCAGCTGAATTTGCCCCCCGGAAATATCGATGATATCGTTACCTGCTCTGAGTTTAATCAGCCTGACAATTTCTTGAGCGGTCAACTCCTCCGGGTGAATCATCAAATCAATTTTTAAATCGTCGGCTTTTAATAGAGAATCTTTATTACCAAATTCCAGGGAACGAACCCTGACAATCTTACGTTGAATTCCAAAGCGATCCGCAATCATTGAAGACAACATATTCACGGCGTCATTATCGGTAACAGC
>Ga0180732_1000741_pt1 | contig 24663 bp, 26 predicted proteins | sample KR11_01MetaG_FD_148674 | JGI IMG/M metagenome (GOLD analysis project Ga0180732, IMG submission 148674) | Groundwater microbial communities from the Olkiluoto Island deep subsurface site, Finland - KR11_0.1 MetaG | ecosystem: Environmental > Aquatic > Deep subsurface > Groundwater | place... | reverse complement strand
TGGGGACGGCATGTACTGCTGGTCATTCTTGCTTTCGGTTATCTGACGCTCCAGCGCATACAGGAAAAAAAACTCGAACAGCAGAACCTGTGGCATCGAAGAATGGGAAGGATACAAAGCAGTTTTTCCCCATGAATCCAGACGCTTTGGAATCGTGGAAATATCGCCAATGCCCCGTTCGTTCCTCGGCGCGCTGGCGAGACAGGCAAAGAGAGCTGAAACAAAAATCCTCTCTTCCCGATGTCCGGCATCAAATTGCTTTGTACCTGATGAGATTGTTGATCTGAGCATAATCAATTATATGTCGGAGTAGAATTAACCCATTCAAAATATCCCTTGACAAGCAAAAACAGCCCCCCTATACTTCCATCCATCGAAAGCAATACCTTATCAAAAAATTCTCCAGATCCCTTTTATAACGAGCGGAATTGATCTTATCGATCTCAGGCGAGGCAAAGGCCTTGACACTCATCTCCCGGAACCGAAGGGCCGCGAAATTCTGGCAGTGAACCGATTTAGGGCTGAAGGCCTTCTCCAGGATCGTTCTGGTTTCGGTATGCCACTGCTTAAAGGCTTCATGGTCAGGATGAAGACCTGCCAGTCCATCCGCCCGGGATAACTGCTCTTTGATCAAAACGATCGGGTCCCTTTCGGCCATCTTCCTTCCCTTCCGTCTTTTTTTTAGAATCGAAAATAACAATGGTTGAACAGAATGTCAAATTTTTTGCAGAATTCCGTAAAACTCCAAGCCATTAAATTGACTTTACCTTCTTTTTAGTGTACTAATTTGATACATGGATTGGTCAAAAGAACCTGAGCTAAGCTTTGATCCAAAGGTCCATCAAAAAGAATTATTCTTTGCCTGGAAGACGTTTATTGAAAGGGGTGAAATCGAAGATAAAGTGGTTCCTTCCTACATTGCCGAATCCTGGAAGAGGTGCAGGGAAAAGAATCTCGACCCCTTCCATTTTCCCCCTTCAGCTTATCTCGATCCTCAGATCTATGAAAAAATGAAATCTGAACAACAATATCTCACTTCCATTGCTAAACCATTTATGGAGAATATTTATCGGTCTCTGGAGCAAAGTCGTTATCTCGTCGTCCTTTATAATTCAGAAGGTTATCATTTATTGAGGATCGGTCAGAGGGCTGATTTTGAACGATCAAGTCAATTTACCATACGTGAAGGGCTATGCTTTGAAGAGGAGAGAATTGGCACTTGCGGGTTTTCTTTGGTCAAATGGTTGAAGAAGCCGATTCAAATTATAGGTTGCGAACATTATTCGGTGCTTCTTCATTATATTGTGGGTTCTTATGCCCCTATCAATGATCCGATTCGGGGGGATTTAATAGGAGTGCTCGGTGTGACGGGGGCGAGGACGATACCTAACCCTCATACCTTGGGAATCGCGATTGCGGCCAGCACGGCTATCGAGAATTATATCAAGCTTGACCATGCTGGAAAGATCCTTTCTGTCTATGGAAAAGCCCTTCAAACGACAATGGATTCCTTGGCCGATGGCATTATTCTCATCGATAGTGGCGGGAGAATCTATGAAATCAATGCTTCGGCTAAGGAGATTTTGGGCCCGACAGCTACCGAGATGAAAGGGAGACATATTTCTGATGTACCTCGTATTGCTGATTTGGAGAGTCTGATCATGAATGTCCTGAGGTATCAGGATCGGGAGGGTCAGGAAATAGATATTCAGATACAGAATCAAGTTTATTTAACCAAGATCCAATTTGCCCGGGGTGAAAAAGATGATGTCCAAGGAGTTATCGTCCAGTTAAAAAATTTAAAAAACCTTTCGCAGATCGTTTATCATCTAACTGGAGGCTATACCCAATTTACCTTCGATACGATGATTGGGTCGAGCCCAAAAAGTCTTGAGATCAAAGCCCTTGCTCGGTTAGCAGCACAGTCCGATACCAGTATCATCATTGAAGGCGAGAGTGGAACAGGGAAAGAAGTACTGGCTCAGGCGATCCACAACGCAAGTCCCAGAGCCAAAGAACCTATTGTGGTCATCAATTGCTCCGCTATACCATCCGAGTTGATGGAATCCATTCTATTCGGTCACGAAAAAGGGGCTTTCACAGGGGCCACCCATACCCATATCGGGAAGTTTGAGTTGGCCGACCGCGGGACTGTTTTCCTTGACGAGATTGCAGAAATGCCATTGAATATGCAAGTCAAACTCCTGAGGGTCTTGGAAGAGCATAAGGTTGAACGTGTGGGAGGTAAAAAATCTATTAGTATTAATTTAAGAGTGATCACTGCCACCAATCGGGATCTGGCGAAAGAGATTAAAGAAAAACGATTTCGAGAGGATCTATTCTATCGGCTCAATGTCTTTCGGATTAAACTTCCGCCATTGAGAGGGAGAAAAGAAGAGATATATGAACTGGTGCCTGTCTTTATTCAACAATTCAGTTCCAGCTTAAACAAAAGCGTTGCAAAGATTTCGGATGGATACTATGAAGCTCTCATTAATTACGACTGGCCAGGAAACATTCGGGAGTTGAGAAATGCTGTCCAGCATTCTGTAGCAATGATGGAGGGATCCACTCTTTCAGAGAAGCATCTGGTCGGTTTTTTTACCCAAACCTCACAACAGGTGAAAAAGGATGAGAGGGGATGGATGGCGAATACATCTTTCTCAACAACAAAACTTTCAGATTTGGAGAAGATCGCCATCCAACAATCCCTTTTTATAACTAAAGGAAACAAATTAAAGGCTTCGAAATTATTAGGAATTGGTCGGACCACTCTTCACAGAAAATTAAAAAAAATGGAATAATAGGCAAATTATGTCTCGTTTTGAGACAATATGCCTCAATATGAAACAAACAATCTAAGTAGTCTTATTTCGATACAGACAAAAATCATATACTAACCTATTTCTGCTACAATAACCCCTTAATAATTATAGAAAAATTCGAAACATTATGTAATTTCCTCTCTTGGCATACTCCTTGCTGATTCTATTAACAATCCAAAATTAAGGAAGGTCCTATGAAAGAGCTTTTTGTGAGTCGAAATACGGTTTACGACATGATGTATAACTCCATCGTTATGGCCGTAACCTTAATGCCCTCTGACGTCAAAAATATCCTATTAGAATATGTCGAAAAGGAAAAGTACGAGATCGCCAAGCTTCATCTGGAGACGATCGTAAGGAATTGCGAGTTGTCTGAAAAAGAGGGGAGGCTGATCTGTCCGGATACAGGGTGGCCCCTTTTTTACGTGCGGTCCGGCGACAACGTGAGGATAGAGGGCGGATTCTCGACGCTCTATGAAGTGAGCAAGGAAGCGGTAAAGAAGGCCACTGCCAATGCCCGGCTTCGGCCCAATATGGTTCATCCCATCACCCGGGAAAATCCAGGGACAAATGTCGGCTACTACTTACCAAAAGTAGAAATCCGATTCGACCCTCAAATCGACTTTTTGGACATTATCGCCATTCCCAAAGGCGGAGGTTCAGAGATCTTCGGAACCTTCTATCGGATGATGTATCCTGCCGACGGCAAAAAAGGAATCATGAAGTTTATCTTGGATTGCATCAAAGAATCAACCTATGCAGGAAAGACATGTCCACCCAATGTGATCGGGATCGGGATTGGAGGAACGGCTGATATCTGCATGAAGATTGCCAAGGAGGCAGCCGTACTTCGACCGATTGGAAGCCGTCATCCGGATAAAGAGATTTCATCCCTGGAGGAGGAACTGGTCCAAATGGTCAAGGATTCGGGAATTGGGCCGATGGGGATGGGGGGAGGATCTGGAATTCTCGATGTCCATATCGAATATGCAGTCACACATACAGCCGGTATACCCGTTGCCTTTAATGCCCAATGTTCCTTGAGTCGGAGGAAGGTTGCCCGATTCACATTGGATAATCAAATCACCTATAGCGACTTTCCAGAATGGAATTATCGGTAGAGTAGAAAGATGGACGAAAGATAAGATTTTAAGGAGTCTATATGGCTGAGAAATATTTAAAGATTCCATTAACGGAGGAGGATGTTCGAGGACTTGAGGTTGGAGATGTGGTCTTTTTGGATGGTCCTGTCTACACAGGAAGATCTCTCTTCCACATCCGAGCCATTGATCAAAATATTATTCCTTCACTCGATTTCAAGCAGATGAATGTTCTGATGCATATTGGGCCTGTCATGGAAAAGGTAGATGATTCATGGAGGCCGGTTTCGATGGCGCCAACATCCAGTATCCGGTTTGAAAAATATGGGGCTGCCACCATAAAGAAATTAGGAATTAGAGCCATCATTGGAAAGACCACCATGGGGGATGGGACGATGGAAATGATGAAGAAGTTTGGAGCGGTCCATTTGACCGTCGTCGGGATCATGGGGAACCTTTTGGCCAATCAAGTAAAAAAGGTTTTAGGAGTCCATTTCTTGGAGGAGTTGGGTCGAACAGAAGCGACCTGGGTGATGGAACTTGAGAAGGGGGGGCCCTTCATCATCGATATCGATACTAAGGGGAATAACCTTTTCCATCAAGTCAATCGAGAGGTCGAATCGAAGTTTGAAAAATTTTATGAGAAATTTGGAATCCCGAAAGAATTTGAATATACCGATGTGAATGCATAAATGAAATAGGAGAAGATATGGAGATTCTTGATTGCAATTGTACCAAATGTGCCATCGTTGAAAAAATATGTCGGCTTGAGAATGGGAAGGGCCCTAAGTGGTGTCCCACAAAAGAAGGGGGGAAGGTTCTGGCCTCTGCAATGGAAGATTACAAAGATCCAGAGGTGAAGGAATTTGCCCGGCTGGCCTCTGTTCAAGAGGGTTCCTGTTATGCTTATCGGGATGCAAAACCCTTCGTGATGATCCCCACCAAGAGCAGAGTGGAGGAATTGATCGAATTCTCGCAGAGGATGGGCTATCAGAGACTCGGGATGGCCTTTTGCGGGGGGCTCACGCATGAGGCCTCGATTCTCTCAGAAATTTTGGAAAAGCACGGTTTTGAGGTAGTTGCGGTCTCCTGCAAAGTTGGAGGGGTTCCGAAGGAGAGAATCGGGGTAAGGGATGAGGAGAAGATCAGGATTGGAGAATTCGAGCCAATGTGCAATCCCATTACCCAGGCAAAAATCTTAAACCAGGCCAAGACGGATTTTAATGTCATGCTGGGTCTCTGTATCGGCCATGACTCCCTTTTTTTGAAATATATCGAAGGTCTCACAACTGTTTTCGCGGTAAAGGACCGGGTGACAGGCCATAATCCGATGGCAGCCCTCTATACTTCACGATCTTATTATCAGAGGTTGATGAAAATAGAGTTCGGTAGCGCTGAAGAGATGAAAAGTCGATTGGTTTCAGAAAGAGAGAAATAAGAATCACCATAAAATAAGGAGAAAGAGATGATTCGAAATGCACCAATTATTGACATCGATGTTTTAATGGTTGGAGGGGGAGGAGCAGCAACTCGGGCCGCTATTGCAGCCGATACTCTGGGTGCCAAAACCACAATGCTCGTCAAAGGCCTCTTTGGTCATAGCGGTTGCACTCCTGTGGCTCTGGGAGGGTATGCAGCGGCTTTTGGAAACAGCGATATCCGGGACAACTGGGAGGTCCACTTCAAAGACACCTGCATCGGCGGGGGAATGATCAACAATCAGAAGCTGGTTGAGATTCTGGTCAAGAACGCCACGGAGAGATTTAAGGAACTGGAAAGCTATGGCTCCCTCTTCGACCGGGACGGCAATCAGAACTATTACCAGAGACAGTTAGGCGGTCACTCCTATCCTCGAACCTGCATCAGTGGAGACCGAACTGGCGCCGAGATGATGAGGGGGTTGAGGTGCGAAGCCTTACGGAGAGAGATTAAGATCATCAGCGACTGTATGGCTTTGAAACTCCTCACAGAGGATGGAAGAGTCGTCGGATGTGTCGCTTATGAGATGAAGAAAGGACAGTTCTTCATCTTCAGAACGAAGACGATCATTCTGGCCAGTGGCGGGTCGGGGCAGGTCTTCAAATACTGTTTTGCTCCCTATGGCAAGGCAGGGGATGCCAACCGCATGGCCCTGGAGGCAGGTGCAGAACTGGTCGATATGGAGTTCTTTCAATTTCATCCTACCGGATACAACTTTCCTGAATCCATTGCCGGCCAATCGATCAGTGAGGGGGTCAGGGGTGAAGGGGGGAGGCTCTATAACATCTTTGGCGAACGTTTTATGGAACGTTACAATCCCAAACAGGTCGAACTGGCCTGCCGTGACTTCATGTCCCGCTGTATCTACTTTGAGGTAAAAGAAGGTAGGGGGACGCCTGATGGAGGGGTATACCTCAGTACAACTCATATCCCGCCGGAGATCATTGAAGAACGTCTTCCCTTGATGCTTTATCGGGGTTTCAACTATGGTGTGGATATGCGGAAGGAACCGATGATCATCTATCCTTCTTCCCATTATCAGAACGGAGGGGTTAAGGTCGATACCAATTGGGAGACGAAAGTCAAGAACCTCTATGCAGCCGGAGAGACGGCTGGAGGGGTCCAGGGTGGAAATCGGTTGGGGTCCAATTCCCTGCCTGACCTCCTTGTTTCTGGCAAGATCTCTGGGGAGAATGCAGCACAGGCGGCACTCTCCGAGAAATATGACAAGGTCAATATGGTCAATTTTAAAAAGGAGGTCGAACGAACAGAGAAAGAGATCATGGATGTCGTGGAGACCGACAATGGCATCTCGCCCATCACGATCAGGAACGAGATTAAAAACCTCTCCTGGGATTATGTCGGTATTGCAAGAAGTGAGGAGAAGTTGAAACATGCCATCCAGACCCTCGAGGATATCAAGGCCAAAAGGCTGCCTCGGATTGGAGATCGGGGCCGCTCTTTCAACCTCGAATTTATCGAGGCGATGGATGTTCGATCCTTGATCGTCTCTTTAGAAGTGATGGCCAGAGGTGCTTTGATTCGGACAGAGAGTCGGTGCGGCCACTTCAGAGAGGATTATCCCCCTACCGATAAGAAATGGGTGCTCAATATCGTAGTTCACCGGAATTCGGATGGGGAGTTGGTTTTCGAAAAACATCCCGTTGTCAAAACCTTGCTCGATCCCGTCGAGGTGGAAATGCCCATCTTCCCCGTCTGTGGATTGATTGATGAATAGGTAGGAGGAAAAGACATCATGGCTGAGCCTTTCAAGATTAAAGTGTATCGTTACGATCCGATGGTGGATGAAGCCCCCCGATTTGAAGAGTATAATGTGGAAGGCTATTACGAAGGGATGCGAGTCTGGAGAGCCCTGGATAGTGTGAATGAGAAGTATCGGGCAAACATTGCCTGGAGGCTTTCCTGCAGAGAATACCAGTGCGGTAGCTGTACCATATTGATCAATGGAAAGCCAAAGTTAGCCTGCAAAACCGCGGTAGAAAATGGGATGGTGTTGGAGCCCTTACCCTACTTTCCCATTGTCAAAGACCTTTTGATCGACAGGGAGGTCGTCTCCAGCCGGTATCAGAAGATCAAGCCATGGTTATTGAGAGAAGATGATATTTCCAAAAAGGAGATGAAAGTCCACCAGTCCGATGTGAACGTTGTAAGGAAAATGACGGATTGCTTCCGTTGTATGGCCTGTATCTCAGTCTGTCCAACGGTGAAAGGGGCGTGGGATACATTCATCGGGCCCATGCTTCAGGTGAACATCGCTGGATCAGCATACAATCCCTTGGATACGGCCAAGCGGGTGGCAGAGGCATTCCGGTATGGCCTCTACAACTGCACCCAGTGTGGGGCCTGCCGTGAGATCTGTCCGAAAAAGATTGATATCCCTGAAAAGGCCATCGGTCAAATGAGGACGATCTTTGCAGAGGAAGAAGATTATAATGCGATCACGAAGGTTTTTGAGAGTGTGAAGTGGAATTCTAATCCTTTCGGTCGAGAGAATACGAAGAGGAAATGGGCTGAAGGGCTCAACCTTCCAAAGGCAGGAAGCTCTCTCTTCTTTGCTGGCTGCCTCTCGTCCTTTGAATTTGGAGACACCCTCCGTGAGACGATCGGCCTCTTGAGACAGGTGGGGAAGAATGTCGCCTATCTTGCTGAAGATGAGATCTGCTGTCACGAACCGGTCTTGAGATTGGGAGGGGAAGAGGAGTTTGTTAAAGGCGCAAAGGACCTTCTCGAAAGGTTCCAGGCAAAAGGGGTGAAGGAGGTCATCACGGGCTGCTCCGAATGTTTTTGTTGTTTCAAACTCCACTATCCCAAATATCTTCCGGCAAAGACCATGCCTGAATTCCGCCACGTCACAGAGGTCCTCTGGGCGGGAAGGGATAAGCTGAAGAAGGTGCAGCTCAAGAAGAAGGTGAGATTGACCTACCATGATCCCTGTCGCCTTGGTAGAGATTGCGGGATCTACGACATTCCTCGTAAGCTGATTGAGTCCATTGAAAAGGTCGATCTTGTTGAGATGGATCGTTCAAAGGAGATGGCCCAATGCTGCGGGGCTGGGGGGGGGATGAAACTCTCCAATCCGGAGCTGGCCCTTGATGTCGGAAGGGCTCGGTTAGGGGAGGCAAAGAAGACCGGGAGTTCGATCCTGGTCTCATCCTGTCCATGGTGCGAATCGAATTTCAAAGAAGCAATGGGAGAGGGGAACTTCCTTGCTGTTAAAAATATTATCGATCTTTTGGCAGGGAATTTATAACCACCATTTGTTTCTGACAAAGAGGAATGAAATTAGGAGGAGTCATGAGGGACGTCTTTTATAGGAAAGTGGAAGGGATGACCTATGTAGCCCCCCAATATGGGAAGGAGATCCTTCTGAAGGTAGGGGCTGATATCGAAGCCGAAGGTTCCATCGCAATGAGCAAAGAAGCGATGGAGGAATTGGAAATCTCCGAAAACGATATCGTAGAGATTTACGGAGCATGGATGCAGAAGGCAAAGGCCATCCTTTCGAAAGAGAAGGATATCACAATAATTCGGATGGATAAAAAGATCCGTGAGGCCTTGCCCGTGGCTATTGGCCAGACTGTGGGGGTGAGGAAAAAGTATTGTTAAAGGAAAGGCGAAAGAGGAGAGACGAAAGGGGGGAATTTATGGAAATCACAAAAAAGTTGGCCAAGTTTTGTGCTGAATTGAGTTTCGATGAACTTCCACCGGAAGTGGTGGATCGGGCCAAATATTTCGCATTGGACTTTGTTGGAGTCGCTGTGAGGGGTTCACGGGAGGATTCAACAAAAGCGATGTATCAGTTCGTGAAGGAGATGGGCCCTACGACCAGAGGAGGGGTAATCATTGGGACCAAAACGAGGGCTCCCCATCACTATGCCGCTCTGGCCAACGGGACCTCATCCCATTCCTTGGAGCTGGATGATGTCAATAATGAGGCCTCCCTTCATCCTGGTGTAGCGATCTTTCCTGCAGCCTTTGCAGCCTGTGAGATGGCAGAGAAGAATGGCAAACGGTTCATCGAGGGGATTGTTCTGGGTTATGAGGTGATGATCCGATTGGGAAAGGCCTTGGGTCCAAAAGAGCATTACAGTAGAGGGTTTCACCCTACCGGGACCTGCGGAACTTTTGGGGCAACAGCCACAGCAGCCAAAATACTGGGGCTGAACGAGGCCCAGATAGTGAATGCATTTGGAATCGCTGGAAGTCAGGCAGCAGGTTCTATGGAGTTCCTTGCACAGGGTGCTTGGACGAAGAGGATGCACCCAGGATGGGCAGCACATAATGGGATCATTTCCAGCCTTCTTGCTAAGAAAGGTTTTAAAGGCCCCTCCACCATTATTGAAGGAAGGGACGGTTTTCTTCACGCCTACTCAAGCAATGCCGATGCCAATAAAGTCTTAGATGGTATTGGATCATCCTTTGAGATCATGCGAACCAGCATCAAGCCTCATGCCTGCTGCCGTTATATGCAACCGCCGATCGATGGGATTCTGAAGATTATGGAAGAAGACCAGATCAAACCGGAGGAGGTCGAGAAGGTGACACTCGGCATCCTGAAAGCCGGATTTCCCATCATCGTTACTCCAGAAGAATTAAAATACGATCCGAAGTCTGTTGTCGATGCGCAATTCAGCATGCCTTTCGGTGCAGCAGTTGCCATCCTTTATGGAAATGCTTCCTTGAATCAATATCGAGAGAAAGTGATCAGCTCGCCTGAAGTGAAGGAAATGATGAAAAGGGTTCACTGTATAGAGGACCCTGAATTGGAAAAGGTTTATCCCAAGCAGTGGCCCGCAACAGCAGAGATTAAGACAAAGGATGGTAGAATATTCTCTACAAAAATTGATTATCCTAAAGGAGATCCGGAAAACGCTTTGTCCTGGGATGAATTGATAGAGAAATTTAATGGATTGACCTCATCAATTTATTCAAAGGCCCGCCGTGATAAGTTCGTAGGACAGATCAGAAAGATTGAGAGGTTAGGAAATCTAAAGCAGTGGACATCGATCCTATTGAGGGATCGTTAGTCTTGACCAATTGGAATGAGGTTAAATAGATGGCAAGAATCTATGAATATCAAGGGAAACAGTTACTAAAGACGGTAGGCGTACCTATTCCTCAAGGGGAAGTGGCCACTACTTCCAGGGAGGCGAGAAAGATTGCAGAAAGGATTGGAAGACCCGTGGCAGTTAAGTCCCAGGTCTGGGCCACCGGTCGTTTTAAAGCGGGGGGTATTCAATTTGCTGAAACTCCTGAGGAGGCAGAACGTGCGACGGAGAAACTCTTAAAATCCAAGATTAAAGGCCTTTCTGTTGAGAAAGTGCTGGTTGAAGAGAGACTCAATGTCGATAAGGAATTCTACATCGGTGTGATTGTGGATAATTCCTATAAGGTCAAGGCTCCCGTGCTGGTATTTTGTACCGAGGGTGGGGTGGATGTAGAGGAGGTGGCCTCAAGAAATCCTGAAAGGGTAGCCAAAATGGTGGTGGACTATCTTAAAGGAGTAGATTCCTCGGATGCCCGTTCACTTCTATCGAAGGTAAATTTGGATTCAGATGAGATCAACAGAGCCGTCTGTGGCCTTTACGAAGTGTTTAAACGATATGATGCAAGAGTCGCAGAGATTAATCCATTGGTCGTAACAAAGGAGGGAAAGATCTTTGCGGCAGACTGCCGGATTACTCTTGATGACAATTCCATTTTTCGCCACCCTGAATTTGGGATTAAAGTTCCTCGGGACATGGAGAGGGAGCCGACAGAGCTGGAGGAACTCGCATGGTGGATTGAAGAGGGGGATTTCAGAGGGACAGGGTACTTCGCTCAAATGGTTCCCGAGATTGAAGGAGAGGGATACGTCGGTTTTCATGGAATTGGTGGTGGAGGAGCAATGCTGGGGGCGAGTGCTCTGATAAACCGGGGGCTTAAGATTGCCGACTATGCCGATACGAGTGGTGACCCACCGGCGAGCAAAGTTTATAGGGTGATCAAGGCTATCCTGTCTCAGCCGATTGATGGATATATCCTGATGGGGGCCTGTCTGGCTAATCAGGAGCAATGGCACCATGCCCACGGTATTGTAAAGATCCTGAAGGAAGAATTGAAGGATCGACCTGGATTCCCGGTGCTTCTCCTCATCGCCGGAAATAAAGAGAGGGAGACCCATGAGATCATCAAACAGGGCTTAAAAGACCTCCCCATCCGATGGGAACTCTATGGCCGTGACTACATCTATCAGACCGATTTTATTGCGGATCGGTTCAAAACACTGTTAGATGAGTATCTCAAAGTGAAAAATCAAGATAAGAAGAAAGGGAAAAAGGATGTCAAAAAAGGATATTCTAACGTTTGATATAAGGACTGGGAAGATTACGATTGATTATAGCAGATGCGAGCCCGTCATCAAAGGTACACCTAATCCTTCTTGTGGCTTTGCGTGTGTGAAGGCCGATCGGTGGTATGGCCGAAATGTTCTAAAGATCGAAGGGAATAAACCCGTTCTCGCCAACCCTGATCCTGAAGAGGTCAAACGCCTCTGCAACGAATGTCTTGCTTGCGAGTATGATTGCACCCTTTATGGAGCCGACTGCATCCGAATCGAACTTCCGTTCCCCGGGATTGATGATTACCGGAAGAAGGTGGGAATGAAAAAATAGGAGGTGAATCCTTTGGCGATTCTGGTTGATAAAGAGACGAAAGTTTTAATTCAAGGAATTACGGGCCGGTTTGGAAACTTTGTCACGCGAAATATGCTCGATGTAGGGACCCATGTCGTTGCAGGCGTTACCCCAGGCCGTCGGGGAGAGCAGGTTTGGGGAATTCCTGTATTTAATACCGTGAAGGAAGCGCAAGAAGAGCATGGTCACTTCAGCGCTAGTGTCGTGTTGGTTCCAGGTCCAGAAGCTAAAAAGGCCGTCCTGGAGGCGATCGATGGTGGGATTAGAACCATCCTTATGGAGGTGGAGCGTGTCCCTCTCCATGATGCCATAGAGGTCATTTCTCTTACAAGGAAGGCAGGGGTGAGACTGATCGGTCCAGGATCTGCTGGATTGGTGAGTCCGGGTAGGGGTTCATTGGGTATCTTCGGTTCTCCTGAGGAATTGGCGCGGGTGGCGTTTATTCCTGGTAGGATCGGGGTTGTTTCACGAAGTGGGGGGCAGACCACGACCCTTTGCTGGAATGTTTGTAAGGCGGGACTGGGTATCAGTACCGCCATCAACCTCGGTTCAGAACCGATCTTAGGCACGACTTTTCCAGAGTTGCTCCCTCTTTTTCAAGAGGATAAAGAGACGGATGCTGTAGCTTATTTTGGGGAGATTGGTTCTGTGATGGAAGAAGAGGCGGCGGAAATCATAAAGGATGGAAAGTATACAAAACCCTTGGTAGCTTACATTGCTGGAAGGGGTTTGGCAAAGGGGATTCGATTTTCCCATGCGAGTGCCATTATTGAGGGAGGGAAAGGGACGGCGGAGAGCAAGATCGAGGCCTTAAAGGGGGCTGGAGTCCATGTGGTGGATCAACCTGATGATATCGGCTCTACGTTGACCCGGGTTCTAAAAGGAGGAGAGAGAAAGGGTTAAGCTTTCTTGACCTCCATCACAGAGAAGCGAGGGTATGAATATGGGAGTTTGGAGATCAATGCTTTTCATTCCTGCGAACAGCTGGCGAATGATCATGAGGGCGATCACGGAGATGCAGGATGCGATCATCCTCGACCTGGAGGATTCGGTTCCCATTACGGAGAAAGAGACAGCGAGGGCTTTCGCCCGAGATGGTGTGCCGATTTTGAAGTCAAAAGGGATCGATGTCTTCGTTCGAGTCAATTCCCTGGGAACCGGGTTGACAGAAGAGGATCTAAAATATGCGGTGGTGAAGGGTCTTGACGGTATCATGCTTCCTAAATCAGAGAAGAAGGAAGATATTGTTACGCTGGATCGTTTTCTAAAGAAGGAGGAGATGAACAAGAAGCTTAAACCGAACAGCATCTCCATTATGCCACTCTTAGAATCTCCCCGAGGGGTTCTGAATGCCTCAGAAATTGCTAATGGGAGCAAGCGTGTGACTGCTTTAGGGTTTGGAGCTGGTGACTTCTTGAGAGAATTGGGCGAAGGGTTTGCCATTGCACGACTCTCCCCGGATGAATATTTTCCGATGATCCTATATGCCCGCTCAAGAGTCTCGATTGCAGCGAGGGTCGCCGGCGTCCCCGCCATCGACACCCCCTTCTTCGGTTTGTTAATCGACACGGAGGGATTGATCAGAGAATCATCCAAAGCGAAATTATTGGGTTTCAAAGGAAAGATGTTGATCCATCCCCGCCATATCGAACCGGTCAATCGGGTATTCTCCCCCTCAAAAGAAGATATCGAATTCAGCAAGCAGATGATCAACGCCTATAAGGAAGCAGCGGCAAAAGGGTTGGGAGCAGCCTCTTTTGGAGGAAGAATGATCGATTATGCCATGGTCTCCATGGGGGAGGATCTCCTCTCCAGAGCAGAAGCGATCGCCGAGAAAGAGGAGAGGAGAGTCGAGGAGAAATATTAAAATAAAAGGAGGAAGATGACTATGAGAAGCAAAATAATTTTAATTTCGCTGGTATTTGGAGTGATGATGACATTTATGATCACTGGCTGGCAAGCAGCAGTGGCACAAACTCCCAAAATAGATCCAAAGTGGCAGAGATTATATTTGGGAGGTTGTGGGCTGGGTGGGGCTGCTTACATGGTTGCCCAAGGTGCAGCCGCTGTTTTAAGAAACAAACTTCGTCTTGATGTGATTGTCGAGGCAACGGGTTGTGGGGTTGATAATGTTAAATTAGCGGACCGAATGGAAGTCCATGCTGGATGTAGTGGGGTAACTGAACCATACAGGGCATATCGTGGGATGCCTCCCTACGAAAGAAAATATGTAAATCTTCGCGGCTGGTACCCTTATTACGTCGTCGGTTCGAATGTAGTAGTGCTGAAAGATAGCCCAATAAAGACGCTCGAAGATCTAAAAGGCAAACGGGTTAGTGTCCATACAAAAGGCAGTGGAAGTGAAGCGATAGCCAGTGATTGGCTTCATGCTTTGGGATTAGGCTACGATGTTATCAAGCCACACTTTCTTACTTACGGTGCTGCTGCTGAAGGCTTAAAGGCTGGAACGATTGATGCAGCGATATGGACAACTGGAATACCAGTCCCTCAGATGTATGAGTTAGGTGCCACCCATCCGTATCGAATCATCGAAATCCCCGAAAAATTAATAAAAGAGAAGGTCATACCGGTGCTTCCGGTCTATAACGCAGTTCAACTCGAAACTGAAAAGATATACGGTGGCGGTAAAGGCTATGTTGGACCTCCTAAAGTTTGGATTGTAGGAACGTATACCATTGCAGAGATCCATAAAGATCTACCGGATGATTTGGTTTACCAAATGACAAAAGTCATATGGGAGAACCGAAAAATTCTCACCAGGTGGCATCCGACACCGGCAGAGATGTCTTACGAAATGGTAAGAGTAATGGAGGCGTCGTTGCCCACACACCCTGGAGCAAAGAAATTTTATGAGGAGGCTGGGGTCTGGACCGACAACCCATTGCCAGTTGTCAGGCCTTTGAAATAAGCGGCATATAATATTTACCGGGTTATGGTGCCCAAAGGACCAAAGGAGTATGGGGAAGGAAGGCGAGTCTTCTTTCCCCTATACTTTTAGACAGAAGAGGTCGACATGAAATTCGGTGAATTGTTTTCTCTCGCTGGAAACCCACGACGGGAGTTTACCGGGAGATGGGGCATTTTGGGTAAGACCCTTGGTGTCGTTGGCGCTTCATTATCCATATACTTAATAGCTACTGGAACGGTTACCTATTATAAGTGGTTTGCTATCTTTTTGCTTTTTACTAACATGTGCTTAATCAAGTGGATGCCTTTCAGGTCGGGAAAAAGCGGTAAACTGGGGTTCATCGTCGATGGGATAATTATATGTGCAGGGGCCAGTGCCTGTGTTTTTGCTATAGCAGATTATGAGCGGTTGATATACCGAAGTGTCGACCCGATAACCTTGGATATTGTCTTTGGAAGCCTATTGATAATTAGTTTATTAGAGCTTAGTCGGCGTACGAATGGAACTGTCTTATCGTTGCTGGCTTTCCTTTTCTTAGCCTATGGTTTTGTCGGATTTCTTTTACCCGGAATTCTGTGGCATAAAGGCTATTCCCTTGAAAGGCTGATAGGTTTTCTATATTTGACTGAAGAGGGTATCTTCGGGGTCCCCACAAGGGTTTGCGCGACCATCATAGTCGTTCTTGTTCTGTTTGGGGCTTTCCTGCGATGGACCCGGGGGATGGATTTCATCAATGATGTTGCCTTTGGAATAGCCGGGAGAACCATTGGGGGTCCCGCCAAAGTGGCCGCTGTGGCTTCAGCAGGCTTCGGTATGGTGTCTGGGAGTGCCGTTGCCAATGTGGCGACCACAGGACAATTTACAATCCCACTCATGAAAAAATTAGGGTTCGAACCCCATATTGCCGGGGCAGTCGAGGCAGCGGCATCAAGCGGGGGGCAGATCATGCCGCCGATTATGGGGGCTGCGGTGTTTATTATGGCCGCCCTCATTGGCATGCCTTACACCCAGATAATGATTGCCGGTATCATCCTGGCCCTTCTCTATTTTTTTGCCATTTATTGGTCCGTGCACTTTTATTCTATCGCCAAAAATATTCAGCCATTGCCAAAAGAGATACCATTGCCAAGCGTTAAAGTGGCTTTAAAATGGGGATGGGTGTTTCTGATCCCTCTTGCGCTTTTGTTTTATCTCATAATCATCTATTATCCTTTGGGGAAAGCAGTTATTATTACAATTTTAACGATGGTGATCTTTACTGCAATTTTGCCTCGGACGCGGCTGAACCTTCGGAGTTTATTAAATGCCCTGGACGATGGTTTTACAGAGATGGTTCCTATTACAGCTGCCTGTGCTTGCGCCGGTATGATAATAGGGGTAATTGCACTCACTGGCATCGGTACAAAGCTAGCCAATGTCATCCTCGAGTTAGGGGGCGGCAACTTTTTCGCAATACTGATACTGTCAGCCATCATAACGATAATACTGGGTATGGGATTACCGACAACGGCTTGCTATCTTGTGGCAGTGAGCGTGGTCGGCCCGATTCTCATCGGGCTCGGGTTGACTCCCTTAGCTTCCCATATGTTTGTTTTTGTTTTTGCTGTCTTCTCCGGGCTTACACCACCTGTGGCTTTAGCTGCCTATACCGGAGCAGGAATCGCAAAGGCTGACCCAATGAAAACGGCGTTATCTTCTATGGTAATAGGCTGTGTCGCATACATTGTGCCTTTTCTTTTCGCTTATGATGAATGCTTTTTGACGTTTTTTCTGGGCGGGTTTAGTCTCAATGGCTTGATAATTATTGTTACCGCATTTTTTGGATTTTTTGTCATTCCAATGGGGGTGATGGGGGCGATCAAGAAAAAGGCCTCCTTATTGGAACGTATATTAATTATTCTGGGCGGTGTTCTTATGATATCCTTACATCATTGGCATTCTTTAATCGGTTTGATAATTGTCGCCTCCACCATTTTCGTACACGTAACCCGTTACAGGAATGCTAAGAAGAGCTCATCGATTTAAAATAGAATCGTATCAATTTAGTTTTTTTGAAAACCTTTTCCGAAGGGGGAAAACTAAATTCCCCCCCTTTTGTACCTGCCGGCAGGCAAGGGGGATTATACCTTTTTCAAAAAGGTAAATTCATCCTTAGAATTAAATTTGCAGTATGTATATGAGTTGGTTTTGTTTTGGGTATGATTATCGTTTATCGAGGGGTTTTGCCTGCGTTTTAATTCTTTTGCTTTTCTTCCTCAGTGGGTGTAATTTTAAAAATTTTAAAGATGAAGACAGAGCGATTGCTTTAGTACAAAATTATCAAATCGGAGGGAAAAGGGTTGTGGAACGGTTGTCTTATGCATTATTACATTCAACCAGTGACAAAATTGACTCCCTAAAATGGGATGCCTTTAAAGAGAAAGAAAAATTATATAAAGTGACATGTACTGCTAAGGTTGGAGGCAAAGAGTTATATTTCGTCTGGTTAGCAAATCTTTCTTCTAAAAGAATAACACCATTAAATATGGTTACTCAAGATGTAATGGGTGGAGGTTTTTACTAATGAATAAAATGACCAATCAGGAGCGGGAGAGATCTTTTTAGATATTTAATTGTAACTACTCAGGTCGTTTCCAGACAGGATATACAGGATGAAGAGGGTTGCTGGGTCCCGGGATGATGGTGCGGCGGATAATTTTGAAATGATCACTCTTTCCGGAGATTCGAAAGAACTTCTGAACAATCCCCAGGTGAAAAAGGCCTACCTTGGAATTTAATGGAAACCCCTGATATTGAATCCCTGACTCGAAAACCCAGATCGAACGGCGTCTCTTACAGATGGGTCATGCTTGGGTTGATTACTTTGACCCATGTGATGAGTGCCTATTCAGGTCAAAGCATCCAACCTCTGGCACCTTTTCTCCAGTCCGAACTCCATCTCAAACACGTCCAGATTGGAATGTTTACTTCTGCCTTTTTTCTGGGTGCATTCCTCCTCTCCATTCCAATGGGTTGGTTGGTGGATCGGGTTGGAGTCTATTGGGCGATGGCCATCGGTCAATTGATTATTGGGTCGTTCATCCTCTCCATCGGTTTTGCTAATTCATTTTCGATGGTCTGTGGATTCCTTCTCTTAGCCGGGATGGGGCATGGTGCGATCAACCCCGCTACAGGGAAGGCCGTGATGTCGTGGTTTTCAATAAAAGGAAGAGCCACAGCAATGGGGGTCAAGCAGACAGGGATTCCAATGGGAGGTGTATTGGCTGCTGCCACTCTGCCAAGTCTTGCCCTTGCTCTCGACTGGAGAAAGGCATTTATCATAGCTGGCACGATCTCTCTTCTCTCTGTTTTGCTGTGCCTCCTCTTTTATAGAGAATCTCATCTGGAAGAGAAACACGATAAACTTCAACCCCTTCGTTTTTCCTCATTGTTGGAGATCTTTAAAAAAACCGGAATCTGATGGTTTTAAGCTGCTTGGTTATTGTTTTTATGGGTCTTCAAATATCTCTTCAAACTTACCTCGTTCTGTTTTGCAAAGAGAGACTATTCTTCTCTGTGAGTACAGCAGGATATTTTTTGTCCCTCGCGCATTTGGGAGGAGTAGTTGGGAGGCTCACGTGGGGGCCTGTGAGTGATTTTTTCTTCCGAGGTCGAAGAAAGGTTGTCCTGATGATGATCGGTGGTCTCTCCTCTGCAATTTGTCTCTCTTTTGTCTTTCTTTCCCCTCAGTTTTCGACATGGTCAATTATAGTCTTAGTTTTTCTCTTCGGATTTTGTGCGATAGGATGGGATGGAATATATCTTACCTTGGTAGCTGAACTTGCCGGGAAAGATCGAGCTGGGGTGGCCACCGGAATCAGCCTTTCCATCGCATGGGTTGGAATCTTCTTCGGTCCTCCCTTCTTTGGATATATCGTCGATCAGACACATTCCTATTCCTACGCCTGGCTCATCTTTTCCATCATGACCGGGTTAACCACGCTATGCATCGGATGGCTTCGTGAACCCACTCGGCATCTTACTGAGTAATTGAGAAGGAACTGTCTTAGGATTACCAGAGAGAGGAAAAGAAGATGAAACTCTTTGAATCTTTTAGGATCGGATCTTTGGAATTGAAGAACAGGATTGTGATGGCTCCGATGTCGTGCAACCTCTGTAAAGATGGGTTTGTAACGGAACGAATGGTTCGATTTTTTGAAGAGAGGGCCAAGGCGGGTGTGGGCCTTATTACCATTGGAGATGGTATTGTGGATACACCTCTGGGAAACAATGTCAAAGAAAGCACAGCGGTCGATGACAATAAGTATATTCCTGATCTCAGGAAATTGACCGTTGCTGTGAAATCCCACGGAGCAAAGACCTGCCTCCAACTCTCCCATGCGGGGAGAAGGGCAGGCCGTATATCCAAAGAGGGATATTTGGAAATTACCAAAGGGCTGATCCCAGTGGCTCCATCGAGCATTCCACATCCTGTTGTGGGTCAGGTGGTCCCAAAAGAACTCACTCAGGGAGAGATTAAAAAGATTATCGAGAAATTCGGGGAGGCTTCACGAAGGGCCATTGAGGCAGGGTTCGATGCTATAGGATTGCACTGTGCCCACATGTTCCTTTGCGGTCAATTTCTTTCACCCTGGGCGAACCAGAGAGCGGATGAATATGGAAGAGATGTTGAAGGAAGGCTGAAGTTCGTTTTGGAAGTGATCGAACGGATTAAAAGAGAAGTAGGAACTCTTTGGTGGTGTCGTAAGGTAATTTTTCAACCAGGGGTTGAAGTTGATCGATGAAGTTGTGCGTGAACAGGAGGGTGTAGCCGTCCGGCTTTGCCCGAACGGCGGCGGCGGTACCGGTCTGGCCACCCGCGCCCGGCATCAGTTTGATAATGATTGCCTGATTTAAATAGGTGGGAATGACGCTGGTAAAGACCCGGGCGTTGAGATCATGGGAGCCTCCTGCGCCCAGCGGGATAATCAGGGTGATCGGTTTTTCGGGGTAATCGCCGGCCATTGCCGTGCTCAGACTTAGAGAAACCAGAAAAAGAAAAACCAAAAGGAATCGAAAGATATTTTTAGTTTTCATAAGGGTTACTCCTTTATTTTGGGTTTTGAGAAAAGAGATATATAATCGAAGCGGTTGATTCGTTGAAAAAATAAATTACATTCCATCACCTCCCGGCTCAGCAGCTCACCGAGCCTCCGTGTCGCCCGGTCGGGTCCCATGGTGCTCCGTCCGCCACCATCTGTGGTGTCCCCGCGGCCTGTCTCCGGGCTCGCTCATGCCGGGTCCCAGTCCGGACTGTGCGGCGGGTCGACAATCCGCGTTCCGCGAGCCAACGACGAGATAGCGGCCATCTCGTCATACGTGAGCGTGACCTCGAGGACCTTCAGGTTTTCGCGCAACTGTTCGACGTTCTGGGCACCGGGGATGGCGACGACCCGTTCCTGCTGCACGAGCCACCTCAGCGCGACTTGGGCGACGCTCAACTGCCGCTGCTCGGCGATCTCCTGCAGGACCGGGTCGCCGAAGACTGCCCCGCGACCGAGTGGCGAATGGGCGGTCAGGACGAGCCCACGCTCGCGCACCAGGTCCAGGACCGGGCGCTGGTCCAGGTAGGGGTGGTACTCGATCTGGTTGGTCGCCAGGTCGCCGACGAGGTCCAGGGCCTGCCGCAACAGGGCCGTCGGGAAGTTGGACACGCCGATCGCACGCGCCTTGCCGCGTTCGCGCAGCGCTGCAAACTCACCCAGGGCCCACTCCAACGACACGTCCGGGTTGGGCCAGTGGATCAGGAGGAGATCGACATAGTCCGTTCGCAGGCGGCGTAGGCTCTCGTCCAGCTCGACACCAATGTCCGGCATCGGTGGCGTCTTGGGATGCAGGAGCTTTGTCGTCAACCAGACGTCACCGCGCGGGACCGAAGAGCGCTCCAGTCCCCTGCCGACCGCCTCCTCGTTGCCGTAGTACCGAGCGGTGTCGATGTACCGGTAGCCCTCGGTGAGCGCTGCTTCGACGAGCGCGCTGCCAGCCTCACCGTCGTTGCCCAGCGTCCCGAAGCCGATACCGGGCATCGTGGACGTCCCCACGGGTTCCTTTTCCATGCGATCTCTCCTGTCCCCGATGTGCCGTCAGACCGACGCTGGTGGCGCTCGATGATTGAATTGATAAGCATTTGCTTTTATGTGAGTTGATGATAAGGAAGGGCGTCTTTTATGTCAAGGAAATTGTATCTCAGCCTGTTGTGGCGGGATGGGTTATGATTCTGGTTTCGTGGAATAAAGCAACCTTCAATAATGCCACATTTCATCCCGAATTCAATGATCTGGACCGATCAGCCACTCTATTGACTTGAAGTGTTGCGTACCCACAATAAAGGCAAATCTAATGAAGAAGAAAGATATTTTAGACACGTACGCTTAAACCGGATGAACCCTAAAAAAGAGGGTAAAATTGGGTGACACTCATTCGGTTAACATAATACTTTTTATCACTCCTTCATCAAGTACCAAACCAACTACGCTGGCTAACAACAAGAAAGGCAAAAATTCAATTGACACTCAGTATCATTCTTCATATACTCCCAGCATGAAAAAGCAATACCTTACCAATTCAATCAACGGCCTGACCAGGGACGAGTTGACGGAGGTCTTCCTGCAGAGCGCCATCTATTGCGGGGTTCCCGCCGCACTCGACGCGATGCGCGTCGCGAAAGAGGTCTTTGCCGAGTTGGATGGCGGCCAATGACAGCCGGCGACCGGAAAGAGACGGTCGGATTCATCGGGATCGGCAAGATGGGGCTTCCGATGGCAAGCCGGATCGCCGCGCAGGGCTACACGCTGCATGTGTACGACATCTCGGAAAAGGCGATTCAGTCGATCTGCAACCGGACAACCGCCCGGGCGCAAAAAACCCTGAAGGGGATCGGGCGAAACTGCGAGGTTGTGATCCTGATGCTCCCCGACAGCGACGTCGTGAAACGGGTACTGTTCGGCGAAAAAGAGGGTCTGGCCGTACACCTCTCGCGAGGCGCGGTTGTGATCGACATGAGCTCGTCCAATCCATCGGTGACGCGCGAGATCGGTCCGCGGCTGAAGGAGGCCGGTGTGGACTTCATCGATGCGCCGGTTTCCGGCGGGGTGAAGCGGGCCATCGATGGATCGCTCGCGATCATGGCGGGCGGCGACAGCGCTGTCATTGCCCGCGTGAAGCCGTTACTGTCAGCGATGGGCAAATCGATCATCGGAACCGGCATGCTGGGATCCGGGCATGCGATGAAGGCGCTCAACAACTATGTCTCGGCGGCGGGGCTGCTTGCGGCCTGCGAGGCCCTAAAGGTGGGTACCAACTTCGGCATCTCGCCGGAGAAGATCATTGCGGTTCTGAACGCCTCGACAGGAAAAAACAACAGCACCGAGAACAAGCTGCTGCAGTACATCGTTTCGGAGCTGTTCAATTCCGGGTTCAGCCTGGGGCTGATGCGAAAGGACATCCACATCGCCCTCGACCTGGCGAAAAGCACGGGGGCCAGAACGCTGCTGGGTGAAGTTCTACTCAAATCCTGGGCGGATGCCGAGGTGAAACTGGGCGGCACGGCGGACCACACTGAGATATTCCGCATGTTAGGGTCTGTAACGGAATAACTATTTCATTCCTGCATCTCATATTCAGGTCATCTTTGCCCGATCCTCAATCGCAAAATCCTCGAAATAACGCTGCTATTCCTGCGGTTTTGCTCAATCAGATTAGACAAATCTGACCAAAATCTTAGCGCCTTAATGCAAAAGTTTTTCCGTTACAGACCCTTAGACCGGTAACCCCGTGCCGCGTGCGGGGCGTAAATCCATTCAACGACAAGAAGGGCTTCAATGACCTATAGTAAGCCTAAGCGAAAACTTTTGCAGCCTTTTCTCCAACTCCTCTCGGAAGCGAACCGCATCTGCTCGAAACTGAAAGCATACAATAAAATCATCAAGATACCTTATCAGGTAGACCTCGCCTTCCATTCTGGGTTTAGCAACACGCTCAAACCATAAATCCAGCGCATAGTGAAGATATATGTTGCTTAGAAGAATTTCTCCATAATTTGCCTTTTAAGGAAAAAAAGAGGATACTTGAAGCGGTTGTTTCTCCGGCTACTGGTGGAAAAATTACTGTCCGATATGGAACAGAAGCTGATTACATCGGAGAAGAAGAAAGTTTCAGGAAAATATCAAACGAAGAGGCTCATAAGCCAAGACCGGACCTTGACTTGTTCATCGAAATGCAGTTTGATATGGACATAAACAGAATCGAGGCAGTTATAAGTAGTCTAAATAACAAGGAATTATTAAACAAGGTTGGTTCTGAATGGAGTGCCGGTTTTGTCAGATTGGAAACCGAATGAACTTACCAAGGAGGATCATCAAATGAAGGTCGTAGCGTTTAACGGCAGCCCCAGAAGGGACGGCAATACCGCCATTCTGATCAAGTATGTGTTCAGCGAACTCGAAAAACAGGGGATTGAAACCGAATTGGTGCAGCTTGCGGATAAGGTGATCCATGGCTGCATCGCCTGCGAAAAGTGTAGTAAAAAAAAGGATCAGCGGTGTGCCGTCAAAGATGACGCAGCCAATGAGTATATCGAAAAAATGCTTGGCGCCGACGGGATCATCCTAGGCTCGCCCGCCTATTTTCAGGATGTGACATCCGAGATGAAAGCCCTCATTGATCGTACCGGCTATGTGTCCAGGTCCAACGGCAGGATGTTTAAAAAGAAAGTCGGTGCGTCCGTGGTTGCCGCACGTCGATCAGGCTTGATTCACACACTGGACACGATGGACCACTTCTTTCTGAGCGGTGAGATGATCATTGTCGGGCGGGCGATCGGTGTCGGCCGGGCAAAAGGTGAAGTGGAGAAGGACGCCGAGGGTATGCAACTCGCTAAATCGCTCGGGCAGAGGATGGCATGGTTGCTCGGAAAGTTACATGGGTAATTGAGAAGCCACGGGAGGAAGCCGCTCAGCAGGATAAGCAGGATAAGGATATCGTCAAAGATATTCTCAAAGGATCTGAACCGCGATGATTCAATTGTATAATCGGTTATTTTGGCAAGCGTCGCCCTGTCGATTTCACCCCTGAAGACCTCCGGAATTTCATGACCGTGGCGTTGAAGATGACGGATATTCAGATGCGCGAGTAACCATTTACAGAGGGCTGTGATTGCAAAGATGATTAAAAAACGCGATAAGCAGGCCGTTGAACACTACCATATCTCTGTCATCCTTAATTCTTATATATATATTCTTAAGGCGAACTTCCGTATAACATCGCTTTTGCCATGTCAAGTTGCCTCTTCAACGGACAACCACAAGTAATCGACGAATCAGAAAAGGCAACCATGCGGGAGACCGGAAATGAAAAGGGCCGTTTCACCATAATGGGTGGCATCGATAAAATCTCCTTGACATACCCAGTGGCTCGTTGTAGAAATTGCTGTTAATCCTTTGTCCGGCGGAACGATCATGAATTTATTCAGCACGCACCCGCCACTTGAAAAGAGAATTGAAAGATTGATGAAGATGAGAACGGAATCGGTAAAATAGGATGATCTGGATATCGCCTGTAGGAAAATGAAAAAAGGAGGTGAAAAATGAATATCGTTG
>Ga0180732_1000740_pt1 | contig 24679 bp, 19 predicted proteins | sample KR11_01MetaG_FD_148674 | JGI IMG/M metagenome (GOLD analysis project Ga0180732, IMG submission 148674) | Groundwater microbial communities from the Olkiluoto Island deep subsurface site, Finland - KR11_0.1 MetaG | ecosystem: Environmental > Aquatic > Deep subsurface > Groundwater | place... | reverse complement strand
TAGGGACGTCAAAGAATTCCAGGTTGAGGTAAAGACAGACCTAAAATCCGAAGCCTTAAAAGAGGTGATTAAGGATTATGATGCCCTTATTGTCCGAAGTGCCACTAAGGTGACCAAAGATATAATCAATGCCGCCCAGAAATTAAAAGTGATCGGCCGGGCAGGCGTGGGGTTAGATAATGTAGACTTAGAGGCAGCTACGCAAAAGGGTATAATCGTGATGAATACGCCTGCAGGGAATACCATTTCTACTGCGGAACATACTATGAGTATGATTTTGGCGCTCTCCAGAAATATTCCCCAAGCCAATGCCTCCACAAAAAAAGGGGAATGGAAGCGTTCTAAATTTATGGGTGTTGAACTTTATAATAAGGCATTAGGTATTGTAGGGTTAGGCAGAATAGGCACAGAGGTAGCTAAACGGGCTTTATCCTTTGGGATGAAGGTTCTAGCATACGACCCATTTTTATCGCGCGAAGTTGCAGAGAGCCTGGGCGTAGAAATAGCAGAATTAAAAGACTTACTTGGGCGCTCGGATTATATTACTGTGCATACGCCGCTTACCGAAGAAACAAAACATATAATCTCGAATAAAGAATTTGGCCTGATGAAGACGGGTGTGCGCATAATTAATTGTGCCCGCGGCGGTATAATTGATGAGGCAGCATTATTAAATGCGCTCAAAGAAGGTAAAGTTGCCGCAGCTGCTCTAGATGTGTTTGAGAAAGAGCCGCTGTTGCCTGATAGCGAGCTACTCAAATTAGATAATCTTATCACCACTCCCCACTTAGGTGCATCTACGGAGGAAGCGCAGGTTAATGTCGCCATTGAAGTCGCAGAAATTGTGCGCGATGCACTCTTAGGTAAAGGTATACGTAATGCTGCAAACTACCCTTGCATAGAAGCAGAGGTTTGCAAATTCTTAGAGCCGTATATAAATTTAACAGAGAAATTAGGAGTGTTTTCCAGCCAATTAGTCGAGGGGAGATTCCAGGAATTGAATATAAGTTATAGCGGCGAGATTATGCAATATGATTTAAGCCCGCTGACCATGTCTTTAGTCAAGGGGATACTTTCTCCTATATTAAAAGAGACTGTAAACTTTATTAATGCTACAAGCCTTGCCAAAGAAAGAGGCATAAAGATTAAAGAGGCAAAAACCTCTAAAGAAGAAGAGTTTGTTAATTTGATTCAATTAGAGATAAAAACTGATAAAGAGACAAGAATGATCTTTGGCACTCTCTCTGCCAATAAACAGCCACGCATTGTGAAGATTGATGACTATTATGTGGAAGTTTCGCCATCGGGGGAGATGATAATGATACAAAACTGGGATAGGCCGGGCATTATCGGTAATCTGGGTACACTCCTGGGTAAACACAATATCAATATCGCTGCCATGACCTTTGGCCGTGAAAAACCCGGCGGAAGAGCTATTACTGTATTGAATGTGGATAGTTCTGTATCAGCTGAAATCCTGGATAAGATTAAAAAACTAGAGAATATTTTAGCAGTGAAAGTAATAAGGCTATAATAAAAAATCGAAAAATGAAAAATGCAAAATTTTTAATTTTAAATTTTATTTTTACATTTTACATTTTACATTTTACATTTACCTGTTTTGCCGAGGAAATCACTGTACTATACACCGGTGAGACACACGCCATGCTTTATCCCTGTAATTGTCCTAAAGAGCCAGACGGAGGCGCTGCTCGTCGAGCAACATTGATTAAAGAGTTAAGAAGAGAGAATCCGAACACCTTAGTTTTAGATTCAGGCGGATTTTTTGCCGGCGGATTAATGGATGAATATACCCAGAATACTGCATTGGATATGCAGCGTGCCCTCGTAAGCCTGAAGGCAATGGAATTAATGAAATATGATGCCTTGGCAATTGGGGATGATGAATTTAATTTCGGCAGAGAATTCTTGGAAGAAAATATTATGAAGACAAATCTGGCTTTTCTCTCTTGTAATATCTCTGACACAGGCAGAAATCCGGCATTGTTTAGGCCTTATATTATAAAGGAAGTCGGCGGCAAAAAAATCGGCATAATTGGGGTAACTAGTCTTTTAACCATGCAAAAGGCAAGCGCAAGCGGACTTAAATTTATAGAGCCCAAGATTGCCGTTAAGCAGGCAGTGTCAGAATTAAAGAAAAATAATGCAGATATTATTATACTTTTAAGCCATTTGGGTGAAAGCGAAGATTTAAATTTAATAAAGGACGTCGAAGGTATAGATATTCTTATCGTCGGTCATAGCCGGATGAAAGAAGGCCTCTTTGCCAAAATAGATCAAACTTTAATCTTAAGGCCTGCCTGGCAAGGCCGCAGGCTCGGTAAGCTAACTTTAACTCTAAAAGATAATCAAATAGCAGATTATAAAGTAGAAGATTTACGCCTTTCAGATAAAATAACCAATGACCCTGGTATACTCGCTATTTTACCACGTTGTTTTTCCGATAATAATTGTAAACAGGAAGGCCTGATAGGCACGTGCCTTGACCCCGGTACTCTAAAATCTCAATGTGAATTTAGCAAAGCAGCTAAGGTCTCCCTTTTGATTATTACCACGAAGCTCTGTAATGTATGTAACACTGAAAGGACGGAGAAGTATTTAAAGACATTATTCCCTGGTTTAGTTACTTCTTACATATATTATCCTGAAAGCCCAGCCAATAAACTAATCAGCGATTTTGGGATTAAGGCTCTACCGGTTTATCTTTTAGGCAAAGAAGCAGAACGAGAAAGTAGTTTTGATAAGTTAAAAGAAAATCTAGAAATAAAGGGTAATTTTTATATGGTAAAGCCCAATTTTAGCGGCATTGCCTATTTTCTTCAGAGAAAAAATATTAAAGGAAGACTAGATTTATTTATAAGTTTATACGACAGGAATACCCCTGTTTTAGTGGAAATGATAAAAGAATTTAATCCTATAGTACACTTTTTAGCCGTCGAGAAGACCAAGGACAAGTTCGAAGCGAAGAACGGAAACCTTGAGGTTGAAGAATATTTGCGCAGCGTCTGTGTCCAGAAATATTATCCTGCAAATTTCTGGGATTATATCAGCTGTCGGGGGAAATTTATCAATACTTCGTGGTGGCAGGATTGCTTAGATAAATTGGATACAGACAAGATAAGTATGTGTGCACGCGGCGAAGAAGGGAAAGAGCTTTTAAGAAGGAACATCAGCCTGAATAATGAATTGCAGATTATATCTGGGCCTGCCTATCTTTTGGATAATCAGGAGATATTCGGTTCGCAAGGTGTGCCGGCAAAGGAAGAATTTAAAAAGATAATAAAGAGGTAAGTTCAACCAGACTCTTGACACTTGTGTCAAGAGTCAAATTCGCACAAATAACTTATGTCGGAGCAAATTAAAAATAACTGCCCCATAAGTTATGTGCTCATTTGAGGTGACAAAATGACTCATAAACCCAAAATATACATTATTGATGTAACTAACCGCGATGGGGTTCAGACTTCCAGGATCTGTCTTTCTAAATTAGAAAAGACAATGATAAATTTGTATTTGAATGAAATGGGCGTATTCCAGTCAGAATTTGGTTTCCCGGTTACGCATCATGAGACAAATTACTTAAATGCTAATTTAGAGTTAGCAAAAAAAGGAGTGCTTTCTCCTGTCCGGTTAGGAGGGTGGCTAAGAGCGACTAGGGATGATGTAAGGAATGCCTTTAAACTTGTGCCGGGAATAAAGCATGTAAACTTATCTATTTCGACTTCTGAGCAAATGATTCTACATAAATTTAAGGGAAAACTGGACCATGGCTCGGTGATAAAAGAGATGGTCGAGTCAGTCAAAGATGCGCGCAAATCAGGAGCTGAATCCATAGGCGTAAATGCAGAGGATGCATCGCGCACCAAGATGGATTATCTTATCGAATTTTCCCGGGCAGCTAAAGAGGCAGGCGCAGACAGGATCCGTTATTGCGATACATTAGGATGTGATACGCCCTTTACGATTTATGAGCGCATAAGGCATCTTTTGGAGGAGGTCAGAATTCCCATTGAGGTTCACTGCCATAATGATTTGGGATTGGTTGTAGCAAACTCTATTGCCGGAGCAAAAGCAGCCTGCGATTGCGGCCTGGATGCATACATCAATACCTGCGTTAATGGCATGGGTGAACGGGCAGGTAATGCAGATTTAGTCTCCGTAATTTTAGCCATAAAATATGGTAATGGCATGCAGGATTATTCTCTCGATGAGAAAATAGACCTGAAGATGGCCTGGAAAATTTGTAAATACGCCTCTTACGCCTTTGGTGTGCCTATACCTATAAATCAACCCGGTGTGGGCGCAAACGCCTTTGCCCATGAGTCAGGCATCCATGCGGACGGCGCTTTAAAAGACAGGCGTAATTACGAACTCTATGATTTCGAAGAATTGGGTAGAGGCGGGCCTGAAATCATTGAAACCGGGCGTAAAATTACCGCTGGCGAATATTCGGGCATCAAAGGCTTTAGAAATGTCTACGAGAAATTAGAAGTGGTTTTTCGTGATGACCAGGAAGCGACTCAGGTTCTGGAATTGGTGCGTTATGCCAATGTGCATAATCAAAAGCCGCTCGTGGATGATGAATTAAAATTTATCGCTAAGTACCCGGAGATTGCCCGCAAGATTTTTGCTATGATTCCGTAAGATGAATATAGTAATCGTAGGAACTCAGTGGGGAGATGAAGGCAAAGGTAAGATTATCGATATCTTATCTAAAGGAGTAGATTATATCGTACGTTATCAAGGCGGTAGTAATGCGGGGCACACCGTTGTCACGGATGGTAAAGAGTACATCTTTCATCTCATGCCCTCGGGTATTTTACATAAACATAAAATTTGCTGTATCGGTAACGGCGTAGTAGTTGACCCACAAGCATTAATAAAGGAAATCGAAGATTTATCAAGAGCCGGTATCCATATTGACCGGCGGTTAAAGATCTCATCACTTGTCCATGTAATCTTGCCTTATCATAAGGTCTTGGACCAATTGCGAGAAACAAAAAGGACTAATAAAATAGGGACAACCGGAAGAGGCATCGGGCCTTGCTATGCGGACAAAATCAATCGCTGCGGCATAAGGATGGTTGATCTCTTAAACCCGGGTATTTTTAAAGAAAAATTAAAGGATAATTTAAAGGAAAAGAACGAAATCTTTAAGAAAGTTTATAAACATGCGGGATTCAGCCTTAGTTCAATCTACAAAGATTATTTAAATTACGGTAAGTTCCTTTCTAAATACATATGCAATACTGCTTCATTATTAAATAAGGCTACCCTTGATAAAAAAGACATTCTTCTTGAAGGTGCACAGGGAACGTTCCTGGATATTGATTTTGGGTCCTATCCGTTTGTTACTTCTTCTTCGGCAACTGCAGGCGGAGCCTGCGTTGGCACGGGTTTGTCTCCGGTAAAAATAGATAAGGTAGTGGGCGTAGCAAAGGCTTATACCACAAGAGTAGGAGAAGGGCCTTTCCCTACCGAGTTCCCAGTTGCTTTCGCAAAATTTATTCGGAAAAAAGGAAACGAATTTGGCGCCACTACCGGCAGGCCGCGCAGGTGCGGCTGGTTTGATAGCGTAATGGTAAAAGAAGCAATTTTATTAAATAGTATATCAGAATTGGCAATAATGAAATTAGATGTTTTGGATGGCCTTAAGACTATAAAAATATGTATCGCCTACAAATATAAAGGAAGATTATTCAAAGAGTTTCCCGATGATTTAGAAGCGGCAAAGTTTGCAAAACCTGTATATAAAGATGTGCCTGGCTGGGAGAGGACAGTAAATCCCGTTAGAAATACCAAAGCATTCAAGGGGAAAAGCAAGATTTCTAACGGGATAAATAAGGCAAGGCACTATCAAGATTTGCCTTTGAATGCAAAAAGATATATATCGAGACTGCAGGATATTCTGAATACCAAAATTTCCATGATTTCAGTGGGTTCATCCCGCAAAGACACCATCTTTATATAAAAGACATAGGTAACAGTTTTGCTGCGGGATTCGTTCGCGTGCTGAAAATCTTTGCCGTGCACTACGGTTTACTCGTCGTTTTCGGTTAGGGCTAACGTAAGGAATTGCCCTTCACTCCTCGTAAATCCTTGTGCACTTTTGCCAAAGATTTTCTTATGCACGCTCACAAATCCCTCCGCAAAACTATTACTGATATATATGGATAAATCTTTTAGCGGGTGGCTTGGTGTGATTCACGCAGCATGTAGTTTAAAACTCAAGCCCGTTTCCGAACGAGTCCCGTTAGAAATCACGATATATTGCATAGATACCATTTCTAACGGGACGAGCGTAAGGAGCGCAGGAGCAAGTTTATGAGGATTGGCTTCTCCGTGCTTGGCATCTATGAATAACCCACGCCTCACTTTGAAATATCATAGGGGGATGGGGGGCTTACAGGAGAAGTCAAGCCGACCCTTCGACTACGCTCAGGGTTGGTCCCGAGCGAAGTAGAGGGACCGAATGCGACGAGCACCGCCAGCGAGAGAGGAAATGGGATTGAGTTGATACGAAAACCTCTTGACTAAACTTATTGATTATGTTATAGTTATATTTCATCCTTAAAAAGATTAGCATAGATTTCATTTATATCTAAAAATATCGCATAAGGAGGTAAGAGATGAAAAACAAATTATTTAAAACCGGATTGATAATATTCTTAAGTATTACTTTAGCCGGATGCACATTTATTTTCCAGAAGGGAAGACGTTCGGATGCGCAAAAGATTGAAGAATTGTCTCAACAATTGGATGAATTGAACCAGGCAAAGAGGCTTCTTGAAAATGCGCTTAGCAAAGAAATCCAAGATAAGCAGGTAAAATTAGAGATGATGGAAAAAGGTTTGGTTATTACGGTACTAGGCGATGTCTTATTTGATTCGGGTAAAGCCAAGGTAAGGTCGGAAAGTTTTTCTATATTAGATAAGGTTGCAACCGTCCTAAAAGAGAATGTACCAAAGTTAAATGTAGGGATAGAAGGCCATACGGATAATCTGCCTATTAAATTTTCAGGCTGGAGATCAAATTGGGAGTTGTCCACTGCGCGCGCCTTAAGCGTCCTACATTATCTCGTTGAAGAAAAGAATATTTCTCCTGAGCGCGTATCAGCCATTGGTTATGGCGAATACACGCCGGTTGCTTCTAACAGTACTAAAGAAGGCCGTCAGCTGAACCGCCGCGTTGAGATTGTGATTTTGCCTCAATTTACCAAAACAAAAGAAACAAAAGAAACAAAAGAAACAGAAGAAACCGGCCTTCAAGAACCGGCAGAGAATTTAAAGTAAACCCCATTAGAAATACCAAAGCTCTCAGGGGGAAAAACAAGATTTCTAACGGGGTAAATATTTTTCAGTTCGTTGTAATCTTATAAAGTCTTATATACTTCAAATGAAGCTCCGCGGGCTAAAGTTTGCGGCTTCTTGGAGCGAAATACTGAGCGGCCACGCTCCATCCGTTCCCTGAAGGGTGCGGTATTGTGGCCGCGAATGTATAAATGTGAGGGAGTTATGGAGGAAAATATAAAAAACAGGGTCATTATAATATTAGCAATATTAAGTATAATATTTCTTATGGGAGCAATTCGTTCCTGTAGCGCGGGGAAAAAACTTAAAACGACTTTAATTGAACTGGATAAAGAAAAAGCCATAAGCTGGGATTCGCAACAGCAAATGAATGAACTTAAGAAAGAAAAAGCTGCTCTAGCAAAGGAATCAGAAGACACAAAAGCTGAAAATGAAACTACCAAAAAGGCTTTACTGCAGGAGCAGTTAGTAAGCGAGAGCCTAAAAGAAGAATTGCAGAAGGTAACTAAACTTAAAGAGACATTAGAAGACGATTTAAAAGACGCCTTAGTTAAAGGTAAATCTAAACCCCGTTAGAAATTTTGACCTGTTTCTATTAGCATTGGGTATTTCTAACGGGGTAAATCTGCTAAATAACGCTGATTTTTAGCAAGCAAGCCCCGTTAGAAATTTTGAACTGCTTCTTTCGCTATTTAGTATTTCTAACGGGGCAAGTCAACAAAGTCGAAAAAATGGAGTAGGGGAGGCAAACAAAAATAGACCTTTATAAAAAAAGGGGATAGATTGTCCCCTTTTTTTGTCTGTTCATTAACAAAGGAGGTACGTATGGCTATATTACGCAAGATAAAAAAGAAATTAACAAAGATAGCGCAAAAAGAGAAAAAAACCCCGCCACGAACATTGGCGGGTTCGCCAAGAATTTTGGCGAAAAAAATAGCTAAAGGCTTAGTGAGAAAAAGAAAAGGCGAAGAGATTCCTGTGGCAAAGAAAAAAGAAATTCTTGGCCAACAGGAGACGGCGATAGGCAAGACAAAGTTCTCTACAGTTGAGGCACCCAGGATGCCGCGCGTGATGCTGCAAGAATTACCCGAACAGTATGGGCAGGATAAGGTTGTATTGCAGGTACGCGACCCACGGTGGATACATACTTATTGGGAGATAAGCGGCTCAACTTACGAAAGATTGAAGAATGAACTTAAAGATGAATTTTATAGAACAAAGCGAATACTTCGCGTATATGATGTAAGCCAGATTATATTCGATGGCAAGAATGCACATCGCTTTTTTGATATTCAGATAAATGAAGGTGCCAGTAACTGGTATATTGATACTGACGGACCGGGCAGGTCCTGGTGTGTAGATTTAGGGTTCTTGTTAACTGATGGCAGGTTTATAATGATAGTGCGTTCAAATACAGTATGCACCCCCATCGAAGGCCCTTCGTGGATTATGGATGAAGAATGGATGATTCCAGAGGATATGTTTGCCCGGCTTTATGGCATGGGTTTTGGATTAGGCAGAAGTTCACCGGTAGGAAAAGGCTGGCAGGAAAGGGTAAGAAAGGAACTCATTTCTTCTCCGGGAGTTTCTTCCTTAACAAGCCCTGTCAAAAAGATACCGGTTGAAAAGAATTTTTGACTGACGGTAAACACTGAATTGATTATTTACGGTGCAACTGAACCTGAGGCAAAGGTTTATGTTCAAGATAAACAGATAAATCTAAGACACGATGGGACTTTTACGATGCGTTTTGCCCTACCTAATGGCAAACAAGTCATTCCCGTTAAAGCAATAGCCTCTGACAATAAAGAAGAACGCACGATTACTCCGCTAGTAACCAAAGAAACCAAATAAATTTGTTATAGCGTTAATAGCATCTCGCATAACAATTCAATAACGCGCTTAACATACGTAAGGGAAATTTTATGCATAAAGGTTATCTGTGCCTGGTTTTACACGGCCATCTTCCATATGTACGGCATCCTGAACACGAAGATTTCCTGGAAGAAGATTGGCTCTATGAAGCCATAACCGAGACTTACATTCCCCTGATTTGGACTTTGGAGGCATTATCAAACGATAATATCGATTTTCGCCTGACCATGTCTTTAAGCCCTACGTTGATATCTATGCTTACGGACGGACTTTTACAGGATAGATACTTGCGGCATATAAATAGACTGATCGAATTAGCACATAAAGAAGTGGAGAGGACGCGTTGGCAACCGGAATTCCACCATCTGGCTATAATGTATCTGAATAATTTTTGTAAAGCACGTGATACCTTCCAGCGATTTAACCGCAATCTTATCACTGCTTTTAAAAACTTTCAGGATGCGGGGAGACTGGAAATTATTACCTGTGGTGCAACTCACGGCTTTCTTCCTTTAATGGATATCTGCAGAGAATCGGTCAGGGCTCAGGTTAAAGTTGCAGTCAGCCATTATGAGAGTGTATTCGGCAGGAAACCAAGAGGGATATGGATGCCTGAATGCGGATATCATCCCGGCCACGATGAGATTTTTAAAGAGGCAGGACTGCGTTATTTCTTTACTGACGCTCACGGTGTATTGCACGGAGCGCCCAGGCCAAAATACGGATGTTTCGCACCGGTTTATTGCCGCGGGACAGGTGTGGCCTGTTTTGGCCGCGACTTAGAATCCTCTAAACAGGTTTGGTCATCTATCGATGGTTACCCCGGAGATTATCTTTATCGGGAGTTCTACCGTGATATAGGTTTTGATTTAGATTATGAATACATAAGACCCTATATTCATCCTGACGGCGTAAGAATAAATACAGGGATAAAGTATTTCCGTATTACAGGCAGCAATAATAAGGAACCCTATAATCCTCATCTTGCCCGAGAGAAAGTCAGTGAGCATGCCGGAAATTTTATGTTTAACCGGGAAAAACAAATTGATTATCTTTATGGCTTTATGCGCAAGAAACCTATTATTGTTTCTCCATATGATGCTGAATTGTTTGGCCATTGGTGGTACGAGGGTCCTATGTGGCTGGATTTTTTGATACGCAAGATAATCTTTGACCAGAAAACTATTCGCCTTATTACTCCTATTGAATATTTATCGGAGAATCCACGTAATCAGGTGATTAGTCCTTCTCTATCCAGCTGGGGTTGGAAGGGCTATAGCGAAATGTGGCTGCAAGGGCCGAATGATTGGATTTATCGGCACCTGCACACTGCATCTGGAAGAATGACAGAGTTAGCAAAAAGTTTCCCCCATACAGACGGTCTTTTGAAAAGAGCATTGAAGCAGGCGTTGCGAGAATTGCTTCTTGCCCAAAGTTCGGATTGGGCATTTATTATGGGCACAGGCACACACACCTCTTACGCTGTACGCCGCACCAAAGAGCACATTTTGCGATTCACGCGCCTATACGAAGACATAAAAGCAAACTCTATAGATGAAAATTGGCTCTCTGATATTGAATATAAGGATAATATATTTCCGGATATAGATTATCGAGTACACCAGTAAGAAAATGGGGTCAGAATTATTTTTCTCTGACAACACCATTTTTAAGAAAAATAATTCTGACCCCATTTTCTGCTAGTTACTAACATGATAGACAAGAATAATATTCCTAAACATGTGGCGATAATAATGGATGGTAATGGCCGCTGGGCAAAGGAAAGAGGCCTTGCGCGTAGCGCCGGACACCGTGCAGGCATTGATAGGGTCAAAGAGGTTATAAAGGCGGCATCTGAATTAGGGATTAAAGTGGTGACACTCTTTGTTTTTTCTACTGAGAATTGGGCGAGGCCACAGAAAGAAGTAAACCTGCTTATGCGCGCATTAAATAATTTTTTAGACCGTCAAATTAATGAATTAGATAAAAATAATATCAGACTTATAGTTATCGGCAGGGAAAGGCCCATACCGCAATATCTTCTCGCTAAGATTAAAAAGGCACAAGAGAAGACCAAAGGTAATACCGGCCTTGTTTTTGTTCTGGCTTTGAATTACGGTTCAAGGCAGGAGATAGTAGATGCGGTAAAGAAATTTACCAATGCAGTTATTAAAGGCGAGGCTAATTTGGGGGACTTAGATACGCAAAATTTCAGTAGTTATCTTTATACTGCAGGTTTGCCTGAGCCGGATCTTTTAATCCGTACCAGCGGCCAGATGCGCATAAGCAATTTTTTACTCTGGCAGCTTTCTTATACAGAACTATATTTTCCTAAAAAATATTGGCCTGATTTCGGAAAGGAAGATTTAGAGAAGGCTATAGATATTTATCAGAAGAGGGAACGTAGATTCGGTAAGGTAGGGAGGATAGATGCTAATAAAGAGGATAATTAGTTCAATCATACTCCTTTGCGTTCTGGTCATAGCCATATCCATTGATTGGCTCTTCGGTTTATTGGTAACTGCCTTTACTACTGTCGGGCTTTACGAGTTTTTCACGATGCTTGAGAATAAAGGGATAAATATATATAAATATTTCGGCATTGCCATGGGAGCCATAATCCCGCTTTCTATAGTATTCCGTTTTGAACTTACGAGAAACTGGGAACTTCTCTTTATTGTCTTGGCATTACTATTTTTAATCATTATGCAGTTCAGGCGCCGGGAAAATTCCGGCGTTATTCTAGACATCTCCACAACCATATTCGGTATCCTTTATATTTCCTGGTTCTTAAGTTTTTTAATCAAGATAAGATACCTTACCGGCGGCATCGGCCTGCTTCTTGCAGTAATATTTATTACAAAATTAGGCGATATCGGCGCTTATCTTATCGGTACGCGTTTTGGTAAAACTCCCTTGATACCGCGCATCAGCCCCAAGAAATCCGTAGAAGGAGCAGTGGGCGGTTTAATATTTAGCGTGTTAGGCGCATTCATCAGCAGGCCGTTTTTTCCCGCCTTTGGCGGGATCCCGCCGGGGCGGGAAAATGTTGCGAATTTACATCTTCTGTTTATAGGTGTCTCTTTGGGTATTTTGGCGCAATTAGGCGACCTTTCTGAATCCCTGATGAAACGTGACTGCCAGGTAAAGGATTCAGGGCACATCCTCCCGGGCATGGGCGGGGCTTTGGATTTTATCGATAGCCTGCTTTTTACTGCGCCGGCGTTTTATTTTTATATGAGTATTATCTTACAATGAAATGCATTGCAATATTAGGCTCAACAGGATCTATAGGCCAGAATACCCTGGAAGTAATAAGGAATTTTCCTGATAAATTTTGCGCCGTAGGATTAAGCACAAATTCCAATATCGATATTTTATATCGCCAGATAAAAGAGTTTCATCCGGCATTTGTTTGCGTGCGAGACAAAAGTGTTGCCGCAAGATTAGAATCTAAATTGAAATCCAAGGGCATTAAGCTTTTTGCTGGAGAATCCGGCTTAGAGGAGATGGTTGCGGATAAGCGGATAGACAAAGTTGTCCTGGCGATAAGCGGCTCAAGCGTGCTTCCAGCTTTATTAAAGGCTATAGAGAGCGGTAAGGATATTGCTTTAGCTAATAAAGAGGCTCTTGTGATAGCAGGTCCTATAATCATGAAGAAGGCTCACCAAAAGAAAATAAAAATCATACCTATCGATAGCGAGCAGTCTGCTATATGGCAATGCCTGAAGAATGAGGATAAGGATAAAATAAGGAATATTTATCTTACTGCTTCAGGAGGGCCTTTTAGGCAAACAACTACATTAGACCTAAAAAAGATTTCTGTAAGTGATACATTAAAACATCCGAGATGGAAAATGGGTCCGAAAGTTAGCGTTGACTCGGCTAATCTAATGAATAAGGGCCTTGAAGTATTGGAGACAATGTACCTGTTTAATATAGAACCAAAGATGATAAAAGTCATTATACATCCGCAAGCCATAGTTCATTCTTTGGTTGAGTTTGAGGATGGCGTGGTCCTCGCGCAATTATCCGTTACAGATATGCGCATACCCATACAGTATGCGCTCACTTATCCCGAAAGGCTAACTAACCAGCTCCCCAGTATAGATTTTTGTGAATTAGCTAGATTGGACTTTCAGGAGCCGGATTTCCGGAGATTTCCTTGCCTGGGATTAGCTTATCGGGCGGCAAATGAACAGGGAACTACCCCCGCTGTCCTAAATGCCGCCAATGAAGTTAGCGTAGACGAGTTCTTAAAAAATAGATTAGGGTTTGTTTCTATACCCAAAGTTATTGAAAAAGTTTTAGATAAACACCATAATATTATTGAGCCTGGCCTGGATGATATCCTGAAGGCAGATAAGTGGGCGAGAACAGAGGCATATAAGTTTATGCATAAGTTAAGATAACCCATGATTACCTTTTTCATATTCTTATTAATTTTAGGCCTATTAATAACTATTCACGAATTCGGGCATTTTATCGTTGCTAAAAGATTAGGCGTGAGAGTTGAAAAATTTTCTTTTGGTTTTGGTAAACGGATACTGAGTAAAAAGAAAAACGGCACCGAATATAGTATAAGTTTAATACCATTGGGCGGTTATGTGAAACTTGCGGGTGATAGTTTGGAAGAGTTTAAAAACAATCCCGATGAATACCTGAGCAAGAAGCCATTCCAGCGTTGCCAGATAATATTTTTCGGGCCGTTATTAAACTATGTATTGGGATTTTTGTGTTTCTGGCTGATATTTTTTATCGGTTATCCTACGCTTACCACGAAAGTAGGCGGATTAATAGATGGTTTTGGAGCAAAAGATGCGGGTATACAGGTAGGCGATAAGATTATAGCCGTTGACGGTGAAAGGATAGATTTCTGGGAAGATTTACAGAAGGCTATTCAGACTAAAAAGGCAGCCACGAAAGTCTTGCTTTCGGTTTTACGGGATAATAAAGAATATGCCATAGAGGTTAAGATAAAAGAAAAGCGGTTAGACGATGCATTGGGCCAGAGGCGCAATGTGGGTTTAATCGGCATAACGCCCAAAGATGAAATTGTAAAAGTAAAGCACGGTTTCCTGAAATCTTTTGTTTTAGGTATAAATAAAACATTGGATTTGACAGTGATGACCTATAAGGCGCTTTGGCGAATGATTACAGGCAAATTATCTATGCGCGAATCCATAACTGGGCCCTTAGGTATTTTTTATATTACCTCTAAGGCAGCAAGTCTGGGTATGATTGCAGTTTTGCATCTGGTGGCAGTATTAAGCGTGAGCTTATGCATATTTAATCTTCTGCCTTTGCCAGTATTGGACGGAGGCCACATTGTATTATTGGCTATTGAGAGAATAAGAGGCAAACAGCTGAGCATAAAGGCAGAGCGCGTTATTGCGCAGATAGGTTTTACGCTTATTATATCATTAGCCGTATTTGCTACTTATAATGACCTATTAAGAATTTTCGGGGATAAGTTATCCAAGTTTATTAAGTGAGGCCACAACTTATGGAACGAAATCCTTCACTTTGTTCAGGATCGTCCTGAGGAACTAAGTGACGAAGGACGAAGTGAACATAAGTTGTCTGGCCGAACTTACCCTTGACATTTTCTTGAATACCTTTGTTATAAAAATGTCAAGGGTCAATTCGCACAAGCAGGGTAGTGATTCATAGGAGAACGACTTATGTCGTCATTCTGACTCCATAAGTCGTGTGCTCAATGAAAATAGTAAGACGAAAGACTAAAATCATAAAAATTGGGGAGGTTTTTATCGGCGGTGATAATCCTATTGCCATACAGTCCATGACTAAGACCAAAACTGCCGATATCGAAAAAACAATTAGGCAAATAAAAGAATTGGAGAGCATAGGCTGTGAAATTGTGCGTTTAGCTGTAAAAGATAGCCAAGATGCAAACGCATTGAGAATGATTAAGCGCAGAGTAAGCGCTCCGATAGTCGCAGATATACATTTTGATTGGCGTCTAGCCATAGAAGCTATTGACAGCGGCATAGATAAAATAAGGTTAAATCCCGGCAATATCTATAAAAAAGACCAAATAGGGGAAATAGTTAAGGCAGCAAAGCTTAGACGTATTCCTATAAGAGTGGGGGTAAATTCAGGATCATTGCCGGATACTATACGCAAAACATCAAAGACCAAAAATACTGCAGAAATGATGGTTAAGGCCGCATGGGATTACATAAAGCTTTTGGAAAAGTTACGGTTCTACGATATTGTCGTTTCTCTTAAAAGCTCCGACATTTTCGATACCATAGAGGCATACCGCCGGATGAGCAGATTATGCGATTATCCTTTTCATTTAGGCGTAACTGCAACCGGTTCGCCATATTCAGGTGTAATAAAGTCTGGAGTTGCCTTAAGTATTTTGCTATTGCAGGGTCTTGGTGATACAATAAGGGTATCGCTTACAGACAAACCCAAAGCTGAGGTTAGGGCAGCAAAGTCAATTCTAGAAACTATTGGTTCGCGCAGTTTTGGCCCCCAGATTATCAGTTGCCCTACTTGCGGCAGATGCGAAGTGGATTTAATCAATATAGTCAAAGCATTAGAAGAAAGACTGTTGAGTATTGACTATGGACTATGGACTCGGCCAATGAAATTAGCCGTGATGGGCTGCATAGTTAATGGTCCGGGCGAGGCAAAGGAAGCAGATTTGGGAGTTGCCTTTGGCAGAAAAGAAGGTTTATTGTTTAGAAAAGGCAAAGCAATAAGAAAAGTTTCTCTAAACAATTGTACAGATATTTTATTAAAAGAAATTTCTAAAGAAACTTTGAGGCAATAGACTATGCTCTGGTCAAAAGATTTTATACCCACCATAAAAGAGATACCGCAAGAAGCAGAATCGCTTAGCCACCAGTTAATGTTACGTGCGGGCCTGGTACGCATGCTTATAGCAGGCGTATATTCATATTTGCCGCTGGGTTTAAAGGCATTGAATAATATCCAGAAAATAATCCGCGAAGAAATGAATTCCTGTGGGGCGAGCGAATTATTACTTCCGGCATTACAGCCGCAGGAGTTATGGATCAAATCAGGCCGCGATAAAGATATCGGTGATGTGATGATCAGGTTTGTTGACCGCAAAGGAAGAAACATGTGCCTGGGGCCGACGCACGAAGAGGTAATTACGGATTTAGTAAAAAATCATATTGCATCTTACAAACAATTGCCTTTAACCCTGTATCAGATACAGACAAAATTCCGCGATGAAATCCGGACGCGTTTCGGGTTAATCAGGGCATGTGAATTTATTATGAAAGATGCATACAGTTTTGATGCGGACGAATCCGGATTGGATAAGAACTACAAGGCAATGTCAAATGCCTATAAGAGGATATTCAAAAGGTGCGGGTTAAAGATCTTGACAACCGAGGCAGACCCCGGATTAATGGGCGGCAATGTCTCGCATGAGTTTATGGCTCCTGCGCAAGACGGCGAAGATTTGGTTTTATTGTGCCCAAAATGTAAATCTGCTAGGCCCTTAAAGGAAGCAAGTGAACAGAGCTGCCCTAAATGCAATGTTACATTAGAAAAAATAAATACTATTGAATTAGGGCATATTTTTAAATTAGGCACAAAATATAGTTCGGTATTAGGCGCAAATTTTATCGATGCTAAGGGTGAACAAAAACCTATAATTATGGGCTGTTACGGTATAGGCGTATCGCGGTTAATTTCCGCGATAATTGCACAAAATCACGATAAAGACGGCATTGTTTGGCCGAAAGAAATAAGCCCATACCAGGTGATTATCTTACCTATAGATACAACCGATAGAAAGATTATGGGCAAGGCTGGTGAGGTTTATAAGGAATTAGAGCAAGGCGGCATTGAAGTACTCTTTGATGACCGCTCCGTGAGTGCCGGCGTAAAATTTAAAGATGCAGATCTCCTGGGAATATCGCTGCAGGTTATTATTGGGCGAGAATCGCTTAAGAAGAAAACTTTAGAATTAAAAATACGCCGTAATCAGAAGAAGGTCATTAAAACAAAGAGAGTAGTTTTAGAAGAGATAAAGAGGTTTGTAAATGGATAGGCAGGAGATTATAGCGCAGTTACAGAATATTATCGGAGACTATCTTAAAATTCAAGGATTGGATTTGGTAGACCTTATCTTGCGGCATGAAGGCAGAGATTCAATTTTAAGGATTCTGGTAGATAGGCCGGAAGGTGGTATAACTGTGGGTGAATGTGCCAAGCTTAATATTCTGATAAGTAATCTATTAGATGAGAAAGATATATTACAAACAAGGTATATTCTGGAAGTTGCCTCTCCGGGTTTAGATCGTCCGCTTAAAACAAAGAATGATTTTTCACGCTGTATCAATAAAAGAGCGAGATTCTTTCTTAATGAATCAATAAATGGTAAAATAGAGCTTGAGGGCCTGATAAGTAAAGTAGAGAATGATTCGGTATATATTGAGAGCAGGAGTGAGATTATAGGGATACCTTTAACAAAAATTAACAAGGCAAAGCAGATAATAGAGTAGTATTGCAAGGACCGGAGATTATTATGAGTCAAGAATTGTTAGCTATATTAGCCCAGATGGAAAGAGAAAAAGGAATAAAGAAAGAAATTCTTATAGAGGCTGTGGAAAGCGCGCTGGTAAGCGCTGCGCGCCGCGCCCTTAATATCAAACCCGAAGAGGAATTAAAAATAGAACTCGACCGCAATACCGGAAAAATCAGGGCTTTTAGAAATAAAGAAGAGGTTACTACAATAGACTTTGGCCGCATTGCTGCTTCCACAGCTAGGCAGGTAATTATACAGAAGATACGTGAGGCAGAAAAGGATGTCGTGTTCAATGAGTTTCAAGGTAAAGTGGGGGAGATTGTAAGTGGCACGGTATACAGGTTTGATAAAGGCAATATCATAGTTGACCTTTTAGGTAAAACAGAAGGGATTCTCCTGAAGCGCGAGCAGTCTCCTAAAGAAGAATTCAGGCAAGGCCAGCGTATCTGCACATATGTCGTAGAGGTAAAGAAAGATACCCGCGGTCCGCAGATAATTCTCTCGCGCACGCATCTGAATCTCCTCAAAAAATTGTTTGAATTAGAGGTCCCTGAAATTTATGAAGGCATAGTTGAGATAAAGTCTATCTCGCGGGAGCCGGGAGCACGCACCAAGATTGCCGTTTGGTCCAAGAATGAAAAGGTTGATTCTGTGGGCGCCTGCGTGGGTATGCGCGGTAACCGCATAAGAAATATTGTGAATGAATTGCAAGGCGAAAAAATCGATATTGTGCGTTATAGCGATGATATAAGGGAATATATCAAAGCAGCGCTTTCGCCGGCAAAGGTATCCGAAATAAAATTAGATAAAGATAATCTTAAGGCAGAAGTTATCGTGGATGATGATCAGCTTTCCCTATCTATCGGCAGACACGGGCAGAACGTCAGGCTTGCTTCCCGCCTTATTGGCTGGGAATTAGATATACGTACAAAAGTTACAGCGGCAGTAGCCCAAAAAGGAGAAGAGGGAAAAATAGAAAAAGAAACGGTTTCGCTTAAGCAGTTATCCGGCGTAGGAGAGAAGACTCTGGCGAGCCTTCATGAAGCCGGATTTAAAACCATGGAAGATATTTTACGGGCTGATATTAAAGATTTGATGAAGATAAAGGGTATTGGAGAGAAGAAAGTAAAAAAGATTATTGAACAGGCAAAACAGGCACAAAAATAAATTCGTCCTTCGCTTCGTCCTTCGCTTCGCTCAGGATTCGAAGACGATTCTGAACGCAGTGAAGAATCTCGCTCTAGGACTCGATTAGACGATCCTGAAACGAGATTCTTCGTTTCACTCAGAATCGTCCTGAGGAGTAAAAGCGACGAAGGACGAAGTGAAGGATCTCGCACTTATAACTTACTTGCACTTCGTGTTCGTAAGTTATATGCTCATTTAATATGCTATGGCAAAGATAAAAGAAAAAAAGACTGCTGCCCAGAAAAAGGCCAAGGATGAGAAAAAGAAGATAACGCGCAAGGTAATAAAAGCTAAATTGCCTAAGAAATTAGCTCACCAAGCTGTGCGTAAGGCCGCAAAAAAAATAAAGATTAAACCTCAACCCACAACTGTACCTAAACCTACCGTTATTGCGCAAGAGATAGTTAAAAGAATAATAATCCCTCCTAAAAAAATTCTCAAAAAAGAAGAAAGGCTAGCAGCAGAACAAAAGTCATTACCGGCCCAGCCCTTTGTAACAGAGGAGATTAAAAGAGTTCCTAAGAAGGGCGAAAAACTTCTTTCTGCTGCAGAAGAAATCAAAATAATTCCTAAAAAAGTAGAAAAGCCGCCAATAGAACAGAAACCATTACCGGTCGAGAAACCTGCTGTTGTGCTGAAGACGCTAGAATTAAATCTGCCGATTACAGTAAAAGATTTAGCCATTAAATTACAAGAGAAACCCTCCCTTTTAATTAAAACCTTAATGGATTCGGGTTTAATGGCGGGCATAAATCAGACTTTAGAAGAGCCGATAATAGCAAAAGTTTGCCAGAAATATGGTTACCAGATAAAAAAGGCGCCTGGACAGGAAGAATTGGCTTTGCGTATACACCAGGAGATAGATAAGGGCGAACTTTTACAGTCTCGTCCGCCCATAGTCACCTTTATGGGCCACGTTGACCATGGCAAGACTTCGCTTTTGGATTCCATTAGAAAAACTAAAGTTGTAGAATCCGAATACGGAGGCATTACTCAGCATATCGGCGCTTATAAGGTTGTCCTGCCGCGCGGCGAGATTACTTTTTTAGATACGCCGGGCCACGAAGCTTTTACTGCTATGCGTGCGCGCGGAGCTGGTGTTACGGATATCGTTGTTTTAGTAGTTGCTGCAGATGACGGGATTATGCCTCAGACCCAGGAAGCCATAGACCATGCGCGCGCTGCGGGTGTGCCGATAATCGTAGCCATAAATAAAGTCGATAAACCCCAGGCTGATATCGATAGGGTTAAAAAACAACTTGGTGAACTTAACCTTACTGCCGAGGACTGGGGTGGCAAGACTATTGCTGTGCCTGTGTCAGCAAAAACCGGTCAGGGAATCGATAATTTATTAGAGATGATCATCTTAGAGGCTCAGATGTTAGAGTTAAAAGCAAACCCAAAGAGGCTAGCCCACGGAGTGGTTATAGAGGCAAAGCTAAGTAAGGGCAGGGGGCCGGTAGCAACTTTGCTTGTACAAAACGGCACTTTGCTTTTAGGTGAAGTTATAATTGCAGATAAATATTACGGCAAGATAAAGGCGATGCATAATGACCGCGGTCAATCTGTAACCAGCGTGGGCCCTTCTTTGCCGGTTGAGGTTTCGGGTTTATCGGGCATCCCCGGTGTAGGAGAGCAGTTCTTCGTTATTGAGGATGAAAAATTGGCAAGAGAATTGGCATTGAAGCGGCAGGAGAACGGAAGACAGCAACAGATAAAGGCGGCAAAGAGAATTAGCCTGGAAGATTTGCATTCTCAAATACAAGAAGGAAAAATCAAGGAATTAAAGTTAATTCTTAAAGCAGATGTTCAGGGTTCACTTGAAGCGATAAAAGAGACTTTGAACAAGTTGAACACCTCAGAAATAAAATGGAATATTATACATCAAGGTGTGGGCAGCATAAATACATCAGACGTAATACTGGCCATAGCTTCAGATGCTCTTATACTAGGATTCCATGTCGAGGTAGAGGCTGGCGCTAAAGAATTAGGCGCTAAAGAGGGCGTAGATATAAGGACATATAATGTTATTTATGAATTAGCCAATGATATAAAGGCGGCTATAGAGGGTATGCTTGAACCAAAATTAAAAAAGGTCTTCTTAGGCAGGGTTGAGATAAGGAAGGTTTTTAAATTATCGCGCTCAGGAATAGTAGCAGGTTGCTTTGTAACCAAAGGCAAGGTTAATCGCACTGCCTCTGTTAGCCTGGTAAGAAATGGCGAGGTTGTATTTGAGGGAAAACTTTCATCTTTAAAGCGTTTTAAAGATGATGTAAGGGAAGTCCAAGAAGGATTTGATTGCGGGATTACTTTGAGCGGCTTTGAAGATATCATGGAAGGCGATATAGTCGAGGCTTATGATATAGAAAAAATAGCCCGTAAACTTGAAGAGAGATAATAAAAAATGGCAAAAAAACGGATATTAAGCGGGATGCGGCCGACAGGCCCGTTGCACATAGGGCATCTGGTTGGCGCATTAGACAATTGGGTAAAACTACAGGATGAATATGAATGTTTCTTTATGGTTGCAGATTGGCATGCATTAATGTCGGAATATGCCAATCCTGTTGATTTAAAAGAAAATCTTATCAATAATGTTATTGATTGGCTTGCCTGCGGAATTTCTCCTAAAAAATCTACTATTTTTATTCAATCGCACGTAAAAGAACATTTGGAATTATATATGGTTTTTTCTTTCATTACTCCTTTAGGCTGGCTTGAACGCTGTCCCACATACAAAGAACAGTTGCGCGAGGTAACTAACCGCGATTTAAGTACCTATGGTTTCCTGGGATATCCGGTTTTACAGGCTGCAGATATTATGCTTTATAAAGCAGAGGGAGTCCCGGTCGGGGAAGACCAGCTTCCGCATTTAGAGTTAACCAGGGAAATCGGCCGTAGATTCAACAGCCTTTATAAAAAAGATATTTTTCCTCAAGCCCAGGCACTCTTAACCAAGACGCCTAGGATTCAAGGGCTTGATGGGCGCAAGATGAGCAAAAGTTATAATAATTTTATCGCCATCTCCGAGGAGCCTAAGAATATCCGCCTGAAAGCTCAAAGTATGTTTACTGACCCGGAAAGGGTCAAGCTTTCCGACCTCGGACACCCCCAAACATGTAATGTGCACAGTTACTATGCAGTATTTGCGCCTGAGAGAGAGAAAGAAATTGCCAGTCTTTGCCGTCAAGCGAAGATTGGATGTACTGATTGCAAGAAAGAATTAGCTGAAATCCTGGTTAAGTTTTTAGAACCGATTCAGAAAAAAAGGAACGAGCTTCTTAAGAACAAAAAACAAATATTTAATATATTAGAACAAGGTTCAAAACAGGCGGGTAGAGTTGCGTCTAAGACTGTATCCGAGGTAAAGGGTTTACTTAATTTAAAGTGAGGACATAAGTTATGGAGTATTCTACTAAGATAAACGACATAACTTATTGTCCGAACTTACCCCGCCTTTGGCGGGGTTAAATTCGCCCCGCCAACGGCGGGGCTCATTTAATGAGCTATAAAATTAAGTTAGAGATGTTTGAGGGGCCCCTGGACCTGCTTTTATATTTAGTAAAGAAAGACCATTTAAATATATACGATATTCCTATTGCCGACGTTACTGAGCAGTACCTTAAGTACATGGATATTATGCGACTGCTTAATTTAAATATCGCCGGTGAATTCTTGGTAATGGCAGCTACCCTTATGCAGATTAAATCCAAGATGCTCCTGCCGCTGGAAGAGTCGCAGGAAACATCCGAAGCGCAGGAAGATCCCCGGCAAGAATTAGTAAAGCGGCTGCTAGAGTATGAAAAGTTTAAAGAGATAGCGCAAAACTTAAGAGAAAGAGAGGCTGATCAGCGCGATGTATTTAAACGGCCAAAATCACTCGGGCAGGAGATTCCCGAAGATAATCAGGAAGCATACTTTGAGGCAAGCCTCTTTGATTTAATTACTGCATTTTCTGCGGCATTAGAAGGTGTTCCTAAAGAATTATTCTATGAGGTTATCAAAGATGAGTTTACAGTTGAGGAGAAGGTACACGATATTTTACATTTATTACTTGTTTCATCAAGCATGCGCCTTTCTGAGTTATTTACCAAAGCAAAAAATAAAATAGAGATAATCGTTATTTTTTTAGCTATATTAGAATTAATCAGATTAAAAGAGATTGTTGCCCGGCAGAAAGGGTTATTTCAGGAAATAGAGATTACCAGAAACAAGAAAAATATCATACCCTATGACAGAAGAAACAAGACATAAATTATTGGAAGGCACTAAAGCCATTGATAAGGTTGGAGAAACTGAAGAAGACGTTGTTTTAAATATCTCTTTAAGGCCGCACAGGCTCACAGAATTTGTGGGGCAGAAAGAGATTACGGATAATCTCAAAGTATGCATAACTGCTACCAAACAAAGAAAAGAACCGCTTGAGCATATTCTTTTAAGCGGCCCGCCTGGCTTAGGCAAGACCAGTTTAGCCCATATTATTGCCCATGAAATGGGCACAAAGATAACCGCTACTTCTGGACCGGCTATAGAGCGCGCAGGAGACCTTATCGGTATATTAACTAACCTAGAAAGGGGAGACATACTTTTTATTGATGAGATACACCGGCTTTCTAAGGTAGTGGAGGAATTTCTTTATCCGGCAATGGAGAGTTTTCAGATTGATTTTGTGATTGATAAAGGCCAATATGCCAGGACCATAAAATTCAATCTCAAACCTTTTACTTTAGTCGGCGCTACTACGAGGACAGGTTTATTAGCTGCGCCTTTGCGGGGGAGGTTTGGGATATTTTATCATTTGGATTTTTATCTGATAGAGGATTTAGCCAGGATTATAAAGCATTCTGCGAAAATTTTAGGCATGAATATAGACGAAGAAGCATCTTTGGAGATTGCGCGGCGCGCCCGGGGAACACCACGGATTGCCAATAGATTATTACGCCGCATTAGAGATTACGCGCAGGTATCCAAGATAGATAAAGTAAATCTTGAGGTTGCAGCAGGAACTTTGGATGAGCTGGGTATTGATAAAGCAGGCTTTGATGAAATAGACCGTAAGGTTCTAAAGTTGATGCTTGAATCTTTTGGCGGCGGGCCGGTAGGCATAGAATCTCTCGCTGCCAGTCTTAACGAAGAAGTTGATACCATCGCAGATACTATAGAGCCGTATTTACTCAAAGCTGGATATATAAAACGCACCTCGCGCGGTCGAGTTGCTACAAAATTAGCCTTCAAACATTTCGGTATAAAATACGAGAAACAGGAAGAATTATTTTAGGGACGTCTTTGAATCCAATCGGAAGTCGTCTTTGTATCTAATCGGAAAGATGTCCCCAAATAGAGATAATTGATATTTTTTGCGGTTTGTCTTGGCTTGCTTCGTGCAGCACCGCTCGAAATTCCCCAGCGAGGAATTTCTCGTCCTTCGCTTCGGCAAGCTCAGGACGAGCCCTGAGCGAAGCGAATGGGCTCGCTTGGAGTTTATGCTCGCTCTCACAGACTTCGCATTACGAAGCGAACCCTCACCCGCATCTAATTTTCTAGATGCTGCCCGAGCCAACCCAAACCACCCGCTAAAAATGTACTTCTTATAAAGGAGAAGAGATGGATAATAAAAAATGGCCTGTTTTGGCGCAAATCTTAATTGGATTAGGAGTTATCGGCGGATTAATGAATATTATTGGAGGCTTATACCAGAAAAATATTATAATGGTAATAGCGGGTATAGCCGGGCTTGTAATTTATTGGA
>Ga0180732_1000739_pt1 | contig 24681 bp, 55 predicted proteins | sample KR11_01MetaG_FD_148674 | JGI IMG/M metagenome (GOLD analysis project Ga0180732, IMG submission 148674) | Groundwater microbial communities from the Olkiluoto Island deep subsurface site, Finland - KR11_0.1 MetaG | ecosystem: Environmental > Aquatic > Deep subsurface > Groundwater | place... | reverse complement strand
TTCTCCAATACTTACTGATTCTAAAACATTAGTTCGCTTTGAGCCTTCAACATTCTGGCTTTCCCTCCTATATGCATCTATCATATAACTATAAATTTACCGTCTCTTAAAACTGCCACAACTAAAGGCGATGAACAATATTTCTGAAACTCATCTCTTACCATTACCGCCCTTTCCATTCCCTTCCATCCTATCGGTTGCGCTTTTTCATTTATCCAATTGACTACGGGAACGCTTATAAAAGCTCCTTTTCCCGGCCCCTTGCAAATGACGGTAGCAAGGAAATTTCCCTCTTTGTTTGGGATTCCTACGTATCTGTCACTATCCATTATGCTAATCTTTTCCATCTTTTCTACCTCCTTATTCCTTATTGATTTATAATCTATTCTTACCATATCCAAATATTATCATTGTATACCTCATAATACAAGATTTAATTTAATATTTCTTTTATGTGTTTTCTGGCAAACAAAACGTTACACGATGTAACCTTTTATATGCATCGCATTGCATAGTACATAATGGTCAACTTGACATAGTACATTATTTATGCTATACTCTATTCAGTTCTTTTAAAAATAAAATAGCGTTGTGTTGTATATGCGATTGATCAAACTGCTGAAGAATCCTGAAATAATCAGGAAACGGGTATAAGATAGTCGCGATTATAACGGAATCGAATTCCTGCATAAAATTACATCACACAATAGTAAATCTAATCTGATATGTAAGCCTGTCAGTAATCCTTACAGTATGCTGATACCATCCTGTAAGGACTAGACCTGATGGCATTGTCAGAAACAAAGTTTACATCCAATGGAATACGACAATTCCTAACGGTAAAGCCAATACCGGAAGCAATCCAAAGGTTTCACTCTGTAACCTTTGGAAGCGCAAAAAGTAATTTTTGTAAACGGATATGATTGCATGAGTCTTTATCATGGTTACATATACCTTGTGCATGGCAGAAACAAGAAGTACGCCATAGGGGATTTATTCCCGTCCACACCATACACACATAAGCCATAGATTAGTTGCTAGGCTTTAACAATGGTTCGGTGCTCGTAAGAGTAAATGGAAAAGGTGTCGAGTGATTTACGATTGCAGAAAACAAAGAATACCACAAAAGGTTTGAAATTCTGGTCAATCAAAGAATCACTCCGACAATTCACAAAGGTTACACGGTGTAACCTTTTGGAATAGTCGAAAAAAACAAAGGAGGCAATATGCACTTCAAAGTCAATTCCGATGTAAAACTGAGAGTCCCAAAAATTCCATACTACTCAGGATATGCAGGTAATCCGATTGTAAAAATCCCCGCTGGAACAATAGGCAAAGTTCACTCTGTAAATGTTCCTAGTGTTCGCAGAGATAATGTTACTTTTACGGTAGTTACCTTTAAACTTCCGGGAATTTACAGCGGTAATCCAGTATTGAAAAACGACATCTGGACTTGTTCATGCCAAAACTCCGAACTAGAAAGAATAAACCAATGATTATATTCTGCAAAAACTATGCAGGCAAACCGGAAAAGCATATTCCCTTTTCAGTAAGGGAAAGTCATAAACCAAATACAACAGCAAAAGGCCATGCTTGGCTAGAAAGGAGAAATTCATCAGATAGATATGTAATGCGATATGAAAGATCATGGATTAAATAAAGGAGTCGAAAAATGAAAATTGAAATTATATTCAACCAGCCTGTAAATGGATTCTGGGACGGCGGCAAGAAATCAGGCGGCATCTTTGAAGGAACTGCGTTTCCTATGAGGGGCGATAAATGTGATGGAAAAGTCAAATTTGGTTGTTATGCCTTAAATTTTTTCTTTTCCGTCAAACAAGGTAAAACCGAAAAAGACACCATTGAATCAGCAAAACGTTGGCTAAAACGCCATTGCAAAGTTCCGTTCAAATTCGTAAACTGAAACGTTACACTCTGTAACCTTTGGAGGAAACAAAATGTATAGAACATTCAAAGAAATCAGGCACTTATACCGCAAACTTGCCGAAGTCGAAAACAGGCTGGCAACAATGCGATGGTTTGAGCCTGATTATGAAATGTCGAAACTGGAAAGACTTGGCCTAGTAAAAGCCATAATGAAAGCAAGGGAAATATGAAAGAGTTATCAAAACAAGAATTGCTGGCAGAAATGGATGTTGACGTTCATCCATTAATCGAAAAGAACATCAAGAAGTATCAGGCAACACATCTTGTGCTTTTCGAGAATCAGGATATGTGCTCATCATCGCTTGGTGCTCGTACCGTGATGTGTGTTGGCAAAAACAACACCTATAAAACGATAGAAGAATGTGAAGGCAAATGGCTCAACGATTTGCCAAGTCAACGGCAGTATGCAGTATCATTCTGCAAAGCATAAACGAGAGGAGGCAACAGGAGGTTTAAGCAAGTCAGGCATAAACGAGAGTGAACAATCGGAGGATAAAAATGCACAATCACGCAGAAAACATGAAACATATCACAAAACAAACAGCCAGAAATTTCTGCTTGTACGAAAAAGGCTCAGTTACTATGCAGGATATGGTATATATCGATGATGCCGGAATTGTCCGATCTTGTTGTTTCCATGAAACTATAGAAGAACAACGGCTCGAACATCCAAACATTGAACTATGGTTTTTTACGGATGTCATGCAGGAAATTGACAAGGCACAAGAAGCTACATTCAAAAAGAGTCCAGTTGAAATAACCGAAGATAGATTCACGGAAATGCTTGAGGTTTTACCGCCTCACAACTGGCACAGGGAAACAGGTAGTGAATCATTCAAGATGTCAGAAATGACATGTGGAAATTATACGGAAATATTCTGTCGGATAGGCGAAAAGTTTTACGAATTGTGCGACGATGTCCATAAGACGCACATTGAAATAGTGGAAATGTGCAAGGCAATATAGGAGGTAATATGAATCTGCGAGATAACATACACGTTGACAGCAAGAAGATTGCGGAAGGGCTGTATGATATGTTTGACGACAACGAAAAAACTGCCCTAAAATTCGGGTTACTTCCAGAAGCTAAACTCAGTCCTTTAAGAAAATGCCTGAAAGATAAGTCCGAAGAATTATTCCCATATCCTGAAAAGATATTCAGCGAACAGGAGCTCCGTGAAATGGAGTTTATGAATTTACGGGAAAACGCAAGAAAACTGGCTGACGAAGAAAGAAAGGAGTGGACTACGATAACAGAACATAATGTATGCATGGAATTATATCACGTTGCGCCTATGCTTGTATAGCTAGGCAAGAAGAAATGGAGTAAAGATATGAGAACACATTACAGAAACGGTGATTGCATCAGCCTGAAATGTGGTTGCAATGGATGCAATCCATCCATGATTAACGGGGTGCTATGCCATGAGCAGGGCTGTCCGTATGCATGGAAAGATAAACAGATAAGCTGTACCGAATGCGGTGCAGACTTCTACCCGAAAAACAGATACGACCAGAAATGTAAAGACTGTGAGGCAATAAATGAATAAGACAGAACTACTGGCAAAAATAGATTCGCTTATCACGGCAATTGAAGATGCCGGAAGCTATTCGACAAGGGATATGCGATCAGGTGGTACGATGTATCACTTAAACGTCAAGATGCACAACAGCATCAATTGTTATACGGACATCGAGGCCATTGCATCGAAATATCCTGTCGTAAAACAAAAGATGCTGGAATACTTCACCGAAAATAGAATCGGTGATTTGACTAACCAGTGGATTGAGGATGAACAAAGATACATCGCCGATGATTACCTGCAAGGCTGTTGCGTAAACAGTCAGAAATATTACGATGATGAAATTGCAAAGTGTCAGGATGAAAAGTACAAGACTTGTTATCCTGCCTTGCAAAAATTATCAAAGACAAACCGCATTGCTGAATTACAGAAGTGGAAAGAGAACGATGCCTTTATCGAATACGGAATGAATCAGATTGCGAAAGAAACAATCGGATTCTACGGCAGGAGTGGAGGACATCTCTGTTTCAGACTGGAGACTGACTTGGTTGACAGGCTCATGACAATCAAAGATGGATTGGATGATACATCATGCGTCTACGAAAATTACGTCGAGGCGCAACAGGAATACAAACACGTCAAGCGTACCCACGACAGCATAATGCAGACGCTTGTATCCGTAGATACCATGCGTAAAGGCATGAACGCTCAGTTAATGCTGGAAGAACGGGTAGAGAACTGGGTTTATGAATACAAGGCAGAAATAAAGGAGGCGATTGACAAAACAGACAGAGACCTGGAAGCAATCAAGAATGGCAAGATGGCAAAGGAGTTACGGGAAAAGAAAATTGCATTGCAAAAGATAGGAGAATCAATCTGATGCCAGATAAAATCTATTGCGGCATTGCAGGATGCGAGACAGAGGCTACGCATAAGACAGACGGGGGTACGCCTTTGTGTACGCCATGTCATTATGCGTATGAATTGGGCCACTGTAGTTTCTCAGGAAACACGAAGGTTTTGGAACAGAAGGAGGAAATATTATCCAATCAAATTCACGGCCAAAATTTCATAAGATGACAGGAGGATGACAATGGGTAGAGGCAGAATGGTTTCATTGTATAAGATAGGGCAGTTTGTCAGCTACAAATTGCGCAAACAACCAGATTGCAGTACGGGTACGGGTACGATTCTTAAACTACATAAGTCAGGGAAAGGAGGAGTGGCAGAAATCAAGCCTTCAGATAATAGTTGCAAAATTTCACGCAAACTCACACATGTAACATCATTAGAATAGGAGAATAGCAAATGAAAATTACAAGCAATGGCAAGAGATATGACACGGAAAAATGCAGGAAGATAGCAAGTCAAGACTTGCACAGTTACAGCAATAATTATGCAGGATGCGTCAAATTATTGATTGCATCCGACGGAACGTTCATCCTTGAGACGGACAGCAATGGGCAAGATTGCCACATCCAAGATGATGTATCAGTCTTAGGAAAAGACGAAGCGGTTGCATGGCTGGAAGAAAGCAATGCGGATATGGATGATGATGAAGAGAAATTGGCAATCGAAGTTGGCCTGATTGAGATAGTCGAATAGGAGAATAGATGAAAAGAAAACTACCACAAGTAAACTGCAAATACGGTGCGCCAATGGGAAGGAATAATAATATCCCGCCAGACATTCAGTCCGTCGGCACACTTCACTTAGAACGCCTGATATGGGTTGACCACGACTATGACCAAGGCGGTGCATATTGGGGACGTGTAGCTGGTCAATATATCTATTGGGCATACGGAGAAACTATAGACTGGCAAGTGGATATCTTTGTAAGAGCATCTTGCAGGGACAATGCCAAGACGGAAGTAATTAAATTTATTTCAAAAGCAAAGTTCTATCGGTAAACAAGGAGACACACCATGACAGCATTAGTAAAAACAAAGGACGGTAACGTGCGCACAGTCAAGTCATTTTCCGCACGTATAGGCAATAGCACAGTGGAATTGGTCAAGGACAATGGCAGATTGCGCCTTGCAAATGACAGTCATATCACGGTAACGCTGGCAGAGAGGAGGAGGGATAGATGTTAAGCAAAGACGATCTCCCTTTGTTAAGGGCAATAGTAATGATCTTAAAGGAATGCGTTCCAGCGCATCCGGCAGATGATATTGTTTTTAATCTAATGGAGATTGACAATGAGTTGCTCAAAATAGAAAGGAGGCAGGATGAAAAAGACCAAGGGTAATTACGAACAATACTTAAACGAAATCTCTCCATCCCAAGACAGCGATGAATGGATTATCGGAGGCAAGAATAGGCATTACTCAAGCAGGGGCAGGTATGGATTCGCTATACGTAGCCATGACCCTATCGCATTTGAAGTAGGCTTCTCGGAATGGAGTAGACTCAGTTATGAATGATACTCCTTGGCTTCAACCTCTGCTTCGTAAGCGCAGTCCCGATGCAATTCGTATCCTATGCGATTTGCTTGAGGCTGGATTACGCAAGGGGAAATGCTCTGCTAATGACGTAAGGGATGTGCATTTTGAACAAGTCAATATCATTGGTGGAGTGTGCAAGGTAATCAAAAAATTCGGATTCACACACACAGACAGGAGGGAAAAAACCATAGCAAAAAGAAAGCATAGCCGCAGGGTAGACATTTATGAATTGACAGATCGAAGCAAGGCAGAAAGCGCACTTGCACCAATGCGGGTGGTGCTTATGAATGCGACAAAGGAACAACCAAAACAAATGGAGATGTTATAATAATGATTACTCAAACCAAAGACGATATGCTTAAAGCAGGCGCAACAGAAACAGAAGCAAGAGAAGCAATGATAATGTTTAAAATGTTACGTCCTTGTTTGCGAGTCAATAAGACGGGCAGAGTGAATACCCTTTGGGGTTCCAAAACGCCCCTTGGTTTATACAGGACGATTGTTAATCTATGCAACTAACCTATGCCAATGGCATATTCAACTGCATCTGCACGTACAATGAAAAAGATTATCCCAAAACAGCAGGCTTCGTTTGGGACAAGATCACGCCTAAAACATGGGCAACCAAGGATGCAGGTGTAGCGTATAAGCTCATTAAAGTCGCAAACAAAGAAGCATTGGAGGCCATCACTCAGTACATGGCAAAGGCTACGGAAAATATGGAGGCAAGCAGGGCAAAGGACGCTGACGTAAACCTTCCGTGTCCACCGGAACAGGAACTTCTGCCATTCCAGAAGGCCGGAGTTGCGTTCGTATGCAAACAATTCGGAATACAGGAAGGAGGACCAATATCAACACCCGCATCTGGCGTACTTATCGCAGATGAAATGGGGTTGGGTTGATAAAACTATACAAGCAATTATTTTAATCAACTGCATTCAAGCCTACGCAAATCCTAAGCCTATGGTCTTGATAGTTTGCCCTGCATCGCTGAAACTGAATTGGCAACAGGAACTACGCAAATGGTTGGTCAAAGAGAATAAGATCGCAGTTGTCAATTCGGATTCGCCTTGGCCTAATGCTAACGTATATATTATTAACTACGACATCCTTGTACAACCCTGTCCTATATGCCGGGGCCATACCAAGGAAGAGAAAGCAAGATGCGCTACGTGTGAAGGCACAGGCTCATACTCAAAATTCCAACAGCTATATGATATGCAATGGGATTTGATTATTGCTGATGAATCGCACAGATTAAAGAGTGGAAAAAAATCGAAGCAGGCAACAGCATTCTTCAAGATGCAAACGAAATGGAAACTTCCCATGACAGGGACTCCTCTACTCTCCCGGCCTATAGAGATATGGAGTACACTGAGCTGGCTGGACAAAAACACATGGGGCAACAGGTTTATGTTTGGCAAGCGTTACTGCAATCTGGTACAGACAAGGTTTGGAATGGACTTCAATGGTGCATCCAATCTGGCTGAGTTGCAGTCAAGACTCAGAGGCGGAGGCTACATGCTACGGCGAATGAAGGCTGATGTACTCACAGAACTGCCGCCCAAGTTCAGACAGGTAATAGAATTGCCAAGTGAAGGATTGGAGCAGGTCATTGATGCTGAATGGAAAGCCTATCACAGATACGAAACGTTTCTCGACAGCCTGAAGGTAGCATATCAACTAGCCAAGGCATCTGAAGATGATGCGCAATATCACAAGGCAGTTGAGAATTTGCGCAACGGACAGAACGCCGCCTTTACAGAGATGGCTCTGATGAGATTGGAAGTAGCTAGAAAGAAACTACCGTATGTCATTCAGCATTTAAAGGATGTGGTTGAAGAAGATCATAAGGTTGTCTGTATGTGTTGGCATAGGGACATCGTAGCCAAGATAACAGAGGCATTCCATCCCCATGCCGTTGTCATTACAGGTGAGACTCAGGTAGATCGTAGGCAGGGTATAGTCCAGTCATTTCAGACAGATAAGAATATACATCTGTTTATCGGAAACATGAAGGCGGCAGGCGTGGGTATCACATTGACAGCATCCAGTCATGTTGTGTTTGCGGAACTCGATTGGGTCCCGGCAAACATAACTCAGGCAGAGGACCGCCTGCATCGCATAAGCCAAGTAAACAACGTACTGGTACAGCATCTTGTTTTGGAAGGCAGTCTCGATGCAGTCATGGCTAAGCGCATTATCGAAAAGCAAAAGGTAATTACAAAGGCCCTTGATGCGCCATGCGATGACATGCCTATGGAATTGGAATTAATGCCGGAAACAGAGGTCGCCACGGCAAGCACAACTCGCAAGGAAGTGATTGCAAAGTCCATCACATTGACTGATGCAAATGTAAGCGTCATTCACGTTGCCTTGAAAATGATAAGTGCATTATGCGATGGAGCGCATAGTCTTGATGGCTCCGGCTTCAGTCGCATTGACGTAGACATCGGCAAGTCATTAGCAAATAGTCAGAGGCTCAGTCAACGGCAGGCATACATTGGCTGGAAGGTAGCCAATAAACACAGGAAGCAACTGCCCGGGGAAATACAGGAAGCATTGAAAGGAATGATTAATGAATAAACAAGAAAAGATTTTTCTGAAAACTATCGAGGGAAAATACTCAGCATCTATAGCAAAGGCTTGGAAAAGATATAGCAAATATGTTTTGTATGCGAGAAAATTAGCATCGCTTCATCAAATCACATTTCGCAAAAAGGAAATTACAGAAAGAAAAGCAAGACTTTCTTTTCAGAAAGCAAAAGACAAAGCACAGGCTATCTATAGTAAATCAATAAGTGAATACAGTCCTGCTTTATGGATGGAAGTAAAGAGAGGATGGAAAAGATGAATGAAATAGAAATACTCACTCAAATTATGCACTCACTACAAGCCATAGAAATAATTGGTTTGATTATCATGGCAACGTGCATTGCAATATCCTTATTATTAACATTCAGTAATAAAATATGAGATCAAAACGAATAGCAGTTACCAAGTGGGAGCGCAATCCCAACGGGCATCGGCATGGCACAGGCAAAGGCAATCCCGGCAGGCCCAAAGGTGCGCTCAATAAATACGCAGGCAATATCCTGCAAGTGTCATCAACATCAGGCTATGACACGCTCTTAAACGACGGATGCTTTATGAGGAGGAATCATATATGCGAATGACACCATACTCCGTGTACTGGACACATCCCGGCATCCTTATCAGAGGAGGCTTCGTTAAGTATATTGAATCGTATAGTGCTGATTGCGAAAAACTGTCAGAAGATGATGGCTTGTTTCTAAAACTACTGAAATACCTTGGTAAACCAAAACAAAAAATGAGGTTTATATGGATAGAATAAGCACATGCTGTGGTGCAAAGGTCGAGATCTTGACCATGCCTCAACGTGATGAGCATGATGATGCAAATAAATGCCTGTGCCTAGAGTGCGGGTCGGAGTGTGACACAATAAATAAGGAGGATGAAGATGTTAGTTGATGTATATTGTCAGACATTAAAGGCCCCGGATGTCCGAAACGAACTGGAGCAACGCAAGTTTGAAATCATGCCAAGGCAGGTTACAAATTCAAATACAATTATCGTCAGGTGTAAACGTAAGTTTGTGCATGACATAGAACTTATCCTCGGTGTCCAATGCATAGCTTGGGCAGAGGAAGCGGAAGATGTGGTAACATGCCCAAAGTGCGGGTGCAAGGTGGAGGTGTAAGATATGAAATTATCATTTGAACAAACTTATGGACAATATAGCAGACTCGAATTTGGACTTGGGTTTTTTGCTTGGCGATCATATTTATTCAATGCAGGAAGAATGAGATACATGTGGACTTTTCGTATTCAATTGGGATTGTGGTGCATAGAATTAGCACATACTTTTAAACCAGAAAGGTATCAATGATAACCCAATGCAAATATTGTAATGCAAACATTATGTTTGTGAAAATGGTATCAGGAAAGTCAATGCCTGTGGATTTTAAGCCTATAAAGAAAATAGTCAAGGACCCAGACGAGCATGTTTACGCAATATGCGATTGCTACACATCGCATTTTGAAACATGCCCATACGGAGGAGATGGTTCATTAAGACCCATCATTAGCAGTACCGCGACATTCAACGACACACAAAGGGAGGACTAAATTTATGACACTCCATACCAAGGCTGTGCAAATTATTATTTGACTTCATAAACAAATGATGCCATAGTCCCGGCATGACGTATAAATCAGCAACGCATGAATGCAGAAGTCTCGGAACTCCATGTCTCAGGAAAGGTTCAAACCTTTCTGGTTGCCTAGTTGCTATCCAGTACGTCCCTGAGCATGGAGTTTCTTTTTAATAGGAGATAGTTATGAGAGTTTTAGTTGAATCACCAGGCGGTAATCATTACGTTGAATTAAAATGTTGTATCTGCGGAGAACAGGATAGACATAAACTTCAAGTAGAGGGTATAGGTTTATCAGCCGGAACGTGGGGCGACGAATACACATTCTGCTCTAAATGCTGGAACTCTAAATCGCTTGGAAAAAATATATTAAAGATACTTGGGTATCCTTTTGGCATGAAACTTATAGGCGAAGCAATCCCTGATGACGCCAAGGAGGATTCAAGTGTACGGTAAACATTTTTCTTCTATGTACGAAGGTTCAATGATAGGCGCAGGTTTGAATGTCTTTGCTGTGTGGGGTTACATTATATCTCATGCCGACTTCAACGACTCATGTGTGGAATTACACCCAAAGCACTTGGCTCTTATCCTTGGTTGTTCAAAAGAAGAGGTGGTTAAAGCCATTGAATATCTTATGGCCCCAGACCCGGACTCAAAGAGCAAAGAAGAAGAAGGTAGGAGATTACTCAAAAAAGGAGAGTACCTTTACTTCGTTGTAAACTTTAAACGGTACAGAACTTACAAAACCACATCAGATAGAAGGTCTTATAACAGAGAATATATGAGATCATACCGTAAAGATTCTGTAAAACATTGTAAGAAAAAGTTTACGCTGGGAGAAGTCTATGCTTCTGTATCTGTTTCTGATTCTGACTCTTCTCTTAATGCAAAGGATAAAGATAAGATTAAGAGTAGGATAATTTTTACGCCTCCAACTCTGGATGAATTGAGTGCCTATGTCCTACAACATAAGTATTCTTTTGACCCAGAAAAATTTATAGCTCATTACGAATCTAATGGATGGCTTGTAGGTAAGAACAAGATGAAGAACTGGAAGGCCGCTTGTGTAACATGGCAAAAGGGAAATTATAATAGCAAACCCTACCAAACAGCATCCAATAGACCAAGGATAGAAGTATGAATAAAACAGGGACCCTTACTACATTTGGGAATATCACCGATACCATTATCAAATACTATGAGAGCAATGGCGCGGCGCAAGGATTGACTACGGGCTGGTCTAAGCTAGATCAATTCCTTCTCTTGCAAAAGGGAATGCTTAATATCATCACAGGTATACCCTCATCCGGGAAGTCAGAATGGCTTGACCAGCTTATGCTTCAGACTATCGCCTTGCATAACTGGCATTGGACAGTATTCAGCCCGGAGAACTGGCCCTTACAGCATCACTTTCAGAAACTATCAGAAAAATGGAATGGCAGGCCAATGTTCTCGGGGTACAACGTCCCTCCAGTGATGAGCAGAGAAGAGGTTGATGAAGCAGTTAAACAATTAAGCGGGTCAATACACTTCCTTGAACCTCCAGAAAATAATATAACTATTGAACCTATTCTCAATCTTTTACTCCAGAGTAAAGAGGAATTTTCAACAGATGCATTCATCCTTGACCCTTGGAACGAACTCGAACACTCCCGCCCCGGAGGAATGAGTGAGACTGAGTACATTGGGATGATTCTCACAAAGGTAAGGAACTTTGCAAGGCGCACAGAAATCGACATGTTCATAGTGGCGCATCCTACAAAACTATCAAGACGCGATGATGGCAATTACCCTGTACCTACACCCTATGATATTTCCGGCTCGGCTAACTGGAGGAATAAGGCAGATGCCTGCGTGACTGTATGGCGCGATTACCAGAAAGATGATGGCGTGATTCAGGTCCACATCCAGAAGATACGCAATAAGAATCTTGGCAGGATGGGATGCGTGGAGCTTCATTGGTTTAAACCTAGTGGATTATTCTTTAACGACATCGAAGATACAAGAGAATGGGAGAATCATGGAATCAAGAGAATGCTCGTATGATTCAGCCGTAGTATATGGCAGACAACATGGCACAGCCTTCTATTTTAACGAAGAAAATTGCACTACTTTTCTGAATCATATAGAAAATAGGTATAGCAAATCTATGTTTGATGCTTATTATCAAGGGTTTATGGATGGTTTGGATGGTAAATTTAAGGTACAGTACCGATACATGAAGGTAGCCAAGGCAGGGAAAGGGGGGATTGACGATCGGTACTTTGGACGCTTGACAAACTTTTCCAAATAACGTATGTTCCTTTTATGCATGTTGAAAACTATAAAAGAATTGACCCGACTGGCTGCTGGTTATCCAGCATCCTTCCCGCAAAGGGACGACATGCAGGGCTGGTCGGGTCTTTTTAATTCAGGAGTATCTTTATGTTAAGTTCTAATTGCGAAAAATGCGGCAACCTGATTGATAGAATAAGGCATCCAAAAAGTAGATTCTGTTCTATGAGATGCTGTGGTAAGAGCTGGAAAGGAAGAGAATGCCATCCGTTGCTTCATCCAGCTAATAACGCAGGAACTATAGGCGAATTGTTTGTAGCAAATTATTTTCTAAGCATGGGTCTTGAGTGTTTTAGAAGTTTATCTCCAGCATCAAAAACTGATTTAATAATTAAGAAAGGCGACAAAACGTTGTCCGTAGAGGTGAAAACTGGGCATTATTCTAGAAAAGGGTTCGTAATACCTACACCTTTATGGAAAAAAACCAATATTTTTGATGTTTTAGCAGTTTATATTCCAGAAAAACAAGATGTAGTTCTCTTTGATAAAAATTTAAACCCAATACAAGGTGTGGGTATGTAGGTTTTGGTGGCCTACGAGGGCAGGCAGACCCATTGGCGGGGCTACAGAGAGGAGGAACAGATCGCCACAAGAGAGAAGTATCTTGAGATGGAAAGAAAATATTCTACCAAACTCAAAAATAGTTGTTGACGTTATGTTATGAATAACGTATAGTCGTAGTTGAATAGTAATAACAAAAAACAGGAGGTCAGTATGCCAACAGTAGTAATCCAATCCGTAGTACAAGGCCCTGTGCAAGAGGCTCCGTTCTCTTCGCATGGGAACATGATAAATGTAACAGCATGGCTGGTCAATGCATTGGTTGACGGTCTGCCAGTCCAAAACATAAAACTCAGGGCGTTCAGCCCGAAAGTACATTGGCTGGTGAGGCCCGGTGGAACAGCAGTTTGTGACCCGCCAAAGATGCACAACAACCAGATCGAGTATAAGATCACCACGCCAAGCGATGCCAATGGAAAGGTAAATGAGATGCAAGCGCAACAGCCTGCATACACGCCCCCACAGCAATCGCTTATGCCGCCAGTGATACAGCAAACTCCGCCGGTATGGGCGCAAACACAGGCTCCTGCACAAACTCCAGTAACACAGCCAGCGCAAACGCAGAGGCCGCCTTGGATTCCGCCTCCGTCATATACGAGGGAAGAGTACGAGGACTTGCTTATGCAGGGACTCAAGTTCGCAAGGGAAATATTCGACAAGAAAACAGATGCCGCCGTGATCGCTTCGTTTGCGGCAACATACGTCATCGGTGCTATCAAGTTGGGTATTAAAATGCCCAATACTCGGCAGGCTCCGAAACAAGAAGTAGTTCCTGAAGCAGATGCGATGTGGGACTGCATCTATAGCGGCGGACTTGGAGAGCGCATGAAGAATTGTTTTATACCGGAAGCGACATTGCTTGCTTGGTATAAGCAGGCAGGCAAGGATGCGAACGCATTCAAGATACGATGTAACTACGAAATGAAACAGTTGGAGTCGGGCGTAACAAAGGAGGAATAGATGTACACAACCAAGGAAGCAAAGAAATATAAACTGGAGAAACATTGCATTCATTTCTCAAACAAAGGATGCCGGATTAAAGGATGCAAGGATAAGGATAAGTGGGCATTCAATGGCGCAACAAATATCCTTAACGGAATGGAAATAAAAACCAGCAAAATATTAAAGGGATTGGAGCCAATAGCATGAATAGCAAAATAATAAGTTTAGAAAGTGCAAACATCAAACGCATTAAGGCTATTTCAATAACGCCGGATGGCAACATGGTAGTCATAGGCGGGAGGAACGCTCAAGGCAAGTCAAGCGTCCTTGATTCAATAGAGTACGGTTTACGTGGAGGCAAGGCTCTACCGCAAAAGCCATTGCGCGAAGGCGAAGAGCATGGTCATGTGGTAATTGAGACAGAGGACTTGGTTATCAACAGGACATTCACATCGGCAGGCAATAGCAATCTGGTAATACGCAACAGGCAGAATGGTCTTAAACTTAATTCTCCTCAAGCGATACTGGATAAACTGTCGGGTGACTTGACCTTTGACCCTCTCGCATTCTCACGTATGAAGCCAACAGCACAGAAGGAAGTGTTACAGAATCTTCTTGGCCTTGACTTCACTGAGTTGAACTCCAAGAGAGATGCTTTGTTTGCAGAAAGAACGATGGCAACAAGGGAAGAGAAATCTCTGGAAGCCCGTTACTCAAATGCCCCGCATTACCCAGACTGCAAGGCAAAGGTAGAGGCATCTGCATCTGCACTTGCTGATGAGTTGAAGAAAATGACAGAGCATAACAATCATATCAATTCTTTGAATGATGGCTCTCAGTCTCTCAGTGAGTCCTTGTACGACAAGGATAAGGAATTGGAAGAGCTTCACGCAAAAGCAAAGATGCTCTTGGCTTCTATAGACGATGATAAAGCCAAGGTAAAAGAGATTGAAGATGAATTGCGTGTGCTTAAACCTGCCGATACATCCGAGGTTGAGCATAAGTTAAGCGAAGTGGATACGCTCAATGCACAGGTACGTGCAAATGCACAGTACAAGGAATTGGAAAAGGCATTGACTGAAAAGCATGAGGCAACTGAGTCTATGACAAAGGCCATTGCCGAGATTGATGAAGAGAAAGAGCATCTTATCTTCTCAGCCCCTATGCCTGTTGAGGGTCTTGCGTTTTCGGATGAAGGCGTGACATTCAACGGCATACCATTCAGCCAATGCAGTAGCGCAGAGCAGTTGAAAATATCTGTGGCTATGGGTGCGGCACTTGCGCCTGAGCTAAAGATAATGCTGATACGTGATGGGTCATTGCTTGACGAGGACAGTCTCAGGACAGTGGGAGAGATGGCGGATAAATTCGGGATGCAGGTGTGGCTTGAAAAAGTTGGCGAAGGAAAGGAAGTTTCGGTAATTCTTGAAGATGGGAGCGTAAAAGAATGAGCAATGAAAAGATAATGGCATTTGTGGTTGGAGTGTGTGGATGCATAGTAATAGCAATGATATATTTGTGCGCCATCAAACCTCGTCAGCAGGAAGAATTGTTTAAGGAAGGCGTAAAGGAAGGATGTGCTATGATCATATACTGTGCCAATAACGGCATGACAAACATACCCATTGATAAGATTATTGATGAGGCATGGAAGAACAGGCAGGCAAGTAAATGAGCAAAGACATCATCCTGCCTAACAAATGGAGTGAGCAAGCGCGATTGAAAATATGCGAAGGAATAGTATTCGAGTTTTCAGAACTGACCAATGCCCTTGGGTTCATGGTTATCATAAACAAAGTGGGGCCGGGGCATAGTCAGGCGGGGATAGCGAAACGGGCTAAGGGCTTTGATTTGCCAACAGTCGTTACGCATACGCAGTTGTTAAGGGATAAGTGCATGACATTGCTTGAGCAGTTGGGATGTGGGGCAGAAACAAAGGAGACAAATGAAAGTAATAAAGCAAAATCCAAAGCTGATGAGAAAACAGAATAAGATTACGTTTGTTCCGATAGAAAAAGCCGGAATGAAAGAGATAAAGGAATCTCTCTGTAATTTAATGACAGATGTAAACAACGTGATTAAAGATCAGTGTCACATTAAACTATTGCTGGAACATCACTCTCAAAGGCAGACTTTCTTTGAGCAGTATTTAATGAAGTTATCGTGCGAGAACGGAAAGATAATGAGTTCTCTGTCAATATCAAGGAGGTAAAAATGAGCGATCAAAATGCAAGATTCTATAATGCAGATACATTGGATGTGGTAAGCGAAGTGCCAAGGGCAAAGCCAAAGAAGCTGGACGATGGCACGACATCAACCATGCGTAATGCTACGCTTGGTGATGCAAAGAAGATGGGATTGCTTGTCTCAAACACAACGATCTTGAAGGATACGTATGCGACCAGTCCACAGATTATTGACTGGCAGAAAGATCAAGTCCTCAATGCGTGTATTGAGTTTCCGTTTGATCGGCAGAAGATTGATACGGAGATCGAATCATACAAGTCTATGATTCTTGCCAAGTCAAATGAGGTACGCAATGCAACGGCAGATAGAGGCAAGTTCATCCATGCCTGCATCAATAGGTTCATAGTCACAGGCACTATGACTGATGACCCTATCTGTAATCATGCGATAGAGCAGTTGAAAACGTATATGGTAAAGCGCAATGTTACGAAGGCCACCAGCGAGAAGCATCTTGGTTCCCGGAAGATAGGATTCGCCGGGACCCCGGACTTGTACTGCAATACGGATTCAAATGACATCATCATTGATATGAAGTCAACCAACTTCAAGTCATTTGACAAGCCATACCCCTCATGGAAATTGCAACTTGGCGGGTATCATATACTTACGCAGGCAAAACCCGGCACTAGGCTGGTGCAGATGGTCATAGACAGGGAAACAGGCGATGCCTTATTTCTACCGCATGACAATGCAGAGAAATGGGCAGAGGCGTTCATGCACTTGTATGAGGTATGGTGCATTGAAAAGGAATATGATGTGAGGAAAATATAATGTTCATTGCGAATATCGCATTCCAAAAGGCCGGGGCTATTCCAGAGAATAAGTCATTCGGGTGCATCTGGTATGACCCCGAATCCCATCATGCTTCTATCCTGCTCAAAGGCTTTCGCTCTGGACAGGCATTTGCAAAGCCATTTGATAATGTAAGCAATGCACCATATCTGGAAGGGGATATAGAAATATGGACAGGCGGATACAAGAAGGATGGAGCCGAAAAAGATTACCTATATTGTGGCTGGATGTGGACTTGCTCTGACCAACGTGGGCCTTTATATAATCTTGTACTAGAGGTCGCTCCTTGGCCCTTAATAATTCAAAGAGAAATACGAGAGTACGACAAAGACTTGAGAGGTAAAAGTCTGGGAGTGTTTATGAACATCAACTTAATTGATTCAGAAAGGAAAAAGATATGAATGTAATACCGCAGGCAGGACGCATACGCAAAGGGAAATGGATTGACTTATTCAGGGCAATGGCAAAGGCGGGGGATTCGTTCTTCGTACCCTCAAAGATTCGTAGTTTCAGATCGTTTGGGGCTACACTAACCATAGTCAACAAGAAGATGAGTCCAAAGCATTTTGTGTCGCGTTGCAGAAACGCAGAAGGCGAACTGGAATCGGAAGATGGCAAGGCAGGATTCAGGGTATGGAGGAGTAAATGAAAAGTAAAACTGCGACAAAGATATTATTGACATTATTGTTGCCGTTTGCGATGCTTCTTTCATGCCAAGGAATAACAGAACTCAAATTGACTCCCGTTCAAGTGCCGAGCAATCGGCTTTTTTCCGCAATGGAAAATCCTTGGCAGGCTTGGGCGGGAGTCTCTTTTACTGAGGATGTTATGAAAAATAAATTCCATGTAGAAAAAAAGTGCAAGCAATGCGGTAAGTTGTTTATGGTCGCTACGTATAGATTGAAATGGGGCAGAGGGAAATATTGTAGTCGCAAATGTGATGGATTATATCATAGAAGAAATATCGTCATCCCGATTTTTTCAAAAGAGGATTCAGACTTGTGTGTAAAAGCATGGAAATCACGGCGAGGATACGCTTCTATAAATATCAGAGACAAAAATTTTCCGCATAGAAGTAGAATATATAAAGCTCACCGAATTGTTTTGTCTAGAATGGTTGGTAGAGTGTTAAATAGATGGGAATTGTGCGATCATATCAATTTTAAATTGTTAGATTGTCGCAGACAAAATTTACGATTAGTTAATGCAAGTCAAAACGCTCAGCATCGCAACCATTCGCAAGGGAAACATCGGAACGCCTATTACATTCCTAAATCTAAAAAATGGTTGTCGTCATGTATGATTAGAGGAATAAGATATCGTTGCGGTATGTGGTCAACATTAAAACAAGCTATGGAATCAGCAGAACGAAAAAGAAAGGAACTACATGCAATCTAAATCTTTTTATAAAACTGCGTGGATGTGCTATGAGTGTGGTGATGATATTTCGCCGTGTCCTGCATTTGATCTTGAGGATAAAAAGTATTGTCCGGCAGATCATACGAATGGAAATAAAAGTAAATATGTCCCCGTAACCATTTGCCCCACGCCAGAAGCAAGGGCAATGAAGGCGGTGATAAGGGCGGCGAAAGAGGCCGTAAACAATGCGTTGATCACGCCTGCGTTGTGTGCTGCCTTTGCAAGGCTGGGAAAATTAAGGAGGAAGAACAAATGAGTAAATCACCAAGAGAGAAAAAGTTAAGATGTGAAGATTGTGGCGCTAGAGAGTTTTTAGTCACGATCGAGCCAAGTTATGAAAACACTAATATCGCTCAGTCCTCAAAACGTAACTCCTGAACTTTGGTACTACGAAGAAAAAAGAGGTATCCATATTGTTCACGTCATTGAGAACGAAGGAAAATATTTACGAACTGACCAGATAATTCCTTGGCGTAAACTGAAACGAACAATGCACAGGTACAACAGACAGATACAGGAAGCGAGAGGGTGAAAGGAGAAACATGCGAACAGAAAAAGAAATAAGAGAACATATCGAGAAAACGAAAAATGGTTCTAATAATTTCAACAGTGTCTATCGCACAGACGTGATAGAGGTTTTGGAATGGGTCCTCGACACCCCTGCGACTGAGCTATGCAAGTGCGGGCATAGTAAGAAAATGCACGTTTACCATGTTCTCTCTTGTCGTAGCGGGCAGATAGTTTGTCCTTGTGAAAAGTACGAGCCAGCCTCGCCGGTTGCGAAAGAGAACTGCCGTACTGGAATTGTGGGCGTCCATGCGATTGAGTTGATAGAGAGTCTGGAAAAACGTAGTTGCGAGACTTGCGGCAACAGTATGGAAAATAGTGACGTTTGTAACTTCGTTCTTGAGCAGAATAAAGATAACTTAAAAAGACATCTTCCTTTTATGGATGCTCTGCGTGATTGCATCGGCAGAGACTTAGTTTACTGGCAACCCAAACCCGTAGCCGAAGATGTGAAGAAAAACTGTAACTGTTATAATTGTGGAATAAAAAAAGATTGCAAGGTGAACCCTCGCGCTCACGCGTGTTGCGGCAGTTGGCAACCCAAGCCCGTAGCTTCGCCAGTTGCAGATGTGGAGAAAAGTTGCGAGACAAAATATGGACAAGAAGTGTGTACTAATTGTGGTAAGATAAGAGAGCAGCACCATTGGAACGCAGATCATAATTTATGGTTTTGCGGTGTGAAAAATAATTCTTGGTTTTCAAATCAACCCAGACCCGTAGCCGCGCCAGTTGCAGATGTTGAGAAAAATTGTGGGAGCAAACATGATGCAATGCGCAAGGACGGGTGGAAGGAATGCAGATTTTGCCATAAAGATTTATGGCACACGGAATAAGGAGACAAGAAATGAGCAAACGTGAAAAGAAAATTATTAGAATAACACGGTCTCCGTTAAATCCTCAGCGTTGGTGTGCGGATTTAGAGTGTGGCCATGAAGAATGGTTGACGGCGAAAAAAAAACCGACAAGACAAACAATTCGATGTTCGAGATGTAACGTAACTCAGCAAACAACAAATAAAGGGAGAAACGATAAATGAAACGAACGACAAAATTAACCGTTAGTAATGATGAATCAAAAGTCAAGGTAACAATACAGAGCAACACTAAATATTTAACTAAAGACGACTCCAATCATAAGCATAAAGTGATTGTGGAAAAAATCCATCGCGCATTATGTGAGAAATATTTTGCTCAAGACATTAAAGTGAATTAATGGAGCCGCAATGCTCAACCAATGGCTAAGGAAGAACGGAAGGATTGAATGAAAACTCGCAAAGTAAATCGCTATTACTGTGATTTCTGCAAGAAAACTGGCGGCTCTAAATTCCACATGGAAAAGCATGAACGCGGTTGCACTAAAAACCCTAATCGTGTTTGTGGGATTTGTAATAAGATGGAATATACACAACAGCCAATGACAAAACTTATAGAAGTTGTTGGGGATGTAAAACAGTACGAAGTAAGTAATGGATTACATGACGGAATGATTGATACAGGAACTTGGTTTAGTGAAGATTTAATTAACGCCATGATTCCAAAACTGCGCGATGCAACAGAAAACTGTCCAATGTGTATGCTCGCGGCATTGCGACAATCAGGAATACCTGTACCCGCCGCAACTGCATTTAATTACAAAAATGAATTGCAAGGTATTTGGAATGAAATAAACGACGAACGGGCAGAACGCGATAGAAATTATAACTAAATGAACACCTACATCAACATACGCAACGTCGAGGCGGTAGGTACGTCTTTGAAAATATAAGGGAGGCGTGAAATGAAATTTCTTTGTAATAATATCAAAAATTGTAATGATAAAAGTTATTGTCCTGAATGTTCTCATGGTATTTTCTTTGGCAAAGGTGATGATAAACACGGTAAGGTTTGGAGATGGGAATTTACATCTCTATTCGGGCCGTTATTTGTTGACAAAAAAGGCGAACCGTTAAAACGGCAACCAATATCATCCAGACATCCTGCATGGAAACCTTTCGAGGCATGGCATAAAGGATTTCAAAGGTACAGAGAACACAATCGGCAGAGCGAGAAGAAGGGGGAATAAATGAAAATACGTAAAGAAGTGATATGGTTTGCTAGACAGATGGAAAAAGTGCTGAGAGACAACGATGACAAAGGTCATTGGTCTGGTTGTTCTTCAGAATATCTACAAAGGCGAATGCGGGAAGAAATTGTTGAACTGGAAAATTCATGGGGTCAAGGGTGTAATGCGACAATTCACGAAGCAGTTGATGTTGCTAATTTTGTAATGATGATTGCGGACAATGCTAGACAACAAGGCAGATGCAGGGAGAAGGGGAAGATATGAATAACTACATCGTCGAGTCACATTCACGCTGGTTTGTGGTAACGACAAAAAATATCAAGTCGGCTCGATCTATTGGTTGCAAGGAATTTGGTAGAGTAAATTTTAAAACCAGAAAAGCTACCGAAAGCGAAACGAGTAATTATATTGCATGGAAAGGGAAGGACGCATTGAGGGAATAATATGACATCACTACCCGCAACGTCGAATGCCACAAAAAAGGCAGATGCAGGGAGAAGGGGAAATGATTACTATAAAACAAATACTACATAACTGGTTAATGGAAAATAAATATGACGGGCTCTGCAACGAAGATTGCGGGTGTAAGTGTTCTGATTTCATGCCATGTGACACGCCCAAAATTGATTGCGAGCCTGCGTATATCTCGAAAGAAAATGACGGTTATCATAATTATTTGATGACACCAGAAAAACCAAAGGAGGATTAAATGAATAGCTGGGAACAAATGCGAGACTTTTTTACCGTTGGCACTACACCTAACACGCTCGGTCGGCTAAAGAAACTAAATGATTGCGCCAGATTGTTTATAAGGATTCGTACACACCTAAAAGATGAAACCATTGCAACTGAATCGCTGAATAATGATAACGAAGTAAGAGACGCATTATTAAACGACGCGGCAATTAATGAACTGAAAAAGGACGGCGTTATTAATTGACCACCTACATCAACATGCGCAACGTCGAAAAAAGGTGGAAGGAAATATGAATATAAAAGCAATATCCTTATGGGAGCCTTGGGCTACAGCTATGGCTATGAATATCAAAAAAGTAGAGACGCGATCGTGGCCAACAAATTACAGAGGCATGTTGCTGATTTGTGCCGCGAAAAAGAAAATGAGTAACGAGGCAATGGAAGTTCATTGGATTGCCGAAAGTTATGGATTTAAAATTGAACCACACTACGGAATGGCTGTTGCTATAGTTGATTTGATTCGATGTGATGTCATAACACTATTTGAACCATGTAGTCTTGAACACGCGCTAGGAGATTATAGGGCAGGAAGATTCGCATGGACAACAAACCTTTTGAAACGTCTTAAAAATCCTTTTCCAGTCAAAGGCAAACAAGGCTTTTTCAATGTAGATATTCCTGAAAATTTAACATGACCACCTACATCAACATACGCAGCGTCGAGAAAAGGTGGCGCAAGATACCGCGCCCGTGTCTGTATGCGGGTGAGTGCGCGTGGAAGCGTGTGTATTGGAAAGCAGAAGAATTAAAATGTTTCAACTGGTGCCACAAACAAGGCAGATGCGAAAGTAAGGGGATGATATGAATATTGCAATCGCAATCCTAATGCTTATGCTTTGTGCATCTGCACAGGCAATGACTCCGATTGAATACTATTGCTGTTGACAATGAAGAGAATATTTAATATGATCTTGGATGTCGATAGGTTCGCTACCGAAAAGGTGGACACTCTTACTGCCCTGCGACATCCTTTAATAAGAGCAACAATGAAAGAGGTTGTTATGAAAAGAACTCGTATATATCAGAATCTTGAAGGCAAGACATTTGGCAGATGGACTATTGTTAAACGAGTAGCGAGTTCGCTTAATGGAAAATCTCAGTATCAATGTGTTTGTTCTTGTGGTGTAAAGAAAATAGTAAAATCATGTATGTTGCTTTTGGGTAAATCTAAATCTTGTGGGTGTCTGGCACGAGAAAGACTTCTCAATTTAGAAGGCAAAATATTCGGAAGATGGACTGTGTTGAAAAAGACGGCAAATCAACATTCCCATACTGCATATATTTGTCGATGTATTTGTGGGAAAATCAAGAAAGTCATAGCTAATAATTTGATGCGAGGCAAAACGACATCATGTGGTTGTTTGCACAATGAACTTATTAGTGCCAGAAGCAAGACGCACGGAATGTCTAAATCAAGTGAATACAGAACTTGGTTTGGAATGATTGTTAGATGTCATAAAAAATATTCGTCTAGTCGTAAATGGTATGGTGATAGAGGAATAGTTGTATGTGATCGATGGAAGTATTCTTTCGAGAAATTCTTTTCCGACATGGGATTAAAACCAACACCCCAACATCAGATAGATCGTATCGACAATAACGGAAACTATGAACCATCGAATTGCAGATGGACTACTCGTTTAGTAAACATGAGAAATAGTCCACATACAAAATTAACCACATCAGAAGTATCTGCTATAAAATGCAAACTATCTAACGGCTTTAAAGTAAATGATATTGCAAAAGAATATCATATCCATGATTCAGTAATTCGCAAAATAGGAAACGGGAAACTATGGAAAGATATATAAAATATATAATCATATTTTTAACAATGATTGCATTTAATTCATTTGCTTTAACGCCAGTTGAATATCGGGCAATTTTACAAGTAGCCCAACGCCATGAATTGACCCCGACAGAAACGGCCCTGCTCCTTGCCATACGCCGTTGCGAAGCAGGTCGCGCCGGATTAGAATTCGGGGTAGCTCAGGACAATCCAGGGCATCCAGCAAGGCAGTACGCCCATGCGCCTATGATGTCGCTAACCGTACAAGCCAGCTACGCGGCAAGGATAATCAAACGCAAGTACAACGGTGATTTGCACCGTCTCGCAAAAACGTATTGCCCGTACAATGCGGAAGTATGGGCGAGAAATGTGAAATTCTGGTGGAGGATATATTACTAATGGATAATCATATTCACTGGAGCAAGGCACAGGCAGATGCACACTTGGCTAAGATGGGCGGAAAGAAAGTATGCGATGAGGTTGTGAAGATTCCAAAACAAAAAATGACAAAGACTGAAGCCGAGTACGAGCGCATATATCTCAGCAATTTTCCTCATAAGTTTGAGGGCATTACACTACGCATGGAAAATTCGCATAGATATACTCCCGACTTCTTTGTGGTTGGACACGAAGATGAGGACTCAAGAGGAATACAACAACGTAGACTAGAGCTACATGAAGTCAAAGGCTCGTACAAACTGCATTCGTATGGTCGTGCGCGACTTGCATTCGACCAATGCAAAAAGGAATTCCCAATGTTCAAATTTGTTTGGGCCACAAAGACAAGCAATGGATGGGTAATTGAATAGAGACGCAACAGCCGATTCCCTCTGGCAACGCCTCATGCAATTGATATGGCGAGGCAGATGCGCCAAGTGTCATAGTGCATGGCAATGCTCCGGGCATCACATCACAAAGCGAAGGTTCCATGCTACACGATGGACTGTAATGAATGGCATACTGCTGTGCTTTCGGTGTCATTCATGGACCGAGCAACATGAATCAGAATTTTTGGGCTGGCTCAATTCCAAATGGCCTGTGCTCTGGCAATGGCATAAGAACAATGCCTATCCAAAGCCAAGGCGATATGCAGAATGGGAGATCAAGGATATATGCAG
>Ga0180732_1000738_pt1 | contig 24720 bp, 28 predicted proteins | sample KR11_01MetaG_FD_148674 | JGI IMG/M metagenome (GOLD analysis project Ga0180732, IMG submission 148674) | Groundwater microbial communities from the Olkiluoto Island deep subsurface site, Finland - KR11_0.1 MetaG | ecosystem: Environmental > Aquatic > Deep subsurface > Groundwater | place... | reverse complement strand
TCCAATAGAAAAGAAAGATATTAGATACTCTGTAGAAAAAGAAGTAAAACCATCAAAGATAGATATAAAACAAAAAGTGGAAGTTGCCTATACCAAACCAGACCGGGCATCTTTAGAAACAGTAGAGAAAATAGGGAAAACAGGAAAAAGGAGTTATAATTATAAAAAAACAAGCTATCCCAAAACTTCTAAGGAAAAAAAACCCGCAGCAAAAACAAGAATCTATTCAAAAACTCCTAAAGAATACACCCCTGTAAAAATTTCTCTTAAAAAAGATGGCTATGAATTAATCATAACAGAAAAACCGCAGGCAGCAATGAAAATAGCCTCTGCTCTGGGAACTCCTTCAAAAAGAGACATTCATGGCATCCCTTATTATAATGTTTCAAGAAACGGGAAAAACATAGTTGTTGCATGCGCTGTCGGGCATTTATTTACATTGCAGCAGCAGGAAAATGGCAAGATTCCTATTTTTAATATAAAATGGGTGCCGAATTATTTGGTAAGAAAAGCAGATTTTACAAAAAAATATTATGATGCTCTTTTAAGCCTTGCTAAAAATGCAGGCTCAATAACCGTAGCAACAGATTATGATGTTGAAGGAGAAGTTATAGGGCTGAATGTTGTAAGATTTATTTGCAGTCAGTCAGATGCTTCCAGAATGAAGTTCTCCACATTAACAGACAAAGAACTGAATGAATCTTATGAAAAGAAATTAAACCATTTGGACTGGGGGCAGGCAATTGCAGGAGAAACAAGGCATTATTTAGACTGGTTTTATGGTATAAACTTAAGCAGAGCTTTAATGAATTCTATAAAAGCAGCAGGCAGTTTCAAAATAATGTCAATAGGAAGAGTTCAGGGCCCTTCACTGAATTTAATAGTAAAAAAAGAAATAGACATCCAGAAATTCAAGCCAACTCCTTACTGGCAGGTTTTTATAAATGTTAAGGATTCAAAAAACCAAACTTTAGAATTAAAATATATAAAAGATATAACTAAAGAACAAGATTTGAAAAAATTTAGCGATTTGAAAGGAAAAAAAGGAATTGCAGAAACAAAAAAATCAGAGCAGAAACTTTCTCCACTACCCCCTTTTAATCTTACTGTTTTGCAGACAGAAGCTTACCGGTTGTTTGGCATAACTCCATCAAGAACTTTGCAGATAGCACAGTCACTTTATTTAGCAGGTTTAATCTCTTACCCAAGAACTTCAAGTCAAAAGCTTCCTCCTTCAATAGCATACAAAGAAATTTTAGACAAACTTTCTAAAAAATACAATGTTGAACACTTAATTAAAAGAGCAAATCCTATAGAAGGTTCAAAAAGCGACCCTGCCCACCCGTCTATTTATCCAACAGGAAACTTTCAGGTATTAGGTTCTGAAGAAGAAAAAATGTATAATCTAATTGCTAAAAGATTCCTCTCTTTGTTCTGCGAAGATGCAATAATTGACAACAAAACAATAAAAGTTAGCGTATCTAATTTAGATTTTTCAGCAAAGGGCTCGTCAGTTAGGAAAAAAGCCTGGCTGGAAATTTATCCATTAAAAATGCAGGAAAAAGAAATTCCGGACTTAAGTGGAGAAGTTCTTGTAACCTCTTCAAAAATAGAGCAGAAAGAAACTCAGCCCCCAAAGAGATACTCCCCTGCTTCAATAGTTTCAGAACTGGAAAAAAGGAACATTGGAACAAAATCAACCCGTGCAGCGATAATTGAAACTCTTTATGACAGGGGATATATAAAAGAGAAAAGCATAGAAGCAACACCTTTAGGAATCTCTCTTATAGAAACTTTGGAAAAATACTCTCCGATTATAATCGATGAAGCATTAACAAGGCATTTTGAAAAAGAAATGGACTCTATAATAAGCTCAAAAAAAGACATGAAGCAGAAAGAAGAAAAAATTGTTGATGAAGCAAAAGAAGCAATAACAAAGATAATAAACAATTTTGATAAAAACGAGGAAAAAATAGGCAAAGAGCTAATAGAAGCAAACAACAATCTGCGACAACAGGAAAGGGAAGAAAACAAAATAACTCCCTGTCCTGTATGCAAAAAAGGAAGCCTTGCCATAACTTACTCCAGGAAAAACAGGAAATATTTTGTTGCCTGCAATGCTTATCCAGATTGCAAAACAACTTTCTCTTTGCCTCCTAACGGCTTAATTAAAAAGACAGATAAAATCTGTGAGTTCTGCAAATGGCCGATGCTTATACGCTTGGCAAAAGGCAAACGCCCTTGGATTTTTTGTTTTAATCCTGCATGCGAGAGCAGGCAGGCAAAAAAACAGGAAGAGAAGGAAGAAAGTTAATTCTTATAAACTAAAACCCTCTCAGGAAAAATGGGTTTTCTTAATGATTGATAATGCTCTAAATTTTTAGCAGCGATAGCACAGACAAATTTGCCTGTTTCTGGGATTAGACACTGGAGATACCTCGCATCTATTAACTCCCCTTCGTCAGTGTAAATTATCACATCCATGCCGTTTAGAATAGAAGCAAAATCAGAATCAAGATGAGCATGTGATTTGACTACATTAAAATCTATAAAATTTTTAGCTAAAATGTCATCTAAATCACTTGCTAAATAATTTATTTTACTTTCATTTTCCATTATTCTTATCCCACTTTCCATGTATCCCCTACTTATGGTGTATATTTAAAGTCGATTATATATCTGCTCAGGATAATTTCACTTATCAAAAAGTCTTTATGTAATGAGAACTCTATTTAAATACCCGCTAATACCACTCACCTCTTTTTTTTCCTTTCAACTATTTCAGGCAATAAAAAATGATAGATTTTGTCTGAGACTTCATTATCTGCAACATACAATGTTGGCCCAAAAAGCCAATACGCTCTCTTTTCTGTAAAAAGCCCATAATCCATTAATTCTCTTAATGAATTGTTTAAAGTTTCCCTGTCTTCTACTAAGTCGAGTAATTCTCTCGGAGGGTGATTTTTACTAAACGGCCTTCTTATCTTCTCCCTTATTCCTAAAAAAATCTTCTTTGTTTCCTCTGAAAGATTTTTTATTTTTTCTTCATCCATTTACCGAATATATCCATTTGGTTTATAAAATTAGCATACAAAAAGCATATCAAAGAATATTACATCCAACCCTTCTTTTTTATTCCTTCATTTGTTATGGCAAAAGAAAATTCTTTTTCAGGCAAGCTTCTGTGTTTTCTTAAAACAGCTGTTCTCTTTCCATTTTCATTCTGCAGTTCAATAATGCATTTGCTCCAATATTTAAGCAAATCTCCACCAACAAAATTAACCCCTTTTTTTACCCCCTTCCTCAAATCTTCTTCTGATAAAAATTCTGAATAAACTTGATTAGTTATTAAAACAGGAATTTCCTGTTTTCTTGAAATTTCAGCAAGAATTCTCATCTGTTTCGCTAATTCCCTGTTTACATCCTGAACATTAGAATCACTTTCCTCCTGCCTAGCATCCCCCATTTCCAACCGATAAAGCATAGTCATGCCATCAACAATAATCAAGCGGACTTTATCATTATCTTTTAGCGTGCTTAAAAGTTTTGAGAATGTCTTTTTCTGCTCTTCAAAATTTACAGGTTTCATTAAAAGTATACTCTCTAAAATTTTTTCACAATCTTCTCCTGCAATTTGCCTGGCTCTTTCAACAGAAAATCCCCCCTCGGTATCAACGAAAATAACCTTATTCCCGTGCTTTGCCTGGCTGACTGCAGCAAGAATACAAAAATTGCTCTTCCCGCTTCCTGCTGGCCCAGCAATCATAGTTATAACATCGTTTTCATAACCCCCAAAAAGCCATTTGTTCAAATCATAACTTCCAGCAGATATTTTTCTCTCGGTCATATCATAGTTAATGATAATCAATTAATAAGGTTTTATAGAGTGAAAGATAAGAATAAGGTTTATAAAAGTAAAAATTTAAAGTTTTGTAATGAAAACTTGTGAAATTCGGGAAAAAGCAAAAGAAATTGCAGGTGCAATAGAAAGAGAAATTCAAGAGGGGAGGCTAATTTCAATGATTAGGGATTATCGAGATCAAAAAAACAATGGGGCACCGCACCTTAAAAGGTGCGGTTTGTAAAGCCCCTTGTTTTTAGGATGCTCAGAAATTAAAAGCAGTAAGCTTACGACCCCCATTATAAATAATGGGGTTTTAATTTCTGACATAAAATTATAATAACTATATTAGAGGCATCAAATAAAGTTGATAGAACAGATTTCTCGGGAGAACTAAATTATCAACTATCAATCTTGACGGATAAATACAGAAAGAATCAAGAAGATGTTAAATCAATAGATTTTTTACGCGATTATCTGCCATTATAATTATTTTTCCTTAAAAATCTGCGCCTGAAACTTGTAAAACTTGGCATTCTTGTTCTGCCAAAAATCTTTGGGCAAGCCTGCTTTCTCACAAACAGCTTCTAAAAATTGGATTTTATTCATTTTATATTCTACAGCAACCTGCGGAAGAAGCAAACCGCTAAATCCTAAACACTCGCAGATTAACCCATCTTTTCCAACTTCAATTTCCTTGGCAGGACTTCCTTTTATTTCACTTGGTTCTGTTAAAACAGAAACTTCAATTTTAATGCCATTAATCTCATCTTTCTCCAAAGGAGCAAACCGTGGGTCTTCAAAAGCAGCAGATTTTGCAGCTTTAACAACAGCTTCTCCAACAGCAAAAGAAGCATGAGGAAAGCCAATGCATCCTCTCAATTTGCCTTTCTTATTTAAAGTTACAAAAACTCCCCTCGCCTGCCTGAATTCTTTTTTATCAGGCACAATTACTTTTTCACCGCTAAATTTGGATTCAATCGCCTTCCGAGCCAGTTGTATCAACTCTTGCCCTTGCTCTTCGCTATATCCTGCAATCATAGATTATACAGGAAGAAGCAATTAATAAAGTTTTTTAAAAACAGAATAATACAAAAAACTGGTAAAGGAAAATGCTAACTAAATAGAAAACTATTTCAGCTTAGAAAAATCACTCTCAAATTTTTCCAAATCTTTGTCTATATTTGAAACAGCATCACTTATTGCTTTTTTCGCTGTTTTCCCTTTTGTCTTAACTAAAAGAATTGGCTTTTCAGTAGGGTGTTTTCTTTTCCATACTGCTATCTCAACGCCTGAATCTTTGTTTAAATAAACTCTTAATATTTCAGCAATTGTCAAGCTTTCCAACTGAACTTCTATTTCATCTTTAGAACTCTTTAAAATATTAATATCCATAGATAAAAATCCTAATCAGTATTTATAAACCTTTTCTATATTTGGATTTATCCGCGGTCAAAACTGTTCATCTTCTTCACTATTCTCAACTGCTTCTTTTTCTGCTGTTCCTTCTTCTTGCCCTGACTTAAAATAATCTGTAAAAGAACTAAAAAACCCCTTTTTCTCCACTCGTTTCTCAATTTCTTCTGTTACTTTCTGTTCCTCCCCTGAATCTTCTCCAGCAAGAGCTATCTGATTTTTCATTTTTTTCAAATCTTCTATTGTTAAATTTTTAAGAGTTTCTGGCTTAAAATTTAAAATTCTTGCCGGCTGTTTTTGGTCTAATTTGGATTCAGTAGATTTTTGCCTCTTTAGAGATATCCTAAAAAAATTCTCAAGCTTGTTTATAATCCTATAATCATCTTCCGGCAAAATGCCGTCTTCTGCCATCTTTATAGCAACAGCACTCTCGCCAATTGCTTCGGCAAGCTGGATATGGCTTAGTTTCCTTTTTCTTCTCTCCATCATTATCACCCAATTAAAATTATCCACCAAGTCTAGCCTTGGTTTTTTTGAAATAACTTTTGAAGAAGCATCTTTTTTAAATTTTCTTTCTATCAGCTCTTTCAGCCCAATCTCCTGTTGCCTTAACTTCTCCTGCCTTTCTTTTCTTCTGTGTTTCATCTCACTTTCTTCTATCCCTTTTTTCATCCTGTCCGGGCTTATCCCTGCTGCACAGGAAAGCCGTTCATACACTGTCTGTTTTCTTTCTGCCTCTTTTAATTGGAAAGTTGTTGGCTTTCTCATAATTGGAATATGCTCGTTAAGGGAGCATCTTTCGCATATCTTTACAACTCCCTCATTAGAAATAGCATCAAATAATCTCTCTTTCTCATCAGAAATTCCGCAAACAAAACATTCTACCATCAAAAAATCACCAAAAGTGTGTTTTTTAATATTGCTATAGTGGAAAATACTGAAGTTATAAGTAAGAAAGGTCAAAAACCTTGAATTTATCGCAGGAAAAAGTTAGATATTTTCCAACTTCCTCGTTTTCTTTTGTCAAATCAAACCAGTCCCCCTCTACAAGATAATAATAAACTGTCTCATTTCTATAATCACTTTCAATTGTCTCTTTTATAGAAGTGTAATTATTCACCCTTAGGTTGTTTTTAAGAGTATGAAAATAAACAGGAGAGAAATGCTCTGTCACAATATAAGAAGCATTTGACTCTTTGATAAAATTCATAGCATTAAAGAAACAAACTTGCTCATCTGAATTATAAGAGTTAACCGATTTGTAGAAAGTATAGAAATTAAAAAAAGAGAAATAAATGACTATTATAACAAAGAGTATATTTCTATAATTTTTGATCTTATTCAGCCCAAAAGAAGAGAGAATGCACACAGCAGGCAATAAAGGAAGCAGATACCTCTCTTCCTTATGCCCCATGAATATAGAAAAAAGGAATATAACTACAAACCATATAGATAAAAAAATCTTAGAATTATCATATCTTTTATCTCTACTGTAAAGTCCAAAAGCAAAAAAGGGGATAAAGATAGCAAAATTTTTTAAAAAATAAACTAAATAAAAAAGAGCTGGCTGCTTGCCCCATCTTAAAGAAGCTTCATTGGCATGTCTCAAAAATTCAAATAAAGAGCCATAGGAAAGATAATTGCAGGCAAACCAGGGGGCGATTATAACAAAAAAACTAAGCACGCCAAGCCAAATTTTTTTATCAGATAAAAATTTTAGATTTTTGTTCTTGAATAATAAAGAAAGGAAGAACAATAGCAAAAACCAGATAAACGAGTATCTTGAAAGAAAAGCTAATGCTGAAAAAACACCAAATAGGATGGGGAATTTAATCTTTTTACTATCCTCAAAAAAAGCTACCCAAAAAAAATAAATAGCGAAAAGCATAAGTGACAAAAACAAAGAATCAGTTAGTATTCTAAAGCCCCAAAAAAGGTAAAGAGGAAAAAATGCGAACAAGACAGAAGAGTATATAGCAACTTTATCATCAAACAATTTTTTTGATAAAAGGAATACGCCTAACACTCCCAAGGAACTGAAAATCGGCCCCAGAAAGTTAAGAAGAAAAACTTCTTTTGAAAAAATAGAGACTATTGAGATTATTATGGGCAGAAGGGGTGGCCTAAAGCCGGCAAGAGGCCAATTTGAAGAAAAATCAGCAAAACCATGCAGAAAAGAGTATTCATGATAGATGAGGAGATTCCTTCCAAGATTGGTATAAATCGTCTCATCCCAATATTTTACAGGCGATAAAAAAGAAAATGCTGATTGTATTAAAAAATAGAAAGATATAAGAAGAATCAAAAAAAGTTTAAGGTCTTTTTTCATGTTAACTTAGATATTTTTTAACATCTTTCAAACTTTCTAAATTGTCAATTTTTGCCTTTTCATTGACAAAAATCATGGGTATTTTTTCCAAACCATAAATTTCTCTTAAAAAATCTAGAGAGTTTACTTCAGTATCAACTGCAATTGGAATTAAGATTATCGTATCCTTATACTCCCCCTTAAGGTCGATTAGAAAATTGCTCATTGCTCCTTGAATCGCTTTTTCATTTACAGGAGTATCCGCATAGTCATAAAGATAAACAACAGTATTTACATTTGTCTTGCATCTTTTTTTATTTTCAATAAGCTCTTTCCAAAGCATTACTCTTAGAAGGTCATATCTTCTATGCAAAGAAAACAGGTCTTCTGTGATTTTATTTGATGTATCGTATTTTTCCAGTTTTAATGCCTGCGAGTAAATTTTATCTGCGAATAAAATACTCTTCTCCGACACTTTATTGCAGTTCAAATCCTTGCTGGAAATAATCTCCGAAAACAATTGGAAATCAAATATTTCCGTTTCAGAGTCAAAATAAAAGTTTTGCAACTTGTCCACTCTAGTTTTTTCAAAATAGACACCAAGTAAAATGCCTGCCCAAAATATAACCAAGGCTATTATGAGCGCTTCCCAAAATACATGTTTATTTCCTAACATTTTACTTTGTATACCATCCGAAATCTTTTCTCGTAAATTTATAAATTGAGTTAAGCCATACCACAGGATAAAACGCAAGATATAAAATCATATAGAAAACCAGGTTAAAAAATCTTTTCACAGTCAATTTTTCTTCATACCCCACTTTATAAAGAATATAGTGATAATAGGCTATTGAAAGAGAAAATAGCACCAACATGTAAAAAATTATAACTGAAGGATAAAGGTTGATATTTTGAAAGTGTAGAATAGATACATCTGAAATAATAGAATACCCTGTTACAAGAGATTGGGTTAAAATTCCTTTTAGAACAAGATAACTTGAGAAAATAAAAGTAATCAAGCTTATAATAATGCTTAAAGACACAAAAGGTAGAATAAACATCCCGAACATACCTTTTTTAAAAAACATGCTTCTATATTTAGAAATTGCCTGTAATCCTCCAACTCCCCAGCGAGTTCTCTGCTTAAACCATTTTTTGAAAGTTGTAGGAGCGATAGTAGATACTCTTGCATCTAGGCACATTGCAGTTTTATAACTATGACACAATAGATTCCAAGTAATATCAATATCTTCTGTAACACTTTTTGGATTAAACCCCCCTACCTTAATTACATACTCTTTTCTATAAACGCTAAGAGGCCCGTTAGTCACATAAACACTGCCCACAAAATCTAACAACTTTCTGCTCCAACCCAAAAGAACATATTCTAAAGACTGCAACTTCCCAAAAAAATTCTGGTCTTTATTTCTTACATTTACATAAGAGGTAACTGCCCCCATCTCCTTGTCATCAAAATAGCCAATAAGCTTCTTTAAAGAGTCCTTAGAGGGGAAACTGTCAGAATCCACAACTGCGATTAGCTCTCCTTGAGCAACCTTTATCCCTTCATTCAAGGAATTTGCCTTTCCAGAATTTTTTTTGTCTAAAAGTTTTAGATTAGCATATTTATTCATTAATTTTTTTATAATCTCTTCAGTTTTGTCTGTGCTTCCGTCATTGATAGCAATAACTTCTAATTTCACTTTTGGATATTCCAGTGCCATTATATGCTCGATAGTTTCTCTTATGCTTTGCTCTTCATTATAAGCAGGAATTAGCACACTGACAAAATATTCTCTTTTTGCCTTTGGATAAGAAAAAAGCTCTTTTCTATTTTTTATAGTGAGAATTGTAAAAAAGGAAAACATGTATAATGCTATAAACATTAATACAAGATATATAATAGTTATTAATTCCATTTTTGATGCTATAAACTCCCTTCTGATTTATTCTCTTCCTTTACACTTTCATTTTCTTTAACACTGAAATAATCATAGAAATCTTCGCTTAAGCTTAGCTCATTCGTGTGCCCCATTTTCTTTTTTTTGATAAGTTCCAAATCAGAAAACTTTTTGATGTGGTCATAAGCCTTGTTTCCTCTTATCTTTACTATCACTGACTGTTTTATTGGCTGTTTGTAAGCTATAATTGCTAGAGTTTCCTGCTCTGCTTTGCTGAACTCTGCACTGCCTGTAGCAAACTTGTTAATCAAGCTGGAAAATTCCGGTTTAACATCCATTTTCCAAAGGTTGCTTTTTTCCACAATCTCAATTGCAGAATCGTCTTTCTCATATCTCGCCTGAAGTTTTTCAATAAATTCTCTTATGATTATAGGATTTAAGTCAGTATATGAAACAATCTCCTGCATTGACAAAAACCTGCCTGAAATGAAAAAAGCAGCTTCCAGCTTTTTCATATCCTCTTTTTCTTTTGATTCATCAATTTCTTTTGCTGTTTTTGAGGTAATTTCCATTAAAGACAAAAGAAGCAGGGAGTTTTAAAGATTTTGATTATGTCCATAATTGAAAACTGCATCATTTATGATGCAGTTAATATTAAGCAGTTTTCAATTTGGATCATCCAAAAGTCCAGAACAGACCACACCTTAAAAGGTGTGGTAAAACTCAAGGACTTTTTGATTTTTTAATCGCAAACATATCTGCCGAATCACCAAATTGGTGATAATTATCATTATAAAAAACAACAAGAACCATAAAACAGAATAAAAAACACCTGAAAAAGAAAATTGTTTTATACAAGAATAAAAAACACAATTTATATTATCAGAAGGAAGAGTCATAAATCTAGTTAATGTCAAGAACCATACAATAAATCTTCGGAAATGTGAATTTCCGAGAGCTTCGGAAATCATTGCATTTCCGATAGTGCTCAAAAACTAAAAGTTTTTGACATGCTCAAGAATGTACGAAATGTAAAAACATTCTTGACATGTATGGCGTGTCTGGTCGTCAAGAATCTTAGATTCTTGAGCGCACCCAAGAATCCCTAATTGACCAGATTCTTGGTGTCTTGAGCATGCTCCAGAATTGTTTTTATTATCTCACGAACTAAAGTAGGGAGTTTGCATAAAAAACAATTCTGGACATATAAATATTAGTATTATCTGAATAAAACTTACTTTTAATGCTGAACGTTTTTTATATTGAAAGAGGTATAATGCAAAAATCCCTAGAGGGATAGTTGTTAAGTGTTGTAATGATACAAATTTGCTTATAGAAAAAGTGCCAATGAAAAAATAATCAGTTACTCCAAATGGAGAAATTCCCCAGAATAAAGTAGCGTAAAAATCAATATTCCAAACCAGTAATGGGATAAGGAGTATATTTAACTGGCTTTCTAAAATATCCACCCTTTTAAGCAAAATTCCCAATCCAGAAAGGATTAATCCTAAATAACATATCCAGAATATAGAGGAAAAATTTCCCTCATAAATAGAAACTGCGATTGCTAAACTACCAATAAATAAAAAGTAAATTCCAATTATCAAAAAATTCCTGTGTTTTACCGCACCTTTTAAGGTGCGGTTTGTTTGGAATTTTAGGACCTCAAAGTTGCAAAACTTTGATGGCAGTCAGAATTTGTAAATTCTGATGTGCTCAAAATTGCATTCATCTACACATTAAAATGTGCAGTTTTCTGCATCGGCAATTTTGACATAAGCAAAAGCTTATTTTTCATTTTTAAACACTAAACCTAAGCAAAGCCCCAATCCCTGAAAGATTGTAAAACTGCTCCCCTTCACTGGTTTCAGTGGAAACAATTTTAATTTTAGAAGAAATATTCTGCGCCATGCTTTTTAATTCACTTGCTATTTCCTTATCAATTTTTTTTGATAAAAATAAAGTGTCCACTGCCCCAAACCCAAGAGCTTTTTTAACCGGTTCATATCCATAAACTGCCTTGTCTGGATTTTCTCCAAGAGTCTCAAAAAACGTTTCCATTAATTTTTTCTCACGAATAACTTCCTGCTCTGCAAGAATGTCTCTGCTTGCTTCAACAAGCAATTTAAGGCCTTGCTCATCTGCATCCCCGATATCTCGCACACCTATAACTTTATTTTTAAGTTGTGCGGTTAAATAATCCCCCTCTATAAATTCATCTTTTGTAGGAACCGGCCCGCCAACTAAAATGCCTTTAAGCTTTTTCATCTCAAAAAAATTCTTTTTCACTTCTTCTGCTATTCTCTTGTAAAAATCTCTTGTCAAACCTTCGGTAATCCTGTGAAACCTTTGAGCCGATTGTCCCCCCGCCTTTACCTTGCTTGGAACTCCAGAACTCATTTTGTGCAAAACTTCTATTCTCTTGCCTTCTAAAATTCCTATAGTTGCTTCCTTTCTGTCCATAACAAGCAAGCCAAAAACTTCAGATACCTCAAGCATCTCTTTTAATGCATCTAAAACAAATTCTTTGTCGCACCTGTAAAGCTTTGTTTTCAGAGACATCATTGGTTCAATACTCCACATCTGCAAATCTTCCTGCCCTTCCACCTGTGAGATGTTCCCGCAAAAAACAGCAATTCCATTTTCAGGATTTTTTTTAAATGTTTTCAAGAACCTTATTATTTTTTCCAGGGCATTCATAACTGCATTTTGTGTGGCTCTGCTTTTTATGTTCTTAGCGGTAGATTTCTCTGCTTCAAGCTGCTTCTGGGCAGACACAAGGCTGTAATCAGCAGGGACATAAACTGTAATCAATTCAGTGTGCCTTCCTTTAATCTTGCCAAGTTTTTCAACAAGTTCTTCAAGTTCTTCTTTTGATGCTGCCATTTTATATGATGTTGTGAGTTACTATTAAATCTTTCTTGAAATCGCATAATTCGTCGGGTATTTTAAACCCCTTGATTTCCGACCTCAAGCTCAATCCTTTATCTTTTTTTTCCTTCCATATTTTGCCGTTAAAATTAATAATATTATCAATTAGAGATAAATTAGAAACTGCCTTTTTATACTCCGGCCATTCCTGGCTTAATAGGTTAATCCCTTTATTCTCTGCAATTGTTGTTGTTACCTGCGGGATTATCGGGTATATTAAAGTTAAAAATCTTTCAAGCAAAAAATGAAGGGTATATTTTGCAGAAAGACTTTCTTCCTCACTGAACTTTTTATCTTGGTTGTAAGCTCTTGCCTTGACTATCTCAATATAATTTGACGCAAAAACATCCCACAAAAATCTTCTTAATTTAATAGCAGGATGATAAAAATCATAAACATTGTAGAATTCATCAGTTTCTCTGGTTAAATCTTCAGCATAATCTATAAATAATTTATCAAGTGAGATTATCTTCGGCTTTTTCCTCGGCTTTTCAAACATCATCACGAATTTTGAAACATTAATTATTTTGGTGAGAGTTTTCCTTTCTGCATCTATCTTTTCCTTAGAAACACTCAAATCCTGCTTTGACAAATCTCCTTCTATTGCAGCCCATAATCTTATCGCCTCTGCACCAGATACCTTCACAATCTCGCGTGGGTCTATTACATTTCCCAAAGATTTAGCCATTTTTCTTCCTTTTTCATCCAAGAGATGCTGATGAATCCAAACATCTTTAAAACAAGGTTTTTCTGTTTCTAAAAAACCTCTAAGAAGAGTGTAGTAAAGCCAGGTTCTGACAATTTCTTTTCCCTGAGGTCTTAAAGTTGCAGGAAAAGATTTCTTGAAAAAATCGCTGTCTTCTTTGTAGTGAAGAATATACAAATCGGAAATAGAGGAATCCATCCAAGTGTCAAGAACTCTTTCTTCTCCTTTCCAGATTTTGCCTTTAAAATCCTTGACAACTCCTGCTTTCTTTCCTGCTTTAAAAACTTCTGCGTCGGCAGGAGGATTTTCTTTCCACGGCTTGTAATACTTCCCAGGTAGAGGAACAACAACTAAATTCTCACAATACCATAAAGGAATCTCTGTAGCATAAAATCTCCGCCGAGAAATAGGCCAGTCGATAGATATAGAATCAATCCAGTCATCAAGTATCCTTTTAGAAAATTTAGGATAAAAATTGATTTCCTTTGCAATTTTTCTTATCTTATCTTTAAATTCCAATTGTTTCAGGTAAAACTCCTGCATTTCAATAAATTCAATTTCTGCTCCTGATCTCTCAGAAATAGGTGTTCTATGGGTAATCTTTTCTTGCTTAACTAACAAGCCATCTTTTTTGAGAGAATCAATCATCTTTTCTCTTGCTTCTTTAACTTTCAAACTTTTTAAAAATCCCGCATTTCCATTCATAGTTCCATCTTTGTTAATTGCTATTACTGGATTCAAATTCTGCTCCCTAAAAAATTGTATATCCGATAAATCTCCTGCAGAACACATCATAACTAACCCTGTTCCCTTGTCTATTTGAGCCAAAGGATGTGCTTTGATAGGAATCTCCTTTTCAAAAAGCGGGCTTATTGCTGTCTTTCCTTTAAGATGCTTATACTTTTCATCCTCTGGATTAAAAATAACCATACCGCAAGTGCATATTAATTCAGGCCTTGTAGTCCCGATAATTATTTCCTCTCTTGTGCCTTTTACTTTCCATTTAACATGATTAAATGTTGAAGGAATATCTTTATATTCAATTTCAGAATCTGCAATAGTTGTCTGCAGTTTTGAATCCCAATTGCTGATTTTAGAATCTTCGTAAATAAGCCCTTTTTTGTATAAGTCAATAAAAGTTGCCTGAGTTAATTTTCTGTATTCAGGAGAGTCAGTAAGATAAACTGAACCTATCTCTCTGCCTTTTTTGTAGGAAGTAAAGGATATTCCTAATTGAGCGAAACTGTCCTCTGTACCTGCAGAACCTTCATTTATTAATTTCTCACAGTACTCCAGAAACTTTTCTCTGCCGATTTCAAAGGGGGAAATATTAAACTTTTTTTCAGTAGCCAGCTCAATTGGCAGTCCATTCCTATCTAATCCTAACGGAAAAATAACCTCGAACCCTTTCATTCTCTTGTATCTTGCAAACATGTCCATAAAACAATAAGTTATTGCTTGGGCTATGTGGACAGGAGAGTTAACATAAGGCGGCGGGGTGTCTATAGAATAAATTTTCTTCTTGGTTTTTTTATCAAAATTGAACATTTCTGCCTTTTTCCACTTATCAGTTATTTTCTTTTCTATTTCAGGGTTCCAATTCTTGATTTCTTTTAAATCCAATTTCATATTAATTACATCCAACCAAAGCACAATAACTTTTAAAAACTATCTATATCTTAAACAAGCATGGCAGATTCAAAAGTAAATATGCCCGCTGGTTTCGGCGGATTGACAAGATTCAGTGAAGAATATGAATCCAAGTTTATGTTAAAACCAACTCATGTAGTTGCATTTATAATTTTAATTGTCATATTCAGAATTTCACTAGGGCTCTTCTTTAAATAGAATGGATAAAAAATGCTCCCAAATTTAGACCCCAAGAAGATGAATGCTCTAATGAAACAAATGGGCATCAAACAGGAAGAGATAGATGCTTCAAGAGTTATAATTGAAAAAACAGACAATTCTAAGATTGTAATTGAAAACCCTTCTGTAATCAAAATGAATATGCAGGGGCAGGAAAGTTGGCAGATAACCGGAGATGAAAGAGAAGAGCAGGAAACCGGTTTCTCAGAAGAAGATATTAAAACAGTAATGGAAAAAACCGGTTGCAGCAAAAAGCAGGCAGAAGATGCCTTAGAAGAAACTCAAGATATCGCAGAAGCGATTTTGGAGTTGAGTAAGTGAGCTTAAACATTCACTCTACAATCCATAATCTTATTAATTTAACCAACCTCAATTTCTAATGGAAAAATTCCTAGAATACCTTGAAACCGCTGAAAATATGATTCGTACAGTAGACCATATGATTTATGTCACTTTTCCCCTAATTAAAGACAAAAGGCTTCTTCTTAAAATCATATCAGATATGAATACCGCGATTCTTGGGATAATCAGTTCAATACTTCAGTATGAGTATCTGCAAAAAAGGATAGAGCTAACAAAAGATGCTTCATCCAATTTAAGGGTATTTATCGAGAAATGCGCCCCAAGATATCGAATGAATGAACAAGAAATTAAATCTATCACCAATTTAATCAACCTCGCTGAAAAACACAAAAAATCCCCATTTGAATTTGTGAGGGACGAGAAAGTGATAATATTATCAGAAAATTTAAAGCCAGAGACGATAACTTTGGATAAAGCAAAAGAATTCTTACTCATGAGTAAGAGTATTTTAAGAAAAACTCAGGAAACTCTAAAGAAAAACATTTAAGAAAAATATAAAAACATGGTTTTTCTGATATAGTATACTTTTAGGGGTAAATTTTTATTTAGTTTTAAGAATGGAAGAGATAATTCAAGAAAAAATCAGCGCAGACCATCTGCTTTATGTAAGTTTGAAATACACAAAAACTTGTGATGTTATTATGAACCTTATTCTCCGATGGAGACGTATGATACAAGTAAGTATAGACAGAGCTTTAAAACACGCTAAACAAAAGAAAAAAATTTCTTCTATCCCCACAAATCCTATAAGCAAAATAGAGAAAGTTAGATTGCTATTCAAAAAAGACGAGAATTTTTTGCAGGTGATAGAGATGTATGAGATGTTTAGAAAGATAGAAGAACTGAAAAGAGAGAGAATTGGGGAGTTCAGGAAAAATGTGAATTTGAAAGTGGAATACCAAGGAAAAGAAGTGAATATCAACTTGGAGAAGCTAAAAGAGTATGCAGCCAGATTAGAAAAATTTATAAGTTCAGTTAAGCAATTTCTTTCATCTTAAATAGAAGATTCAAGGCTTCTAAGAGTATTAAGATAAAATGTCAAGACTTATTGTTATAACATCAGGAAAGGGCGGTGTGGGCAAAACAACCACTGCGATAAACTTAGGTGCAGCTATAAACTACTTCGGAAAAGATGTATTGATAATTGATGGAAACCTTACCACTCCAAATATCGGACTGCATCTGGGCTCTCCCGAAGTGCCTGTAAATTTAAATCATGTATTATGCAATAAAGCCGAGCCTTTTGAAGCAGTGTATGAGCATGAATCAGGACTGAAAATCATTCCTTCATCTTTATCTGTAAAGGAACTTAAAAAGATAAAACCAGAAAGGATAGGGGACTTTAAAAAAGAGTTTAAGAAAATCTCCCCATATGTGATAGTCGACAGCTCTGCGGGACTTGGCGATGAAGCTGTTGCAACAATGAATCTAGCGGATGAGATTATAATTGTGACTAACCCTGAAATGCCTGCCTTGACTGATGCTCTAAAAGCAATAAAAGTTGCAGAAGAAATGAATAAAGTAATACTTGGAGTGATAGTCACAAGAGTTAAAAAAAATGATATCGAAATAGGGCCAGAAACTGTAAAAGAGATGTTGGAAGTTCCTATACTTGGCATGGTTCCAGAAGACATCGCGGTTCAGGAGTCTTTAAGAAAAAAGAATGCAGTTATCCACAGCCACCCAAAAAGCAATGCGTCAAGGGCTTATAAGGAAATTGCATCAAAAATAATCGGCGTTTCTTATGATTCAAGCAAAGATGTTGAAAGTTTGTTTAAAAGAATTCTTAAAGGGATAGGGTTAAGATAGATTTTATCTTCTGGACAATTGCATGGCTTATAGCTCCTTTCTTAGCAATTGTACAGACAGAGAATTGCAAGAAATAGGGGGGCATCATACACAATTCTCTGTAACTCGCGAGTGCAGCCAAAAATTTATATACTCTACTTTAATAAACATTTAATTCAAAAATTCAATTTTTAAAAAATGGTAAACTATCTACAAAAAATACAATCCATTTTCGGACGAGGGGAAAAATCATCACAAAAAGCATATGTTTTATTTAATGGAGGCTATCAAATTGTTCTAAACAAGATTGAACTGCCAGTAGCAAAAAAAAGATACGACAAACCAGTTCAATGTTATTCTATTGAATCACATTGTTGCAGGAATCAGGCAGAATTTATAGATGCACTTTCTAAGTTTCTGGAAAAAACTCCAGTAAAAGAGTTAGAAGAAACTGGGGGCAAAAGATTCAAGATAAAAATATTAGAGGACATTTGATTGTTTTTATCTTACCCTGCTTCCAAGTTCGATATCTTTATCAGGTTGGATTAACACAACCTTGCTTTCGTCTTCATTTACAGCAGCCAAAATCATGCCCTGGCTTTCTATGCCTTTCATTTTTCTTGGAGCTAAGTTAACAAAAAGAATTATTTTTTTGCCTTTCAGTTCATCTTTGTTATAATGCTGTTTAATTCCAGAACAAACAACCCTCTTACCAATTTCTTTTCCCAAATCAATTGTAAGTTTGTAAAGCTTGTCAGCATTTTCAATATCTTCTGCTTTTACAATTTTACCAACTCGCAAATCTATTTTTTCCCAGTCCGGAAAACTTATCTGCTCTTTCCTCGAGTTTTCTGGCTGTTCAGAAATTCTATTTTTGTGAGAATTTCCGACATCAGAAAAATTAACTATGCCGTCCATTTTAAGAACAAATTATTTACTATCATGCTCCCGAATAATTTTATATATTTCTCTCGGGCTATCAGGATTATAAAGATTATAACCCCTGCAACGTGTGCACTCATATATATCTCCAGGATTAGAAGTAGCATTTATGCATGAAAATAGAACCTCTCCATGATGAGGGCAATTACTAACTGTTAATTTCAAAATGTTTTTTTCTAATTGCTGGGCTTTTTTCTGCTTTGTTTCACGATTCATTTTAAATCTCCTTTGAGTTTAAAAGACAAAAAACTTCCTGTTTCTTCTAAAACTTCTTTTTTTGAAGGGCAAAAATTTCTAATTTTTGTATTTTCATTTTATCTTATTAAATAAAATCTCGCCTTTTTTAATCTTACTGACATTTAATAAATTAATGCCAGACAAACCAAATGAAGATTGAAGATGCCAAAACTGCTAAAATTGTAAATATTAATCCTATCTTAACAAAATGCCAGAAACCCACATGATAACCATGTTTCCTAAGCAGACCGCATGCAACTATATTTGCTGATGCTCCTATTGGGGTGATGTTTCCTCCAAGACTTGTCCCAATAAGTAATCCAAAAAGGAAAAGATAGGGGCTGGTTCCAATATTTTCTGTAATAGAATTTACTAAAGGTAACATTGCCACAAGGAAAGGAACATTATCTATAAAAGCAGACAAGAAAACTGAGATTAAAATAATTAAGACATACCCCAATAATAAATTCTTACCGACAAATCCCGAGAGAAAGTTTGATGCAGTACCAATCCAGCCAGTAAGAGTTATGCTGCCAATAATAACAAAAATTCCCATAAGAAAGAAAGTTGTTTCCCAATCCATCTCTTTAATATCTCTGAGAATTGAACCATTATTTGAAAATTTTTCCCATATCAGAGATAATGCCCCAAATGCCATGCATAAACCTCCTGTAATATATAAAAAATCGGTGTCAAAAAATGAAGATAGCGCAAGAAGAATTATTAAACTTACAAGAAAAAGTGTTGGAACCCAGGATTTTATCCTTTCTGTGCGAATAATTTTCATTTTCTCTTTTTGATTTCTAAATATGAAGTATAAAAAAATAAAAGAAGCTATTGCCCCCATTTCAACTGCAAAGAAAATGCTCGGTTTTCCATGAAAAAAGAAAAAATCCAAGAAATTCATTTTCGCGAATCCTCCCAGTAACATGCTTGGCGGGTCCCCTATCAAAGTGGCTGTTCCTTGCAAATTACTGGAGATTGCAATTGCAATCATCATGTTTACAGGATTAATCTTCAATTTTTTCGCCAATGAAAAAGCAACAGGAGCAATAATAAGAACAGTTGCAACATTCTCAACAAATGCAGAGATAATACTTGTCAGTATGCATATAAGAAGTATAGCCCATGCAGTATTTCTTGACTTGTCCACAATAACCTCTGCAAGATAGGCAGGAACTTTACTTCTCATAAAAATTTCTGCAACAACAAGAGTGCCTACAAATATACCCATAACATTCCAGTTAACTGAAAAAAACGCACTTTTAGCTGAAATTGTTCCGGTGAGTATAAGAAGAACCGCACCTGTAAGAGCGACATACATCCTTCTTTTTGTCCATGCTACAAAAAGAATATAGGATAAGAGAAATATTACCAAAGAAATTATCTTTGCATCAATAATCATTTTTCTTCTTTTTTATTATTTTATCTTATTAAATAAAATCTCGCCTTTTTTAATCTTGCTGATTTTCAATGGGGATTTAATTTCATTAAAACTTCCCTCCCCTACTTTAAAAGAAAATTGCTTTGCAATTTTCTCGCTTGTTTCTGGGATAAATGGCCATAAAAGTATCGCAACTGCTTTTATGCTGTCAGATAATTCATAAAGTTTTTTCTCCCTGTCCTTGCATCCTATTTCCCACAGCTTATTCTCCTGAACAAACTCATTGCAGTTATCAACAAATGCAAATATCTCATTTAGCGCTTTATCAATTTCAAAGTTTCCCATCTTATTTTCAATTTCCTTCAACTTCAATTTCTTAAGCAGTTTATTATTGCATTTTTCAATTCCATATTTCTCAACAAGAGCAGAAACTCTTGAAACAAGATTGCCAAGCTTGTCTGCAAGCTCGTTGTTATGCCTTGAAATTAAAATTTCTTCTGAAAAATCAGAATCCTCAAAAACAGAGCATCTTAACAATGAATACCTTATGCTATCTACAGAATATTTTTCAGCAAGTTCTAATGGATTAATTGTATTGCCTAAACTTTTGCTTATTTTTCCCCCTGCCGAAGTTAAATAACCATGAACAAGAAGTTTTTTAGGCAGCTTATAGCCAGCAGACAAAAGAAGAGCCGGCCAGATAACAGAATGAAACCAGTTTATACCTTTTCCAATAACATGAACATCAGCAGGCCAGTATTTCTTCTCTTTGCCTTTCAGTCCAGAGAGGTAATTAATCAAAGCATCAACCCAAACATAAACTTTAAAATTTTTATCTCCTGGAAAATCTATACCCAATTCTGCATTTTTTCTGCTTATACATAAGTCATTTAACCCCTCTTTAACTCTTGCAACTACTTCATTTTTCCTTTTCTCTGGCACGACATATTGGGGGATTATCTTTAATAATTTATCTTGATATTTTGAAAGTCTGAAAAAGTAAGCTTCCTCTTTTCTAAACTCTGGCTTAACATTATGTTCAGGACATTTTCCATCAACTAACTCTTTTTCTGTAATAAAAGCTTCGCAACCATTGCAATAATGACCTTCGTACTCTGCTTTGTAAATATCTTTATTTGCAATTATTTTTTTAACTATTGTTTGAACAACAACAGAATGCTCTTTGGAAGTTGTCCGGATAAAATCATCATAGTTTATATCCAGCTTTTTGCACAGCTCCACAAAAGATTTGGTGTTTAAATCAATAAATTCTTTTACAGGAATTCCTGCTTTTTCAGCAGCTTGAACATTTTTTTGTGCATTTTCATCCACACCAGTCAGAAAAAAGACATCATCTCCCTTTAATCTATGCCATCTTGATATAGCATCTGCTAAGGTTTTCTCAAATGCATGCCCCACATGAGGTTTTGCATTTACATAATCAATTGCAGTCGTAACATAAAATTTCTTGTTTTTATTTGTCATGATAAAAGAAGAGATAAAGGATATAAAAAACTAACTGCCTTATTTCATGACAAGCTTTACAAGCCCTTCTTCCTGTTTCATTCTTTCTATTTGTGGCTTAATTGTTCCATGATACATTACAGCAGCATCTTGTTTAGGAATATTTAAAACATCCACTAAAACAGCGATATAATATTCATCTGATAAATCTTTTCCTTGCTGAACCCCATAGACAACTGCTGTTTCTGTTTCATCATAAGTCTCTTTTAATTTAGCAAGTAAAGGTTGGGCTTCTTTGGGGTAATTTTCTGTAAACCACTTTACCGCTTCTGTATATAAAAATTTTTTGGTTTTTCTTTCTTTAGAAATCCGAGAAGTAGTTGGTGTTCTTTCAGGTAATTCTCTTCCAGACATTAACAATAAATAAGTTAATTTTGCATTCTGTTTTTCTCTACCTGTTAAAGTTGCTCCAAAACTTGCAATTGTTCTTCCTAATCTGCTACAAGCAACAGCTTCTTCAAGTATAGACTTAAAATCCAATACTTTTAAATTAACTTCTTCTTTTCTTTTTCTAGGCATGTTTTGTTTAAGTAATAACACTATATAAAAATTTATCAACTGAAAAATACATGTTTAAGAATGGAATGTGAAAGAGAAAGCAAAAACTTCATGACAGAACTCCTTAGCGAGGAAGATGTCTATACTCATAAGGACCATCAAATTCCAACAATTTTAGGAGCTTTAGAGGCACAAATACAAGCAGAAGAATACGACAAAATACCAGCTAAAAACTTTATAACAATCTATGAAACTGTTTTAGGCAGTAAAGAACATCTCGATATAAACTTAGGTCAATTTAAAGAAACTTATGAAAAGCTAAAAAAATGCAGCTTTAGTTTACCGGCAGAATGAAACCTTCCCAAGGTTTAGAAGCGGGTTCAATTCCCGCAAGCTGCATTCTCATAACTTTTATTAACGCATTTTCCCTCATTGAAACATGAACAAAAAAGAGGTTGAAAAATTAAAAAAGAAAACCCTCAAATTAAGCATTAAAGAGGGCTCTTATTCTTCTTTAACGAGTGGTTTTGGAAATAATTACATAACTCCTTTTGCCTTAGCGCTAAACTCCAGCAACCTTCAAATTGGCTTTATCTCTTCTTTTGTAAGCCTCATCTCCCCCTTATCGCAAATTTATGGCTCAAAGTTAATGGAAAAACAAAATAGAAAAAACATCATTATAAAATTTGTTTTTCTTCAGGCACTAATGTGGCTCCCCATCCTTTCGCTAATTTTCTTCTTCTGGAAAGATATAGGAAGAGAATACCTTCCTTATGCTTTAATTTTTTTCTATCTTCTGCTTACTCTGCTTGGTTCTATTGCAACACCACCCTGGTTTTCTTTAATGGGGGATTTAGTTCCGGAAAACAAAAGAGGCATATATTTTAGTATAAGAAACAGAATAAACGGGGCAGTGGCATTAATCTCGGCATTAGCAGCAGCATTTATTTTAGATTTCTTTAAAACTAAAGGATTTGCTTTGATTGGTTTTACTATCTTATTCTCAATTGCAATATTTGGGCGGCTGAAAGCTGTGGCTCTTTTCAAAAAACACTACGAGCCAAAATTAAGTTTAGGAAAAAGATATTATTTCTCCTTCACAGATTTTCTTAAAAAAGGCACTAAAACAAATTTTGGGAAGTTTGTAATCTACGCTTCTTTCTTTTATTTTTCAGTGATGATAGCAAGCCCGTTTTTCGCGGTTTACATGCTAAAAGATTTAAATTTCAACTACAAAATGTTTATGCTTATCAGTATGAGCGCTACAATCTACTCATTAATATTTATAACATTGATAGGAAAACTTTCAAACAAGTTTGGGAATAAAAACATGCTTAAATTATCAACTATCTTTATCTCTCTCACCCCTTTACTATGGCTTTTCTCAAGAAATATATTTTATTTGCTTTTTTTCACAGAGTTAATATCCGGTATTGGCTGGGCAACCTTCAACTTAAGTTCAAATAATTTTATATATGATTCTGTAAGGCCCAACCATCGGGGGCTCTGCATTGCTTATTACAACATTCTTCTGGGAGTCGGGATGTTCGCAGGAGCAATGATAGGCGGTTTTTTAACACAATATGTTCCCATAAATTTTATGAACAAATTTTTGTTTGTATTCTTAATCTCTAGTGTTTTAAGGGCGCTCGTGGGTTTTGTTTTCATTCCAAGAATAAAAGAGGCAAGGAAAATAGAAAAAATGCCCCAATTCAATTTATCCATGCTAAACCCTGCTCCAGAAATAAGGAATAACCTTGTCTGGATAGAAAGAGAGATAAAAAAAGCAGAGAGAGAAGTGGAAGATGGATTAGATGGTTTTAATAAAAACTGGATATGGAATATCTACAAAAAAGATTAATCGATTAGCTATCCTTTTTCCATAGTTGATTAGAACAATAACTAAACCTTTCCCCGAAAGTTATTTAAACTATTTTATATAAAAAATGACATGTTTAACAATAAAATATGCAAAAGATGCGGCAAAAAAATAAGCAAAAGCTATGATTTTTGCCCTTATTGCGGAATCTCTTTTAATGGGCTTGATAAAAGTGATTGGGGAATGTTAGGGAAGAATGATTTTACCCCAATTTCAACAGAGATAAAACTTCCAGCAGGCGTGGATATGCTCTTTAACTCTCTGATAAAAGGTTTTGACAAACAATTCAGAGAATTAGACAAAGAAATTGGCAAGATTGACAATAAAAAGTTGATTGAACCAAAGAGAGGAGCAAAAAGCGGAGGCATAAGTATAAGCATTTCCTCTTTTGGCAACGAACCTCCAAAGATAAATGTAAAATCCTTTGGCAATACTCCCGAATTCAGAGAAGAGCAGACAACGAAAACCAGATTAAACAATAGAGCCCAGCAAATTCAATTGTCAGAACAGAACTTAAAAAGACTTTCAACTCTTCCAAGAACAGAACCAGCAACAAACATAAGAAGATTATCCAACAAGATTGTTTATGAAATTGAGATGCCCGGAGTAAAATCTGAAAAAGACATTTCCATAATCCAGTTAGAAAACAGCATTGAAATAAAGGCATTAGGAAAAGACAAGGCTTATTTTAAGCTGATTCCAATAAGCCTGCCGATAATAAACCATAAACTATCTAATGGAAAGCTTATTCTCGAGCTTGAAGCAGAGGACTAATATATCAAGAATTGTTTTTATTTTCTCACGAACTAAAGTAGGGAGTTTGCATAAAAAACAATTCTTGAGCACTTCAGGAATACAAATTCCTGAGAGTCATCAAAAACTTCTGTTTTTGAGATGCTCAAGACACCAAGAATCTGGTCAATTAGGGATTCTTGGGTGCGCTCAAGAATCTAAGATTCTTGACGACCAAAACACGCCATACACTTCAGTGTATGGTTCTTGACAAGAGCTGTGTTGCATGATTAAAGCAACACAGAAGATTTAACGTTTATGTTAAAAACATTTGGCTTAATTTTGTAACCATGCAACACTGAAATAACCTTATTGCTATCCTTATCTTTGACTATAATTAC
>Ga0180732_1000737_pt1 | contig 24745 bp, 21 predicted proteins | sample KR11_01MetaG_FD_148674 | JGI IMG/M metagenome (GOLD analysis project Ga0180732, IMG submission 148674) | Groundwater microbial communities from the Olkiluoto Island deep subsurface site, Finland - KR11_0.1 MetaG | ecosystem: Environmental > Aquatic > Deep subsurface > Groundwater | place... | reverse complement strand
AGCTGCATTGCTTTTGTCAATTATTGCAGCTAGGTGATGCCACTTGTTATCACCAATAGCTGTATTGCCTGCTAAAAGGTATGAGTCAGTGCCATCATGAATAAAACATTGAAGGACAGATGCGCTATTTATGTTTAATCCATATCCTACGGCACCATTTATAGCTTTAGCTATTATGTACCTTGGATTTCCATCCGCAACAAATCGCACCCATATACTAATCCCAATATCCCCCGTTGTTATATCATGAATTGTGTTATTTGCTGCCACTGCAGTATAAGTAGCATCAAAATCAAGGCTAACTCCCACCTTATCTGCCCCGGTAACCGCACCATCACCACCAAGAGTAGCTTCAATAGGTATGTTTGTAGATGTTAGCCCTTCATTGACAAATCCTGCAACTTTGTAGCCAGTGCTATCCCATAGCACGAACCGGTCATTGTCCGCAAATATGTCTGAACCATTCTTCGTGACCGTTACATCAGTTGTCGTGGTAGCTGTACTTCTCAAAGTCACACTTGACTGACTGCCTAACCCTGCATTGACTGTATCAGTTAATGCACCACTACCATCAAAATTAAAATAAGTGATTAATCCGTTTGAATAATTATCAGCAGTAACCCCAGCACCTGAAGCATATATTGCTGTTTTGTCTGCATTAGATAATGGCCTATCCCAAATAGCAAAGTCGTCAACCAAAGCATCAATAGAGTTAGCACCGCCCGAACTACAACCAATGTAGCAAATTGGATCAACATCATTAGGGTTAGCAGGATTAGAAGTAGACGATGCTTCTTCAACATTATCAATAAATACTTGTACATACTTGCTAGATTCTATAATTGTTCTGCAATCCCATCTACAAAATATATGATGCCAAGTATTAGCTGTTATTTCTGTTGTTGTAATTGCACCAACAGATTGAGCAGTTGCATCGTTGACAGCAAAGTTAATTAAATTATCGCTGTCCTTCCATAAATATATCCTATTGCTAGCATCTTCCTGATTGATAAAAAATATATGCGTTCTATCATCAGGCCCATCCCAACTAGTACAAATCCACATACTTAAACTGCCTTGATTGTAATTTATTCTATTAGCAGCACCAAATGTAGGAGCTTCACTAGCACCAGGGTCAGATTCATCAGTTTTAGAAAAGAAGTATACTTCATCCCCTCTACCTCTAGTACCATCACCATAAATCTCAATTGCTTGACCGGTACCGAGTTTACCCGCCCTGTAAACTACGCCCTCAGTCAGCGTCCCAGTTACATCAGCCTTATTCAATACAGTTCTTGCCTTAGTATCACCGTCAAACCTAGCATTAAATGCTAACTCACATGCACATATTTCAGGATTAGTTGATGCACCTACTAACTGATAAGTAGGGCCAAAAGGTGCAGTACCTACTCCACGTAACATGTAAAAATACTGTGCAGAATCTTGTTCAAAAGTAAACTCGTCGCCTATCCAATATGGCACTAAGCTACGAAACCCTACCGAAATGTTCATGACTTTAGTTCTCATCGGGGGCCCAAGTCCTGATGTGTTTATATCACTAGTACCATTGTAATTAACTAGTAAATACCTTTTACGTTCGGCTTGGTAAGTTAAACCTGATGCTGTAGCCCTAGTAACATTTGTAGTTAATGTTAAACTAGTATCAGAATCAACTCGCAACACAATATACCTAGTTGATAAACCAGTAGCAGGGTCATCTTGTATTCTAAATTCACTACCGGTCACCAGATATGATTTAAAATAAGTTCCGGAACCAGTTATAGTCGCCGAACCATTAGTTGCAGTTATAGTACCTTCAGTATAAAAATTTCTATCACCCGAGATTTCGAATTTTAATGTTCCTACACCGTAGCTACTCACAAGCCATTCGGCGGCGTGGTGCTGTTGTTGATCAATGAATCTAAGTAATTTTGTTTTTTTGTCAATTAAATCAAAATGGTCTAATCCAACGAGCTGCCCCTGCAACTCAAAACTCCACGATGGGCCGTATGTGGCCCCAAAATCTCTAGCTCCTGAAAATCCTTCTATAATCTGTATACGTTCAGTGATTGGGGGTAGCAACAAGTTTGGATATTGACTCAATTCTAGACCAAAAGTCCGGAGGTCTACTCCATTTATTTTAACTGACGACGGTTGATTTACTAAATTTCCAAAATAAGACTGGTCTCTAGCCATTATAATCACCTTTTTTGAAATAAAAACTTGACAATAATGTATTTTTATGATATTATATTAGTATCTTAATTTAAGGAGACAAACAATGTTTAAAATAACCACAATAAGGTTTCCGATAGATTTATATGAATATATCAGAACTTATGCATTTTATCATGGACATTCTAACTTGTCTAAAGGATTATTAGATATATTAGAGCAATTTAAAAAGGAGAATCCAATTGAAGAAGTACAACAAAAAACTAAAGCAACAAGCGGTTGAGCTATATCAGAACGGTTATTCTCTATCTCAAATATGCACATTGTTAGATGTTTCAGCTAAAATTGTCGTCTCACAGTGGCTTAAAAAAGCAAATATTAAAACTAGAAAAGGCTTAAACCAACACACTGATAAATATAATGCACAGGATGAAATACTAGCTGTATCCCTATATAAACAGGGATTATCTATTAACCAAGTAAAAGATTTATTACATGTAGGCAGCACTGCTACAATTCATAAATGGCTCTTGATAAACAATATAGAACGCAGGACTGAGGGTGCACAAAGACAATATCATGCTAATGATGACTTTTTCAGTTCAATAGATACCGAGGAGAAAGCATATATATTAGGATTCATAACAGGTGATGGTCATGTATGTGAATCAGATAATTATATATCTATAGAAATAAAATCTACTGATTATGCCCTTCTAGACAAAATAATAATTGCAATGAATTCGAATAACCCTATACGGACGTATACTAACAATAAAGGACATGAGACTGCGCAGATACGTATATATTCAAAACAAATAGTTAATAATTTAGTACGGTTAGGTCTAACTCATAATAAAACATGGAATGTGCAACCGGCAGTTCTAAGCAATAAAGTACAACACCATTATTGGAGAGGGCTTATTGACTCAGACGGCTCAATTGGATTCGCAACATCCCGTAATTCATATTTCCTTCAATTGTCAGGTACTAAACATATATGTTCATCTTTTTCACACTTCATTGGTTATAATGGTGATAACGTAAAACCGAACAGAAATATTTGGAGCTTTGCATGTAGCGGTCGAGAGCGTATACATAATTGCCTATCCACATTGTACAAAAATGCAAATATTTATCTTGATAGAAAATACAAGATATATGCCGATATATCAAAAAATACAACCATGTTATTATTTGACCTTGAATTATCTTAGCCCCATCCGTTTAATACGAGTACGTCCTATAGCAGTACGTCTATTGCGTACTGCGGTATCTTGTTCTTGAAATATCTGTTCAGTGTTAATTGGTAATGTAGTAGATGGTTGATTTGTGATTGATGCTGCTGGTGATGTGTTAACAGATAAACCACTCTGCAGCAAAGATTCAATACTGTGCAGCTTTTCAGTATTACTTGATATTAGACTAAGTAAATCCACTTGTCTTCCCATAAGTAGTAGAATCATATTGCCTGTTGGTTCTGTAATAGCCCTAAAGGTACTTGTGGGCAGATTCTCTGACAGCTTGCCCATATTGTCATCTAAACTACCAACTATATCAGTAACACTATCAACAACAGATTGCATTTTAGGATTAACTGCTTGCCATGTATTTTTCAGGCTATCCATTTCTTTACCAACAGATAATAGTGATGATTTATATGCAAGATGACTTCTTGCTAATGCATCTAAATCTGTGTTGGACAGAACTCTATCTTCAGAAAGCTCATCAAAAAGTGCAAGTGTTTTGACATCATCTGCTCTTTTAAGTAATATTTCTAGTCCGCTTAAACCTGCCGTAGTAACAACGTCAGCTAACCTACTCGTCATTTCTTTTGCATCTTCGTCACTTATTGCCGCAGCACCTGCTTTTCCAGTGATAGCTATTTTCAATCTATTTAGTCCTGGCCCCATTTGGTCAGTAAATATTTTACCTATCTTCTCCGCTAGTTGTGCTTTGATAAAGGATTTAACTAAAGTACCAAAATCAACATGCAACCCACTAGTCATAGTGTCGGAGATTGACTGAGCCATAGATGCAGATATTTGTTGAATCTCTTTAAGATATTCTTCATATCGCTTCTTTTCAGCTTTTCGCTGTGCTGCACCCATTGAAGTTATCTTTTGCATGATTTTAAGATAACCTAACGCTATTACATTAATTGCACTAGCTCGCTTTTCTAAATCTTCCATATCTAATGCAGCATCTTTTATTTTATCTATAGCCTCCGATATATTTATCAACATGTCAAAAAACATCTGCAACTTATCACTTGTATCATTGACAATTTTACCAATAGCCTTAAAGTTACTAATTATCATATCAGCGAGTTTTTTATATGCAGTAAATCGCTTATCAAACAATTCAGTTTCAGCAGATTTCACATGCTTAACATAATCAGATTCTATGCGTTTAGCTGATGATAGTCCCCATTTAATTATTGTGTCTCTTTTGGCCCAATATTCTTGAGTAATACCATACAATTTTTCAGCAGCTATAATAGCGTCATCAACCGAACTTTGCATGTTATATAGCATAGCTTGTTTTTCTAGTCTTAATACCTCTTTTCTATATTCAAGCCATGTATCTGAAGTCTCCATTGCATCTCTTAACCTTTCCTTGGCCATACGTATATCAAACTTCAACATTGCATCACGATTCTTTTCTGTTTCTTTTAAGGCTTTAGTGTTAGCTGCCTTCCGAATATTACTCACAGCAGTTTCTCGAGCCTTTGTATTCTCCGTAATTAAGTCATCAAATACAGCTAATTCTTCTGCACTTGCCCCAGCAGCTTTTGCTTCACTCTGCATATTCCGTATTTTAACATTAGTAGCCAATGTAGATGCTTCCACTTTAGCAATTTGCCCTTCGACTTCTACTAATGTAGTTTTATTGAGATTAGATCTAATGCTTTCATTAAATTGCTTAGACAACTCCAACCTACGGTCATCGACAGCTTTTAGTAATGTAGTCTTAGCATCTTCAGCAATTTCCAGATTACCAATATCTTTTTTAATACCTATCAAAGATTTTATTGTAGATGCTTGGTTGATCTTGTCGAGCATATCAGATTCTGCTTTAGTCTTTATTACTGCTGATTTATTAGTTATAGCTTCAAGGTTTTTATAATAATCAAACCACTGGTCAGACGCAAATTTTAATTCAACACCTAACACTTTTAATGATTTTTCCGCTCTCTCTTTTATACTACGCAACTGTTTTTGAGTTGTTGCTTCAGTTATATCCAATTCTATTTTAGACATATCATCAGCAAATTTGATATAACGTTTATACTGTTTTACATTATTGTCATATATCTTTTTGTCTCTATCCTTATTAGTTTTAATTAATGCTTTAGCCTCATCTGCTTCCTTTTTATTACGCTCCTTAAGAGTATCATTAAACTCCTTCATATCAGACTTAAATTTAGCCATTGCTTCTTTGGCAGCCTTTTCTTTTGCTTTACGTCTAGCTTCCGCTATCTTTGCTTCTTCTTCTGCAACTTTCTTTTCTGCCTTAGTCAAGTTGCCTTGCTTTTTAACTAAGTCATCTAATGATGATATATTCATTCTATAATAATCAGCAGTTTTTGTTAGATAAGTATCAATAGCATCAGCCTTTTCTTTGTGCAAGAATGCCAATGCTGCATCACCATCGTATTCTGCAACAGCAGCATCAGATAGAAACTTAGAATACTGCTGTCTCATTTTCACAAGTCTATCTAAATGCTGTCTTTCCAAACCTTGCTCATTATCTCTAGCTTCTAACAAAACATTAAAAGATTGTTCATATCCTTGTTTAAGTAACCCAGCTTGCTGTTTAGCTAACCCTAAATCAGTAGTAGGTATAAATGCTTCAGATATATTTTTAGATGATTGTTTAAGTCGAGCAGTTTCTTTTGTTAATGCTTCACTTAATGCATCCGCTGGTGGTATTTTAGGTTTTTTTCCACCTTTATTATCAAGTTCATCCATACTTGCTATAATATTACGTAACACAGGCATTACTAACAACCAATTTTTTTTACTATATCTACCAGTTGCCATTAGATACTTAAAAGCATCTGATGTCTCAATAGCTGAATCACTTAATTTTGTAACTGCTTTTATCTGCTCGTACAATGTTTTATTTCCTACTTTAGCAAACGATATCAATTTAGCTAGTGAGCTTGTAGTTTTATTAATACTATTAGCAGAGTCTAAATTCATTTGATTAAAAACACTTTGCGCACTCGCTATTTTGTCAAGTGTTAAGCTTACATGTAAGCCGACACTTTGGTATTTCTTAGCATTTACCAGATTGTATTCTGTAAGAAGCAAATCTAATGGTGAATCTGCATCAATTGCCCGTTTACCGGTTTCTACTATTTGATCACTCAAATTTACATATGCCTGTCCTAATAATGCTAGTCCATTAACACTATCTTTCTGTTTTTTTATATTTTCAGCAAAAGACTCGCTACCTTCTTTCAATGCTTCATTAACTTCAAGAAATATCATAGGCAACATGGATTTTGCTAATGCTTCTGCTTGTTCACCAGCTTTTTTTAATGCACCTGCAAAATCTTTACCGAACATATCTGCTAACTCAGGAAAATGTGATTTTATAGTTGCTAATATAGCTTCTAACTTTTCATTTGCTTCTTGTGTTTCTAGTAATGTTATTCCCTGTATTTTAAGTGAGGCAGATAGTTTTTCTGCTTCAGGTATTAGACCCTTATATACTTCTACTATATCATCATACTTATCAGTCAAGTTAGATATCCTAGCCATCATGTTAGAAAATTTAACTTCTGAAGATGCAAATTGGTTAGTCATACTCAAAACTAATCCTGTTGCTACTTTCAATGCATCATTAAAAGCAGGTGACTGACGAATGTATTCACCAACTTCTAATTTTAGGTCTCTAGTGGCAGCTCTCAGTCTTAAGAATGGTTGTTGTGATTCATCAATAGTACCACCAAGTATATTTACTTTCTCATTGACACGGGACATTGTATGCTCAAAAAATGCAGCAACTTTTTGATGTTCAGTCAAAGCACTTGCCGCTATATTATGTTTTCTGGCATATCGGTCATAAGCATCTTCGGCACGAATAACTATACCTAATTCATCTAATAGCCTTCTCTCTTGTTTAGCGATAGCTTCAGTTAATCTATCAACAGCTTCACTTGCATCTCTTCCTGTGACTGCTGCTAATGCTCTTGCGCCTGTGACCAACTTATCAAATTGGTCAACTGGTATACCTGCTAATGCAGCTTTAGTTGCCGCAGCTATTAATTCATGACGCTCAATAACTTCACCGCCTGCTTGAACTATCTTTCTCATAGCAGTTGCTGAATCAGTAACCCTGCTTGCTAGCCTATGAAAACCAACTTCAGCATCTTTAACTTTAGCTGCCTGTTCAGCTAAATTAAACATACCTCTTGTTACGGCAACTACTGTTTCACCTAACTCACGCAGATTATTTTTAATAGTCCCAAACACACCAGCAAATATCAACACCTTAGAACCTATCACTGACCATTTGCCAAACATCTTAGAGAATCTACCACCACTTTCTGATATATCATTAATACTGGACGACATTTTTTTAGCATGTCCATTAGCATCTTCCATGCGTTTGCCTGTAGTTTTTATAGATTTGGCAACTTTATCTACATTACTACGAACATCGGCAGCTTGAGCAATGAAAACTTTCTCCATTTCATCGCCATAATCTTCTACACTCTGAATTGCTTTTTTAGAAATAGTGAGTTTATCTAATGCTGCGGTGGTTTTGTCAGCATTAACTGCAACATCTTCAACAACGTTATTCATGTTAGATATTTCATTAACTATTGCTTCTATACCTAACTTGCCTTCAAATGTTTCTGACAACTTCCGCATACTTTTATTAAGTGTACCAATATCCCATTTGCCGCTTTTTTTAACTAAATTATCTATTGCCCCACCAACAGCTTGTATAGCAGGTTCCGTATTAGATTTAGCAGTTGCTGCCACACTACTAAGTCTAGACTGATACTGTTTTATATCTGTGATAGATTCATCAGTAACTATATTTTGTATTGACTTAGATATATCAATAAATGGTTTTCTATCTACTATTAGCTTTCTTATATCTTTAATACCATCTCTAAGTGGATGAAATGCTGTACCTGTTTCATCTAATGTAGATTCTAATCCCGCAAGCCTGCTATCCAATGTGGAAATATCAAGTTTACTTATATTAGATTTCAAGTCTTCAGTTGCATCAGATATAGCTTTAAACGCACCTGATGAGTCATCTACTTTATCTCCTAAAGATTGAAACTTGCTGCCAATATCAGGTAATTCACCAGATAAATGCTTGGCTATACCATCTAGTCTACCTGTCAATTCAGTGAATTTTTCTTGCGATGATGCTGCTTTATTAATACCTAATACATGACCTTTTAGCGACGATTGAACTGCTTCTAGTGCTATGGTCTCTTGAGTTTGTTGTTTTATATGTACATTAACAACTTTCAGATAGTCATTATATTCACCCTTCAATTCATTCAAAACAGGCTTCAGATTAGCATATCCGCGAGCAGTTTGTTCTGCACTTGTTCCACCTTCAGCAAATGTAGCAGCCATTACATTTTTAATTTCGGTAGCTAATTCACTAAATCCACTAAATTGTTCTGATATTGCATTCAAACCACTTCTAAACTTTGATGAAAATGCGACAACATTATTGCCCGCTTCTTCCTGTACTTGATCAAGAAACAGTATCGACTGGGATAATGCCTTTATTATATTCTCATACTCATTAAGTTTACCTAAATCTTCACTAGAAACAGATAGTCCAGTTGCTGTAGTTTTTATTCTAGCAATTTTGCTATGCTCGCTTTTTAACATCTCAGTATTAGACAGAATTGCATCCTGCGCCATTTTCTCTATCTGCATCTGTTTTTTATACGTTTCCTGCTGCTCAAGTCTAATATGATTAGCAGTGCCTTGTGCTATTTTAGCCCATTCAATAGCATTTCCTCTAAAACTTTCAATTAGAGATGCAGCGTCTTTTTTAGCATCCTCAGTGTCCAACGCTGTTGTAATAACAAGATCAAGTTTAGTTCCTCTAATATTTAATAAAAGAGCTATATCAGCTATTGGTAGAATCATAAGTCATCCCTACTAAGTACACCCTGTATAAAACTTCCATCAGATAAATCAACAGATTCAGATTCTTCTAGGTCGCTATGCTGCTCTGTAACTGCTTCAGTAATCATCATAAGTGGCACAAATGGTATTTTATTAATAATAGTATCATAATCCCATTTAGACCACTCAGTAATAGAAGCTACTATTTTGACCATATATTTTGGGTCTATAACTTCTTGGACTGCATCATTTTTTTTACTAGGTCATCTGGGCTGCATCTATGATTATAAGCATCTAATATTCTGTTGCCCATACCTGAGTTAGGGTCATCGTCAAATGCGGAACCTGTATCTATATTATTTGTAATCCATGCTTCAGTGAATTCAGGTTCAGTATAATTATCATTGATAATATAAAATAGTATTTCGCTTATTTTCTTGTATGTTGCCTCTAATATAGAGATGCGCTCATCCCAGTATTCAGGTTTGGTAGTAATATCTTCAGCATCATCAGCAGGTGTTTCATCAGAAAATTGCATTTTGTATAACTCTAATATTTTCCTATCCACCTGTACCATTTGACCCATTGGCTTACTTTTAATTTTAATCACTTTGCCATTAACATTGAATTCAGTTGGTATATTTACTAATGCTTCATTTATACGTTGAATTTCAGTTACTTCAGCTAATTTGTCTTCAGCAGATTCTTCACCTAATTGTTCAGTTATACTAGGGGGTAACGCTACATCAGGTTGCGGTTCTAAACCTTCATTAGTATGAATTATGGTTGGTCTTTCTTCTTGCATAACATCTCCTATAACGAACATATAAATTTGTAAGAAGTTTCAGCAAAGCAACTAATATTATTTTCAAACACCTGAGTCACATCTTGACTAATTGTAAAGTATTGACGAAGCCGATTAAGCCACCACGTATAATTCTGTACAGTGACGTGACCTTTGATAATCTCCTGAACATTGTCTTTGTCAATTTTAGCGTTTTTGCTAAGAGAGTAAGGTTTGTATAATAGTCCATCAACACCATCTATATTCAAAAAAACCCATTTGTTACCTACTCTACTCATCTCTTTCAAAACTTTGTCAATATCTTCTTCATACAAATGCTCAAAAGTTGAGCTACTAATAATCAAATCAAATATATTATCCTTGAAAGGTAAACTTACAGCATCGCTTATCAAAATATTATCAGACCACCTATGATTAATAATATATGAACTATAGTCGATACCATAAGCACATTTAATACCCAAATCCTCAGCTACTTTAATTGCATAACCACAACCACAACCAATATCTAACATAGAATTAAAATCACATAAATTATGCAAACAACCTATAATGTCATGCCATGCATCCCACCTATTTCTATCACTATAGCTAGATGATTTATAGACAGACCCATTAATTTCAACCGACTTAAATCCGAAGTGCGGAGTACAATAAAACTGATTGTCATAAAAAGTTCTATCTATTTTCATAAGCAGTAAAGGCTACCATTGAGTTCTAAATCTTTATCTTTGAACAAGGCATAATCTACTTCTTTGTCATTATATATAACAGTGTAATTATTATCTAACAAAATTGATATTAAATCTATAGGATAATATCCATACTGTCTTATATCAACTCCTGATTTAAGCAGATGCACTTCGATTTCCATCTTAGGTTTTAACAGTGATAAAATTTGCTCTGCTCCTATAAGAGCTTCTACTTCAAATCCTTCAATATCTAATTTGATAATATGCGGCTTATAAGAAATCAAGTCATCTAATTTGATAGTGAGTACAGTAGGTATCCTATCAGGATATACACGTTCATACTGTATACAAACGGGAATGTTGCTTATAGATGCAACAGCGTTATGTATTACTTCAACATTATTAATATTGTTAATACTAATATTATTTTTAAGTTTTTGTACATTAGAATCATCAGCTTCAATACTAATAACTTTGCCGCCATTACCTACTATTAACGATGCTGCAATAGAAATATGACCATGATGAGCACCACAGTCAAAAACAACATCTCCCTCGTTTATTAAATTTCGCAATCGAGGATTCCAAGTATTCCAATAATGTTTAGCCTCATCAATAGAGCAATTATGTCGATTTGCATAACCAATTATTCCATACCAATCTTCGTCCTGAAAATTAGTAATATGAAATTGAAAACTATTATCCCATACTTTATGCTCTTCTATATAAGGATATTTTAAATCCATTGTCTATTCACAACCTCATCAACTATAGATATAGGAGAACACTGTTTATATATCAATGGCAAATAATTACCATTCTCACCTAACGACCATTCCGGTGCCCAAGCCGAAGCCATAGCTTCTTCAAAAGACAGATAAAAATCAGGTGAAATGGAATCGCCTTTAGGTCTCCAAAAACAAGCAGAAGGTACACCCAAATAACAACTAAAAATACCAATACCTGATTGATATGATAATATGAACCTGCTACGCTTTATTACAGCATAAGTTAATCCAATTGTGGTCTTGCCTACTAAATTTACATAAAAATCGCTCTGATGGCAACTGAGGAAGTCTGAGGTATACTCTAAATCGTAAGTCGCACCAACTAATACTACTTTCAATTCAGAATTATGCTCTCTCATTAACAATGCAGTATTATGCCAATCTTCAAACGTCCATAAACTATTTCTGTTATGACCATACTTCGTGTTGCCTACCTTCGGTCCAAGGTAAAAGACAACGTAAGGGTTACTACCAATTACGTTACTATGAATATTCAATGCTGACATTAACTCTGATTCAGTAAAAACAAAATTATCAACGCCTATATTGAAATTTGTATCAAATTGAGGCAACCAAGTTTCTAACCTATAACCTCTCTCAAGATGACCATTGGCAATTAATAACCAATCATATTTGTCCATAAAATTTGGCTGAGATTTCAGATATATATATTCGCCAGTCTGAGCTACAGCAGTTTCTAAATCATCTTCTAGCAAACTTAAATTAATACCAAGCTCATTAGCAGCATCTGATACTAGCTTCACTGATATAGGATTTAAAATAGTTCTAGGATGTATAAGAAAAGGTTCATAAACCGCATCATCTACAAAGTCAAAGTGCATCATGAAATCTTGGCTACGATTCAATGATGTATTCTGAGACACAATTATACATTTAGAATCTTTAGGATACTGCTTTATTATGGACTGCACTTTAGTCAAAGACCAAAGAGCATCACCTATGCCCGGAGGTACTGCAAATTTAGGCAGGGGGACCCACCATCCTTCCTTCAATCTCTTTTGCCTTTATCGAACTTATTCGCCACAAATCGCTATCTCTATATCTATCTATAAATAGTTTTGCATTTTTATCAAACAATTGCTGATTTATCATCGCTAATGAACCAACAGGTTTTTCACTATATAATGGATGAAATGCTACAACATCTTGAGTTAAATAAGTGTGCATGCCTTTTGCTCTGCACCTAGCAAAAAAATCGTCGTGGTAAAGGTAGTATGGGGCAAACCCTTCATCAAAACCTACTTCATCATAGATGCCCTTACGCATCGCATATATATTACTATCAACAGATAATACTCGCTGCCAACGAAAATATATATCTGCTGCTTTTAAGGAATCAAAATTGTGACTACTATAGTGACATCCCGGAATCATATTAACACCTATACCCCTTGTGCCTCTAGAAATCTTTGATACGTTATCATTATTCAAGCTAAAACACGACACTACAGCCGCATCTTGAGATTGATATAAGTAACATACCAAAATACTTATTACATCCTTGTATAATCTAGGTCTACGGATAAAACTACCATCTCGGGACACCCTTTCTGTTTGTACATATAATGGTGCAATATACTTATCTAAATTATCTATAACCAGCCTTGTATCACTGTGCAATACAACAACATACTTTGAGGCAATTCTACTTAATCCTAATTGTTCAGCATAGAATGGACCAAGATGCCTTTCTGTCCTAATTGTTTCTATCGGAAACTTTGCAGTATTAAAAATGTTACCGACATAAGATGTATCATCATTGTCATCAGAGCAATCATCTACAATAAGAATGCGCTTCGGCAAATAATCCATACAACAATTATGTATATCACCTATCAACAACTTTAAATCTTCAGCACAACTATAAGATGGTATTAATATTTCATAATCAATTAGATATTTCATATTATATAAAAACTATTATAGGTTATATAGTATAGAGCTTAAATTTAAACCTTAAACAAGGGATACAAATTATCAAAACGTTTACAATTTAGATCATAATATTCCATCTTTTTCGGGTAATTCTTAACAGCAGATGCGAAAACAGACTCTAACTGCGTACATATATTATAAGGTGAAAACTTATTCGCAACCCACTCACTAGATAACCTGCCATACTCTAATGCAGTTTCTCTATTATTATAAGTCCATAACATACCATCTAAAATACTCTGCTTATCGGGTTTTGCATCTAAACCACCAGACATAAAAAAGTGTGTAGGCGAGACTGTACACTGGATAGGGATAGTAAACGAATTGTTGAGTAAATCAGTCAATGCTGAATAATCTGTCATAAGCGTACACATACCGGTCGACATTGCTTCACAATTATGAACTACATAACCACCATTAACACAAAAAGTATTATCATCTTCTATAGTTAAATCGTAAACAGCCCCTGCATAGTGCTTTTTTGTTATAGATTCAATATGATAATAATAGTAATCTATATCTGTGAAAAACCTTTGACGAGAAAACTCATCAGACCACTCTTCATTTAAAAAATCACTGCCACCTAATTGTTTGCCGCCAACACCTACATAATAAGCATAAAAACCTCTTGTTTCACCTTTTGTAATTTGAGCATTCATGCCTATTTTAAGTAGTAATAATTTAACCTGATAAGCTAATGTTTTAGATACTGTACATAAAACAGTACATTTACCGGTGTTATATTTTCTGTTATTATTATTAGCATCACCTTCAAATAAACCTCGCAAAAACTCCTTTTTAAGTCCAACGTACCCGTTCATTATGAAGTCAGGTATTTTTTTATTATGCGCACCTAATCCACAACAGTTAGAAAAAAACTTGCCTATAAGTGTAGATGCATATATAATCCTCCTACTCTTTGTACCTGGTGTAACCACATCAATAGGGTTACCATTAATATATTTAGCAAAACACTTTTTAATTGCAACTGCAAAATCCTCTTCATCCTTATGAATTGAAAACTCAACAACTCCACCACTATAACTGCCCTCAGCAGTATAGATTCCTAAAATATAAGCTAACTCTTCATCTAATTTCCAATATCGCTGATATTTTATTGGTTCAGGTTTTATATAACCTATTTCATCTAGTTTACTCTGAATTCTTTTCCTATATTCACCTGATATTCCTTCAGTATTTTGAATTACTCTTTGCAGTGATCTATAAGGAAAATTAGTCACTTCAACTAAACGTTTATAACTCCACTCAGAATTAATAGAATAACTCATTTTATACCAAATGCTCTCATCATCATATAAAGTGTCAGTTACATATTTAGCTAAGTCAATGTACAACTGACTATTTGAGGTATTACTAACTAATCTTGGTTGAAGCATTAAGTCAACAGTAGTAATATCACTGGCTTTAATCCATTCTATATTAGCGTGGAATAACAACATCTGCTGTGGATTAAATTGAGAAAACAATCTCTGTTTCTTATATGGTCTATAAACTGGTACAATATGATTGCTTGTTAATCTAATTGGTTTATAAGAACCAGCTACCTTAATCTCTAATATTTCTTCATTGCATTCTTTTATACTAATATTAGTAACCCTCTTCCAGTTACCTTTATGTGTTAATGCTAAATCACCAATACATACATTATCAATTCTTTTGATTGAATTATCTATATAAACTATCGTCTCAGGTATAAGACAAGGAATATATCCAAATCCTTCACCAGAACTCGGATTAACTGACACATGACAGGTAGATAACAATTTATGATATTCTTCAAATGATAGGCTAAGTTGTTTAAACTGCACTTGGGGATGCAATGGTAAATCAGCTTCAAAATGAGAGTGCATTGGGATAGTTTTGAGTATTAATTTAGCATCATTTGGCATCTTATTCTTCTCAAAAATTTCAAATACTAAACCTATATTTTTCCTGTCCTTCAACTGAACAGATTGAGCAATGTAAGTCCAATCATCAACTGTTCTGTCAGCAAATTTGAATCTATCTATATCAATAGGTAGTGGTACAACATAAATCGGAACTTCAACACCGCTTTCAATAAAGGTTTGTTTACCCCATGTACTAGGAACTATAATTTCATCCCAATTATTTAATATTGCAGACCAGCCTGATGGCAATTGACTGGTTTCGTACATCGTCAACTGAATACAAGGACGCATCTCAGGAAGAATATTAATTGGTGGCTGCCCCACATAAAACTCAACATCAGCATTGTCTGCATCTGTCAAAATAAAACCATAATCTAGTAAAGCAGCCTCCATTGTATCAACTAATCTGCCCCATCCTGTATCAGAACGCACCTTACTAACTCCTGAAATTCGATCTAATGCATCTCTGACTGAATAATATATTTTATGCATTTTATTCATATAATGGATTTGCTATTGCTATAGTGGTAGATACATAACCAACCACATCTGACGAATTACCTAACCCATAGATAGTAATCGGTACACCAGATTTAGCATCTCTCGCATAAGATATGGGCCCGGTAGCAATAACTTTGGACTTGAAGAACTCTATAAGCTGCGTTGCATCTGCATCAGAAAAAGTATTCTTAGCACCTTCGGTAATCAACTGTACTGATTTAAAGCCTTGTGGTGTAGCTGAGATTCCATCAACACCAGCATAACCATCTAATGTTATCATAGAACTCACCGTTACACTAGCTTGCTGATAACTCATAGCTAATGCCAAATTCCATATATCACATTGGTCTAAGGTAGTACTAATTTGATGTGACCAACTGGTTACGTATGTATCATAGGGATTAAAAGTTTGGTCAGACTGCAACGGTGTCGATTCTATATTAGGATTCCATTCTATTCCGCCTGTCGTAAGTCCGACAGATACTAACGCAGCACCTATAGTTGACGGGTCAGCAGATACTGCGGGACCAATTGTTAATGCACCAGGCCCTTGATGAGTACGCCACGGTTTTGATGCTACCGCAGCTATTGTTGGTATTCTAGCCATGTTTATTCATCTCCTTATTTCTTAGCTGCCTGATAATAAATCGGCAACATAAGTATATTCAACTATAATAATTAATATAGCGACCAGTTCTTTATGGTCGCCACTATCTAAAATTTCATCTAATTCATCTGAACCTGACATATTTATTGACTGAACATAAGTATCGTAAACAGAATAGCCTGCGCCATCTAAACCGCCTCTGGATGAATCTTTATCTAAAGCAGCTTCAATATCATCTAGGAACATTAAAAAATTATCAGCAGTATTATTAGTCATAGATACCTGACATTGATATCTACATGTTGCTAAAGTATGATGACTATCTCTTGCATTAGTTTGCCCAGCATATCTAAACTGTACTAATGCTTGTCTCCAGAGCGGGTCTAATTTTTCATCAGGTATAATTTTATGTTTTATTACCTTTTGTAGAGCGATATTATACCCGTTAGCTACTGTAATAGTTTGTAATGTAGTTTCAATATCATCTGCAATTAACGCTCTAACTGATGCCATCTATTACCTCTCACTTATATATTTTACCTGACTTATAATCTATTTTTGCTTTCTCAATCATTTGCCTAAACACAACTGGCACTAAATATTTACTTTCATTCAATGTATCAGCCCAAAATGCTTTAGGTCTAAGTGTAACTGATTTCTTACCCCAAAAATATACCTTAAACTTAGCTGATTTGGGTGCTTGCTTGCGTCCTTTACGAGATTTGTTTGCCGTAGCTGCGCCTCTTGACTGTCTGCCTTCTGATTTCTTAGGCTTTTCAACTAAGGCAGGTGTGCCTTTTAAATTAAGCCACATAGCATTATCACCAATATTACTATGCCTTGCCCTAGCACCAGGTGCTACAACGTTAAGATTGGGTATAGTTAGTAACTGAGATTTCTTAGCTCTAATTTCACCACCGTACTCTTGCTTCCAAGCTATCTTTTCCCATTTAGTTGCATGACTGCCACCAGCAACTAAGCTACCATCTAAGAATGCAGTAATCTCAAAATCATCACCCTTTTTTGGTCTACCTGTAACATAATTCTGTTTGAAATTAAGCATGCCAGAAATATGATTAGATTTAATATGAGTGCCAGTTGCTTTATTAGTCTTCTCCCAATAAATATCACGCATCATATCCATAGAATTACTTAATGCTTTTGCAATACCTTTTCTAAAATGGTCATCAAAGCCTGCTAGCTTGTGTGTAAGGGCAGGTAATGTTACATCAAGGGTTATGGGGTCTAATTTGATTTTCATTGGCTTAGAAGGCGCATACAGGCGTTATGCTTCACTATAACTATATCATCTAAATCACAAATATAAAATGACCTTTTTCTATTAAATTAACTTGACAAGTATAACTTTATATGATATACTTTATATTATGGAAAAGAAAACTGTCTTAATAGCATTCAAAACAACCCAAGAACAATGTGACGAATTAAATAAATTAGCTAATGAAACATTAACCTCAGTAAGTGCCGTTATTAGATTAGCTATTCAAAAACATCTACAGCAGATAAGAAAGGAAAACTTGATTGATGACTAATAATGAAACTTTAGCATATCTAGCTGGAATTTTTGACTCTGAAGGTGCCGCAATGATTTCCAAAGGAAAAGATAAAAACTCTCACATGGGTGTCAAATACTCATGTAGATTATCAGTCATGATGACAGATAACGAACCAATCAACCTGTTGCACAAAACATTTGGCGGCTATTTAAGAACCGACAAACGCAACGAAAAACGAAGACTATTATATGTATGGATAATCATTAGCTCCAGAGCTGCAGTAACTGCTCAACAATTATTACCATACATTTTAATTGATAGAAAGAAACAAGCTATGAACTGCGTAATTGAATTTGCTAAAACTTTGGACTCTAGACGAGGCAGAACGCAACTGTCAGAACAAGAATTATATACACGTGAATTATTATACAAAAAGTGCAAAATATTAAATGCTTGTGGACAGCACGCACATAATAGCAAGAGTGCAACATCCCTAACCGACTACAACATTATACCTGACATAAAATATCTTGCGGGACTAACTGACGGTGATGGCTATTGCGGTATAACAAAATCAAGTAAATATACATTTACTAATCGTATATCTCTTAGCCTCGTAGATGGGGAATGTGTAAAAGCATTTCACAACTATTTTGGCGGCAACATCACAACACGAAAACCAAAAGAACAAAACAACAAACCATTAGCAGTTTATTCTGTACAAGGTAGAGAAGCGTCTCGTGTAGCAAAATGTCTAACTCCCCATCTATTAATTGCAAATAAGCAAATGGCTTGCAAATGTGTTGCAGACTTTAGCAACACCGGTGCCCAAAGTGGTGGACGTAGAGCTAGAGAACTAAAACAGTATCAACAAAACCTCTATATGCAATGCGCCATATATAATAGACAAATTCCTAAAACCATAATGCAGGTTAAACAGGATAATAAACTTCAACTTACATTTCTATAATGTAATCCGGCGAATACGGTACTGTTGCACTATCTCATTAATGTAATTAGGGAGATTACTTGTATCAAACGAAGATGACGAATCACCCGAACTTTCACTAAACTTGGATTCTCGTTTCTCTTTGATAATACTGTATCTAAATCTCACATAAGATTCACAAACATCAGCTAGGTCATCAGGAATTCCTAGGCCGGGATAGTCGGCAGTATATTCGGTACCTCCACTATCATCTGCTGTAACAACAAACCCTATCGTTTTACCAAGTTCCTGCGACCTAGCATTTGCTGCTGATAACCAATTTAATGCAAAACTTGCACCATCACTTGCTATTGTAAATTTGTGACTAATACTTGAATATGAGCTAGTTATTGTATCAGTTGATGCAGCATCCATTTTAGTCTGAATATGTGAAGCTAGTGATACTGCATTATATGCACCTTCATCTAAAGTCACAACTTGAGCAACGCCATCATTAAAATCTATTTGGTCATTGCTACCTTTAACTATCTGAAATTCAGAATATCCTGCTACATAGGTTGACCTAACATTGCTAGTACCACTTGCGAAAGTGCCATCCAAATATCTAATTATACCTGCATTAGCATTGTTAATCTCAAAATCAGTACCTTCAGTTAATAATGATGTTGCAGTAAATAACCTATTTACGTCATCGTATATACTAGTTACCGATATGATAGGATAATAATTTAATTTCAACCACTCTTGCCCACGACCATCTGCATCTTCGTTACTTACAGATTTATACTTAAACTCTCTTTTGCACATTCTAGCTATATACCTGCTAACAGAATTAATCAGCATAATTATCATATTCTGGTCTTCAGCAGGAAAGCTAGCAGAAGGAGACATGAGACTTTGTAATCTATTTATATCTGTGAGGCAACTCGGGTGTAGAATAGCCATATAACTTCAACCTTTTTTAAATAATGAAGTATCCTATGCTGCAATAACATTACCGGTGCTACTAACAGGTAGCCAGTCTAACATCTTTTAGTTGCTTACCTTCACTTAGTACTTTGCTTATCTCACTACGTGTAAATCCTATCTTGAGTAGTTTGCAATTCCTACTTCCTGCTGTGTCTCTTGCAATCTTTTTTCCATCCAAGCAGGCATTTTAAGTCTCTCTGGTTCTACTATTATTGCTTCTGCCTCAGCTCTTGTTTTTTTGCTGTACACTATTCCTGTTTTTTCATCTATTCGGCATCCTTCTTTGAGTTGTTTAACAAAATTGCCTGTGCCTACCTTCTCTGTTACCTTCGTTATAGTCTCATGTACTTTGCCATCAACAAGAGAGAATTTGCTTTCAGTTATGTCCGTTTCTATTTCCTCAACAACTTCTACTTCCTCAATGGCTTCAGCAATAGTTACTTCTACTTCCTCATCTTGTTTTTCTCTGATGCGCCGTTCTCTCTCGTCATTCAACTGATTGGTAAGATTTTCATCCCAGTCTATTTTGGGAATATCATTGATAACATGATATGATTCCCCAGTTAGATTTTCAACTGAGGCGATCAATTTTGTCCAGTCCACGATAATTTCTTTGCCAATATATGCGTTTTGTGATTTAAATCCGAATGGAAAGGGATGAGTTGATGATTCCATAACCTCTTTGGGATGCGATGTTAATTGAGTTCCAACAGCACCGCTATCATAAGCCCAGAGTTCTCCCACAAGAGATACAATAGAGGCTGTATTTGCTAAAGCTCCCGGCGCAGTTCCGTTTCCTAATGTTAATACTGTGACTGCTGCGGCGCCAAAAGTCGTCGTCCCAATGCCGACGTTGCCGTTGTTGTCTATCCTCATTGCTTCATCTAATGTTTCATCATTTTGACTAGTACTAAACACCAAATCTGTCGTGCTATCTGTGTCGCCTATACCATTTTTTACTGCAGCAATAGAAGCTCCAATTTTAGATATTCCACCCTCATAAGGAATTTTAAATAACATACTCACTCCATCGCCTGCGTCCAAATCCGTGTTAGAAGCTTCAATGCCATCTAAAGTTAGTAAAGCAACTGCCCCTTGTTGTCTTGAAATACTTTTTTCAATTTCAAGAAGAGATGCCGGCTCCGTCGTCCCGATGCCGACGTTGCCGTCCATATAACTTATGTCATTTCCAGTTCTTTTCCAAGGCGCATTTCCTGATATAAATGCCATTTTATTCACCACCTTTCTTTTCGATACACCTCTTATCTAGTATTAGATTATCCCGCTGGATAACAAAATCATACTTTTCCTCAAGTTCACATAATAGTAATTCAAACTCTATTTGTGCAAGTTTCATTTTGCCTTGCGCTTTATTCAACTTACGCATATCATCATCGCTGATGATAATAGATGTTTCCATGTGTTCCTCCTAGATATATGTTACATTAAACCAGCAATCAGCAGCCCCGATTGTTTTTGTTGCTGCAGTACTGGAGTTGCTAATAACAATACCTGTTGCCATACTCACTCCACCAGCATCTAATGCTACACCAAAATTACTTTGCGCCTCTGCTCTTAGTATGATTGAAGGCACAGCAGTATCGGCAGGGAGGGACGAAGCGTCATGAATTTGAATAAATTGTGCTGATGTTTTGGAGTTGTATCCTGTTAGTCCAAAAAATGTTCCAGCGGATGCCTTGACTATCAAACTTGCGGCATAAGCTGTTGTTTTAGCATGTGATTTCACGCCAGTTGCTGTCTCTATCGCATTTGCTGTTGTCTCAAGAGTATCAAGAGCCTCGCCGATATACCGCTGTTGACCATGCAGATTTCCATCTACGTCAGCAGCAGCACCCACTGCTCCCATCTGGGTATCATCAGTTGCAAGTGTTATCGGCGTTGCTGCTGCCATTGCTTGCGAACCGACAGGCAAAGAAGTAACATCAACATCCCCGATGTCCACTCCCGAATTAGCAGCCAGCTTGCCGATTGAATTAGAGCCAGTTGGCAAAGGAATATCAGTAGCTAATGACATACGCAAGACATTAGCAGCATCAACTCCGGTGCCGCCTGTGACACCGACTTGACCTGCTATTAAGTTCACTTTAGCACGGTCTGTCTCGTCCCAGTCATCCATAACTTGTAATGCAGTTACTGCTGGATCATCAGAGGCATGGATAATTCTTGGAGTAGAAGCTGTTACTGCCCCAGCTCCGCCTGGGGAATCAGCATCAGCTATTTGAAGAGTTACATTGGCATTCAGGTTATCGTGAGTAGCTTGGCTTACACCCAAATAATTATTAGCATCAATATTTACTCCTCGCTCATTACCCGCAGCATCACGAATTTGAACATAAAGATTCCTATTCCCAGACATCCGCAATGCTCCTGCATCACCCTCATTTACACTATCAGGTGCTGCATCATCAAAAGTAGCACCTGCCATTGTAACCGAATCAGTAGCAGGTGTAAATGCAGCATCATCTACAATCATAGAGTTGTCAATTTTTTGTAATGCAGTAAGAATATCATCTGAATTAACGTCTTTTACTTGGTCAATTCCATTAATTTTGTTCATATTGCTCACAAGATTTTGTGTCAAGAGTGCTGCCTGATTTATTAGTGCAGGTGAATTGACACATTTCCTTTACTATAAGTATATCCATCGGCTTTATGTAACAATTGTAGATATTTAGGATGAACATCGAATTTATTCAACCTAAATGATGGACGACTACGAACGATTATGCGTCCTGAATGTATTCCAATGTACTTCCCTTGTGGAACAATTGCCTTAACAATATCGCCTGTTTGAAAACCAAAGAACTTTTTATTCCCAGTACGATGTTGTCTAGGGAATCCGTACTTATCAGTACCACACATCTGTCTTGAACCATGCCCCGTAGCGGTAATAATCAAAGGACACATTCCTTCAATCTTTAACACTTCAGGTGTTGAAACACCAACACAAGCTGCATCAAGCCAGTGTGTCTTGGGTAACTCCCTGATACTTCTGTTATACTTAGTTCTTCCACCAGTACCTACTTCAATAGGAAGTTTCGTCTCTTTAATCCTTCGATATAATGCCCAGCGTGTAGTATTTACAGCAGCAGCATCTTTAAGCGGCTTCTTGGCTAATGCTTGGACTTTGGAATGTCCGAACTCTTCAGCAGTTTGATTGCCCTTTTTCTTATTACATGGCTCACAAGCAAGAGTTAAGTTGCTTACCCTGTTAGTACCGCCTCTTGCTTTTGGTACGATATGTTCTATCTGAAGTGGCACATTCTCTACGCCACAGTAAACACACTTACGTCCGAACTTCTCCAAAAGATATTCTCGCACTTCATAACCTTGAAGTTCACCCTGTTGGTATTCGATACCATTTATCTCTGGATTCTGCATCGCTTGGGTATCGAACTTAACTAGTTCAAGACTAATTGCTGTTATTGGACATAATCGTTGTAATCGTCTTATCCATGTTTCAACATTCTCTACTCTACTACGTAACGATGGTGCCAACCATCCTTCTTGTCTTCTACGATTCTTAAAACGTGGCTTACGATACCTTGTCTTTCTATTCCGCCTTCCCCTGCGAATAGCCCTTCGACTATCCATCGACTTTTTTATCAGTTGTCCTCTATGGTTGAGTTCAGCAGCAAAAGGCACAGCTCCTGTATCGTCATTGACAATAGCGATTCCGGTTATGTTACTGCCTGGGTCAATCTTTAGTCGTAACGGTTGTACTTCTGCATCCTGTACGGCAACCTTCAGAATGATAGTAAACGGATAACGTTTGTATACTGCCGCACGTTCTGATGATAACAGTTTTCTAGCCCAACCAGGATGGATTGGATTAAGCGGTTGTTTGTTTGTATCTAATACAAATACGTAGTTCATACGGACACCTCCTTACCCCGAAGGGTAAGAGTAATTTTTACCTCGTCAAGCTTATCCGACGGTTTCTTGTATGCCGCACTACGTATCCCCTTTCAGTTATTTAACGACATACCGCAGAGCTTGGGACTGGTGAAGCATCGCCAAGGTGCCTATCTCGTAAAGACTATTCGTCGGTAAGGTAGTTCCAGATGGAACTAAGACTGATCAACTGAGCTATGCCTTGTATTGCTAAGACAAGCCCCCGTTTTTAAACGTGGGGTAGCTGACCTCCTACGAAATAGGTTCATAATCAATAGTCAGGTAGGCATTATTAGCACCTACATTACATGCTACTACTAACTGGTCACCAGTACCTAATCTAAGTTCATCAGTTCCGAATAGTGCAGTATTATCAGTAGCGCCTGCTGAATTATCAAATGTAGTAATTAATTCATCGTAATTGACACCAGTTTGTCTGTCTACTTTCATAGTCGCATTATTAGTAATACTAGCATCGAAATGCAGAGATATTCTATTGACTTTAAATGAACCAGAGATAGTAGTTGTGTAACTGCTATCTCCAGTCCATGTTGCGTTCAGAAGTTCCATTGAAATAACCTCATTTAACTAGTCAAAGTACTTCTCGTATATTCTATCCAAATTGCAGTACAATTCAGAGTATCAGTAGTATGAGCAACTGGAGTTAATCCAACAGTTAATGTTTGTGCACCCGCAGGTACATCAGCAGCCGCTATTGTTGCTACAACTTCAGCGTAAGTTGTTGTTTGATTCGTTCCTGATGTATCAGCAACAGCGGTGTCGGCTTCATTAAAATATGATGCTAATGTAAATCCAACTGCATCAGTTGTACCGCTA
>Ga0180732_1000736_pt1 | contig 24778 bp, 22 predicted proteins | sample KR11_01MetaG_FD_148674 | JGI IMG/M metagenome (GOLD analysis project Ga0180732, IMG submission 148674) | Groundwater microbial communities from the Olkiluoto Island deep subsurface site, Finland - KR11_0.1 MetaG | ecosystem: Environmental > Aquatic > Deep subsurface > Groundwater | place... | reverse complement strand
TCGCCAACTGGATCCAACTCTTTGGGGATGAACGCCTCACCGCAGCTCTGTTGGATCGTTTGACTCATCATGCTCACATTATTGAGCTGACTGGTGAGTCTTACCGTTTCCGGCAGCGTATGCAGGTAAAGGATGAATAGGGGGTGGGTCCGTTTTCGATGTTAAAGTGGGACCGTTTTCGATATTAATTTTAATGTACAATTACTGGAGGTGGGTGCGTTTTCGATGTTAAAGTGGTCCCAATTTCGATGTTAAAAAACAATAAAGTTGGTACAAGTCTCATTTGTTCAAATTGCTTTACAATTTCAGTTCCAATTTCATTATTAAGAACTGATGGCTTGTTTTTCAATTTTTGGATGTTAGGAATCTTTGAAATTTCTAATTCAAGGGATTGACTGTTTTTTTCATCTTTATCATTAAATATTGTTATCAAGCTCTCACACATATTCTGGTCATTAATTGCACTTTCTAAAATCATAATAGGAGTTGAAGACGCCCCATCCTTATATCTACCCGGACCTGAAAATAAATCTATATATGCAATTTTTGAGTTTCCCTTTTTCTTCATTACTGACAAAATAACATTTGCCCAAACCCAAAAATATTTCTTAACTATAGTTGATTTTACCAATGACTGTTCTGCTTGCTCGTTGAAAAATTCGTTTTTCATTATCCCCATCCTTTACTTTATTTATCTCGATATTATGATTATATAATCTTTATCAAAAACATAAACAGATTTTGCACTAATTAATAATGAATCAAAACCTTTTCCTGATATAATACCCCCACAGGCAATGACGGAGGAAAGTAGGCCGGACGAAACTGACAGAGAGGTGGATGTTAGTTGAGAATCCACTCAGTGAAAATCGGTTGAAGTTCCCTTCTGAGCCATTTCAGGGAAAGTTCAGTGATTAGTACCGATGGAACTGGTACTTTGTAATCAGGGATTAGGAAAACCTAAAACCTTTCACGAATGAGTAGTTGAAATCGCATTATCCAGCGTTAGAGGGATAGCCGACCAAAATGTGCAAGCGCGTCGGAACAAGAGGGCCACATCGTGGCCAAGCCGGGTGGTACCGCGGGAAATGTCTCCCGTCCCGTTTTATGGGATGGGTGTATTTTTTTAATGAGCAGGAGACGAAAATGGCAGAAGAGAACGTGCTGCAAGAACTGGAAGATGCCCTGGCCAAAGGGCTTGAAGACTTGAAGTCGGTGGGGACCGAAGAAGCGCTGCTGGCCTGGCGCAATCAATATTTAGGCAAGAACACGGCCATCACGCAAGCTTTTCAGGCGATGGGCAAACTCTCCGCGGAGTTACGTCCGCAGGTGGGGCAGGCCGCTAACCGCGTGAAGGTGGCGCTGGAGGCCGCACTGGCCGAGCGCAGCGAAAGCATCAAGGAATCCGCTTTGGCGGCGTCAATCGCCAGCGATAAGCTGGATGTGACCCTGCCGGGACGCCCCATGACGCCCGGACGGCTGCACCCTGATACGCAGATGCTGCGCGAGCTTTACCGCGTCTTCGGCGAGATGGGCTTTCAGGTCTATCGTTCGCGCGAGGTTGAAACGGACGAGTATAACTTCCAACTGTTGAACTTCCCCGTGGGGCACCCTGCCCGCGATATGCAAGACACTTATTTTGTAGAGGCCGGCGAGCGCGGCGACAACCCGATTGTGATGCGCACGCACACCTCGCCTGGGCAGGTGCGTTCGATGCGCGAGTATGCGGCCACCAACCCCGAAAATCCGCCTGCCATCCGCCTGGTGCTGCCGGGCATGTGCTACCGCTACGAGCAAACGGATGCGCGTCACGAGACGCAGTTCGACCAGATCGAAGGCATCGCGGTGGGCGAAGGCATCACCTTCAGCAATCTGAAGGCCACACTTTCCGATTTGGCCCGGCGCTTGTTCGGTCAGAACGTGCGTACGCGCTTCAGGGCGAGCTACTTCCCCTTCACCGAACCTTCCGCGGAGTTCGATGTGGAGTGTTTCTTGTGCGGCGGCAAGGGCTGCGCGGTATGCGGCGGCGGCTGGCTTGAAATCGGCGGCTGCGGCATGGTGAACCCTAACGTGCTGCGCAACGGCGGCTACGATCCCGAGCGCTACAGCGGTTTCGCCTTCGGCTTGGGTCCGCAGCGCATCGCCATGCTGAGATACGGCATCAATGACATCCGCTATTTCTGGGAGAATGATCTGCGGTTCCTTGAACAATTCTGAGAGCCGAGAGCAGAGAGTAGACCCTTTCGAGAGCAGAGAACTGAGAACCGAGAGCCGTCAAGAACAAATTACGAGAGCAGAGAACAGAAAGTAGAGAACCGTAAAGTTCAATTGAGATATGGAAGAAAATTTAGAGTAATTAGAGCTATTGTTTTTTTACGATTCTCGGTTCTCGGTTCTCGGTTCTCGCTTAACATCTTGTCATGCAAAAAAATTCAAAGGCTCATGAAATGAAATACGAGCAAATTGGAGTAAACGAATGAAAGCCCCTTTATCCTGGATTAAAGAGTTTGTTGACATTGACCTTCCGCTGGCGGAACTGGCGCATTTGATCACGATGGCCGGCATGGAAGTTGAGGAAGTGAAGTTTATCGGTCTGCCGATGCCCGCGCCCGGCACGCTGGATGCCAAGGTAACCGGTCTTGAGTGGGATCGCGAGAAGATCGTGGCCGCCTCGATCAGCGAGGTGCTGCCCCACCCCAACGCGGATAGATTGACGCTGTGCAAGCTGTTTGACGGCGAACGTGAGCACCTGGTGCTCACCGGCGCGCCGAACCTGTTTGAATTCAAGGGCATCGGTCCGTTGCCCAAACCGCTGATGGTTGCCTATGCCAAAGAAGGCGCAGTGATTTATGACGGACACGCAGAAGGCCTGGTGCTGACCACACTGAAGCCCGCCAAGATCCGCGGGGTGGATTCGTACTCAATGGTGTGCTCCGAGAAGGAGCTGGGCATCTCGGAAGAACACGAGGGAATCATGTTCCTCGCCGACGACGTCAAAGCCGGTACGCCGCTGGTGGATGTGTTGGGCGACGCGGTGATCGAGGTGAACCTGCTGCCGTCGTTTGCGCGCTGCGCCTCCATCCTCGGATTGGCGCGCGAGATCGCCGCCATCACCGGCAAACCGCTCAAACTACCCAAATGGGATGAGCAGCCTCCTGCCGGCAAAGCAGATTTCTGCACGATTGAGATTACCGAGCCGAATAATAATCCGCGCTTTACCGCCGGGTTGGTGCGCAACGTCAAGGTCGGTCCCAGCCCCGAGTGGGTGCAGCAGCGCTTAAAGATGTACGGCATGCGCGCCATCAACAACATCGTGGATGCCACCAACTACACCATGATCGAACTGGGCGAGCCGCTGCACGCTTTTGACTATGACAAACTGGTCCAACGCGCGGCCGGCAAGCCGGTGAAGATCATCACACGCGCGGCCAAGGCGGGTGAAAAGATCACCACGCTGGACGGCATTGAACGCAAGCTGGACCCCTTCACCACCCTGGTGTGCGACGAAGCGGGTTCGCTTTCGATGGCCGGCATCATGGGCGGCCTGGAAACTGAAGTGAGCGCCGAAACCACCAATGTGCTGCTCGAAGGCGCGGTGTGGAACATGATCAACATCCGCAAGACAGCCAAGGCACACAACCTGAACTCTGAAGCTTCCTACCGCATGTCGCGCGGGGTGCACCCGGCCATGGCCGAACGCGGCCAAAGGCGCTGCCTCGAATTCATGCGCGCCTGGGCGGGCGGCGAAGTGGCCCCCGGTCTGGCGGACGCCTATCCGCTGCCGGCGAAAGACCCTGCCGTTGAAGTGACTGAAAAAGACGTCAAACGCTGGCTGGGCATCGACATCCCCGCTTTGCAGATGGCCGAGCTGCTGGCAAGGCTTGAATTCAAGGTGGAAGTGAGCGGCACGACCGTCAAGGCCACCTGCCCCGACCACCGCCTGGATATCAACGAGGGTGTGGTGGGCAAGGCTGACCTGGTGGAAGAAATTGCGCGCGTCTACGGCTATGACAACATCCCCGAGGTGCGCATGGCCGACACCCTGCCGCCGCAGATCGGCAACCCTGTGCTGGTGAAAGAAGAGCGCGTGCGAGACCTGCTGGTGGCGCTGGGATTGCAGGAAGCCATCAGCTACCGATGGTCCACGCCTGAGCGCGAGGCCAAACGGCTTTCGCCCGACGCCGAGCAGGATGACAAACCCTATGTGAAAATTGCCAATCCGTTGGCTTATGAAAAAGGATTTTTGCGCCACAGCGTGCTGGCGAGCGTGCTGGATGTGGCTGAACGTAATTCGCGCATCCGCGAACGGCTGGCCTTCTTTGAGATCGGACCGATCTTTTTAGCCGGGGAAGACCCCAGCGGTCTGCCGGATGAATTGAAGCGCCTGGCTTTGGTGCTCGGTGGAGCGCGATCCGCAGTTGGATGGCAGCCCGCAGACACCAGCGCCATGGATTTCTACGACCTGAAGGGTGTGGTGAACGGTCTGCTGCAAGGCTTGCGTCTGGAAGGTGTGAAGTATGAGGCAGGCGAACATCCCAGTTATCACCCGGGCAAATGCGCTCGCGTGCTGGTGGGCGACAAGCAGATCGGCGTGATGGGTGAACTACATCCCAAGGTGAAGGGCAATTATGACTTCCCCACCACATTCAAAGCACCGGTGCTGGCGGCCGAGTTTGACCTTGACCTGTTGATCGAGCTGGTGCCTCCGCTTTACCAGACCGTGGATGTGCCGGTCTTTCCGCCGGTGATCGAGGATTTGGCCTTTATTCTGGATGAGGACCTGGCGGCCGAGAGAGCCGAAGCGCTGATCCGTCAGACGGGCGGCAAGCTGCTGGCGGATGTGAAGCTGTTCGACATCTTCCGCGGCGAACAGATCGGGGCGAGCAAGAAGAGCCTGGCTTACAAACTGACCTACATCGCTCCCGACCGTACGCTTGAGGCGGCAGAAGTATCCGCGATGCGCAACAAGATCATCAAGCGCATGGAGTATGAGTTTAAGGCGAAGTTGAGGGGGTAAGTTCGGAGAACCGAGAACCGACCCCACTCGCAAAGAACGCTCGGGGGCGCAACAACCGCGGAACCGAGAACCGTCAAGATCAATAAAATGAAAGAATAAGTGTTGGTTTGTAGAAAAAAATTAGGAAAAGCAAGGGCTACCAGCAATTGGTAGCCTTTTTTGTTAGCATGACAACCCTGACAGGGGGCGCGATTTCTAAAACAATTTTGAGGCAACCTTGCCAAGGTTTAAAACCTAGGCAAGGTTAGAGGGCTAACCCTTTGCTTTCTTCAGCGCTTCTTCTTGAATGTGTCTATGTGTGCCGTCGCAGAGGGGTTTCTTTTTGGATTCGCCGCAGTTGCAGAGGGTGACGCGGTTGCGGGTCTCGAAGGGTTTGCCATCCGAGCGCTCGACGGGGATGTAGCCGGTGGCCCACAGCGAGCCCTCAATGGGGCCTTCAGAGGTGATCTCGGTGGTGACGGCTATCTGCACGGGATAATCCGCTTCGATGTCTTCGCTGTCTTTATCCATGGCGTAGCTGTAGGTGCCGGAGGGACAGCGGTCAATCATGGCCATGATCTCGGCACGCACCTTGGGTTCGGCGGTATCGGCGATCATCTTTTTGATGTTGGCGATGCGATTGCCGCAGAAACCTGAATCCATGCACAGGGTGAAATCGGATTTCACCACGATGCCGGTGCCACTCTCGTTGACTCTTTGACGATCCACAAAGTTGTCGGTGGGTGCTTTTTCGATGCCGTCAAAGTCACATTCACAATGCGTGCTATCGCAGAAGGGTTTTTCTTGCGAATGTCCGCAGCGGCAGAGTTCGTAAGGGCCTTCAGTCTTGAGAACCTCGTCGGTCTTCCAGTTTAACGGTTCGCCGTATTCAGAGACGATCTGGGTCTTGTGCACCAGCGGAATGTCTCCTTCCACCAGATAGGGGCCGAAGGACAGGACTTTGATTGTGCCTTTCGTGGTTTTCTTTTCGGTCATGCTTACTCCTGATAATTGCCAAGACAGGCAAAGATACGGTCAATATCCATCTCGGTGAATTTTTCGTAGGCTTCGGAGGCACCCAGGTTCTCGTCCAACTGTTCGAGGCGGGTGGCGCCGGTGATAACGCTGGAGACTTCCTTACGCCGCAGAATCCAGCCAATGGCAAGCTGAGCAGGGGTGATGCCGAGGTCGTTGGCAACCACGGTAAGCTGGCGAACGATTTCGATGCGCTGAGGGGTGATGCGTTCTTTAATCCACCCATAATCTTCTAAAGAAGCGCGGCTGCCCTGGGGGATGCCCTCGTTATATTTACCAGAGAGGATGCCAAAGTAAAGCGGGCTGAAGGTGGTAAGCCCGATGCCTAATTCGCGGCAGACAGGCATGAGATCATCCTCTACACGTTTGCGATGAAAGAGGTTGTACTGAGGCTGATCCATGCTGGGGGGGATGAGCCCAAACTGACGGGCGGTGCCGTAGGCCTGCATCACCTGTGACGCCTCCCACTCGGAGGTGCCCCAATAAAGCACCTTGCCCTGCTGGACGAGGTCGGTCATGGTGCGCACGACTTCTTCCACGGGGGTGTCGGGGTCATAGCGATGACAGAAATAGAGGTCCACATAGTCAGTGCCGAGGCGCTTGAGGCTGGCATGGATGGATTCGGTGATGTGCTTGCGCGAGAGTCCGCGGCCGTTGGGGCCTTTCATGGTGGGCCAGAAGACCTTGCTTGAAATAACCAGCTCCGGTCTGGGCAGGGTCTTGATGGCTTTGCCCATGACGGTCTCCGCGACGCCGTTGGCGTACATATCCGCGTTGTCGAAGAAGTTAATGCCCTGGCTGAAGGCTTCTTTAATCAAGGCAATGGCTGCGTTTTCGTCCAATTGATTGCCAAATGTCACCCACGATCCGAGTGAGATTTCGCTTACCTTTAATCCTGAATGTCCGAGTCGTCTATAGTGCATGGGGCCTCCAAAGGCTTGAGAATTGAAGATGGAGAGTAGAGAACCGAGAACCGAGAACCGAGAACCGAGAACCGAGAACCGAGAACCGAGAACCGAGAACCGAGAACCGAGAACCGAGAACCGAGAACCGAGAACCGAGAACCGAGAACCGAGAACCGAGAACCGAGAACCGAGAACCGAGAACCGAGAACCGAGAACCGAGAAAATTATAAGATTATTCCTCTATATAAACTGCCGTTTCTTCTTGAATTGATTTGTGCGAATTAAATTCTTTTTCGCCTTGCTTGGTCTTTCTTAAATAATTTATATATCCATTAAGTAAAAGATCCAGGTTATTTCCTTGTGTGATTACTTTTTCAAACACATCATTATTAATGTACCCGAAATCATGAGAAAGCACCAGATGACTTAAAAGTTCTTCCAAAGAACCGCGTGCATTATAACAAAACTGGATATTGGATTGATAATAAAATCTACCATAACCTTCAGCAATATTCGCTGGAATACTTGTTGCTGCTCGTCTAATCTGAGAATTCAAATTATATTTTTCATCCGCTGGCAACAACGGTATAACCTCACGGTAGATTATATTTGCGTAATCGCGAGCTTTCACCCAACAATTTAATCGCTCCAAACCAGTTGTCGTCATTATATTAGCCTTTGTTTTAGACGGTTCTCAGCTCTCTGTTCTCAGTTCTCGATCCAATACGCTATTCTCCGTTACCAGCCTCCGGCCCGATCCCCAACGGCTTCCACTTGTCAGTGTCGGCACGCAGACGATGCTGGCCGCCGCCGCGGTTGTGCAGTTCTTCAAAATGCTCGGGTTCGATGAACATGGCCTCGCCGTCCAGCAGACCGCTGACGCCGGATTGACCCGGTTCAAGACGTTTGTTCTGGCAATAACTGCAGGTCTTCGGATCATGGATGGTGTATTTTTGCGGTTCTTCGTAGGTGGTGATGTAGCCTTCGTAATTACGCAAGACGACCTTGTGATCTGAGGAGCTGATGTAGTAGTTAGGCATAACGGGGATCTTGCCGCCGCCGCCAGGCGCATCGACCACAAAAGTGGGGACGGCGTAACCGGAGGTATGTCCGCGCAGGCCTTCGATGATTTCAATACCCTTGGAGATGGGTGTGCGGAAGTGCCCGGCGCCTTCCACCAGGTCGCACTGGTAAAGGTAGTACGGCCGCACACGGATGCGCACCAGTTTCTGCACCAGGTCGCGCTGGATGTGAACGCAGTCATTGATACCCGCCAGCAGCACGGATTGGTTGCCGAGCGGGATTCCCGCACGCGAAAGTTTATCCATGGAATCGGCGAGTTCCTGCGAAATCTCGTTGGGGTGGTTGACGTGGATGTTGAACCACAATGGATGGAATTTCTGCAGCATGTCGGTGAGTTCCGCGGTGACGCGCATGGGCATGAAGACCGGCACACGTGAACCAATGCGGATGATCTCGATGTGCGGAATCTCGCGCAGACGGGTTAGCAGTTCTTCAAGCACTTTGGGCGCCAGGGTGAGCGGGTCGCCGCCTGAGAGCAGAACATCCCTCACCTGAGGTGTGTTCTTGAGATACTCGATCTGTGCGTCAAAGTCGGTGCGAGAGAATGTCTGGGTGGGGTCGCCGACAATCCGCGCGCGGGTGCAATAACGGCAGTAAGAGGCGCACTGGGTGGTGACCAACATCAGCACCCGGTCTGGGTAGCGGTGCACGAGCCCCGGCACGGGCGAATGGCGGTCTTCGGCGAGAGAGTCTTCCATCATGCCAGTGAAGACATCCACTTCACCTGCTGTGGGGATGATTTGCTTGCGGATGGGATCATCCACGTCGTCGGGGTTGATCAGGGAAACATAGTAGGGCGTCACATCCACGCGGAATAAACCGGGGGTTGACAACGCTTTCTCTTCACTCGCGGTAAGTTTTAATACCTGTTTAAAATCATCAACCGAATTCAAGCGGTTGGCCATCTGCCAGCGCCAGTCGTTCCACTTTTCGTCGGGCACATCTTTGAAAAAAGGAGCACGTTTTGATTCAAACGAAGCAGGTGACATTTATTCTCCTTAGAAATTGGCAGCTCAAGATTCTAGTTCATTTTAAAAGGTATTCGAGTTAGGGTCAACATAATTTAGCAACCTTGCTAGTTTTTGACAGCATAATTGACTACAATCAGTCTATTCATGATACAGGATTTTCGGGAGTGTGATATGATTGATCTGGTAGAAAACCAAGGTAAGGGCAAACGCGATATAGTGGTGACAGCCGTAGCTTCATCGATTGAAAAGTGGCGCAAGCAAGTGGTGGCCGGCCAGCCTGAGACTGGCGCAGCGTTTGCCTTTATCAGCGATGAGGGCAGCTACATCCCAGGCGGGGAGGGCACCGCACCCAGCCCGCTAACCTATTTCGTTTCGGGCATGGCGCTCTGCCTAATCTCGCATATTACGCAGGTAGCCATCAAGAAAAAGTTGGACGTGCGCAACGAAAGAGTGACCGCGACTGCCCATTTTCATGAAGAAGGTTCCGTATTGAGGGGCGATGCAGAAGGATTTTGCGACGGCTTTGAGATTAATATCGCACTGGAGTCTGAAGAAGACATCAGCGAAATCAAACAGTTGATCCGCCTGGCACACCGGCTGTGTTTTGCTGAAAAAGCGGTGATCGGCAGCGTGCCGGTGATTAACACCCAGGAATTAAACGGCCAGCCTTTGATTGTTGATTAAACAAAAAATGCACCTGAGGGATGCATTTTTTTAGAGATCAGAATTTGTTGGTCATTTTTTCAGGTTGCGGGTGACAATATCCGCGATGGTCAAGCCGTGACGAGATTGCAACTGGCCGTTCATCATTTGAATCTGCTTGCGCGGAGCGTAGAACACCTCGCTCCAGCCGTAGCCGGCGCAAGCGGTATCGGCAATATCGTTGCCGGCAGCGTCTTTGCCCCACCAGGCGCGATACTCCTCCTCCTGGTCAGGGCAGATGTGAAAATTCGCGTCTGCAATGTGGGCAGAATAGTAGAAATCTGGCGGCAGCGCTTTGAGCAGTGTCTCAAAGACATGCACACGCACCGGAATATGACAATTGACTTCTGACTGAGCCAGTCGGCACAATCCGCGGATGGTGGCGAGGGGCGAAATCACCTCAATCTGTTTCAAGTTTTCGAAGCGCTCGCTCACCCTGGCGACAACCTCTTTCATTACTAATCCGCTGGCAATGCTGTCAGCCAAAAAAGCAACTGCGATGTTCTCTTTTTGAGTCTGGTCAAGGTCTTTATCTTTAAAAAGGGTTAATTCAACTGTGCGATTGTAGACAGGCACAGAACTATCAAACACATGATGTGCATCAAGCACAACTTCGTCGCAATAATACCCATAGTTTGAATAGATCGCTTCGGTTACCTGGTATTTCAATCCTTCACGCGCGATGGGGAAAACCGCCAGATTTTGCTGCTTATATTGTTCAAAAGTTGCAGCTAATGGAAGCGCGCCAATAATCTCCGAGACCGCATTGCCAATCAGCTTTGCTCTATCAGATCCAAGACAAAGCTGGCCTGGTAATTTTTGCGGTATGGTTGAGAATGGCGTTGCGGATTTGACACCGATAATATCCATCAAATTTTCATCCAGGCCATTATCGTGTAAATAAATAAACTTGGATGTGGCGTCATTATGATACAAAACGATCTGCAAGGGATGACAGTCATTGATCGACAGCTTGCCAGTGCGGAAAAAACCGCCTCCTGATTTATGGTCACAGGGAAGCGGTTCGGTCAGCTCAAGGGAGCCTTCAACCTTATGGTTGGTGTCTTCTAAAAAAGCAAACGGATAATTGAAATGAGACATCATTTCTCCTTAATGGTGGTTTTATTTGTTTCTTTACCATAAAGAAGCAAGTCTCAACCAATTTTTTACACCGACCTGCCCTAAAGATTTTATACCTTAATCGACAATTTGGGAATTAATTTTAATATTTAATCAGCAAATCGTCCTTTTTGTACATCAATTAATGCAACACATGGTTTTTTCTATACCTGGTAAGGCACTTCGATAATCACCAAATTTGACTTGAATATGAGACCAAAACGAAGCATCATGGCCGTCTGACTGTGTAGAAGATTCTCCCACCAATGCGAGGGGACAAATTGAGGCACAACAACGGTCAATATTTCGTTTGGCGCTCGTAAAGTCAATAGTTTTTGAATATAATCCATCACAGGTTCCAAAAGTAATCTATAAGGGGAGTTTAAAATGACTAAACGCGTGCCTTCTCCATAAAGCGCCCATTTTTCACGCAATTTGTCAGATTCGACAGGGTCGATACTCACATGAATAGCCGTAACATCAGATCCTAATGAACGGGCATAAGCCAGCGCTGAAAGAGAGCCACGATGAACCCCGGCAACCAACACCAAAATACGATGCCTGTTGACGCGAATGGAACTCTTATATTTTTCAAGAGATAATTTTGCTGCCAATTTTTTGTAATGTTGATGAATTGATATAAAAGTTGCGATCAGCAAAGGGATTATCACGACAACAATCCAGGCACCATCTCTAAATTTGGTTACCGCAAAAATAATCATCACAATGAATGTACAAACTGCACCAAATCCATTGATGATCATTTTAAATTTCCACGCATTATCGAATCTAACGGTTGATCCGGATTCTACTAGTTCTTCATCTTTTTTAAGACGGCCAGATTTCCACCATCGTTTGGCCATACCTGCCTGAGATAATGTGAAAGATAGAAAAACACCAATCGCGTATAAAGGAATAATCTTGGTCACATTTGCTTGAAAAATAAGGATGATAAGAGAGGCAATTGTCGCCAGAGTGACTATGCCTCTCGAATAAACCAAACGGCTGCCTTTAAAAGTCAGTTGCCGGGGAAGGTAACCATCATTCGCCTGCAATGCTCCCAACCGTGGAAAATCGGCAAATGCGGTATTGGCAGCCATAATCAGAATAATGGTTGTGCCTGTGATTAATACCAGGTACATAATACCCTGACCACCATAAATCGTTCGAGCGAGCTGTGAAATAACCGTTTCAACTTCTGAAGGAACTGCACCAATTTTTCCCGACAGAAAAGAGATACTCAAGAAAAGGGTGCCAAGGATCGAAGCCATCCAGATCAAAGTAATGCCGGCATTCTTGCTGCGAGGTTCTTTAAACGCTGTAATGCCGTTTGATATCGCTTCAATGCCGGTTAGGGCAGCCGTACCGCTTGAAAAAGCATGCAGTAAAAGGAAAGGCGTCACAACACTTACAACTCCAACAATTTCCATTTCAGGCGGGTTTACAACGGTACCCAAAGCACCTGTGAAATATTTCACAAGACCCACGCCGATGGTCAAAACCATGGTAATTACAAAAAAATATGTTGGAATCGCAAACAATACACCCGATTCTTTAACACCCCGCAAGTTGATCGTCATGACAAAAAATACCAATGCAATTCCAATAATCACACGATACTCAAAAAGTGAAGGAAACGCAGAAACAATTTGAGCAACGCCAGAGGATATTGATACAGCGACTGTTAGGATATAGTCGGTTAACAAGGCCGCACCGGCCGCTTGAGCCGGAAGTTCTCCCAAATTGTCGCGAGCGACGATATAAGCCCCACCGCCACCAGGATAAGCGTGAATGGTTTGCTCATAAGAAATAGTCACAATAGCCATTAACACGGTAATCGCAATGGATATCGGAAAAACATATTGCAGAGCACTTGATGAGGCGATCGCAAGAATAATCATAATCTCTTGGGTCGCATAAGCAGTGGAAGATAAAGCATCAGACGCAAAAACTGCCAGACCAATTGCTTTGCCAATGGTTTGATTGTGAGCATCAGCCGTTTGCAACGGACGGCCGATCAACCATTGACGCCAATTATTTTTTGGCATTTCGTCTGCAGCCATATTTATGACATTGGGGGCGCTTTCAGTACCATCAATCATTGTCTTCCTCTATCTCCAATTTATCGAAACATAAATAAAACTACTAATACTGAGTATTAGAAGTCTACTTAGTGTTCGTAAAAATTTCGCAAAGAAATAGAGGAGGTTATAAAGAAAAAATAAAGATTTTTTGGTTGACTTAATCGCTGGTTTTAAATCGATAACCAATTCCAGGGTCAGTCACCAGCACTTGAGGGTCATCGGGATCAATTTCAATTTTCTTGCGTAACTGTCCGATATATACACGCAGGTATTCGACATGTTCAGACTCTTCAAATCCCCAAACGTGGACCAATATTGCCTGATGGGTCAAAACCCGATCTGCATGTGCTGCGAGATAAGAAAGAAGCTTAAATTCAGTGGCTGTTAATCTCAATTCCTCGCCGTTAAGGATTGTAATGTGGCGAGCTAAATCGATAGATAGTGGTCCGGCCTTTATCACAGTTTCTTTGTTACCGATGGATTGTGAAGAGTGTCGCAATGCCACTCTGATGCGCGCCAGCAACTCTTCAATATTAAATGGCTTGGTCAAATAATCATCCGCGCCTTTGTCCAAGGCTGCGACCTTATCCCGCTCGCCATCACGCACAGACAGAACGATAATCGGCACGCCAGACCATTCGCGAATCTGTTCACAAACCTGGATGCCATCCAGGTCAGGAAGTGTCAAATCTAGGATGATGACGTCTGGCGATTGCGATGCAGCCAGGGCGATTCCGTCTTCACCATTTACGGCCGAGATGACTCTAAAGTGACCAGAACTCAAGATCGTTTTAAGAGCGCGTAGAATCTGGGGTTCATCATCAATTAATAAAATTAAGGGGTCTCTATCCATCCAACTCATCCTTGGGAACATGCGGAAGCGAACCATCCAAAGTAACTGGAAGACTGATTATAAAAGCAAAACCATCAGTTTGATTTTCAGCCCAAATTTTGCCGCCATGAGCCTCGACAATTCCTTTACAAATTGACAACCCCAGACCAGTGCCGGTCACTTTATCGGCTTGGGTCACCCGAAAGAATTTATCAAAAATGTGCCCCAGGTGTTCTTCTTGAACCCGCGGACTTTTGTTAACCACTGTGATCAACACCATGTCGCCTTGCTGTATTGCTGAAACCCTAATGGGCGTGCCGGGTGGAGCATACTTAATACTGTTGCTGAACAAATTGGTGAAAACCTGCCCCATCATGACATAGTCAGTAGGCACCAGCGGCAGGTTGTTGGCAAAGTCATATTCCACCTGATGTTGGACCAACAAATTCCGCATCTTAGTCGCCACACTTTTAATGATCTCCACGATGGAATTCCATTGGGTTTTTGGGTATAAAGCGCCAGCTTCAATGCGTGACATATCCAGCAGGTTGCCCACCAAAAGGTTCAAGTGATCAGTTTCTTCTTCAACGGTTGCCAACAATTCAGTTCGAGCATCAGAATTCCAATCTACAGCACCGCTGCGCAAACTTGATGCAGAAGCCTTAATCGCTGCTAGAGGTGAACGCAATTCATGTGAAACCGAGTTCAACAAAGAGGTTTTTATGCGATCGCTTTCCTCGAGCAGTTTGGCAATATTTTCACTTTGATAGAGATAAATACGTTCAATGGCCAAAGCACCCTGGTTGCTAAAGGCCGACAACAAGTGAGTTTCTTCAAGCGACAGCTCATTCTGCTCAAACCACAATCTGATTTCCCCTTCTGTATTCCTCGCTGTATACATTGACACAGTCATGTCACAAGTTACTGAAGGTTCCTCTTTTTTGGGGGTTCGAAATATCAACAACTCATTTTTTACGCGTTCGGTTACCCTGACTTCAACTTGAGTAAAGTGGAAAGTTTCAATCAACTTCTCAGCCAGCACTTCCATGATACTGTGAAAATCAGTTAACCCGGCCAAAGCCGAGATTAATTCATACATACGTGTGGCATTCCATTCGCGTTTTTTTGCCAGGCGCACCGCTTCTCTAGCCTGACCCACAAATTGGCTCAACACAACCGCCACGATTAGAAAAATGATCAGGGTGATCAAATCCTGGGTCTGGTGAACCATGAGCGTGTAATAAGGTTGGATGAAGAAGTAATTAAAAGTAAGGAAGGCCAGTAAACCTGCAAGGATGCCTGATATCAAGCCCCAAAAGACCGTACAGATGAGGATGGGTAATAGATAGATGAGGGCAATGATCTGGATTTCAAGCGTACTTTCAACGACCTTCAATAGAATGGTGACGGCGGCAATAATTAACACTGTCCCCAGATAACTGAAGAGCAATCGAGAAAAGCGATGAAGAGTCAGCCGGAACCATTTATCCATAGTTTACTGATTATATTGCATCGCGGACGATTCATACGAAATCACAAAAATATAATATTCAATAATATTAATCTTTTATATGAGTTTAATACCGTCTGACGCCATTTCTTGACCTGATTTTTCAGGCAAGGTATAATTATTGTCAATGAATTAGCACTCACAGGCTCCGAGTGCTAAAATAGGAATAAATGAGCGATTTATCTGAAAGACAACGCCTGCTGCTCTCACTTGTGATTCACGAGTATATCCGTTCGGCTACGCCGGTCGGATCGAAGCATATGGTGGATCAGTATTCGCTGGATATGAGCTCTGCGACAGTGCGCAACGAACTGGCCGAGTTGACCGAATTAGGTTATTTACGGCAGCCTCACCCTTCAGCAGGCCGCGTGCCCACTGAAGACGGCTACCGGTTGTTTGTAGGCAGCATCGTGCAAGAATCAGAATTGCCGGATTCAACCCGCCGCACCATAAGCCATCAGTTCTACCAGATGCGCACCGACGTGGAACAATGGACCCGGCTGGCAGCCTCTGTGCTGGCGCATCAATCTCGCGGCGCTTCGCTGGTGACTGCTCCGCACCCCGAGCAAGCGCACTTCAAGCACCTTGAATTGATTTCCTCCCGCGGAAGACAAGTGCTGATGGTGCTGGTGTTGATGGGCGGAGAAATCTTGCAGCGCTTTATCACCCTGGCTGAACCTGTTTCACAAGACACATTATCTGCAACGGCACATCGTTTGAACACCCTGATGGAAGCCAAAACCACCAAAGCGATTGACCAAATGAACCTGCAGTTGAATGCGCTTGAAAGTGATTTGTTTGATGTAGTGCTTGATGAAATGAAGCAGGCCGATGCGATGGTTTCGGGTGAATTGGTGTTGGATGGCCTAACCAATGTGCTGGCCGAACCTGAGTTTTCAGGTTCTGAAGACGCCCGCCGCGCGCTGCGTGTGCTTGAAGAAAAACCTTTGCTGCACGACATCCTGTCTAAAACAGTGCTGCACGGCTCGTCACTCGGCGGCGTGCAGGTGCTGATCGGCGGTGAGGGCATTTATGACGCGCTGTCACAATGTTCGATCGTGCTGGCCCGATATGGCACCCCCGGCCTGGCGACTGGTACTCTGGGCGTTTTAGGCCCAATGCGCATGTCATATGGAAGAACAATATCGATTGTCCGGTTTCTTTCCGGTTTATTGAGCGAATTAGTCACAGAAACAATAACTGAATAAACAGCCACTGAGGTGAAGAATGGAAGAGCATCACAAGAAATCAAACGCAAAGAAAGCTGCATCAGAATATCAGCAGTCAGAAGAAAGCCACAAACCCACTGGCACTTATCCGGTGGAAGACACTCAATTCAAGCCGGAAATCACCCTTGAAACCTACGAGGCTGTGAAAGCGGAACTTGAGAAAGCTGTCAAAGAAGCCTCCACAAACCTTGAGGGCTGGCAGCGTGAACGGGCTGAATTTGTGAATTACAAGAAACGCATTGAACGTGAGAACGTCCAACTGCGCAGCAATATCACCGGTGAAGTGATCAAGAAATATCTGGTCGTCATGGATGATCTTGACCTGGCCATGAGTCACCGCCCTGCGTGTGATGAAGGTGCGGTCTGGGCTGAAGGAATAGAATTGATCGTACGCAAGCTGCAAACCGTGATTGACGGCGAAGGCATCGAACGCATCAACCAAAACAAAGTGCAGTTCGATCCAAGCCTGCATGAAGCCATTTCAAATGAAGACAATCCCGAGTTTGCCAGCGGCGAAATTATTGAAGTCGTCCGACAGGGCTATAAACTTGGAGAGCGAATTTTGCGCCCGGCAATGGTTCGGGTAGCCCGATAGGAGACGAAATTATGGGAAAAATCATAGGTATAGATCTAGGCACCACCAACTCAGTTATTGCAGTGATGACCGGCGGCGAACCGGTCGTCATCCCCTCCGCGGAAGGTGAAAGACTTGTGCCCTCTGTGGTAGCGGTGAACAAGAATCACGAACGTGTGGTGGGCCGCACCGCCCGCAACCAGGCGATTGTCAACCCCGAGAACACCGTGTTCTCGATCAAACGCTTCATGGGCCGCAAATTCAGCGATGAAGAAGTGCAGCGCACCATCAGCCGCGTACCCTATAAAGTTACCGCTGCCCCCAACGGCGACGTGCGCGTGGTACTGGATGGCAAAGAATACAGTCCTCCCGAAGTGAGCGCCATGATCCTCGGCAAACTCAAAACGGATGCCGAAGCCTTCTTGGGCGAAACCGTTACCCAGGCTGTCATCACCGTCCCCGCTTATTTTAATGATGCCCAACGTAACGCCACCAAAGACGCCGGCCGCATTGCCGGGCTTGAAGTGCTGCGCATTATCAACGAACCGACCGCATCCTCATTGGCTTATGGTCTGGACAAGAAAAAGAACGAGATCATCGCCGTATATGACCTGGGCGGCGGCACCTTCGATATTTCCGTTTTGGATGTAGGCGAAGGCGTCTTTCAAGTGCGCTCGACCAACGGTGACACCTTTTTGGGCGGCGATGACTTCGATCAACGCATCATGGATTATTTGATTGACGAGTTCAAGAAAAGTAACTCCATTGATCTGCATAATGACCGCCAGGCGCTTCAGCGCCTCAAAGAAGCTGCTGAAAAGGCCAAAATCGAACTTTCAACCACCCAACAGACAGAGATCAACCTGCCCTACCTCACCGCGGATGCCAGCGGCCCGAAACATCTTGTGCTGACCCTCACCCGCGCCAAATTGGAACAACTGACCGGCGACCTTATCCAAAAGACCATGGAACCGATCCGCCGCGCGCTGTCTGACGCCAACCTGAAAGCATCAGAGATCAACGAAATCGTGTTGGTGGGCGGCATGATCCGCATGCCTGCCGTGCAAGAAGCCGTACGCAAAGAATTCGGCAAGGAACCCCACAAGGGTGTGAATCCTGACGAAGTGGTAGCCGTAGGCGCCGCCATCCAGGCTGGTGTGCTGGGCGGCGAAGTGAAAGATATTTTGCTGCTGGACGTGACCCCCCTGACGCTCTCGGTTGAGACCATGGGCTCCGTGTCGACCCCCATTATAGAACGCAATACCACAGTGCCGACTCGCAAAAGTCAGATCTTCTCAACCGCCTCAGACTCACAAACCCAGGTCGAAATCCACATTCTACAGGGCGAACGCCCCATGGCTGCGGATAACAAGTCCCTTGGCAAATTCACCCTGGATGGCATCCCTGCTGCACCCAGAGGCATCCCCCAGATCGAAGTGACCTTTGACATCGATGCCAACGGCATCATCAACGTCACCGCCTTGGATAAAGCCACCAACCGCAGCCAACACATTACCATTACCGCCTCGAGCGGTTTGAGCGAATCTGAAATTCAAAAGATGAAACAAGAAGCCGAAGTGCACGCTGAAGAAGACATAAAACGGAAAGAACTGGTAGAAAACCGCAACAACGCTGACAACGCCATCTACACTGCCGAGAAGTTGATCAAGGAAAACGGAGATAAAATCCCGGCCGAGATCAAGAAGGAAGTGGAAGACGGCGTTAGCGAAGTCAAAGCGGTGATCAACAATGACGACAGCCAAGCCATGAAAAGCGCCACTGAAAAACTGCAGCAGACCATCCAGAAAGTGGGCGCCAGCATGTACCAACAGGCAGGCACACCTCCCACTGACGGACCCGCTGACGGCACTGAAGGTGCTGCCAGCACGGGTGATGCAGGCAATGCGCCGGGAGCAGACGCCGGTGACGTTGTAGACGGCGAATTCAAAGCTGTCTAAGCATGGTTAGCGCTTCAAAATAACAAAAAAATACTGGGCGTTTTGAGTCAAATGACTCAAAACGCCCTCGGTGTTAGCAAACTACCGCCTGAAAGGTAAACAACATGGCGACTCAACGAGATTATTACGAAATTCTGGGCGTATCCCGCACGGCATCCGCGGAGGAGTTGAAATCTGCGTTTCGCACGCTGGCACGCAAGTTCCATCCTGATATCAACAAAGAAGCGGATGCTGAAGAAAAATTTAAAGAAATCAATGAAGCCTACGCCGTGCTTTCGGATGCCGAAAAGCGCCGCGCCTACGACCAGTTTGGTCACGCGGGTGTGAACGGCGCAGGCGGCGTGCCCGATTGGAACAACATGGACTTTGCCGATATCTTCGGTGAATTCTTCGGCTTTGCCACCGGCGGCGGCAGGCAGCGTCAGAACGCTCCGCGCCGCGGAGTGGATCTAAGTTACACAGCCATGCTGACCTTCGAAGAAGCCATCTTTGGCGTCGAAAAGGTGATCGAGATCACCCGCGACGAGGTTTGCGAAACCTGTCATGGAAGCTGCGCCGAACCAGGCTCCAACCCTGCGAAATGCACCAACTGCGGCGGTCGCGGTGAAGTACGTCAGGTGAGACAGACCTTCTTGGGGTCGATGGTTCAAGTCACCACCTGCCCCAACTGTGCAGGGCGCGGCGAGATCATCTCGCATCCCTGCCACACCTGCAAAGGCCGCGGACTTGAACGCAAGACGGTCAAGAAGAACGTGCCCATCCCCGGCGGAGTAGACAGCGGCACCCAGATCAGATTGCAGGGCGAAGGCCAACCCGGCGTCAACGGCGGCCCAACCGGCAACCTGTATATTGAAATCAAGGTCAAAGCCCATCAGTTCTTCAAACGCAAGGGCAATGACATCATTCTTAACCTCGACATCAACATTGCCCAGGCGGTATTAGGCGCTGAACTCGAAGTGCCCACCGTGGACGGCAACGCTAAATTAGTGGTCCCCGCCGGCACACAGCCGGGCAAGGTGTTCACCATGCGCGGCAAAGGCAGCCCTATTCTGAGGTCTTCAGGCCGCGGCGACCAAATGGTGGTAGTCAATGTGGATGTCCCCAAAACATTAACTGCTGATCAACGCAAGTTATTTGAACAACTGGCAACGACTTTGGGCACGGAAGTGAGACCGCAGGAAAAGAGTTTCATGGATATTTTGAAGGATGTGCTTGGTGGATAACGCGAAATGGCTCGAAATCTCGCTTACCGTGGATGGCGAGCTAGCTGAAGCTGTGGCAGAAATTCTTGACCGCTACTCTGCAAACGGTGTAGTGGTTGAACAAAACGTGAAATACAACGACGCCGAAGACCTGGGCACGCCTTATGGGCCGATGAAGGTTTACGGCTATCTTGCGATTGACGATCAACTTGAAGAAAAACGCGCCAAACTCGAACAAGCCTTGTTTTATCTGAACGCCATCCGTCCGCTGCCTCGGCCAGTGATCAAAGAGATCGCCGACCAAAACTGGATGGCCGCCTGGAAAAAACATTACAATCCGATTGTGATTGGTAAGAAATTGATCATTCTGCCCGCGTGGATCGAACAGACTGATTTCTCACGCCTGGCGGTGAAGATTGATCCCAGCATGGCGTTTGGCACCGGTACGCATCCCTCCACGCAGTTGTGCCTGGAGCTGACTGAAGACTACACGCAAGTTGGTCAGCCGGTGATTGACCTGGGCTGCGGATCGGGCATCCTCTCGATTGCCGCGCTCAAGTTGAATGCCAGCCATGCCCTCGCCGTGGATATTGACGAAGAATCCGTCAGATCAACGATCGAGGCTTGTGAAATCAACGAAGTAGCAGAGCGCACCGAAGGCGGCGTTGGTTCAGTGGAAGAAATCAGGGCTGGCAATTTCAGCCTCAAGCATGCGCCTGTGGTGCTGGCAAATATATTGGCACCGGTGCTGATCCACTTGTTTGAAGGCGGTATGGCCGACCTGATCAGCGCCGGCGGTGTGATTATCCTGGCCGGCATCCTCGACGAACAGGGAGCTGGCGTCAGAGAATCCGCCGAGCAGCACGGATTGACCTATGTTGAAGAGCGCCATTCCGGTGATTGGGTGGCGTTTGTAATGCGCAAGTCCGTGAACTGAGAACCGTGAACCGAGAACCGTAAAAACAATGGGTAATAGGAAGCTAAGTGAATTGAGAAGATATACACCCGGGAGTCGAAAATTGAGATTCCCGGGTTTTGTTATAATTTAGCAATTATTGTCGTGTATGTTGAGGGTAACAATGGATGAAGATATCGCAAATCAATTTAATGAAGAATTAACTGCTGGTGAGAGGATTGAATGGTGCGGTAAACCATACCATGGAATATTTTTTGAAAAAGAAGATATTGTTAGACTCATTCCTAATTTAGTTTTTTCAAGTCTGTTTGTTTTTATTTTTATAAGATTATTCTTAAATATCATTTCCTTTTTAGGAATTGTTGTTTTCATTATTTTATCCACCCTTGTCACGTTTAGTGCAATATCAATGCTTGCCGGAAAACTAATCATCGGACCGTGGAGACGAAGAAAAACTTATTATGCTATTACCAATCAGAGAATCATCATTATTTCAGGGATTGAAAATCGAAATATAAAGTCTATTCGCTTGAATGGTTTAAAGGAAATCAATGTCAGTTATAGAAAAAATGGAAAGGGCATAATCCGTTTTGGAAATGCAGTTGAGACACCCTGGGATTCACGGTACACAACACATTTATATTATTTGGTTGAACGGAATGTGTACATTCCGGAATTTGAGATGATAGATGATGTTAAGAAGGTGTACAACATGATCAAGAAGTTACAAAATGATTCTATCTAAACAAACTCGAATTCTGATGATTTTATCTCTGTTAGGCATGGGATTGATTCTATTGACCCGTTTCGTGAGACCGAATCTGGTTGATCCGCTGCCGTGGGTTGGGTTCCTGTTCGGCGTGCTGCCCAATTTTGGCGCAGGGTTGGCGCTGCCGGGTGTTTTTTCAACAGTGATCAGCGGATATGTTAAAAGTCAGGGGCGTGAGATCAGCCCAGCCAAGACGATCATACTGGCGACTTTCATCAGTGTCGCCGGCTTGTTTGGCTGGGAGTTTCTACAGTATTTCTTCTGGAAGTACCCGGTGGACTTGTTTGACCTGGCGGCCACCTTTTTGGGCAGTGCGATTGCGCTGGGGTGGGGGAGTAGTAAGAGTTGTGATTAGCAATTGTAAGTATAATTATTAAATTGATGGGGGAAAAACAATGCAAAAATTCTTACCATTCTTGTTCATATATCAAATTTGCGCTAGTGGACTTTTTGCCATTACCTTATTTTCCGTTGGAGTTTTTCTAGGTATATCTATCTTTGATCTATGGAAATTTCCCGGCCACATAAAAATCCAAAGATTTTTCATAATAGTGTTCTCAGTATTTTTGCCCGAATTAGTCGTTCTGCTTTGGGTAATTATTATCAAACAAAAGTCAAAATCAGTCCTTCGTATTCTTGCAGGTATTACTTGTAGTCTATATATGATGTTTGAGTTTGGAATTTCACTTATTTATGGTGGGCTTAATAATTCATTAATTATGCATCTTATTTTGTTGCCAATCATATTTGTTACAGGTACCATATCATTTATTATCGCAAAGTACCTATCAAAAAGAGCATAAAATATTGAACATGAGAGTGGGAAATTTCTAGGTTTGCATAGGTGAATATGCATGTTTAAAGCCAAACCCTCGGAGCATGCGGCAAGACTCCCCGGGTTATAGAACAAGGTCAAAACCAGATTTCCGATTTTGTATAAAGTGCGATATAGTAGAGGGCAAAATAAACACGCAGGGAGTGATCATGATACGAGCCGCAACGGAAGCAGATGCAGGAGCGCTGGTTAACATCTATAACTTTTACATCACCGACACGGTGATCACCTTTGAAGAACTGCCAGTGACGGCTGAAGCGTTCGCCGGGAGGATCAGTCATATTCTAGAGGATGGATATCCGTATCTGGTGGCTGAAGAGGACGGCGAGATATTGGGCTATGCTTATGCCTCGCAGTTCCGCACGCGGGTGGCCTACCGTTTCACCACCGAGACGACAGTGTATTTGAAGCACGGCGTCAGCGGCAAGGGGCTTGGCACTGCGCTTTACACCGCGCTGCTTGAAGAGCTTAAAAAGCGGAAGTTCCATGTGGCGCTGGGGGGCATCACAGTGCCGAATGCGGCATCCGTGGCGCTGCATGAGAAGCTGGGCTTCAAGAAGATCGCCCATTTCAGCGAGTGCGGTTTCAAATTCAATCAGTGGCTGGATGTAGGCTTTTGGGAGTTGAAGTTAGGGTAACCTATTAATATAGGTGTTCACAAGAAATGCCGGTATACCAAAACCGACTTAACAAAGCTTTATCAGCACAAGAATCCGAATTCTTAAAACAGAATTCAGATTCTAAAGAGAAACCCTAGAAACCGGGAATCTTTATATAAGCAAGATTCCCGTTTTTTTAATCGCTTTCATTAAGGTTGATTTTCACGCCGGTTTCCGTTATAAATAGCTATCGGAAGATGGTTCATCACAGGAGGTTTCGCGATGAAATCAAAACCATTTTTAATGGTTGCATCACTTATTCTGATCCTGGTATTGCTCGCTGCCTGCACCAAAACGACGCCAACCACCGTTATGACCGAAGTACCTGAAGAACCCACGGCTACTGCGACCACACCGCTGCAAGCAGAGACGGCAGAGCCGACCGTTGAACCGAGTTCTACGCCAGAGATCAATCCAAATGTTCTGCCGCCAGATCCGCAGATTGTGACCATCACCACGGATGATAACTTTACGCTGACCGGCTACTATTACCCTGCGGGTGTTGAGAATGCGCCGGTGGTGGTTTTGATGCACTGGATGGCAGGTGACCATAACGACTGGAATGAAGTGGCGATATGGCTGCAAAACCGCGGCTTTATAAACCCCTTTGAAAACCCGGGCAGTGACTCCTGGTGGGACCCGACCTGGTTCCCGACAATGCCTGCCGAGAAATCTTACGCAGTGCTAACCTTCTCTTTCCGCGGCTGCCAACCCTATCCGGCTGGCTGTCAGAGTGTGCAAAGAGAAAATTGGCTCAAAGATGCCCAAGCGGTAATGCAGTTCGCCCGCGCGCTTGAAGGTGTTGACCCCAACCGCATCGCAGCCATCGGTTCGAGCATCGGCGCTGACGGCGCTGCAGACGGCTGCAAATTACTCAATGATGAATTCCCCGGCACGTGCAAAGGGGCACTCTCGCTCTCGCCGGGTGATTACCTGGGTGTGAGCTATGTGTTAACCATCCAAAAAATGGGCAAAAGCGAACCCGCCGCCGCAGCCTGGTGCATTGCAAAACCTGGCGAATATGGCATCTGTGAAACCGCCGAGGGGGCAGGCAACGACGCCTTTAAAGGTTTTTCCATCCCGGATGGCGATCACGGCAACAAACTGCTCAGCCCTGACCTCGATCCGCTGCCGATGCAGTTAATATTGGATTTCTTGGATGAAGTGATGAAATAAATGGGGCAGTTTGGAACCACATTTCATTTGTGGTTTTATTTGAAAACGGGGCGGTTTGGAACTGCCCCCTACTATATAACCGGGATTTGAAAATTTCCCGGTTTTTTAATACCTATCGAAAGGTAGAGAATAATCTTCAGATTATGGCTATAATGAAATATAACGATTAGTGGTATTGGAGGTTATTTCATGTTAACCAAACTCTTGTTCGTCTGTTTGAGCA